>JAABUT010000009.1_pt1 | contig 335167 bp, 370 predicted proteins | sample 5559281 | NCBI WGS metagenome assembly JAABUT01 (sample SAMN10711880, study PRJNA513359) | rock metagenome | isolation source: Antarctica rocks | place: Antarctica: Victoria Land, Ricker Hills nord | collected 2016-01-04 | reverse complement strand
AGTCATCTCATCAATTAATAGCTCGAATTTGTTGATCTTGATGCTCTGTATCAGATCAAAGATGTATGATTCTAGACTTTCATTAAAATCTAGAAGAAAGAGATTGCTCAACAGTCATGATTCTATCATTTTTTTGACATTTGAACATCTGATAGTGACTCATTTGAGTGAATCGACATAGTTCTGAATGAATTTGAAATTCAATTGTTTTGAACGATTGAGTTCTTTGATGATCAAATATAGAGTAGTTAAGTTCAATTGCTCATATTGTGTCTTTAGAATGAATCACATCTTGATGACTTCGATTACTTTGAATATATGTACTCGAGATTCTTTTTCGCAGTTATAGATGATCATATCGCAGATTCTATCATTTTTATTCGCTCAATAGTGAGCAGCGATGACATACTCTTTTCTGACTGCTGTAAAAGCGACGAATGCGACTGCTGTCGAAGCGAATGCAGCTGCTGTTGAGATGAATGCAGTCAATGTTGTAGAGAATGTATCTGCTGTCGATGCGTTGAATTTCGAAGCTTTCGATTTCTTCAGTCATCTTGAGATGATCATTCAGAGGCCTTTGACTTTCAAGGCACTGATTATGTTCTTCTTTCATAACTCATAGTTCTCGCTTTCCTTTAGCTTCGAGACACGATAGTTCTTCGAATTCTTCATTGTGAAAGTGGTTGAGATATGAGGGTGTGAAATTGATGACGGCGAGGTCGATGCTTCGAGTTCTGCCCTTAGGTATGTTTGTGATAGCGGAATAGAGCTAACCCGGGCTCATAACCTATTGGTATATGAGGATCAGAACGAATATGTGCATGTAGATATATTGGCTATGTAGTAGAGGCATATATCTAGTTTATTGGTAGATAGTAGTGACGAAGGAAGAAAGAAGTAGGAGGTGAGCTATATACCTCTAGAGCCAAGCCGGCTAGAGCCGGCTAGAGCCGGAGCGGAGATACCTAAACACCGGGGTTTATATGTATGCATTACGTACGTGTTACGTACGAACATACCCCATTTCCAACAACATAATGCATAGTTCAATCAATCGTCACGCACCTTCTATCAAATCCGCTTCATGGTAAACATCACTTCCCAGTAGGCGCGCTGATGATCAATACCGCTAACCCCTCTCGAAAAGTCCGATACAAGTCCTCGCGGTCTGGCAGCAACGTCCGTTCCTGACGGCTGGTCATCTACCCACCATCGCCTCAAACACGCCGCCGAGTGTTTCCCGAACGAGGATTACGGGCTCCCGTCTGCCAAAGCAATTCTTGTTGATCGGGAGCAATCGAATTGCTTAATGGAGTGCGGAGAGGACTACTTCCTCTGGAATGATGTTTCGAACGATATAGCTCGTATCGATGAGCCCAAAGGCCTTCCAGACATTCTGCAGGTACTCAGTACCCCTGAAAAGCTCAAGTGTTCGACACTGAAGATGTCAAAAGCTGCCGAGCTTTCTTAAAGAATGGGAGGAGAACGGGTTAAATGCGATGCTGTGGGCTTCCTTGTACCAATCATGAGATCGCTGAGCCTCATATCTAAATCCAGTTGCTAAGTGCCAGGAGTGTCTTCATTGCAAGCAAGAACATGTTCTCAACAGAACTCATACTCTGCCCAACTTTAACGAAAAGAATTCACAATTACCCGTCGAGAGTTGCATCGTATTGACGAGATTTCTGAATGGGCCGTGCGATCTATCTACATGATCGAAGATAAAAAAAAATGCCATGACTGATGCATTTTTTTCAGTTCGTTCATCTTTTCAATCTTTCAGTCTGAGGTCTCGATCCTTGTTGACGCAGGTCTGAGATGATCTGACAATGCTATTTCTCCTGAGCCAAATTACCGCGAGTCTGCTGCTATAAATAAGTTATAGAATTCATTTAAAGATCATTCAAAATTATAAAGTCAACTCAACATTTATTGTCTCAAAGAAGAAGCAAACAAATGTGAAAGATCATCTCTTAACATTCGTGTTGTTTTTCTTTCATTTACAATAATCAAGGTCTACTTATTCATCATGTCAAGAGCGTGCTCTAACTCGTTTACCAAACTCGATTTAAAATCTCTTCTTGAGCATTTGCCTCTTGTAAGATATGATCTAGATATTCGAAGAGTTTAGACAGCGGGTGGTCGAGCCATGCAAAAGTGTTGACGACTACTGTTATCAATAACGTGAGCAGCTATAGCCGGGTACGAGGTAGCCGTGGCAATTCAGGCTTCCTTGTGCTACGCCCCCCTGCTCTCTCGGTGCTCCCTCGGTGCTCTCCCTGCTCCCCCCCTGCTCCCCCCCTGCTCCCCCCCTGCTCCCCCCCTGCTCCCCCGGTACTCCCTTTTGCTCCCTCGTGGCTCCCTCTAAAGCGGTCCTGCTCCCTTTCCCGAACGAAAATGGCAATCGCCAATTCTAAGTTCGGGGTGTATATAAAATATATATATCTATAGTGCCATTCGAAGCGTCTGCCTGACATCAACTTACCGTTTAAGCCATGTTCCTTTCGAAATAGAATACTGCTGTTTACGGAGTGATGACTCATTACTCCTCCCAGAGTTAGCAAAAGATACTAGGTCAACGTATGCAAGATGTCCCGCGATCTATCGATTGCAAGGTATTGTCCCTCACCGAATACTTAGTGACCAACTTTACGGGAAGATGCTCTGCATGTATGTAGCTCCATAGTTATACATTCACAGTTCGAAGGACTAATATCTGTGAAGGTCGTCTCTGTTTCCCAGGATTCCTTCAGGGAGACCAAGTGGAATGTACCTTGAAGATTGTCAATACCCATATCGCTCGCCAGCTGCCTGTATGAATTAGTGGTGGACTTCTTGCTTCATCGAACACCTCTACATCAGTCTGAACGTTGGAGATCCACAGTTAGCTTGTTCCGGCGCCTAAAGCGGGAGATGTGGCGCGCTGACTGGGGCTCCATTCTTCGATGATCTCACGAGTTCCAACAACAATATTTCTGTTATTGTAAATAATTGCTATATACCTTTTATAATCGTTGCAATTTTCAAAAGATCACCCCGATAACAGCCTTCCATATACAATGACCCCTGGAGGCCAATGATACTCCAACAGATGCTGGGCTTCGCTCCGGCAAAACCTGAAGATGTACTAGATCAATTCCAGAAGCAGTACGACTCCCTCGTTCGATCCGGGGATTATTCACCTTTTGTCTGGCCTTATAGGGTCTTGGGTCCTCATCTATTGATTCTTTATCTTCTACTGCCACCTACGACTTCGAGATTAGTCAATTGGGCGCGATATCCTGTATTTGCCATTATCGTTTATTTATCTATCTCAGTTATCCAAGAGTGCAGGAGCTCTTCAGTGACAGTAGCCTATGGTATTGGACTCTTGAATGCGTGGACGATCTTGTGGTCTGCGACGTTCTTAATTTTCAACGATGCGCGCAAGAATTTTAAGAGGGTAGAGAGGCGAGTTCATGATCAGATAGAAGAGGAGGATTATCCAGCTGATAAAGGGGCTGGCTTCACTTCTGGCCGTGATGTTTCTTGTCCAGCTGAATTACAAGCTCGCCATCCCAACGGATCTTCTCCAAATAGAGTTGCTAGCAGAATGTCAGATCCCTATAAACTTGTCCATAATGAAAAGTCCGCAAAAATTCAGCAAAGCTCGGTTCCTACAAGCGGACCAGACATGTTCACGTGGCAGCACCTTCCACAGAACCTGTCTCATCGCCTTGACTGGGTCGCTGATCTTGTCACCAACTTTCGAGGCCTTGGCTGGAACCACCAGGTATCTGGCACTTTACCACCGCCCCCTCATATCCAAGCTTCTCTCCATTACCCAAACCAACCTCCTGAGAACAATCACGTTTATCCTTCCCGGATGTCTTTGCTGAGGATCAATCTACTAGCTTTCCTCGTCTGTTGCATGGCTCTCGATATCCTGAAAGCAGTCACCTCCCGAGATCCTTATTTCTGGTCCTTGCCTCCGTCCGTGCCGTCGCCCTTTCCATATCCACGTGCGTTTCGGGTCTTCTTTTCGCTCATCTACGCATACACCGCCCTGCAGACGATATTCCTTCTGCCTCCACTTGGTTTCGCCTGCCTTCTTGGTCCAGAAACCATTGGTGACCATGCTTCTCCCTGGCTCTACCCACACTATTTCGGCAGCCCGGCACAGGTCTGGAGGAAAGGACTAGCTGGGCTTTGGGGAGAATGGTGGCATCAATTATTCCGTTATGCATTTGAGGCAGCGGGAGAATTCATTGGTGGTGACATGCTGGGTTTAACCAAGACAAGCTCACTCGGAAGCCTTGTCAGGGTGGTCATAGCTTTTCTATGTAGTGGTGCCTTACATGCGTGTGCATCTTATACGACTCTTGGGAACACGAAGCCCATACAAGGTGCGTTCGCTTTTTTCGCGGTGCAATCAATTGGGATTATTGCCCAAAGGAGTTTCACAGGTTTAATCAGAAAGTGGGGCTGGAGGGAGAAGATTCCAACCTGGATAAGGGGAGCAGGGAATATAATAGTAGTAGTGGTCTGGTGCTGGCTCACTGGGCCATTGGTTGCGGATGATTTCGCAGCTGGGGGAATTTGGTTGTTTGAGCCCCTACCGATCAGCCCTGTCAGACGAATGATGGGAGAGGGATGGTGGCGCTGGAGTGGTACATGGGCACGATGGCATTCTGGAGATAGATGGTGGCAGAGTGGCCTGGCTTTCTAAGAAGTCTGCTAGGAGGAAGGTGGTCCGTCAATGAATAGAGGTATTGATAGGTTATTTTTGGAATATTTAACAGAGAGTATACGAAATTCCCATGCGGAGACCAGGTCCAAAACTACAAATTCCGAGCGGAAACTTTGCGTAGGGGGAACCATTTTACTTAGATAGTGGGCACACTTTCATTTCATCGAAGGGAACCTTTTAAGCCCGAAAAGGGTTTAATGGGAATATTTGAAAAGTGAACAATGATTAAGCCTCCAAAAAGCTAAAGCTAACGTCACATGACCGAGAAATATTAGGGCTTCGCAGCTACGTTAAGCTTACGGAGTACAGTAGTACAATTCGAAAAATGTCCGAATTGGTTACTCTGAAGGGGCTCATTAAACAGTTTCTTCCACGAATATACTGTTAATACCGTATTGCTCCATCTGGTCTATATGTCCGGAGAAAAACGCAAACGTAGCGTGAAAGACAATGGCGAGCGCTCTCATGGCAAGAAAGCCAAAGCTATCCCCGCCGAAAATATCAAAGTCTCGGTCTTTCCAGATACGGACGAGTGGATCCCAATACTAGGTGTGTGTGTCACTACGATTTCTAGCTTCCCAAACCTATGAAGTTATGCTTATACGATTTCGACGCAAGCTGACTGTGGTTAGCTTCGACTCCAGGCCTTTCATTCCCCTCCAACTTTCCCCTCAAACCCTACAAGAGACCTCACCAACATGCCACACCACGGTCCAGGGGTGCTGGCCGATCAGCGCTCGCAGCTTCAGAGATTTTACTACATACCTCCGCCCACCCAAAGCTTGACTATGAGGGCCGAGAAGAAGACGCAGGTGGACCAGAGCCTCTACTCAAGCACTATGTGGGCGTCTACGATCCTGTAAGTGGGGAACTGCAATTGGTGCAAGCCCGCAAGGTAGCAGTGCGCGGCACTCTACGCTCGTCAAAGATTAACGAAATTTCTGCGGAGGAAGAGGAAAAACCACCCACGGTATACTGACCCTCCATCAACCGTCATGTCCTTCCACTTACAGATCATCTCTTTAGACGCTCTCTGCCAGGTCGACCCTCGGCCTAACCTTTGGCACCAAGAAATCCCAAAAGGCCATTCGTTCCCTCACCGAAAATGCCATCCAAGCCTCCCCAACCAAATCGTCAAAAGCTTCCCCCAGCAAATCAGTGCTCGATCCTCTCGCTTCTGCGGTCGTAGAATCGATGGCCGCTTCGACAAGTTCGATGCCTACACGCGAAGAAATGCAGAACGCAGTCGACGAGGGTAAACCTCGACCGACACCTAATCTGAGCGCTGAGACGCCGGCCGATGTATATCCGCTGGAGGAACTTGTGGGACTGGGAACCTTGAGGTTTCTGACGGTGAAAGAGTGGCAGGATAAGGTAGAAAGTGGGGAGGATATTGTAACGAAGAGCCGGTACGTGAGTGCAAGGGTACGCCATGTTGTACAGGGTGGGGACGTGCGAAAATTGAAAACCTTGCGGTATTTGTTACTTTTGCTGGATTGGTCTAGATGCCTGAAGCCTGGAACGAAAGGCGGGAAGAGAGTGCCGATAAAAGAAGAGTTAAAGACGGCAATTGACGGAGTTGGCTCGGAGTTGCTCGACGGGGTTGGCAAGCGATTTGCTGAGGGAACGTATGCATATCCCGTTATAGACTTCTTCCATGAGACTTGGAGACTCACAACTTGCTATCTAGCGAACTGAACAAATGGCACATGGACAACCTCACAACCCACATCTGCGCCCTTGCCCTCACAATCGACAACTTCGCCACCGACATCAGCGATCTCTGCTACGACCTCCGGCTCGAAACTAAAGAGTAAGCACCTATCCTCCTATAACCCACTTCCCCTCCTCTCCATCCATCAACACCCACCGCCCAAAAACCCCCTTTTGCAACTACCAAACCTAACAGCTAACCCCCCTCGTTTACCAGCACGTCAAAATACTTCCACGAAATCGGCTGCAAAGTCGCTCCCCCCACCGAGACGGAGCGCGCAAAGAAGAAGATCTCAAAGGCGGAGGCGGCGGTGCATAAGATTGCGAAACTGAAGCTGCCGTCGGAGTTTCCAAAGAATAGGAACCCGGTGGCGAGGAGGCGGAAGTGAGGTATATCTACGTAGATAGAAATGAATGCTGGGGTTGGCTTTACAGCTCGCTTTTGGACATGTGCACTCAATGCGTCACGAGTACAGGCTCTAAAAGAGGCGATGGTACATTGCCTGAGCCCGCTCTCCTTTACCTCCCTTCGATCTATCTACCCTTTCATTCAAGCAGAGTGACCACAACTGCATCATTCTTAGGATAGCAGCTCGATAGCCAGTCGCCTCAGCGACAATGGCAAACTACAAAAAGGTGGGAGTAAAGCTACACCGCCCACAGCGCGCAGTTTCCCCAATTATAGCTGAACAATACTCCCTATTCTACAACCCCACCCCCAGTTCAACATACTCAACCATCAACCCAAAACGCCACCCCTCCCATGCACTTGCACCTCCTCAAAACCCTCCACAAACCCCCCACCCCCTAACCCCCCTCTTCTCCTCCACCTCCACAACCCACCACAGCGCCTCCCTCGCCCTCTCCACCTGGCCCCCCTCCTCATAACACCTCGCCAGCGCAAACCACGCCTCGCTACAATCCCACCCCCTCCCACTCTTCGTCAGCGCCGACAGCAACCCATAGGCTCTGTCTCGAGCCGCGAGTCTAGAGAGTAGTGTTGGGTCCGATGGGTCCGCCGGAGTTGGGGGTGTGGGTGTGGGGAGAGGGAGGAGGATTGGCGTTGCTGAATTTGGGGATAAGGTGGAGGGCGGCGGGGTGGGCGTGGTGGTGTAGAAGTCGAGAAGGAGGTTACAGAGGCCGACGGTTGCGGCCGGATGGTCTGGGAAATGCAACAGGGCCTGCTCGTATGCAGCTTCGGCGCTATCTCTCGCGCCAAGCGCGAGATGCAACGCCCCGTCTTCGGCATGTACATCAGCCCAAAGCTCCCCTACGGATTTCACGCCGCCCCAGCCGGGCGTGGCGAAAGCTTCGGCGCTGGAGTGGAGGGCAGCGACGGTGGCTTCAATGCTTTGGACGTGGGTAAGGGCTTCGGAGAGGGCGCCGTGGGCGTCTTTGTAGAGGTTTGCGCGACGGTAGAGAGAGGCGATTAAGAGCCAGATTTTTGTAAGGAGGGTAAGGGCGTGGCGAAGTCGGTCTGAAGAGGGAAAGCGGGGAGGTGGGAGTGGTGGGAATGAGAAGGGGATTGAGGAGGGTGCATTTGAGAGGCGATTTGAGAATTGCTCTGCCGAGGGTTTGGGGTATCGTGTTGATAGGTTTCGGTCTATAGCGTCTTGATTAGGTGTTGATTTCAAGGGTTGAGTGATTGAATAAAGACCGCTGAGGTCTTTGGGGAGCGGTTGTACTGCTGGAGGCATATCGTGAGATACTGCTACGCCAACCTCATCGGCGGCAAAGTTTCCATCTTGGTGAGGAGGTCCAGAGGGCTCCTCTGCTGACGTTAAAAAATGTGAAGGGGACGCTTGGCTCGACTGATTTGAGTCATTGACGGTAGAGAGCCGGGCGGGACTAACCCCTCGACTTCTCCGAATGCTACCTAAGCTCTTCCTACTGGCTCGTTTTTGTAGCTTCTTCGAATCATAGTGGAAGAGACGATGAGAGTGAGGCACAGCATTATCGTCAGGCGTGACGGAAATAGTCGGGGTTTCTGTGACTTCATTCATCGACTCTTGTGTGCGTATTGAGCTGGGGGCAGTATTTCCTTTTAAGATGACCGATTGTCGATTGTCCTTAGCAGCGTCCTTCGGGCGGCCTAGTATACTTCCCCGGAAGCTCCTCATCGTACCGTTCCTACTTGGCGGCTGTGATACTTTCTCGGGCGACGGAGTAACGGATGCATGTTTCACTGAGTGGTTGAAGAGCGCAGCATAAAGACCCAGAAGCTCACCGGTCGCATTGACGGCTTCTTCAGGTCCGTCGACAACCTCCGCAAGCGCAAGTTGTGTCATTTTAATTTCTATGAGGTCTCGTATCTCGAATAAATGTAGATTCTCTACCTCGATTGGATGCTTCGAGCGTCCTAGCAGCGGAGAGAGGCCTCCATACTCCTCCAAGGCTGCTTGGCAAGTTGCGGAGGCGGTTGAGTACTCTTGTCTAGCACTCAGCAACAATGCTAATAGATGCCAACATCTCAGCAGAAGCCGACGCGAGTCAGGATCCAATGAGTAATCAATGTCGATGTCGTCTTCAAGACTGTCATCCTCTCCTGACAACCATTCGTTCCTGGTGGTGTTGGTGCTTATGGACAGGGCTTTCTTCGCAACCAAAATGGCGGCATCGATTTCGAGAGTTTCTGCGAGTACAAAAGCGAGGCAGTAAAGAGTCTCGATATCACGATCGTCTCCCAGACCCGGTTCCATCGCGGTTCGAAAGTTGGATATTGCTTTTGCTTGCAACTCAGAACGTGCGGATGTTTCGTACGTCTGACGAGCCCAGTGAGCTTGGCTCATGCCTAAAGCACGGAACGCAACAGTGAAAGGCTTGCCAGCTATCAGCGACTTAGTCGAGTTTTGCTGGTCCTCCAGAAACCTTGGAACTTGATCGTCATTGCCATCAGCCCTCGGAGAGAAAGCAATTCGATGCTTCTCTAGCCATTTCTCGACTATACTCGCGATGGCTAGCGCCCTCTCCGCCTCCTTTCGTCGACCGAAAACGCATAGCATCTTGATCCCAGCGGCAGCTGTACATAGCACAGTCGCATCGTCGTCCAGACCAGGCTCCGCCTCGCCAGATTTTTCCACCCGAGCCTTACCCTTTACTATAATCTCGAGATAGGAGTCAAGTGCTTTGCCAGCAAGATCGAATTCAGCTAGGGAAGCGTGTACCGTGAAAAGCTGTCGCAGTATTTGAGTCGAGTGGAAGCTTTTCGTAGCTGCGCGGTAGAGCATCTATAACGGCTTAATGGTCAGTAATAATTCTACCAGCTTGAGGACCATTTTTCGGAGGATATGATGGATTTTGTGATTGACATACAGCTAAGACGCTTCGGCTTAATGCTTCTTTCCCTCCATCTCCGACATCGTTATCTGACCAAGTAGAACTGGAGCAGATTCTCCAATTGGCGACCAGTTGGTCAACCCAGCTTTCAACTTCAGTGTTCGCTTCGTTCGCCTTCGGAAAGTTGACCTCCCTCTGCAACAGCCCTTCGTAGATGGCCTGGACCTTTTGTAACTCGGCAAATTGTTGCAGTTTCGGATTGGCTAGCAACTTGTTGTCATAAGCTGAGAACGTTTTCGCGATCGCGGATGGTTTCTCGGATGAAGATGGATACGAAAATCCCTGCTGAAGAAGTATAGAAAGAGTGTTGTAGTAAGCTTGCCATATTCGTCTTCGAGACAGCCCGCCTCTGTAGTCCTCGCCTTCAAGTCTCCCATTATCTCCGGAGAGTCCAGTTCCCCAAAAGTCCGCCCACGCACGGAATGGTGCTAGAGTAGATTTAGGTGACAGGTTTTGCTTTGTCTTCTCGACTTTCCACTGCACATCGCGGCTTGTCAGTAAGCAATGGCGAGCAAGAAGGCGCTCGGTCCAAAATTGATGCTCTGTACTGCTTGCAGAAGTTGACTGTATGGTTGAGATATAGGGCAGCATTGATTCATAAGTTTGAATGGCATCATATATGTTACCCGCAGTTTCCTGCGAACTACCTATAAGCAAATCAATACCAGCGCGACTTCCATTTGGAAGTAATTTTCTTACTGACCACGTATATATGCGCCCTTGACAATGCAAACATGAGTCCATCTAGTCAAGGTAGCCCCTTCTCTTGTCAAACGATCAAAGACTTGCGCAAAGGCGGCAGGAAGCCTTGAAACTGCAAGACTCGGCTCGTTGATTGTCCAATGAAGCCAGCCTAGGCACACCCGGGCTTGGAAAGCGTCTTCGTGAAAGGCCTTTTCATTATCCGCGGCTGTTAGAAGTGAAGGTATCAATTGTGGTAAGCCTGTTGTAGAGAGAGAGGACGAAGTTGTGGGGCGTCTAGACGATTGAGATGCGATTCGGCATTCAGACTGGGCGGTGAGGTGGAGACCTGTATATATCTGGTTCAGCATTTAACAGTTATATTTGAGAGAGCTCAAGTTTAAGGCTTTTGAATAGATCGAGCAAATTTGACATACATTTACGTTGCGACGCATGTTTCTCAACCTTCCTGACCAGCTCGGGAACCTCTTGCCAATTGCCATTGCAGCGAGCGGTATCCAGGAGATCTAAATAACGCCGTGCCTTGTCATGGTCCTTGTGCTTTGCAACCCGTCAGCTTTGAATAAAACCGTCGGCGAAACACATCCGGAGACGGCTTTACTAACAATCAACATATCTTCCCAACGCCACGATCTCCTTCAATCAATCCGACCATTCATCTTGAACAGGACATACTGGACAATATCATCGCTGTTCCAGAGGTTCGGTGCGGCATATACGCGATTGCACCTGTTTAATACGTGTATTAGAATAATCAATGTTAGCGTGTGATTGAAAACTCGAGAGTATGGTATCAATAGAGGGAAGTATGTATTAATCACTACCATTCGTTATCTACCTTATGGATTGAGGTTGCCATTGCAAATTCCATCAGGAACCACTTCCCACCATCATAAGGATGGCAACTCAGACTTCTATTCCACTTCGAGTGGTTACGCAGCGTCTATCATCAACACCGACATGGCAACTTCCACACATTGTGCCCTATCTAGCAAGTATAATAAGTAAATATGGGGATATATTTGTCCGTACGGATAACCAAGATCAACATAGAGATGGAGGTGACTCTGCCGTCCTCGTGCACAAATACAAGACTCAGTTGTCAACTCTTCTGCAGGACAAGAGCTCCCAAGGTCGATGGGCCGCAATAGTATTGATCAAAGCTACCATTGAAATTGGAGGCTGGGAGATAATAAAGGGTTCCGGGTCATGGGTTCGAGGGTTGCTTGGAGTTCTTGAAGTATGACTTTATTCTAATTTCATCTTATCAGAATTACATCTCCCATCCATGTTCAATCTGGGCTTTCTTGTCATCGAGTACTTATTATTTCTTATTACATGTTTCATTCCAGTCCCGTAACAAGCAAAACCCCATATAGCTCTCCTCATAGAGCTAATCGATGACCCACAGAAACGAGACCCTCCAGCCACTAAGAAAATCTGCATTATCACCTTGACTCGAATCTTTCTTCTCACCCATGACCACCAGTCTCTAGTAAGGGAGATCACCACACCATCATTGCCAGGGTTCATCACTTCATGCCTTAACATATCCAGGTCTGACACTCAAGGCCCCTTGGTCGAAACCATACTACAAGCCCTAATTGAACTTATCCCTCACCACCCAGCTTCGTTTCGCCCTTTTGTAGGGCAGATTAGGTCTCTCATCTCCCCACTATTCGCTTCTACTCCTTCAAGCGTACCTCGAAGGGTTCATGTAGGCAGTCCAGATGAGCAGTCTATGACTATCTCCGCATTGGTCGCTCGATATTCCCAGCGCCTGTACGTTCTATCGAACGTCTGCGCTCCAAAGAACACTGCCGGCGAAGAATGGGCTAGATCATTACATGCTGTGATTGAAGCCACTCACGGAACGGCCGATCTAGTCTACCGAGCAGTCTACGAAGACTGGGAGTCGTCATTTGCAAGACAAAGGGCTGCTACAGGACGTGCTTCATATGCCGTGATTGTGTGTGACCAAGAGGCTGGACCACTGAATCTACCAGGCTGGATGGGGATACATGCTGGGGTCGAAAGGCTTGATGGTCTGTTGCAGACGTTGCAAGCCTTTTTAGTCACTCCCACCTCGATGGCCGTGGTACTTCCGGTAGGAAGTCTCCTAGACGTCGTGAATAGAATGCTTTCTGTTCTCCCACCATCAAGCGGTAGAATTCCGCGCACCAACCCTGAAATTCCAAGAGAAGAGCGTGAGGGGCTATGGATCGGATTACCCAAGATTCACACCTCAGCCATGGGATTAGTATCACTCCTAACCTCACGTCTTGGACATGCGTTGGCGCCCACCTCTCAATTTCTTCTTGAGGAAATCCTTTGGGTCCTCCAAAATGAGCACGCAGATTACGACATTCGAAGAACAATATACGAACTCACATCTCAGGTCTTGACATTATTCGGTCCTTCACTTTCCAAAACATTATCGAAGCCACTATCGGTCTGCATCAAATTCTGCTGCGAAGACCTTCTACCATCTTCCGAGCAAACAATCACTAAAGAGGATGCATCAGCAGCCATTTCCAAGAAACCCTCCCGAAACGGTCCATCCACTATTAACGCCGACTCCTACCTTAAAACTCCTTCCAATCATTATTGCACCTCAAAACCCCCCACAGACCTCCAAATCGCCGCAGCAGCCCTCCTCCCCCTCCTCTTAACGCACCTCCCACCCAATTTCCTCTCCTTCTCCCTTCGTACCCAGATCGATCGAACCGCCATACTAACCAAGAACAAGCAAGCTGTGCTAGCTAGTATCTTGAACCCTCCCATGAAGCGAAAGGGATGCAAAGAAGCCAGCAGTATCATGCCGGTGCTTGCAAGAAGTTTTCCTGAATGTATGGAAGTTGAGGCGTTGATCAGGCCGAGGATGCCGCTTTTGCACGACAGACGGGGTGGGGAGGGCGAGAGCGAGAGTGATGAGGAAGAAATGCAGATGGAGGTGCCTGATACGTATGCGACTCGTGGGGATGAGGTTGTGGTTCCAATGGATCTACAGACGAGCACGAGTTCCATGCAAAACTCATTTGTCGCTGAGCCAAGGCCTGATATACCTCCACCACCTCAAAAACCGTCACAAATATCTCAGCCCACCTCCCTGGAAATACCGGAGACACAATCCACCACCATGAATCCCAAGAAAAGAGATCTTGACTCCGCTACCAACTCCCAGATCTCCACAAAATTAACAGACAACAACATTTCCGAACCAGCACTAGCTTCCAGCGTTAAGTCGAATGAGGAGATAGGGGAGGCTACCGGAACATCCACTTCCCCCAGCAACAAGCGCCCTCGCCTAGACCCGCCTGCCACAAGCACAGGGTTTTCAAGTGGACCGCCTCAGACTACCAGCATAACTATCCCTGACACCCAAGCAGCACAACCAACTTCAGCCACAGCTGGGATCTCAGCGCCCGCCCCGTCCATCTCCAACACTCAGAATCAAACGCCACAAGCAGTCCTCGTTGCCAACGAGACGCCAGCATCGCCCCCTCCCCAAACCATCATACAGGAAAGCGGCGAAATCGACAGCAGCGATGACGAGAATTTCGTGATCCCGGCTATTGATCCCACAATGGATACGGACGACGAAGAAAGTTCGGATGAGTACGATGACGAATGAAAAAGAGCGAGGACAAATGAGTGGGTTTGAAAGTAAGCACGACGGAAAGCGGAGATTGACGCACCCACCGATGTCCGGGATCTCTGTTGACGATAACGACGGAGCTGCAGGGGAGCTGGGGAACGATATCTACAGTAAGCCCTATCCGCACCATAGCGTCCAGATGCCCCTTTTTAAAACCCAAGGCTTTCACCTGGCCACGTACAAAACCCCCGGGATCTAACAATGGGCGAAGGAGGGGGTTTTCCGGGGGGGTGTTGTGGCGTGGGGGTGGAGGTTGGGAAGGGAAAAAGGTGCAAGATAGAAGTTCACAAGCGCAGATGACTGGAGCCAACAATCGACATAGACATCAATCCACGAGGCTTATTTTGGCTACAAAAGAATGATGCTCTAAGCCCCAGAGAATATAACCAACCACATCCTTATCTCATAAAACATAACCCATAACCCCATACCTTCATTCCCATCACCCTAAGCAGCCGCAGTAACAGCCCTCGCCACCCCCTCAGTCTCCTTCTCCAACACGTTGTCAATAGGTCCGATTGTCTTGGCAATATCTGCAAGACCCAGCTGTTCATCACTCCACAGCATCCTCTCCTCCCCATTCCACTCCACGCCCACCCCCACGAAACCCCCCTGCGCCTTCCAATCCGCCGTCCGTTTGATGCCCAACTGCGTCCAAACGGCATCCAGCGCCTTGACTAGCTCATCTCTGTACTCCTGAGTGTGTCCGGGCGTCGGCGTAATGCGTAGGCGCTCCTCGCCGACGGGGACGGTGGGATAGTTGATCGCTTGCACGTAGATGCCCCAGTCCTCTAAGAGGAGATCGGATGCTTTTTTAGCGGTTTCGGCGTTGCCGACGAGGACGGGGATGATGTGGCTGGGGTTCGGCATGACGGGGATGTCGCGCTCGTTTAGTGCATCCTTCATGGCTCGCGTATGCAATTGTTGCAGGCGTCTGTCACCCTGATACCCCGTTTGGTACTCTATTGCTGTTTTTGCGCCGGCCATTGTGGCCGGAGGAAGAGAAGTAGTGAAGATGAAACCGGGCGCGAGCGAGCGGATGGCGTCGACCATTTTCGCTGAGCCGGCGATGTAGCCGCCTACGCAGCCATAGGCTTTTCCCAGGGTGCCGGTGATGATATCGATACGGTTCATAATCGTGCCATGAGTGTTTCCAGCGGCGTGGGCCTCGTAGTCTAAATGCTCTGCGACACCGGCGCCATGGGGTCCGTACATACCTACAGCATGGACTTCATCGAGAAAGGTGATAGCGCCGTATTTCTCTGCCAGGTCGCATATTTCGGCAATAGGACCAATGGAGCCGCACATGCTGTAAACGCTTTCGAATGCGATGATTTTGGGGACATCGCGGGGCAGAGAGGCGAGTTTGGCTTCAAGATCGGCGACGTCATTGTGTTTGAAGACCATTTTCTTTGCACCGGAGTGACGGATGCCTTGGATCATGGATGCGTGGTTCATGCTATCAGAGAGAATGACGCAATTGGGAAGTTTGCTACCCAGAGTAGCGAGGGTGGCATCGTTGGCGACGTAACAGGAGGAGAAGACTAAGGCAGCTTCCTGGGCGTGGAGTCGGGCGATGGTTGCTTCGAGGTCGACAGCATGCTGGTTGTGTCCTGAGATATTTCTTGTACCTCCGGCGCCGGCTCCGTATGTATTGAGAGTTTCATGCATAGTCTGCAAGACCTTGGGGTTCCGGCCCATGCCGAGATAATCGTTTGAGCACCATACTGTGACCCTTTCGTTCTTAGCAGACATGTGTGCTCGAGGGAATTCTTGAGCGAGCCTATTGATATTGTTGAAATAGCGGTAGGACTTGTCCTTATGCTTCTTGTCAAGCTCAGTATTGTAAAAGCCTTCATAGTCGAATGCAGCAATCTTTGGAGCTGCTGGCTTAGGGCCAGGAACTGCAGCGTCTTTCAGTGCATGAGCCACTGGGTGTGGGCCTTGAGGAAGTGGGGCTACTCGATGTCAGATTAGTACATTCCAGAGCAAGCTCATTGAGCGCCATACCATCAACATCACGCCTCAGCACACCAGCATCAACAGTGGCATGCTGAGCCCTAGAAGTATGGAGCTTTGCCTTCCCACCGTAGGATCTAACCCCACCAAAAACACCGTTGAGGGCCGTATTCCCAGTTCTTGCGCTTTGAACAGCCATGGCCTTGCCCATTACAGGGCATCGTCGGCCCAAAATTTGAAGGTTGGAGATTGTGCCTCCACCGGGAGAGACATGCCGGGTAGATGTTGAAAGAGAGCGGAGTGTGGCGGGGGAGGTTTTGTTGAGGAAAGGGCACATAGAGCGTGATTGCCTGAGGAGGGCGTCCATTGCGATCTTGAACGGTGCTGATCTTTTTAGTAGAATTGAAACAAGGTATGAGTGTGATAAAGAAAGGTGGAGGAGAGTCGATGTCGACGACGACAATACTTGTAATGCCGCCGGCCTCCGGAGCGAACCTTAGCCTACTCGTAGGGCGTTCTTTCGGCCAATGAGGTTCATTGTATTAAACTGCACATACACACACATCATCAGAGAGCCAAAAGTCAATAAACAACAAGCAATGTTATACAGGTTTCCACACGAAAACAAGTAAGCTTTTGCTTTTTGGCAACATTGCATGGACATGGACTCAGGCTTAACTACAGTACATTGGAAGCATGAGCCAGAAAAGAAATAGAAGAAGGGAACATCGATCTTGATTTTCCAAGCCCAAACTTAGTGTGCTATTTTAAAAAGCCTCTTAGTATGTATGGTAATCTGGAATCGTCAAAGAATCGATTGAATATGGATGGAATGGGGCCAAGGCGTAGGGGGAGGATGAAGAAGCCAGGGCATGGGAGCTTTCTAGTCCATAGCCATGGTCGTTGTTCATCATAATTACCATGCTACTAGCATCACTACCTTATCTATAAGACATGTCTACTCTTAGGCCTCGTCGACTACACTGTCATCCCGGTTACTGTAGAATGGACTGCTTGTTGAATAGCCTCCTGTTTCCCGTGAAACGCACGTCAGGCGGTGCATCGACTCTGCTAAGACAACGACCCATGTGATGACGATATGTATTTTGTGAGATAGCCACAACCGAGATAGCTAGATACAAGACTTGCCCAGCCACATCAATAAAAGTCCAGCGACCAAGCAAACGCTCCTGGGGGTATAGAGCAGAACAATCATTACCGAAGAAACACCGTCGTAAGCAGTCAGGACCCAGCCAGAGCGTAACCAAGCAGGCCTATCAACTTGCGTCTCTCGGAGAAAAAAACTTAGCAACTTTGTCATATCTGTAATGCTTGCAAAGCCAATCCGTGAACCTCTTCTGGTCGCGCACACGCCCGCTAAAAAGCTCCGCCATTCCTGTCATCGAAATCCCCTTCCTAGGGACTTCACCACGTATCTCCTTATAAGCCTTGTCCTCCTCATCCATAAGTCTAATACTTTCACGAGTCGAGGACGACTGTGACTGTCGTTAAAGGTCAGCCTTCTATATTCTATTTGCCTCGCGTCTAAGCAATCGGTTGAACATGGACGCCACTGGTCCCGCCGACGCTTTGTTGGAAGTGTTATCTACCTCTCGCTTTCGTTTCAACGACAAAGTTGTGTTGTCGATATGTTCCTGCCCCTTGATTCCTGACTGCTCTTGGTTGGTCTCTATCCCACCATCACTAGCTTTGGAGCCATAGGCTTTGCCGTCAACTCCGTCGCCGTTAGGATTACCTTCATTGCGTGACGCATGTGCAGGCATGTTGTTGACACTCGCTTGGCGAGCACTTGGTTCTTCCGACATGATGGTCTTGGTTTGCTCTCTCGCAAGCATGGGAACAAGGGACGTACGGGGCTTAGATGTTGATGTAGGGCTTGCCATAGAATTCTGTCTCGATTCTAAAGATGGTTTAGGCCTAGACGATAAACCCAGCGATGAATCGTTTCTTTGAATACTCGGCGGATTCTCTGATGGCTCACTCACTCCTCTGATGGAATTGGATCCAACGATATGGCTCTTCTCCGGCGGTACAGAAGCGCTAGGTCGAGTATTGTTCATGGGACCAGGACCAAACGCAGAGCTCGTTGGAGCTGAAGGTATCTTACAAGGTGGAATTGAAGTATGATTGTTCTGTAGAAGTGGACTTGTCAAGGCGGCAGATGAAGGGGCAGGAGTACCGTGGAGCAATGCATATTGCTCCACGCCAAAGGCAGGTTCCACGAGCTCTCCCTGAGTACAAAACGGCATGCTTGCAGAACTAGCGGTCCAAGGAGCAGACTGAACTGTGCCTGTTCGCACTGATCGCCACTCTTCTTCTCTTCGCGCAGCAATCATAGCATTGTAAGCGCCTATATCGCGGCGGCGGAGCTGTTCGTCTCTTTGCATCTGTAAAGCCTCCTTCTTCTCCTCTTCTGTAAGTTTCATATTGTCTTCTTGATGGAAGGTCTCTGTAAAGTCCATAGACCGGATGACAGGATTGCCCTCGTACTTTGCCAAAATGCGATCTAATACTAAAGGATCCTTTCCGATGAACCCCGCCAAATCCTGTTGCTTGACGGCCTTTGGCGGAAACAAGTAGTGTCCCACGCCCTTGATTGCACGACGAATAGGGTTCTTACTATCCACAACTCTTTTGGCAAGTTGTTGCTTGAACAATGATTGGTTTTGAACGGCTCCTTCGAATGTGCCGGCTACTGTAAGGTAGTAAACGAAAACGGGCTTCAGCTGTCCAAGACGATAGGCTCTGCCTACAGCCTGTTCTTCGTACATTGGATTAAAGTGATCGTCCAGTATGACAACACGGTTCGCGCCGTACATATTCAAGCCTTGGCCGCCAGACTTGGTAGATACCAGGAAAACCTCGGTTGTGCCGCTATTGAATGCTTTAGTTATCTGCTGCCTATGAGATGTTTTGATTTTCCCGTCGATCCGTGAGAACGTCCTGCTAGAGCTTTTGAGGAAATCCTCGACAAAGTCAAGAGTTGGGATGCTGTGCGAGAAAACAAGGACCTTGTCTTGAGCCTGTTTGGAAAAATCTAGAATGTCCATTAAGATTAGCATTTTGTAGGCCAAACCAATGGATTCCAAAGGCTCAGTCAGTGTGCTGAAAGGCGTCAATTGCTTTTCGACCATTGTCTTGGTTATACCGATTGCGGAGACCGGCTCATCCAACAGATCTCCGTCGTCATCCAGAAGAATCAGCTCTCTTGTCGTCGTACTTGACCCTGGACGCTTTCCTCTTCGGTCAGTTGGAGTATTCGCTTTCTTTCCTGTCTCTTTTTGTGCCAAAAGCCTATCCCTGAAGCACTTTGGGTGGTTGCAGAGCAGTCGCAGCGTAGCTAGCCAAGCCCACAATGTGGCAACAGTAGGCTCGTTTTCCTTGCTGGCAGATAGCATGCCATCCACATATATTCGGTAGATTTGCTCCTGTAATTTAGTAAGAGGTACCCGGATGACGAATTCATGCTTCTCCTTTAGCCTTCCTTTCAGCACAGAGATATCAGCTCGATGGGTCTTAGGCTCCAGATCAGACCTCAGCGCTTCCAGTTTCTTCATAGCATAGCGATATTGACCGTACGTGCTGTCCTGGTAGAAACCTTCCTGAATTGGCTCCTCGAAGTTAGCTCGGAATTCTGCTCGAGTTCCAAGGAATTTTGGAGCAATCCAATCGATAAGAGAATAATAATCACCCAGATTATTCATTAAAGGCGATCCGGTGAGAGCGATACGACTTTTGGTTTCAATACGACTCATGGTAGCATTGATGCCGGAAGCAGCATTCTTCAATGCGTGAGCTTCGTCAGCAACGACGATAGCTGGCCTCTTGACCAGGGCCTCCATCACCATAGCATGCTGGTCGTCGTTCAGTGGACTGTCTCCCTGCAGTCTCCTAACCTTATTGTCGATGTATGCTCTGAAGGTATTGAACCCCATAAGCAAAACCCCACCCTCATTCATCCAGCTTTGAATTTCCCAAAGACGTTCGCTCGGTTTTAAATTGGTGGTTACCTTTCGAATCTCGCCAACATTTTTTGCTGTAGGCATTGGAGTCCACATTAAGAATTCTTCCCACCAATTCTCGATCAAAGCAGGCGGACAGAGTATGAGTGTCTGTGACTCTCGGAGCTTTGATGGAACCTGGTTGCGTATGTTCTGGTCAGGTGACTTGGCTGCTTCCGCTATTGCTACAAGCAACGTGATGACCTGCATAGTCTTTCCCAGGCCCATGGTCTGAGCCAACAGGCAACCTTGTAAGTTGTCAGAATCCGTGGTTATTTCGCGCCACATGAACTGTACCCCTTCTATTTGATGAGGCTGTATACGGTCACCAATGAGGGGGTTTAGATAGATGAATGCCTGATTGTCATATTTTCCAGTATTGACCACTACTTTTGATGGATCACCGTTGGCGCCCATATCTTGGAAACGAAGCTTGAGCTCTTTCTGACGCTTGTCCCTATCATGAACGCGTTGTTGAGCACTGGCACGAAGATCAAGAGTTGCCTGGCTCTCCGGTAGAGCGTATTTGCGTTTCTTATGCGGGGTGTCCCGTAGATCTTCATCGGAACCGTCCAGAAACAGCTTTTGTCTCTTCTTTACGGGAGTGGTGCCCTCTGACTCTAACGATATAACTTCAGGAACTGGTTCCTTCTCATAAAGTCCTGGACAGGTGATCAAGAATTCGTAGAAGTGGTGGAAACCCTCTCTATCGTCTAGAACTGTATCGATATGTGGTACCTTCAAGCCAGGTTTAGACTCCAGGACAACAGGTATAGTCCAGCAAACCAACCACACGGCAATCCGCATGATGATTGAAGAGTCTTCTTTGTCCACTCCCCGTATTCTATGACTAAAAGACTTTATAGCTCTTAACCCCGCATGGACAGTCGATTCTAGCACGGTCTGACTGACCTCTTGCAAATGTATGAAGGCAAGATCACGTTCTAAAGCAGGGGTTCTGGAAATGTGGTACAACAGCAACCGTTTGCGATCTCCTCGTTCGACCAATATCCAGGGATCGAGCTTCCTGATGCTACCGACGTCATGCAGATCAGGCAGTCCGACGTGTTTTGGGTCATTTTCTCCGGCAGTAGAATAGGTAGAATCACTCTCAAGATTGATGATACTATCAGCGACCGGAGGGAGTTTAAACTCAGGCTTTCTCCTTCGGCTGCGTATAAAGGGATCATCGTCGCTTGGATACAACGGTGGGGTATGGATTCCTGTGGATCGCTCAACCTTGGGCAGAGGAGTGTGTGGTTCATCGGTGTCTGACTGTTGCGTAAGGTCTATGACGTCCGGTAAATGCCCTGAGAGCCGTTGTGACTGCGGGGTTACGATAGGCTTGTTGGATGTATATACGGGGTTTTGAGGCTCCGGCATGACCTCCAAATTGGGAGACAGAGTTGGTTCCAGATTATTCTCATCGTCCGCAAGCAATATATCAGACGCCTCTTCATCTCCAGCTTCGATCGTTGTAGCTTCGCCATCAATGCCTAAATCATCGGTGGCTTCATCACTGACAATGAAATCTTCCAAGTCGCCACCTGAGCTTTCTATGCCGCTCACGCCACTCTCGACATTCTCTTCGCCGTCCTCAAGTGGCTCTTTCACACTTCGAGCGTTGTTGAACTTCGGCTTCTTGATCGGTTGTTTTGGTTTTTCAGGACTTGATTTAAGTTTCAAGATAGAAATCTTCCATTTACAAAGCTCGAGATCGAATACGGATGGCTGCAAAATCTTGCACTGCTTAGTGAGCTCTTTGACTGTGGACCATTCTTCCCTCGCAATTTCCTCCCGTAGCTTAATCAGTCGATCATCAAGCTTTTCAATAGCATTAGCCAACCTCTCCATTTGCTCCCGTTTGTTCTTGTCTCTTCTAGATTTGGTCCAGAGCCGCCATGCTTTCGGTTGCAGCTTTGGTTCCTCGTTCAAGTGCCAGTCTCTTACGATCTGCTTCAGAACCCCATCTATAGTGTCCTTAACCATTTCACCGCTCAGCCTCTGACGTCTGCGGTTACCCATTGGCCTCTCAATTTTCCCCTTCTCTTTTTCCATCTCGAGCCAAGTCTCCAGATCGTATTCCCCCTCGGATCCTGACTCACCGTACGCTGGAAGAACCTTGTCGCCGTCAGCATACTTCCACTTCTCGAGGTAATCCCAATCCTTGTCAGTCTCTGTGTTGTGCTCAAGCGGTATTTCGGGTGTGGCAAAAGCTTTGTTCGTAGGAGCCGCATCTGAACTCGCATGATTGACCAAGTGCTTTAAATCGTCTTCCAGCCATTTGAGTCGATCGACTCGCGAAGCGGTAGTCTTCCCCCCCGACATTTGAAATAACGTCATCGAAAGTGGCTGGTGCATTCTGGCGACTTTGCTTGGATAGGGGACGATACCAATTGAGTTCTCTCCATTGCGGCCGAGTATCTCAATTGGCCTTGAAGAGAGGAAGTGCTTGATCCGAGCGTTAACATAACGGCGTCGCCCATCGCTTTTCTGAGAGTCTGTGTGAAAGGTGAAAGTATCGGACTCGTTCATAGCATCTGATTGCAGAGCCCCGCTAAAGCACGAAACATTTTCCAGCTCTTTCCCAAAAGCGGTATTGCCATAGAAAATCCTCTCAACTGAAAAGGATTCAAGGCCCAGGTATACGTCTGCCGGATTTCTGGCTGAGAGTTTCCGGTTCTGATAAGAGGACTTGCCGTTGACAAAGTCGGAGGAATGAGACATTTGGACCATGCTAGCGTCTGAGACATCATGCGACAGCTGGTCGACAGACTCCGTGATAGGTTCAAGCTCAGGCTCGGGCTCATGCTCGGGCTCAGGCTCATTATGAGAGATTAAGATAGGCCTCATCCTCTTTCGTCCTTGCGTGTCGATTACAAGCACACCAGGTTCATGCATCGCTTCCGGAATGGTCGACGAACTTCTGGCGGCCTGTAAAGTCACACGGAGCTCCTCACCGTCGTGGATGTCTGGGACCTCGTGCAAGTTTGCTGTTTTGGGTTCACTAAGGTCCTGCCCCGTCGGCACTTCTTCATTAACGCAGGCGTCCGTTGTAGCGCCTGTACCAACATCCATGGAAGATTCCCCAAGAGATGATGCAGTAGTATCATCTAAAGTGCGAGAACTGATTTGCCCACCGCTTTCGGGTGTTTTGACCCTATCTGCTGGTGCGAGCACCAGTCTTCGTCGCTCTCTACCGCTTTCATCAACTACAAACATTTCACCTGGTCGATGGATAGGCCCAGGCGTATTAGTAGGAAAGACAAACATCGAATCCTCAAGAATCGTCTCTTCTTTTGCATCAAATCCTATAGCTTCAGGGTTCTTTTCAGCTCTAGAAGGCTCAGAAATATCTCCACTGATTTGTGCACTATCGGGCACATCGTGTTCTTCTAATGTGTTTGCGCAAAGGGGAATCCGGCGGTCGGGTTGTGGTGATTCCGTACCTTCATGAAGAATATAACGGGACTGATCTACACGTTGTTGCACATTATGAGTAAGACCTCCCTCGGTAACAGAGTGTGACAGTGAAGGTGGTTCAAAGCGTCCTAGTAGTGCAACTGGAGACTGTAAGACCTCCGAAGTTGTCGGTATTGTTCGCGCAGCGTACTGGGGCGGAGATCCGTGATACGGAGACCCCAGCCTAGTTCCTTGACCGATCGTCGAAATCCTACCATATAGGTGGTCGAGATACTTTTGAGACTGTCGACGAACCTTTTCGATCAATAGTAGGATTGTACCTCGCGGGCCTAAAGTCTTGATTCCCAGATCTTCACGTAAAGACGCATGGTCCAGCTCAAGCAAAAGAGTAGGTCCACTGACTCCGTTTTCGCGGAGCGCCATCTCAAGATGCACAGGGTCAGGCAATGATCGAGGATCCAACGAAGCTAGTAGTGGATTGGTCCGTCCACACAAGCATCCCACAACCTCGTCGACTGTCCAATCCCAAGGATCTCGAGTTCCTGATGACACTGCATGCAATGAGTCTTGTGGAGGAGTCATGACATGCGGAATCCCCGGTGTGAGGGGCCCCGAGGTCATAGAGCCGGTCATGCTATGATCCGAAGTAGCAATATACAGAGATTTCTTGATAGAAAGATGGTATCATAATGTGACTGGTCTTGAATAGGCAGTACGCCTTTCTGTGGTTTGGCAGAAAAAGGCTCACTTCAACGTGAAGTTGTTGCAGTCCTTGAAGCAGAGTTAGGTCCCAGCATTCGATCGAACGTGACGTCAAATCAAATTATAAAGCAAAAGTAACCCTCCAGAGTTCTGCGTACAGTCTTAAAACAAATGAAATCGTTAGGTAGGAAGATCATGATGTTGTTTACTTCACTGTCGCGATTGATTCGTTGAAGGTATACATGCAACGGAAGTAGTTTACGCGAGTGAAGTAATAAACGGTACCGTTATTTATTACGGGGGAGCCTTAGCTTACTTTCTGCCCCGCTGCCTCATTCGATTTATTATTAAGAAAGGACGACGCTATGGTGTCGCCTCAGGAAGGCCTTACCCGAACATCTTTCAGACAATACTCACTGAAAGTAGTGAAGAGGCATATTGTATCAAGAAGCAGGACTACTAGACCTGCGTGAGACTGTTGATGGCGGCATCTATCTACCCTGACTATCCCCTGGCTCTGACACCAGAGCAATCGGATTATCTGCTTTCAAATATCAAAGACTGGTCAATCCTCAATGGCTTGGCTGTACGGCCATCGCCAGCCTTTATCCCCAGAGACTTGGATTCTTCCGGATCTCTTGCGGTGACAGCACCAGTCACTCTGTTTCCAAGCCTATTCCCTCGCTCATGTTTTGAGGAAGCAAGAGCCATCCAAATTGTCTATAATGAGCTCTATGCTTCAATAGCAAGGGACGAAGAATGGCTGAAAGAGATCGTGGAGGAGTACGAGCAGTCTCTTTCCTTTTTATCCAAATCTCCGCAGTTTTATTCTTCAGTTCTAGAATGTACCATGTTGGAACTTTTTCATAATTACAATTCCTCTCTTTACTCTAGCTTCCACGAGGTTGACAAAATATCATCTCCTGATCCTTCGTTCGCAGGTTGGTCGAAGTAGATGAGTTTATCGCCAAGCTGTGGAACGTCCATTTGGCCGTGAAGAAAGAAGGCTACGTTCAGGTACTTCTCAGCATGCTGCTGTGACTGTATTTGCTCACTGGCTGAAGTAACTATAGGATCTGTCCCTAGGTCTTTTTCGTTCCGATTATATGGTTCACAAGGACCCTTTGGATATGTCCGCGAGACCTCAAATCAGACAAGTGGAATTCAATACCATCGCGTCATCATTTGGCGGGCTAGCTGCCAAAGTCTCCGCCCTTCACAGGCATGTTCCAATCCAGTATCATCCACCCATTTTCTAATATTCATCTCAGCCATCTTCTTTCCATCAAGGCCTACCCAAAGTCCAACGCTCCAACTCTTATAAATATATCGTCACTACCCCCCAACGATAGCATCACCTCCCTCTCCCAAGGCCTGGCAACCGCACACGCTGCCTACGGCCAGTCCAAGTCCAACCCTTCATTACCTCTTTGCATCATTTTTGTTGTACAAACGTCTGAGAAGAACATCTTCGACCAGCTCGCCCTTTCCAGCCATCTTGTCAATCATCACCGCATTCCTACCTTTCGGCTCCCTTTCGGCTCTATTCTCACCCAGACCCAAATTCCCGACAGTCCAGCTCGACCTCTTATGTACACTCCTTCCCACGCTCCGCAAGACCAGTATGAAGTCTCTCTCCTCTACTTCCGCGCCGGCTACAGTCCATCTGAGTTTGACCACCCCGACGCCTGGTCCGCGCGTCTTCAGCTCGAGCGCTCTGCCGCGATCAAGTGCCCGTCCATCTTAACACACCTCGCCGGCTCCAAGAAGATCCAACAGACACTCGCTACCCCTTCTTCTCCGCACCTATCGCGATTCCTACATTCTACATCCCCGCAGCAGATCTCCCGTATCCGAAATACCTTTACAGACATCTACCCCCTCGACAATACACCGGCTGGAAAACACGCAATCGCCCTCGCTACATCCGAAACGAAGTCCGTACGCTACGTCCTTAAACCTCAGCGTGAAGGTGGCGGCAATAACATCTACGGCGCGAAGATCCCGCCATTCCTTAAATCTCTAGGTGACGACGAGAGAAAATGGAGAGCGCATATCCTGATGGAGCTGATTGAACCTCCGGCGTTGCGAAACTCGATCTTCAGAAACGGAGAAGTGAAGAGTGGAGAAGTTATTGGGGAATTGGGGGTGTACGGCGTGTGTCTGTGGCGCAACGGTGAGGGCTTGAGGGGTGGGGAGGTGCTAGAAAATTGGGAAGCAGGTTATTTACTGAGAACGAAGGGGGGAGAGAGCGAGGAAGGAGGGGTGGCGGCAGGGTTTGGGGCTGTGGATAGCGCTTGTTTGGTGGATGTATGAACTTTTCTAGAGCGGGAATTTGTCAGTCAGGACAGGTAACCAACGGCATATGCAGTCATTCCTTCGCTGTCTATAAAGCTGCCAAGATCATAGATCAATGTCATTCGTATTCCCTGCTGGTGACAGTCCGGCGAAGTGACTATGACGATATCTCAGAAAAAGAAGATCGAAATAGCATGTCGACTAGGTTTATTATTCCAGTTGCCTCTGCCAGAAGAGAAGATACGGCAGTAGCACTTGACTCGAATCGCGGCAGCCGATTCCAGTTGCCCAGTGACATAAGTGGCACTCGTGTCATTTTTATGCAATATGAGAGACTGAATGAGAGACTGTGGGGAATCGACCACTCCCCATCAAAGCTGCCACGTATCGTTGTAGCCGATTATTTGCTTTGCCTTGATGACGAATGAACAAAATCGCCCTGACGATCTCACCGCGTCGATTAGTTGTCGAATAATAAGATCTCCAAACACCAAGCATCCATAGGATCATGATGAACGCAACCCCGACACAAAGACGCCAGGTTCACAAAATCGGTTATCGTACAGACTTGCAAAGCCAGCTCAATCATGGCTCCAAACCCGTTGATAGCCACACTCACAAAGAACATTGCCAAGGAGGACTTCCGAACAGAGGCTGTGTTCCATGCACTTGGATGCTTGCTCGAACCGAAAGACAGAGATGTAGCAGCAGAGATCGACGAAGGTGCAGATATCACCCCAGAGATGAGGTATAAAGCTGTAAGCTTGAAAATCAATGACAGATTCAGCTCGTCTACTAACAGCCATGTTGGCATACGATGCCGTATTCCCGACGGGAAACTTCAGGATCCTTCACAAGGATGAAAAAGACGCCAACGTCATGCTATGTTTACGGATCCTTCTGGACGATATACTGATGGCCGACGAGGCGTGTGACTGGCTTCGCGCGCAGAGCTATCTGTTGGAGGGGTGTATGGCGGACCCCAGATATGCAGAGGATGACTTGGGTTCAGTACTTGATCTGTGCAAAGAGATGAAAAAGGAGATGCCTAAGAATAGCTGTGTAGGACTGATGAAGAGAGTCGCGCGAGAGATTCTAACGAGATTCAAGGAGCGGGCGCCGCATTGTTAAAAGGATGGGAGCGGTAGACACGCGAGGACGTGGATATTGATGTTGGAGCGTTCGTGGAAGGGACAGGCAGCCTCATGCTCCTGGAGTAGGACGATCAAACGGACGGAAAAGTTGGAAGTGAGAATGCAATGACCGTTGCTATTGACCCAAGCAAGCCTGATATGTTCTCGATCATCCTGCCTGAAACAAATGACCCAGGTTGAAGACAGACGCTTAGCAAGACTCCAAGCCCAGAAGCCATTAACCCTTCTGGGAACATTGATAACGTGATCGTTGTCGCAACCATCCAGCAGCAGCACGACCAAACATCGGTTCAACCTAAGTAAGGCATTGGGCAACAGGCCTGTGACACGACATGTCACATATGTATGGCAGCGGCAGGAGAGCAGAAAGACGCGCAGGCGGCAGGGCAGAATTTATCTACGGGACGGCTTAAACTTCATTTCCCGGGAAATTGAGGCCGACGACCGTGTGGTACTGTCGTCTGTACCACCACCGCCGCCGCAATCTTCCGAACAACTAAACATAGACATAGCCTGCCGTTGCTGCCAGATATGTCTAGGGAAAAGTCATCGTTCTGAGACGCAAGACCGACAAAGACGTTGAACGTCGAACGTCGAGCGTTCTGCAAGACTGCCTGCAGCTATCCCTGTCCGCCCGTGCGCTAGAGGAGAATTAACCCGACCACCGAGAGACCAATCAGATATCGTCAACAACGGCCTCCTCAAGCACCAGTCATCACGCTCCTGTAGATATCGAAGAGAGCAACCAGGAGGACAAGGGACAATGCCAGCCAGCTGATGACCACCGGGGAGCATCACAGACCGTTGAGCTCCTCCCCACTCACACGCAGCCCCCGACTCCGCCACCGCCCGTTCGCTTTTCCCTCCTAGGAACCCTCCTACGCAGCTCAAGGCAAGTTCGAACACTATCATTTACGAGCTTGTGGAATCCAGTCAACTCCTCCTCCACGCCCTCAACCGCCGCTCCCTCTTCTCAGCGGCTCCGCTTTCAGCGCCAGCGACCCAGCCAGAAGCCCGGCTACAAAGACAACTACCCTCTCAAACCCCTCCCACTCCCACTTCCACTCCCGGCCCCAACCCCCCAATCCCCCAGCTCCCTCCGTGTCAACCGCTCCCTCCTCACCACCACCCCGACCTCCCGCCCCACCAGCGCCTTGCCCTACCCACCCCCGTCTCCCAAAGGCAAAGGCAAAGGCCCCGCCCCCCGCGATCCACCTACCATGACCCTCCACTTCTCCTCCAATTCCTCTCTACACACCTCCCTACACAAAGCCACGTCCCCCATCGCCACACCGCCCCAGCAAAAAGATCCCGAACTTGGTCATCTCCCTCACTCTCCCAGCGGGTCCCACACCCCACCGCCCCCCTCACCACTTCCCTGGGGCCCCTCCCATCCTTGTTACCCGCATCTAAACCCACACGTCCCACTAAACTCCCCTCTATACGCCTCTACCCGCGTTATCCGCATTCCTCGCGACTGGATGATCGTCGGCGACCTCGCTCCCACTTTTTCAAACATCTACCCCGAAATCCTGGACCCTTGGGTCTCGGAGTCTCAGTTTCGACGGCTTATCAAGACGATCAATGAGAGGTTGACTGAGATCTTCAGACCTGGGGGAATAAGAGCATGGGCAGATGCTATTGTGGGCTTAGGAACGGGTTGGCTATTAGAAGATCTGGGAGGAACTAGTGTGAAGCGCGGCTGCAAGAACATAGAAACATGGATCGAGGGATGGAACCGCGAAGTCAGTAATACACCCAACGACGCCGAGGGCCAAGGCTTAGTGCGGTGTATACCCTTACGGCGCACAGGATACATGAGTGTAAGTCCCCTCCCCCAAATCCATCCCATATTCTCCCCATTCCCACCTACCAACCAACCAACTCACAAACCCTCTCAGCTCGACATCCAAATCCCCGACCCCAAAGTCGGTCTCATCGACAACGAAACCCTCACCCCCTTGCAGCCAGCAGCGAGTCGGCCAGGCACAAGACCGAGTCGCGAGCAAGCACGATCGAGAGAGGGAAAGAGATCAAGGGATGAGGCGAGGAGTCGAGAGGGGGGCGATGGTAGGGGCCTTTGATGTAGTCGGCAGCAGGAAGACGGGGTTTTGTTTTTCGTCTGGGCTGATTTGCGTTTGATGCATTTAGCGCAGCGATCATTTGATATTCCCTTTGCTTTGCTTTGTTTTATATATATCCCCCTTATCCGCACCCTAGCGAGCCTTTTCATCTCATATATTGTCCAATCACAAAACCCAACACTTCCACATCCACATCCACACAAACCCCAACCCCACAACCTCTCAACCAAGGCACCAACCACTCTCTGCCACTTTGTTTTATTTATTTTTTCGGAAGAGAGCAGCACAACTATCCAACCCAACCATCCCCCCATACATACATTCCTCCAACAAACTCTCCCCCCTTCTCCCCCCTTACAAAACCCCCCCTCTCCTATGTAAACCCCACTCACTCCCTTACAGCCCCCCCCGCACCCCCATCCCCACCCCAAAAACGCACATTATTCTCAATCTCAATCTCCGCCTATGATCCCTGTGTTCTTTCATCGTGGTGGTGGTGGTGGGAGTGGGAGTCCTGCTGCTGTGTTTGTGGGATGTGGGGATGTGGGTGTGTGGGATGTGGGATGTGGGATGTGGGGATGTGGGATGTGAGTAGATAGATAGATTGTGGGGGATGGGAGGGGGGATGTGGGACGTGATGGGGGATGGGAGGGGGAGGGGTGGAGAATGAGGGTGAGGGGGAGGGGGAGGGGGAGGGGAGATGATTAATAGAGGGGGAGTAGGGGGGTTTGTGCATCAGAGACTCTTTTAGTAGGAAGGGGAGGGTAAAGAGCTAAGGGGAAGGTCGGATTCATAACGGTGATGTCATGGACAGAAACGAGTTCCTTCCACGGGGTGTATGAAAGAGTAGAATTCCCAGAGATATCTAACTAAGCCTGCTGAATAATTGCTATGGGAGATAAACATGTAATGTATGCCCAGGCACCAAAGATGTGCAGAAAAAACCCCATGCGCAATTCCGATATGAGCTAAGCATTCCTCCGGGTTCCACAACTTGAGAAAGACAAATGGTATTAAAAAATACGAGGTAAAATGTGCTTGCTGCTGCGCTGGCGTTTGGTCTTTTCGAGCCCAGGACCGCAAATACTACTGCAGTAAGGGGAGATAAGGGAAGGAAAGATAGGTGGATTAAAATGTCGGATAGCGGCCGCAAAAACGAGAAAGCAGCGGCTGCGAATGCAGGTATGCGAGAAGGAACGCGAGAAAATACCAATCGCCACCACGACGATGCAATGCAGACACCCGCCAGCAGCGCTTATGTCTCTTCGGCGAGCATGTCACCATTGTCTCCGGATCAAACCTTCAAACCGTTAACCCCACCCATGCAACCCCCGTGCAGACCCATCGTCGTCGCATTGCGGTTCGTCGACCAGATATTCCTGTAGAATCTCCCATGATCGCGCTGCTCCTGCCTCGCGGGCTCTTGCACCTGAGCTTCGACGTCAGTGGGTGGTGTCGAGAAGCGAAAGGTAAAGGTTCTGCTGAGCCAGGAACCGCGGTATGACGGTGGCGCTGCGGCGTAAGCTTTCTCGGACAGTTGACTGGTGGAATGGGTTGAGGATGCGCGGTCGGACTCCGAGATGGTAGACATGGGGGGGAAGTGTTTGTTTGGGGATGCTGGGGAGAGAGTTGCTGTACTGGAGGATGTTGATGTTGAATATTTTGAAGTGATGGAGAGCTTGTTGTTCAAATAGAGATGTGCGCGGCTGCTAAAAGATCTGGGGTGGCTTCCATTTGTCGTATTTGGCATCTGCGTTGGAGGTGGGTGGTGGAGGCTGGGGAATATCCGTCCGAAGCCAATTGTAAGCAGCCACTTTCGATACATCCTCATAGCGTCTGCACCCATGCCGAAGAAGAAGAATACAGCATAGCCGACCGCAAGCTGGATCCAATGGTCGAAAGTGACTACTCCATACGTAGGTATCAAAGTAATATCCCACCACGTAGGTCCATGTATGGCGTCCCAGCTGTATGGGAGATGTGGAAACGTTGCGTTGCGGTAGAGGATGTAGAATTGGCAAGGGAGAAAGATGACGATAAGAGTGAGTGACATCATGAAGAGACGCATGAAGCGGGATTTGGTTAGGTTCGAGTTTGAGGAGGTGAGGATAGCGGAGAACTCCTTGCGGTACTTGTGCATGCGGATGATTACCAGGACTGGTCAATATTAGCATAGAAGGATGGATCTTGTAGAGGTTAGAACTTACCACTGTAATAAACGTCCAACAAACACATAATTGGAGGCCAGATAAATACCAGTACCATACTCGGCCAGCTCCTATCGAATGACGGAGTGCAGCCAGTAATAGCGAAGATGTAGTAGCGATTCGGTTGTACCACATAGTGGATAATCATGAGGTAAATAGGACCTCCGAAGCACAAAAGAATATCCATGACTAGTCGAGTGCAGCGCTGTCCTTTGCTAGGCGTCAAGACTGTGCGGTTTGTGTTCAAGACCACGGCAAGATTACGCATAATGCACGCCAATGAGCCGGTGATACCCAGGGTAGCAGCGAGCATGAATTTGACTTGGATGTCGCAATACACCAGGCCATGCCACCAGCTCATCAGGTCGTCGGTAGGCCAGATAATTGCGTTTACAAAGTTAAAGACATTCGATAAGATAATCCAGAAGAGAAGACTCGTAGCCGCTAGGTTGCGGTTTTTGATATGCCAGGCAATGGGAGGGATATCGAGACAGATAGATATGAATGCCAGTACAGGGACTGCCACCGCACCAGGCGTGAGACTGAAGTTTGGGGTATCCATTGTAATTGATGCTCGGATGCTGGTAAGTATGTGATGCTGAAGAGTGTTGATATTCTAGAAAGGGGGCAAGTCAGGGAGGCAAAGAGACAAATGAGGGGTAGATGGGTAGACAGCCATACCAGCTATTCGAGGCCTGGTGGCCAAATATCGCCCAGTAGTGTTCCAAACGTTGTAGGAGTCCCAAGCACGAGGTTAAGATGCTGGTGAGTATGTAATGCTGGAAGAAGTTAAAGATCTAAGGAAAAGTAGACTTGGTAAGCCAAGGAAGGATCAGTTTGTATGAGCAGGAAGGCAGACCAGCTGTACAACTAAAGGCCAACCTCTGCCCACTACTTCGGACGCTACAGAATAGCCTAAGATGTCTGATATGATTTGAAGAACGAGGATAAAGGAGTACGGTCTTAGATAGTTTGTTCGAGGAAGGCTTTGGGTAAATGTAAGACAGTTCAAGATATGCTGTTGAAGGTATGGTGTGAGGTACGATGTTTAAGAAAGAAGAAGAGAATAAGAGGTGGTGAGGTAGAAGATGTAGATATAACCCCCAAGGAACGAGTGTTTAATGACTTAGATACAAGGGCAGCTCAATGAGGCCATAGAAAATCGCTGCTGCCAATAGCCATCTGAGGGCTTCAGCAACGGTCTGAATAAGACTAAGAGGAAAGTGATGATCAAGTAAGGTTTTGCAATAGCTTATTGAGAGGGTTCCCCAAAACATAGTCTTGGGTCGAACTTATTGAGCACCCGGCTTTTGAGGGCTTGTAGGGCTAACTTCCCTTTTTGGGTGTCAATAAGCAAGACATCTCAAAGACACCGCAGAGAACACGCAAGCAGAAATAACAAACAACACTTTGGAAATACAGAGGGCATTGATAGGGGGTGTGGAAATGACAAGCATGAGCTACTACTCTATGCGTAGACAGTTGGAAGGCCCAGTGGTCCTCCCTGATTTAGGTGCATCGCCGAAGGTCCGTCTTCTCCGCACAAACTCAGCAAGCTACAGTAAACGGCATCATAAGCAAGCAAAGGCCATATATCAGCTCGCTATGTATATCAAACTGTATAAGTGCAGCTTAATTAATGATATCGATAGACTATTACCTGGATAAAGCTGGTTGACTTGGAGGAAGGTATATCAAGGTCGGTGATGACGCGAAGTTGCAGTTGTGCATATCGTTAGCGCCAACTGTCGCGTCATTTGACGGAAGAAGGTCCGAATCAATTACACTGTAGGGCCACACGCGACCAAATACAAGGACCAACAAAAAAGATGAGAAGATGAATTTCTTCTTCTCCAAGCATTGCCCATGAACCACAGGCGTGGCATCAATCACCGCGATGATGGCTGACACCCTTTCATTCTTGTGGTGACCCGACACCATGCCGCTACCACCAAGGCACCTACTTCTCGACCTCCCTACCATGGCCGAGGAGGGGAGCAGTATGGTCCCACCCAAGCCCGCCAACTTTCCAAGCTCCCAGACATCGGCGAGGCCAAGCCAATCGCCCCTTCGCCACAGACCTTCAGGACGTGCATCGACTTTCTCAGAGGCCCCTAGTCCTCTCAATAACCGGCGGAACTCTACGTTGTCGGACTCGATCAGTGACGCAAGGCGGTCAATATACTCGTCCACGGATGACCTGCTGTTACCGAAAGTCAGGAACAATGGTATAGAAATAACCCATGAACCGTCTCATTGGCACTCAGTCCCGTTGGCGTTGGCCCTATTGCCAGCGGTGGGAGGGTTACTTTTTCAAAATGGAAGTGCGGTAATGACAGACGTAACACTATTGGGGCTGGCAGCAGTCTTCTTGAATTGGTCGGTCCGACTACCGTGGTGAGCATTGATCCCTACTTACATATGCATAGATTCAGACTAAATTGTGGCACAGGGATTGGTATTCCTCAGCGCAATCGCGCCGCCTGCCAGATGCCAAAACACCCGATCCCTCCTACGCCGACTCCGCCATCCTCGAAGAATCCGGCTCCTCCAATCCCACGAGCCCCACCGTCTCTCCTTTTGAGCCGAAAAACCCAACTCCCACACCAACCGCCTCCAAATCTCCGTCTCCCTCTCAAAAGTCTGCGACAACCGAACTCCGTATCCATGAACTGCTGGCCCTCCTCGCCTGCTTCCTATCTCCGCTCATGGGCGCTTGGCTCCTCCATACCATTCGTGCCCAGCTTTCCCGCCCCTCCGAGGGTCTGGTGTCTGATTATAACCTTACTATCTTTCTCCTCGCCGCTGAGCTGCGCCCGCTTTCTCATCTTATAAAACTAGTCCAAGCACGCACGCTACACTTGCAACGAACACTCGCCCCTATTTCATCTGAATACGAACTCTCAAACTCGCCAGCCAAAATCTCAGATTTAGTGAAACGTCTCGATGAGCTTGAAGCCCACAACGTCGACACCCCTTCCTCCGCCCCCAAGCCCACAAAGAGCGAGATAACCCAGCTCACAACTCTGGTCAGACAGTCCTTCCAACCTGACCTCGACGCCCTCAACCGTGCCGTTCGCCGTTACGAAAAACGGGCGACGCTCCTGACCATACACACCGAATCCCGCCTTCAGGAACTGGAATCTCGACTGTTGGACGCCATCACCCTTGCCGCTGCGGCCGAACGCAGCAACCAAACGCGCTCACGACGCAACTCCAGCGCGGGAATACTGCTGGACTGGGCTTGCGCAGCTATCGTCTTGCCCGCACAGGCAGCGTGGACAATCATAGGGCTTCCTGCAAGGATGGCTACGGCAGCGTTGGGGTTTGTGGAGGGCTATGTAGGGAGAAAAGTGAAGAGGGAGCTGAGGACGGCGGGAAAGACGGGGAGTGGGAGTGGGCATGAGAGACGGGTGGGGAAGGAGAGGGAGGGGGCGAAGGGTAGGGCGGGGAAGAAAGTGGCGTAAGGCGGAAAGTGGTTGTAGTGAAGTATGGCGCAGAGCCATCTTCTTACAGCCGGTCAGTCCCTAATCCGGATCCCAGCAAAACACCCAATGTCGCATGTCCTTACCCAAAAGCCGAAAGCACAACTGTCCACGGCGAAAGGAGGCGAAGAAGATAACTTCAGAAGAAATCACACTCGAGCAATGGAGACATTTGCGGTAGCTCAGCCTAGGCTCATACAATAGCTATGTAGAACATCTATTACGACAGATATGCTAAGACGAAACACAACTTGCAAATAAAATAACTACTCCAAGCATCCCATCACATCCATTAAACAAACTCCAACCCCCATCCCATCAGCACATAATCAGATCTTCTATATCCCTAACCCAACACCAAAGCCCCCAAAAAGCCCCGAAAATGAAAAACCCCATCAGAAACCTGGATCCATCGAGCGCATTCTCTCAAGTTTCTACAACGGAAAGAAATATTTTCCCGTCGTCTGTCGATAACCGATTATCAAAATCATCTCCCAACTACCAAAAGACCAAATTCTCTTTCAGGAACACACCACTCGAAAATCCCTAGGCCTATTCTACATACTTACCACCTTACCCATTTTCCACCCCATCTACGCTTGCGATACCCACCCCCCCCCCCCCACATCTTTCTCAGGTTTCGGTCCCCTGTTTGCGTTAACGAACAAGCCATCCCTGGTACAGTAGTCCCACCCGCTCTAGGAATTTCACCTCCATTTTATACCCGGCCCCACCCCCATTATCTCAACCCTCAACCCCTACACGCCCTGCACCCCCGACTTTTCCATCCTCTGTCCAGCCATTACCAATCTAGCCACCCCCTGCCCCATCCCCTCTGAACACCTCATGAATCACAAACCCCCAGGCTTGCCTACTCCGTCTCACACAAAGAGAGTATCAGCTAGGTGTATTCCAATTAGGAGAGCTAGGTTCTTGAGACGGAAGCAGTTGCTACGGCGCCCACAAGCGCCATTAGGGTATAGCTAGGGGAGGTCTGTTTACTGGGATTGGGTGTTGTGTGGATGGGACTGGGGATTAGGGACGGTTGTAGAATGCAGGGAGTCAGGGACGGAGCTGTGGATGGAAGGGAGTGTGTATTAACGATTGAAAAAGGGCGATTATTTGGCTTCGATCTGATATACTAAGAATCCCCTTGAAACAGGGGTATAACTATTTCCAATATCCTTTTCCCCAAACCCCGAACCCGAATCCGAAGCTGAATGGAATGGAATGGTATATTGAGTGTTGGTGGCCGTTAGTTGTGTTATGTAGATGTGAATTAGAAGTTTCGATGGGGCAAGGGGAATCGGAAGAATGTGTTGTCTCGTTGAAGCTCTTCTAGAACCTCATAGCTCCACCCCCCAAAGCCCTAGATCCTCCTATTCGCCCCCGCCTGCATCCTCCTCATCGCCTCCCGATGGGCCTCCAACATATCCCCCCTCCTCATCCCCTGGTCCAATAAACTCTCCCTCCTGCCCTTCGCCTGCTCGTTCTGCACGGCGCTAGCACTTACTCTGCGCTTCTCCCTTAGCAGTTCCTCTCGGCGCTGCTCGAGGGATGAGTCTTGGAGGTGGGCGTGGGTTTCAGGGCGGAGAGTGGAGCGCCAGGCGGCGATGGTGGAGTCGCGGGCGGCGGTGGGGTTGGAGGATGAGCGATTGGGGTGGAGGGCGAGGGAGGAGCGTGAGGGATTGGGGTAGGTATGTTGGTTTTGGGCGCGGAGGAGGGATCGGCGATGGGAGAGGGGGATGTTGTCTTCTTCAGGCCCGCCGAGGAGGGAGGAGGAGTCGCTGGCTGAGGAGTGCAGAGGGGGTATCGGGGTGGCGGTAAGGTTGTTAAGAAGTGATGTTGACGATGGTTTGTTTTTGACGAGCTTGTCGCGTTTCGACATTAGGTGCATAGGAGATGGAGTGAAGCGGGGCGGGAAGGACGCTTCGACGTCCTCCTCGATGGGGGACTCGGCAAAAGGTTGGGTTGTTAAGGGGGTTGAGCTGCTGCGGTAGCCTCGGTGGGTTGCTACAGAGAGCTGAGATTGGATGGGTGCTCCTTGTGCTGCGTAAAGGCTTTCTGACGATTGCTGAAGAAGGGGTATTTCCGCTGCCTTGCCGGATTTGGATTGACGATCATCCTCCTTTAGTGGTTGCGGGGTCGCTTGATAAGAAGATGAGTTTTTGGGGAAGTGTAATCGACTGAGTGCGGCTCTTGAAAGTCGTTCTCTCGCGCCCATTTTGGTTGCATTGATGATAGGCGGCGGTTCTGCAGTGAGGGGCGTTTGCTGCAGTTCTTCAACGAGTACGGGTGCAGCCGCTTCCTTTGCTGCTACCGGCTTTGACGCGGGCACAATGTTGGCCTCAGTCAGCTCGTCTAGCTTTGGTAGCTCTGCTTGTTCGAGATGCTTTGCCCATTCGTTGGTTCTATAGGCCATGACTACTCTGGATGCATCGTCAGGCAAACGGCCGCTGAGACTACGCACAGGGCGCTTTCCGGGTGCATTTGATCCTGCGGCCAGCTTACTGGCTTCATCCGCTAGGGCTTCCTCGCCCGCCGAGAGCTCTCTGGATGAATTACTCAAGTATTGTCCATCACGTGCTTGGTTTCCCTGCGGTAGTTCCAGAAGCGGTACGCTTGATGTATTGGGAGTTCCTCCTTCGGACGAATGGTTTCCCCCTTCTACCCTTTTACCATTACCGGATTTGATGGTTTGGAACCAGTCAGCTCCGAAATCCGTCGTAGGCATCAGTCGTTCTGGTGAGGCTTCCGAATGCCCGTTGCCATGCTCGGAGATCCTTCTTGATCTTGAATCTATTTCCTCGTCTGAATCACGATCTGAAATACCATCAACGGTTGCGGCCAAAGACGATGCTTTGTCGTCATCCTCATGAGGGATCATCAAAGCTTCCTCAGACGCATTCGATGCAGCCCAGGATTGACGCAGTGACCCTTTAGAAGGGTTCCTTAAGAACGAAGTACCAGACATTCTTTTGGACATCCGGTTTGGATAGCGATCCGAAGCTGCGAAGGTGGCAATGGACGAACCATCATTGTCATTTTCCATATCGGCATCTGGAATCTTGAAAGGTAGCGGTATGACCTGTGGCTGCCCAGGTCTACTAGTTGCTGCAATCACATTTGGTTTTGGTGCATCCACAGCTTGTAACTTAGGAGACCTTTCAGCCTCTTCACTTACCATGGGTGCTGACATTTCCGTGATGCGTATTCTAGGAGATTCTTTTGACGATTCTGAGGGCGGCGACTCATGGAGATATACTGCCTTGGACGTTTCAGGTAGGTCGTTCTTCGTATTCAGAGAATCCCCAAAATCTCCAAAGTCTATCGGTGGCAATTCGAAAATTTCATCGTCCGAAGCAACACGTATGGTAGCCCTCCCGTCACGGTGGTCCTGCCTTCCTTCCTGAGATCCTTGGAGGCCGAATCCTTTCCCAGGCCCAAGATTGTTCATCTCGAAGCTTCCCGCACCGGAGTGTGGAATCTCGGCTGTTCTTACACTGGTTGAGCCCTTACGGATACTACCTGGCTCGTCCGAGCCAACGCCTGAGTCTATCTGCTGCCCTCTCTTCTGCCCATTGCCACCATACACAGCTTCCCATGTAATACGCTCTCGCTCGTTGCCTTCCTCAAGCTTTCTCCCTAGTTCTTCTTCAGCTTCATCTTGGCGCTGTCGTTCCAGATTCTTTAAGGCAGCCCTATTCTCTCGACGCTTCTTGATGATGTTCCAAACTTTTATCTGGGACATGATACCAATTGCACAAATCAAAACTATGCCAGCAATCTCTACGCGAATCCCGCGAGTGATAGGGTATGGATAGTTATCATGAGGCGGAAATAGAGCGGTGTTTAAATCTATATGCAATGTTAGTCACTGAACCATTCTGGAACATTGTGGGTGGAAGAAATTTGCGCTTACTCCAGATATACAACCAGAATTCCTTCAATCCAGCCCGGCTAAAGCAGTCAATACCGATTACTATGACTGTCGCTCCGGCAAAGGATGCACATCCAATTATCCCATAGGTTCGAGTGTAGTGGCTGACATACAGCGCGAACCCAGCGGCAGTGAATGTTGAAATGAAAATTGCCTTTCCTGCGGTTGTAGTGATTAGACCTCCCGGCTTCAGAACCATGAACCACATGCTGAAACAGAAGCCACCCAAAAAACAGCCCAGTCCTTCTGCGACGTCAGGGAAAATCACAGAGCCGCCGCCAAATATCACACCCGTAATGACTGCTGCAGTAAGGTAGGCGCCTTGCATACCATTAGATATTGGAGGGTTAATAACGTATACAATCAGGATCTGAAGAGAGTTAGAAGTTTGTTCGACTTGGGAATATATGGTCACCTACAGTCACCGCTAGGCTGGTAAGATAAGCTGCCGACAGGAACACATGGAGCCTTTGACCTCATTAGCATATTTGAAGTTCAACTGTATATTGGTTTACCACCATTTAGTCCTTATTCCCATTAGAGTATAGAACACTCCCGTTACCATTAGGATTGCACCTGCCACAGAGAGTGCTGGTGTGATTCTCGGTGAGATAGGAAGCGCTTGAGGGTCTCCTCTGTTCGTGCCTAGATATCTTAGCCATTCTATGTATCTTGATCGGTATGGATTTCCTTACCATTGGTTGTTAAGGGTAAAGTTGTGTTCGCTATTGGTGTGGCCGTAACAACCAGAGCTGATGTCGGAGATAGAGTGTTTTCCGAAGCACTCGTCGACAGACTCGTTCCGGCTGTCTGAGATGGACTGGGTGAAATATTTGATGATGATGAACTTGCTGACGCTGAAGCAGAAGAGCCTCCATTGCTGGACTGTGCAGTCTTGTGAGAGCCGGTACTGGCGGTTGCTGAAGACGATGAATCTGTCGTAGCTGCGCTTGAAGACGGTGATGGGCTGTTGTTTTGACGAGGGAACACCGCATATCGTTCACCATTTACTGCAATCCCACCGAACAGAACCCCAAAAAATGCTAGGTGAAGCCATGTCAAGCGCATGATGACGGCCCCCACGCATGTTACTACAATATGGAAGTGCAAACAGCCTTGCCATGTAGGTACTGCTTCCACACCTCTGCTCGGTCAAGGTGCCTTCAAACCAGCCTTTAGGGCGCTTCAGGTTCCAGCGCTTGAAGAAGAGAATCAATTGACTTGAAACGAGTGAAGCAGCACATGAAAGGGCGAGACATAAGAAAAGGAAGTGCATGCAGAAATAACCGATCGATGAACACATCATAGGTAATCCGGGAGGGCTGGGTGCTGGGGTTCATGATGAGTGCAAGGGTGAAGAATTTGGAGAGAGCTGTCCGTAGAATAGCCTGCAAGCCTGCATGCGCCCTTTGAGCTTAATGGGGAGCATCCCACGAATCATAATGTAACAACGACTCCTAGTCTTTGACAATCGACTCAGCAAGAGATTACGGTCTGCCAAGATTTGAGACTTGATGCCTTGTTCGGACAGAGGAACAACGTCCCAAGCGGTTGGCTAATCCGGGGGAGATTAATCCTCGTATCCTGTACTTCGGGAGATCACCGCACATTCAAACTGTCAACGTCTGTGCTGGTTTTGCGGGCAAATGCTCATTGTTTTCCAATGGCGACATGAAATGCTAGTCCATGCGTCCATGTATCATGGACCTCCACGCTTGCGTTCTCCACGTCCGCGAGAGTTGTTGGAGTACATGAAAACTCGGAAAATTAAGCTTCCTAGATGCCCGATAATTAGGGAGACTTGGCACATTGGCTCCATTGGATAACTACTTGAACAAGTCAAGCGTCAGGTCCAGGGGGAGAAAATCTTATACTAGCCAATGTCTAGGTCAAGAAATCCCGAACATCGGCAATCCTTACCTCCGTACAGATCGTCTGTTGATCAATTAAAAATAAAATCGCGAACATTACGCGACGTGGACAAAAAAAGGTTCTGAAAATCCAACGACCTCATAATATGCTATTTTACGCGTTGTGACATCGATTGATCTTCCATCCCAGCATTGACGGATTATTCTGAAACATACCGTAGCGGATGCTGTGTGAGCATCTCGCCATGCACTTTATGTACGGCAGATCCTTGATAAGGTCTCGAGCATTGCGTCACTGTCTGGCTTATCGGCACGTTGGCTGCTAAACTATTTCACCCCATGGGTGTTACTTTGAGCAACGTACACTGTAGGTAGCGGTGTAGTATATGCTGGTCCTGCCAACTTTGAGCATTGTCAGCCATGCATCGAATGGTTTCCATTCAGCTACTTCGTGGTTGGTGAGGGATCGAACCGAAATACCGTACGTACCTACTTCGATTCGGAGAAGGCCTTTCGTGTTGACAATTATGCTTGCTGTTTCAGGTAGAGTGTTTTGTTGGGACGGCTATCATGTCTGAAAGCCCCACATCATACCAGGATGGAGTTCGAGTATCCATAAATTGTAAGAAGCAGCAATAGTCATAACTATAGAAGACGAAGTACAGTAAGACTCCCCCCTATAACGATATTCCACATGACGATATCCTCTTTGTAACGATATACTCTCTGAGATCAACAGCGGTTATTTTGTATGTATGTCCGCCTTTGGTATGTCGATATCCTCCTGGTAACGACGTGGTCAGGTGGAATTTAAACACCGTTATAGCCAGGTCTTACTGTAGTAGGTATCGGAGATAGAGACCAGTAGAATCAGAAAAATGAATGCAAAATAAGCTATCGAATGAAAGGCCATCGTGGTTGTCATTGAATGATTTGGATCTCGAGGTATTAGTCTCAGTCAGACGTAGGAATGGTTCCTCTGGTTGATCCAACGTAAGAGCGGCCAATCTGGAGATACAGCCATATCATAGCCTTTTCTTAAGAACCCAATCGCGGCTTTCGGGTAGACTATTTGTAGTAATAGCCTGCTTTCCATTAACTCCAATCTGGGACTGAGCGGCTGAGATGGGAAGACTTCTACAAGGGAAACTCCATTAGTAGTAGTTACCTTCTTTCCTTCTTTCGTGATAGATCCATATACCACGATGTGCTACATCTGGATCTACAGGATCGTAGGCTAGACAGACCCACAGAGAAACACGTAATGACGGAGCAGAAAGAACTGATTAAGCAGGACCGACAGGGTCAAATGAAACAAAATACGAACGGGAAAAATACTCTAGATTAGAGGAAGGTGACAATACGTGGAAAGAGAAAAGAAGGATGGAGTAACACTGAAAGTATTGGAATTGCTTCATGCAAAGGAGGCAGATATCTATCGTTGTATCAGATCATTACAACATCAAGTATCGATAGCAATAGCTCATCTTGCTAGATCGTTGACTTCAGCGTCTTAGGCAGTCACGCAGTGTACAGAGCATTAGAGGGAAAGCAATTTGATATTTAAGATCTGAGCTAAGCCTAATCAGAATTAGCCCTTTAATTTCGTCGCAAAGCTTCAAATCGCGAAACCACCGCCTCTCCCTACAGCCTCCACCCTCCGACTTTTTGCCATCACCATCTTCATCGCTGTCAGAGTCCTCGCCTAAACTTACTACCAGCTTCCCCAATTCGGTAAATCGAATAACTACAATGCCCCCCTTCCACCTCTTCCGCTCCCCGCTACTCGCCCGGCCCTCCAGCCTCCTCCCCATCCGCGCTGCGCAAGCCTTCTCTACCTCGGCGTCACGACCAGTCGCAAAAATCACCATCATCGGTCGGCTTGCCGCTGAGCCCGAGCTCGTCCCCACCTCGTCAGGCCAGGACGTGATACGCTATGCGCTGGGGACGAGCTACGGCCCCAAAGAGAACAAGCAGACGAGCTGGTGGAAGGTTGCGGCTTTTGTGCCCGAGGGAGGGCTGAGAGATTTGATTATGAGTTTGGGGAAAGGGTGAGTGAGGCGGGTTTATGGGCATTCTCTTGGGTGGAGTAGCTAGTGAGGAGCTCTGTTATATAGGGGGAAATGGGGTTATAGGATCGGAGTGGATGCTGATAAGTGTGACAGTTCGATGGTGTATGTGGACGGTGAAGCGACGATGCAGAAGTTTACGACGAAGGAAGGGAATCCCAATACGGCGCTCTCTATTGTGCAGCGTGAGTATTCGATGCGTTTTAGAGTACTGTCGGACAATTTTGACTCTTAACAGGAAATTTCGAATTGCTCGACAAGCGGGACCACAGAGCGGAGGATCAGGATCTCAGTGCTTAGAAGGGTCTCGAAGATTCCCGGCTAGACAAAGTAGTGGTATGATAAGCTTGAAAAGCAGTGTATAAATACTATTGCCGGGTGAGGTTTCAGGGCTACTGGAAATTCCGGGGAGGCAAACCTCTACTCTTCGTGTGTTAGCAGTATGGAGAAAAAGTGGCGTATTTGAACGTATGATATACCCTCGGGCTGTCCGATGTCTCGTATTACAATATACAGTAGAAGACTGGTTTATACTGCTCTTGGAGACTTTTCGAACTTTTTTCCACATTATTCCGTAGATCGATCGTATAGGCTGATGTCATCTATCACACGATGTTCACAAGAGGACGCTTAGGATTTCTCGTGTGTGTTGGTGAGCTGCTACGAGTGCTGAGTGATTCTCCACATGTGGGTGCTACCTGGTGGGTTTATAGATAGGTTGCTTACTATCTCCACCACTGATCAGCTTTTTGTAGCATAGCGGTAAGCCCTCCGTCCAATTCTCTACGTCCAGAAATCGCTATCATCCAGCAAAATTATGCCAATGACTCTATACGGAAGCCGGTACTGGCTTCGTGATAGTAGGGGCCATTAGCGCAAGACCTAGCCCGGATATAGAGTCAATGGTCAGTCTATTGACTTCCAGAGCTTGGCAAATGGCAAGACAACGTAACGCCGTAGTTCTAAGGCAGCCGAGGCAACTCACATGGCATGGAGTTAGATCCGGTGAGTAGCAACAATGGTACCATCGCTGTTGTTACAGTTGGAACTTCGTGCGCTGTTTCTCCATCCCTCCTTGCCATTCCCACTCTTGGCCGCTTGGACGCTGTATGCCTTTGTCTATTCTTCTTAGCTTTAATGTAAACCTGGGCCCAAGCTCCTGCAGTCCCGCTCGTATCCCCTCAACGCCCTTGACTTCTTTACCATCTGGCCCCACTACGCTTTTCTCGGTCAACCTCTTCTCTCTGAACACATATCTGTGCCGCCGTAGGAATATGTAGTCACGCTGGTTATGCAACGTTACGACTTGTCGGCCAAGAAGCTCTGGTTGTGGGGGGAACATTGTTCGAAATAGGTGGGCGGTGAGTAAGCCTAGTGGGGTACGGAAATTGTTGAGGATCAACTCTGGAGAATGATCCGTCGGGTTTCCATGGCCAGGCAATTTCTTTCCTTCCACCCAATTGCTGATTGAGAAATGGAAAGTCGGTCCTTGAGGCAAATGCACAAAGGTAAGACCCGTAGGCTTCTTCTGGTCTTCTTTGAGGACTACCACAGCGGTATACTTTCGATTGGAGGCAAACGAGGATATTTCGCGTACAGAGAACTTATGGCTGTAACGGTGGGAAGAGCGCGGTATATAGACGCTATGCGGAAACAGGGTTGTCAGAAGCTTCGCTTCGTTATGTAGGTTCGAATTGATAGACGTTGTTATAAGAATTTTCGGAGTAGGGGACTTCTCTGTTGAGAACAACGTTGGAAACCTTGCAGCAAGAGCTTCTGGAGTGAGGTCCAGGTTTGTACTTGTGGTAGAATGTACAGGACTCGTTGCTCGCTCCGTTGCACTTCTTGTTTTTGACTTGTCTCGAGGCTTGTCTTCCTCTTCTACCTCATTCTCGCTAGCAGAGTCGATCATGGAGTCTCCATCCTCTTCTGAGCCGTCATTTACAGTATGTGCTCCTTTATGCCCCTCCTCTTCCTTCAACCTCTGACGCTTCAGACGCTCAATATCCACGCTCAACCCCAGTCCATCGCCAGTATCCCTGTCAACCTCGTCCCAAACTCGCTTTCTCTCCAATGTTAATGGTATGTTTTGCTTGATTCTCTCTTCTCGCAAGAGTGGGTCCTTGTCCTCCTCCCGTCTCCTGCGAAAGCGCTCATCACGCTTAATGCTATCCCTTGCTTTCTTCTGCGTAACATGAAGTTTTTGACGCTTCTCTTTATTTGCAGTCTTGAAAGGTAGAGAAGCTTTCGGCGACGGTTTGAATTTCTTGGATGCCATCGTGCTATATTATCAGGGGCGCATGTATATAAGTAGATGTCAGAGGTTTTGCTTATACTTTGGACACCTTGAAACCTTGATGCTCTGCAATTCTGTGCGGGTAGGGCTGACGTTTTGGAGCTCGCAAGCTTCAAACTTGTAGAGTGCACATAATCTCCTCGACTCAAAATTTCCAACCCGAGATCCAGTTTTCCAAGCGGGAGAGCTTCAATCCATCTCGTATATGCGCTTGTTCTGTAATTCTCTGCGCAGTTTCAGTGCAAGTAAGCCACCATCACAGCTCTCCTCCGTCTCAGGGGCGTTCTCCACAACAAGTTTCCTCAAGAAATATCAGCTCCCAAACTCCAACCTCGCTATGGCTACGTCAACTACAAAAACTGGCCAGCCATTAGACAGGCCTATATTTGATTCTCTCCTCCGTCGCCGATTGTTTTACACACCAGCTTTTGAGGTATACGGTGGTGTCTCCGGGCTTTACGATTATGGCCCACCCGGCTGCTCGCTGCAAGCAAACATTATCGAAACGTGGCGGAAACACTTTGTTTTGGAGGAGGATATGCTAGAGGTTGACTGCTCCATGCTAACGCCTGCTGAGGTGCTGAAGACAAGTGGGCATGTGGACAAATTCGCAGATTGGATGTGTAAAGATCCTAAGAGTGGGGAAATCTTCAGGGCGGACCATTTGGTCGAAGAGGTGTTAGAGTCACGGCTGAGGGCTGATAAGGAGGCTAGAGGCCAGGTAGTGGAAGTGGATGAGGAGAAAGAGGCAAGAAAGAAGAGAAAAACCAAGGATCTCAAAGCTGCTAAGATGGATGACTCGCTAGTTAAGGAATACGAGGAAACACTTGCCAAAATCGATAACTACAACGGCGAAGAGCTTGGTCTCCTAATCAGCAAGTATCACATCAAGAATCCTGTGACGGGTGGAGATGTACTGCCGCCTGTAGCTTTCAACCTCATGTTTCAGACATCCATTGGCCCTAGTAGTAATCTTGCCGGATACCTACGCCCAGAGACTGCTCAAGGCCAATTCCTAAATTTCCAAAAGCTGCTCGAATTCAACCAACAATCCATGCCTTTTGCTTCTGCATGCATCGGTAAGTCCTTCCGTAACGAAATCTCACCACGAGCTGGCCTGCTACGAGTAAGAGAGTTCTTGATGGCTGAGATCGAACATTACGTGGACCCTGAAGGCGGGAAGAAGCATCCTCGATTTGATGAGGTTAAAGACGTTGAATTGGTCCTCTTGGACCGCAATGTACAGCTTGATGGTCGCACTCATGTAATAAAGATAGCTATCGGTAAAGCAGTGTCGACTGGTCTGGTTGATAGCGAAACTCTGGGCTACTTTCTCGCAAGAATCCATCAGTTTCTGATCAGACTGGGCGTGGATCCGAAGAAAATGCGCTTCCGCCAGCATATGAAGAACGAAATGGCACATTATGCTGCTGACTGTTGGGATGCTGAGCTCTTCACCAGTTACGGCTGGATCGAGTGTGTTGGCTGCGCAGACCGAAGCGCCTTCGATCTCACTGTGCACTCGAAAAAGACTGGCGCACCACTCTGCGTTAGAGAGACCAGAAGTGAGCCACTGACAATCGAAGAATGGCAAGTCGAATTAGATAAGAAGAAATTTGGTCCTAAGTTTAAGAAGGATGGTAAAGCCGTCGAGGCGGCAGTAGAGGAACTCTCTCAAGACCTTCGCGAAAAGCTATCTCTCAGGCTTCGCGATGAGGGCAAAATAGAAGTTGACGTTCCTGGCGTCGGTGATGGTAAGGTCGAGATCGGCAAGGACCTGATCCAGATCGAGAAACGTACCAGGGTAGAACACAGCAGAGAGTATACGCCGAATGTTATTGAACCCGCGTTTGGCATTGGCAGAATCCTGTACAGCTTAATGGAGCATGTCTTTTGGTCACGGGAAGGCAATGAAGCTCGAGGTGTATGTGAACTTCCGTCACCCCGGCCTTAGCCTTTACTAACATACTGTCCAGGTACTCTCCTTCCCTCCGCCAATTGCACCGACCAAGGTACTGCTCGTTCCACTATCTGGCCACCCCGATTTCAAGCCCTTGGTTAAGCGCATGAGCCAAAAGCTACGACAGCTTGGAATATCAAATCGAGTGGATGATTCCTCGGCGACTATTGGCAAACGATATTCGAGGAACGACGAACTCGGTACACCGCTTGGAATTACCGTTGATTTCCAATCAGTCAAAGACAATACCTTTACCCTTCGCGATCGGGACAGCACCAAACAAGTACGGTCCGATGAGGACACAATATGTGCTGCGATTAAGAGCCTGGTGGACGGGCAAAAGGCGTGGGCAGACGTCCAGAAGGAACTGCCCGAATTTACGCAGCAGGAAACAGACTGACGATTGCGCTACGATTTAAATTTATTCGAAACGCTGGGATAAAGAAAGGGGCATGGATACTTCTGCATCGCACATCCTACATGATGGGTGGTAAAAAAGACAGGATTTCTATATTGAAGATTGCGTGCATATAATGTGCACGCAATGGCACATGGAGGCAGCGGTTGGAAGTGGACTAAGGCGACCCGAGACGTGTAAGCGATGTTTTGAAGGCTGTGGAGCTGCCGATGGATTGGTACAGAGGGACCCAACGCCTTGGGCACGTTTAGAATAGCCGTCTGAAACAGCAGTGTAACCGGTACGAGTACATCATCCTAACATAAGCGCGCTTCTGCATTGTGCAGTCATCGCTCCACGGATCTTTTCCTCGGGTCCCTTCGCCCACATCCACCGTGATGGTCGTCGATCCAGAGTGAAAAATGATATAACTGTGTCCTGACGAGGCAGGACAGCTGCTTGCTTTAATTGGTGCTGGTGTGCCAATCGGTAGAACCAACAACATGTTGGGGAGTGATACTTTACGAGTAATGATTCGGATCTAAAGTAGTCGAGTCCGTTCCATCCTGCCATGCAGACTACTGCAGGTCCGAGTCTCCGAGATATATTATTCGGTGCCACGACAGCCGTGCATGAGGTTAGAAAGCCTCTGGGTAAAGCCAGACCCGCATCCGCGGGCCTTGACTTAAGTAAGAATAGTCCCTGGATTCCAGATTGAAGTGTCTCATCCTCTTCTGTGCCCGGTGATTTGTTCGTTTCTCTCCTGTCGATGTTTTCATGTAGAACTATATGATGTTGTTGTCTGTCTGCACTCTCGTTTAGCCTTCGTCCTTTCTACTACCTACTAATACCGGTCTTGTACCAATGAGAATCTCTCCGGCTTCTTTTCGATGCAAGCAATCCCGTAGCTACGGTTTTCTATACTCGCTTCTATCAATGCTTATACTATCTGCCCGCCCTACCCGCCAAAGTCATATCGAAATCTCCCGTTCATCTACCCGCACTGATTTACTATGAATCCACCAATAGAGGTAGATGCAGCGCTGAATCAAGAAGGCAGTGAGACCAAGGAACGGGAGAATTCTACAATCTCCTCCGATTTGTTCCCTGACGCAACTTCAGAGAAGTCTCAGTAAGCTAGTTAACAGGCACTATGTGTCATGCCAACGTATGCTAACAGCTTCAGACATTCTACCAACTCTGTCAGTGGTAGTTTCATAGAGCAAGACTTTGTGTTCGAGCACGGGCGACGGTACTGCAACGACCATTACTATCTACCAAACGATGACGCGGAGCAGACACGCCTCTCTGTTACTCATCAAGCTTTCCTATCACTCCTTGACGGCCAATTGTGCATGACTCATATCCCACAAGATATCCAACGGATTCTTGACATTGGAACAGGGACCGGAGAATGGGCGATAGCGGTTAGCGAGCGATTTCCGCAGGCTGAAGTCATTGCCACCGATATCACTGCATATCAACCTACCGAGGTGCCGCCCAACGTCTTTTTCGAAGTTGATAACGCACTTGAAGAGTGGACATACACAGAACCCTTTGACTTCATCCACATACGAGGTCTCACAGGCGCTTTTTCCGATTGGGCACCCTTATACTCAACTGCCAACACGCATCTTCGACCAGGTGGCACCCTGGAGATTGCAGATTTCGGGCCAGTCAGATTGACTCCAGAGATCCCTGACTCGTATGTCGCCGCCTTCAATGGGGCATATCTATCCGCGGCTGAGAAAGCTGGAATTACTGTTGGGCTTGAGCATATGAGAAAGCCAGTGCTCGAAAAGGCCGGTCTAAGCGTTATCAAGTCCAAGGTCTTCGAAGTTCCTCTTGGTACATGGTCGACTGATCCCCGAAAGAAGGTGGCAGGCAAAATGGCCCTTATTTCGGCGCTGGAAGGCCTGGAAGCAACTGGTTTACGGCTGATGACTAGAGAGTTGGCATGGAAAGAAAAAGACGTAAGGGATCTATGTGAAAAGGTACAGGGGGAGCTGATGAGGCCAGACGTTCGCGCGGTTATACCTTGTCAATTCATCGTCGCGAGGAAGATACTTATGTGATGTTTGTGACTGCTGAGCAGCTTGACTTTATGGTAAAGGCACCATTCGAATGGCAGAATGTCGATCCATTGGCATATGGAGGAACCACCACGGCGATTTGCGGACGAAAGAGAGGAACTTGACGGCTCAATGACATTCGACGAAGCATGAAAGAGGGAATGTTTGCAGTATTTGTTTGTCTTAGTAGTTAGAAGTTCAGTGATAGATGAAGGCAGTGCTTGTGGAAATATATTAGAGACTGCAATTGGACCACGTGGAAATTCTCTAAGTCATTGCAGCCACAAAGGAAATCGGCGATTTTGGATGATGAGCTGGCGCGGAAATATTCCGCAACCGGATCATCAAGACGCCCCGAGTTTAACAAAGTATGGAATAACCAGCCAGCTGCTCGGCTGCTTAATCTGTCCAGATCTGTACATAAGCATGGCTCCTCCAACAGCCAGCGCCAAACTTACCCTGAGCTACCCTCTTTACGCGGCCGACTTCGACCCGCAGAACAATGGCTTCCTACTAGTTGGCGGCGGTGGGGGAGAAGGCCGCAGTGGTGTTGGTAACAAGATTGTAAGCAGTCCGCGCCAATTGTAAAACTATACTTACGATCTAGTCCATAGACACTCATAGACACGTCTCGAAAGCATCCTCTAACAGAGCTGGTCGACATTGAACTCTCCCGAGATGAAGACTCTGTCACCACTTTGGCTGTATCGCATTCGACAGAGTCATCCGTCACCGCTTTGGCAGGGATCAACTCGTCCATTGCTGACCAGAACGCTGGCAGAAACGAACACTTGCGCTCCTTCAGACTAGATCACCCACCGAGAAAAGGGGCTCGGGGCGACGATCCAGAGACGAAGGAACAGCCGACATCGGATTACAAAGGCGAGACGAAAGCTTTGGGTAGAACCTCATTGTTTGTTCCAAGTACTGCGACCAAAAAGGAAACATATCAAAGGATTCTGAGATTGTCGGAAAAGAGCGAGAGATCTGGCACTCGACTCGGGGCAGTAGCTACTGGACTCGCCCCTGAGGGAGAAATTGTCTTTTTTAATGCAGGCTTGGCCAGTCCGGGCAAAGACGATATCTGCGGACGGATACAGCTGGGGAATGGCGTGGAAGCTGCAGATGTAGACATCGTCTATTACCAGGATGAGGACTATCGAATCGCTTACTGTACCGATCATGATGTCTACCTCTCCACCGTCACATCGCGCAGGGGTGACAAACTCCTAGAAAGCCAGCGCATCCACGGCAACACTGCATCAAGAGAGAGCCCCAGATTTCGCTCTCTCCGCTTTCTGACCCCCGATCTCCTGCTCCTTGTACAAAACGGACCTGAACGCACTGGCGCCGAACTCATCCTCATTGAAATCTCCAGAGCGCCTCTGACCGGCACCATTCTCCTCCGCAAATACCTCCATAAATCCATCAAATCAGCCACCGCCTTTTCTATTACTTCCCTTCCCCCATCCGATCCCGAGCAACCCACCCAACACGCCATCGCCATCGCCGGTGCCGATCTGTCCATCACAATCCTTACGCTAGATCATCCTGCCACTCCCCCGTTTAGCCGCCTCCAATTCCGCCCGTATTCCCTACTTAAAAACGTCCATCCGCTCCAAATAACCTCCCTTACATTCTCCACCTTCCACCCTCCGAAATCTGCGCCGAGAGATACAACCCCTCAGTACCTCAAACTCGCCTCCACTTCCTTCGCCAACACCGTTGTTGTGCACACCCTCCCTCTCACGCCGTACCCGCCCCTTTCGGCCAAAGCCCCAAAACGGCGCTACGTCCTCGTCCCCCCTGGCCGCAGTGAGTCCGCGCAGCTCACTTTCTCTATCATTATTTCAGCGCTTGTGATTGCTTTCGGGGCATTCTTGCTGCAAGCATTTACGGAGATTAGAGGCGGTACACCAGAGTACTTGGGTGCAAAGGGATGGTTGAGCGAGAGGGTGCATGGATATATCGCACGACCGTACATGTTCGAGAACCTATCTGTAGAGGTCCCACAAGTAGCTACACCGTTACACAAGGTCTCAGAGACGGTTGAAGGCGCAGAAGCGAAGGTCGTGCATGCAGCAGAAAAGACTGAGGCGCAAGTCGAACACGCAGTGCACAAGGCCCAGCACAAACTACGATTACGAGACATCCTCCCCCACCGCCACAACCCCTCGCACCACACCCACCAAAAGGACATCATCATCCGGCACTCCACCTCTGAAGACCCCTCATCCTTCGCTCTATCCACCGAGCTCCGAAACCCAGACGAAGTGGTTAAAGACCGACACGAAGCCAAGAAATGGGAAGAGCTGGAAGCGCACGAGAAGGAGGCGTGGAAGAAGAGGTTGGTGGAGGCGGGGGAGTGGTCGGTTGCGGAAGGGGAAGCGGTGCTGAAGGGGATCCTTTTCGGTGGGTATTCTCAGGTTGTGGGGCAAGCTGTGGGGGAGGCGTTGGCGGGTGGGGGATAAAGTCGAGGGCGATGTCGGACAAGCACAGGAACATAGGATATGGTGAGATGGGTGCTTTAGTAATTATGCCCCGGGCTTTATCTTCATGCCCTTTCAACAGCAGCGGGTGTTAACTTGGTCGACTATACACCATCTCTCCAGCTTAGCAGCCTATTTGTCACATAAGATATTCAAACACCGTTGATACCTTTACTCGAGCACTCGAGCCAAACGGGCATATCTTCTCATCAACAGCAGGCCTTTCCGGATCAAGACTAGTTTTCTACTCGAGGCCGAGGCTGGACGCGTCAAACACCGCTAAAGACGCGTCCGACTTGAAGAAATCCAGCAAAACTTTTCGCAGAGAAAGGGCGATCGACGATCTGCTATAGAGTATCATACCGTAATTGTGGATCTTAAGCCTATCCTATGAGCGATGGACTTGAGAGCTGGAAAGTTCCGCTTCAGGAGACGATGGTGCTTGTCTGCCTCAGTGTGTTGGCCTTATGGAGAGCCTTCGGGGGACGGTTGAAGAGTTCCAGTCGCTGCAGGCAGAAGGGGGGGCATCGTTAAAGATAGCTCAGCACAGTTGGAGTGAGACACCGCACCCTCTGTGATGTGGTCGACTCATCAACTATGTTACCAGATTCACGAATAAGTCGTTGATTATTGATCAAAGGAAAGCACAACGCTACCTGTTTGCCTCTCATGACCCTGGTGATGATGATTCATAATTAATCTCCTTGAAGAGTTAGGGGTAGCTTCTTAATAGTACCATTAGTTTCATGGCCTGCCACCCATGGTTTCGAGCTCTGGAACCGTAACGTCAAACAAGGATGCTGAGGATCTGTGACGGTCTTCTGACCCTCATTTCCATGGGCTTGGACCACTGTTGGTGTGGATTTAGGTCAAGCCATTGTGTGCTCGGAAAGGACCCTATTGGTTTGATGTGGTGACTCTTGGGGGGAAGACTGAAGAGGCCAAGGCTAACGCGTGAGCCGGGAATGCAGGGCCGCTAACTTACCAAGTTACCACAGTAGAGACCCTCACCTGGCGCAACCCTTTTCTCGCTCCGTCTTTGTCAAAGACTCATCCTCTGTCATGCTCTTGCTCGTCGCAACATCCACAACCATCGCGTCGCGAAACTGTTCCAAGTGCTATCATTCGAATCGCATAGCTGCAGCGATTGCTTCTGCCTACTTTAGATAACCAAAGCACAACTGTTACGTCCATACCATCCTCCGGCGCATTGCCAGCTTCCAGGCGCATCCGCCACCCAACCAAGGCAGCACCTCCAAAACACCCTCACGACACCTACCATTGCTCGCGCACGATGCTACTACCTTCAGCACTCCCCTGCGACCCGCGCTCACAGCCTACAAACTCCTACTTCCCACCCTTCCGCCTGCTCTCCCCACCGCCATCCAACCCCACCACTCCAATAACCTCCAACATCCTCACCACCTGCCGCGCACTGCAAACCTTCCTCGTCGCCGAACCTCCATCCTCTATCTCCCCGCCTCCACGCCTCTTAAGCCCCATCTCGCTCGCGCCGCCGAAGCGCACAGCATCGCATCGCACCAAAATCACGAAGCCACAGCGGCCGGCGATGCCGCAGAGAGGAATGAACAAGAGACGCAGAGCCATAGAAGACGACGGCAGTGAGCGCGAGCTCATGAAGCGCGCAAAGCCATCGACGCCGAAACGACAGCGCATGTGCCCGCCTTCCCTACCGCTGGGTCTGGCGCAAGCCGACTTTGACGCTCTACAACCCTCCTCTCCCCCTCGCGCATCACCAACAAACACCCAAACACAACCGCAGCCGCAGCCGCAACCATTCACCTTCCGCATGCCCCCCCACGAACCCTCGACCTCCTCCCCACCACCGCACCACCAAACCCCAGACCCGTGGTCGCCCCCCCTCTCCGACGAAACCCTCATCACCCTCCTCCTCTCGAAACTGCGCGTGCGCCGCGAAGACTGGGACGATTGCGCAAGACGCCTGGGGACGGGCAAGGATAGTATTGGCGAGCGCTGGAGGTTGCTTGTCGGCGAGGGGGCCGGGGTGGGAGTGCGGAGGGGCGGGAGGAGGGTTCGGGGGAGGGTGGATGTTGGGGGGTGGATACAGGGTGGGTGATTGATTAGGGGGATGGTGGAGATGGGAGGGGAGAGGGGGGATGGGGCATGGATTGTTCGGTGCCGAGACCATTTAGAATTTCCCTTTCTTTCTTCCATCCATCCACTCACCCCAGCATGCATGCTCGGCTCCGTCTCAAACCATTGGGATAATCACCCCTCCTCACTTCAAATCTTTTGCATCTAGGTTTCGAGCAAAAAGGTTACGCAAAAACGTCTGCTCTTCGGTTTCTCCAAAACTCTATTGAAGCCAAATCAAGCTCGACAGTCTTAAAAAAACTCCACCAAACCCCTCCTTCCTCAACCACCAAACCCACACATCCTCTCTTCCAGCCATTCAAAAAAAATCTCGAAGCCTATCCTTTTTTTGACTGCAGAGACTCTGAGATATCGGTGGATCTGGATATATATATATAATCAAGTCTGCTACCCTAGGTTTGTGGTTGTGGTTGTGAAAAGGTTTACGTGTTTTAGGGGGGGGGGGGGGTTAATATGGCGGTGTATCGTAATCAGGGTTACATAGTGCAGAGAGAGAGAGAGAGAGAAGCTTTAGAACGTTTTTTCGGGAGGATGGATGAAAATGAAAATGAAAAGTCTAGTTAAAGTCTCTCTCTCCACATGTTGACTTGTTGTATATATGTTAAGTATACCTTGCTTATCATCCAGTCTCGGGTTCTGTTAGACGATATATACAGGAAGTCTAGCTGTCGCTCGGTCGTCTTGGTGCCAATCTAGCTGTTGTGGTTGATGGTGTGGTGTTGTGGATTGTTTGGGGGAGGGTCTGCTTGTTGGTGGGGGTTTGGAGGAGGTTTGGAGGGGAGGGTTTGGAGGGGGGGGGTTGAGGTATGAGAGACGGGAGACGGGAGATGGAAGTTGGGAGAAGTGGTTGCGGAAGGAATGGTTTGGAAGGAGTGGTTGTGTGATGGCAGCGGGTATGGAAGGTTTAAGTCGTGAGCAAGGGGGGGCGGGAGAGAGGTGTGTGGAGTGAAGTGGAAATACGCATAGGTGTGGATGGATATAGAATTCACAAAAAGAAAGGCATGCAGGCAAGCATTAGGTCGGAAATCAGCAGCGCACCCATCATCTAACCCTACCTCCTACGCATCGACGCCGCCGTCGTCGAAGCCATCGTCTTACTCGAGCTCGTCCCCCCATACACCGCAGTCACCGAAGCCGCCCCATCACTCCCACTCGCCGCCTTCCCCACAAACGCCGGCACCGCACCAATGGTATGGTTCCCCGGCAAATTCTCGATGAACCCGCGCACAGGCTCATTGCTCAAAGGCTTCTGCGGCGGGCATATCTTCTCGGTATCCATGACGTGCGTGGGTTTAAAGACATCGCAATTGCCCACATCCCCATCCACCGTGTTTGCGCACTTCGCAACCGCTTCCGTCAAAACCTTCGCGTCCCAGCCGTTCATGAAATCGCCGTGGAAGCCGAACCCGGTGGTGTCGCCCTGGCTGAAAACGTATTTGCCGCCGGCGGGATGGATTTGCGCGACGCCGTACAAGACCTCGTAGAAGAGATGCACAAACGGCACCGGGTGGCTGCGCGGGCACTCGCCGTTGTCGATACCGCTCAAATACGCGACGTGCGATTGGTCGGGCTTGTACAGGTTGACGCCATCCCAGCACGACTGGAAATGGATCTGCGCTCTGAGCCCGTTCTCGCAGCTCGTCTGCGCCAGGTGCGGTGTCTCCTTCTGCGGCGCCTTATCTAGGCAGGCGAAGCTGACGCGCTCGGCGACGGGGCGGCCGCCGGTGGGGGAGGTGAGGGTTTGGGTGTCGAAGGTGCGGGCGTTTTGGTCCCCGGAGAGCATGCGGAGGCCGGGGGGAAAGGGCTGGATGTGCGAGCGGTTGGTGCCGCGGCCGAGGTAGTAGACGGTCATGCCGTTGGCGGGGACTTCTTGGAACGTGCCGTTAGGGTGTTGATAGTAGAGTGAGGGGGTCCAGTAGGCGGATTTGTCGGCTTGGATTTCGCAGGAAGTGCAGTTGGAGGTTTGGAGGGTGGCGTAGGTGGAGTTGAGGTTGAAATCTGGAGTGGTTCAACTGTGTTTGTTTCGGGATTGGGAGTGAGAGGTTTTTTTACTTACTCGAAGCGCCAGCGATCTTGTGGACGTGGTCGGCGACTCGACTGGAGTATCGGATAGGGTCGATTCGACCGGTTTGAATGACCGTACACGACATTCGCCAGAATGCATTAGAGAAACCTGTCAAGGCACCAAGCACCACTAGGGAGGAGGTTGATACTTTGTAGTGCATGGTGGGCTGCACTCGAAGATATCAATCAATGATGTCGAGAAGCAATATGAGAAGATACTCTGAAAAGCCAGGATTGGAAGCGGAGGCGAAACCCGGCGAACCTTAGTCAAAGAAGGACAGAATGGAGAATACAACTGTTTTACAGAGTGCGTGATGATCCAGCCATCAAAGAATTACGGAGGAGTTTACTTCGAACAAAGGGAAAGTCTTCGAGGTCTTTACTGCTGCTTTTCACGGGCACTAATTCACTAATGCGAGTGAATAGCTGCAGAGGCTTTTTAAATGAAAGAGGGGCACCCATTGATGCAGAGAAAGCTCAATGGTTGATTTTGAGAAGTGAACTAAAATGTTAGAATTTCTCATAGAAACGCCCTTCAACTTATGACTCCGTCCCAAGAGCCCAGACCACATGAATAGGTTAAGCGCTTTGCATCAGTGACTGCCGCTGCGATTTTCCGCAAATCAAAGAAATACAGAATAAGCAGGCGGCTTGTGAAGCGAACCAGATGCGGCATATGGATGAACGTGAATAACGGGCTCGAGAGACCATCACTGCGTTTGACTACCATATGCGAGACTTGGATGAAGAGAACAGCGTGGATCTTTATTGGCCGTTGGGAACAGTGGCCGCTTGGAAAAGTCAACTGAGTAGTCCCTAAGAACCAAGACTTCGGTAACCAGTCTATCCTAAGGAAGAAACCACAACCAAGATGCTGAGAGGTTTTTGCTGGTAGCACTTGTTGTCACGACCTTTAGCCGAGGGGATCCGCCTAAGGTAGGAGTTCTCGATCCAGCGATGAGTGGCGATAAGGAAGAAGAGCAGAATATTGTAAGAAATGCAAAGCTTATACTTAGAAGCTTTGATGGAAGCCTTCGGGAGCAGCAGGCCCGGAAGCAGTTTACACACCGATAATGAGAGCTTGGTATAAGTAAGAATTTTTTTTTAGAAATTAACATGAGCAATACTCATGATCCATAGAGAATGCGCATCAGTATCATTTCGCTCTCTCACTCCGCTTCTTCGCAATCGTCTTGCTGTATGTCTTAGCAGACACAAATCCTCGATTTTCTTTGCCAGCTTCGGTATGAATTACAGCATCCTCGTAATCATAGAGGGTGGTCCTACGCCTCTTTGTCGAACTAATCTCCCCACGCTCTTCCGGTATGGTTCGTACTGCAGTATGGAAGTAAGCCGACGATTTCCGAGGAGTATCTAATATGTAACGACTAAACACCTGGTTATCACGGTTGGTACACAAACGTTCCTCTAACAGAGGATTCCAAGGCCGATAGTGGTGTTCGAGTTCAGTATAAATGGCGAGCTCATTCGTACTAAGTAAAACGCTCTGTCTTTGTTTTCGAGTAATTGCTGGACGAGTACTTCCCATTGGCTCTTGATGTTGTGTTGAATGCGATAGGTCTTTTGAGTCGAGCTGCTTACCCCTTACGTTGCATACGTAAGGTGCATTTTGGATGCTAGAGCCGCTGAGCTGCTCTGGCAGTCGACTTTGAAGCTGGTAGCTGGCTTTGGTAACCTCTTCCTTCGCCTGTGGCGAGAGAAGACGTCGTCGGGGCTATCCTTAGTTAGCGACAGCTGAAGCTTCGGGTAGGAATTAAGTCACATCATTTTGGGCTATTCGTGCTTCGATAAAACAATCCAAATGCGTATGAAAATCCCAGCCTGGAGACCATGGCCTCCAACCTTCAATGGTCTGTTTATAGGTCTCTCCTAAGGATACTCCCCTAGAGCCTTCAGTGAACCACAGATGCTGCAACGCTTGTTGTGCGGTCAGTCTCACTGTTTCATCCAATACCAGTAGCTCTTTCACCAAACCTTTTGCTTGCTGGTTAATACCCAGCCAAGCTAAGCTGTTGTCTAATCTGTCCAAGTTACACTCTGCTGCCGCTTTGATGATGGCCGCAGAGGAATTGCGTCTGTAGTCAGAGTCCTGTGTATTTACGAAGTAGGATTTACCAGCAAGTAACGCAGTTGTCACGCAGCCTACCGACCACATGTCCACAGCCTTTGTATAGCCGGCTTGGTTCACCGTTCGATTTTCGCCCCTAACCTCCCTACCAGTAAGTGTTAGTAAGTTGCAAGGTCGAGCTAATGTTGTAGAGTCTCACGGAGCGACGAAATCCAATGTACCACATATAGTCTGCATTCTTCTAGGCCGATGTCCATGGCCTACCTCCTTAATAGCACCACCAAAATCTGTCAAGATCACTCTTGGCCCAATAGTTGATGGGCTCATAAGGATGTTCTCTGGTTTGATATCTCTGTGTACGATGTTCTCACCGTGCAGATACTGCACTGCTTGGAGCAGTTGATAGACTGTAATGCAGGCATCTGGTTCATTTAGAGATCCTCCTTTATTTTCGATATAGGAGACAAGGTCGCCGCCTGTTATGAGGTCCTCAATGATATAGCTGATAGATCAGCTGGGTAAGAAACGTTTGATGCCGCGACATACAGGTTATGTTCCGTGTAAAAAACTCGCTTAACTGTAATGATGTTTGGCTATACCTAAATTTAGCACTATCAATCATGAAATTGTCCACCTTACATGGCTGATATGCTTCAAAAGTTCCACCTCTCTCCACATTTTGATCTGCCATCTCGTTTCAAGGGTTGCTCTGAGTTGTCGTTGTTCTCCGGCCTGTTTCCGCATGGGTTTTATCAAATTAACAATCTTGCAGGCAACCTGGCATTGGCTCCAAACATCCATCGCCATGAATACTTGGCCGGTTCCTCCAGCACCAAGCTTACGATCTGTAACGATATAGAAATTGTTGAAGCACTTCCGGCTGTCAGCACCGGAACAGGTCGTTATGGAGAAATCGACTTACATCTTTCTCCAGTTCTTGTATTTCATTCGACTCCACTATTTGCGGAAGCTTTCTAGTGGAGGAACAAGAGACAAATATAAAGGACGTGCCGTCACTTAGAAGAATTCTGTCGCCATCACTAAGAAGAATAGCATTACTCTTCCCCATGGGATAAGGCTTCTTAGAGCCTTGAATCTTAGGAACCCATTGACAGCCGTTGGTAGAGATATCCACAGCGTACACGAAGGGCTTGACGTCGGGAACATTGGGATCGTAGATCACTGAATAAATCTGTAGATGTCTGTTGGAGATTGTAATGTCATCAAGGACAATTTGGCTAGGACAGTCAGCATCACATTGGAGCTGATGAGAATTGCGTACCAGCTTCTTTTATCTCTCCCTATAAAAATCTCCTCGCCTTCATGGATTCCATACTGGCCTGTACAGGATTGAGGAACTAGCTACATGGCATGGTGCAGGTTGACTAACAATACTCTTCTCCGTTATCGTCGATTCTTTCTAGGTAACCAAGTAGAGCTGAAGACATTGGAAGAAACGTCTAACCCCAGAAATAAATAGATATTTCTACTACTCGTATGAGTGAGATTTAGAGCTTCGATCAAAGCAAGGTCTTCCACTCATGTCGTAACGACTAGGCTGTGTCATAGCTAGAGATAATGGCGATGAAACAGCTAGCTATTTTCAGGTAAAAGCAGGGTGTATGAAGGATTACAATTATACTGAGATATGGTCTGATGAGTTGTGACCAAATAGAAAATCGCTTAATAACCCTTAGCGCTCCTCGGCTGCTTAGTAACCGCACACGACTGTACAAATCCCCACCTCGAGCTCCAAACCTTTGCACCAGCAACAACCTCATCCTCCATAACGAGTGAGTTCACTCCCCAACTTGACGGACGCGTGTATCGCTCTTCGGAACGAACGAAGTCCCTTAGTATCAAATATGAAATCAATTGACTGACATTGCGTCTTTAACCAGCTCACCTATTTATCGAAGATGAGAGCTAAGTGGAGGAAGAAGCGCGTTCGAAGACTCAAGCGTAAGAGGAGAAAGACTAGAGCCCGCAGGTAAGGCTTCCTTGCGTCCCTAAAGCTCACGCTGTCTTTTGGAGACGCTTTGCAAACTGCTGTGTGTGCTCGAATTGAACACGTGCTTACCGTCGTCTCTCCAGCAAGTAAACGCTCCAACACTACTCAATCGGCATTCCCAACATTCTCTCTACGTCTTACCGACCATCTCACTATCCCGTACTCCAAACCTTTACCTCTCGACTAGCTCGGGTCTATCTCGTATAAGGCAGCAGTGGAGGTTTTGTCGAAAATAGTTTCGGGTTATGCCATGGGTAGGCGAGGGAAAAGGATGGAAGTGTGTTAATACATTGTTGAGCAGTCAATTGGTGGTTCTTGCATACATAGGTGGATTGGTCCGATAGCTGCTGATGCGATTCGATTTTTCCAATCACCTACTACTCGACGGAGTTTGCTTAGATAGCGATTGTAAAATTGAAGTCTTGCTTCAACTTAATTTGGATAGAGGTACTGTGACGAAGTCGTGAATGCTCACGATGTGGCCTGCTAATATGGAGCCGAGCTTGGCTTCTTCTCAATGGTCTCACGCCTACGAGGAAAAGTATAGATACAGTGAATTCCATCCAGCCAATGAAGAGTCCCTTTCCTTCCGAGGGTGCCACCAACGCCATGCTAATGTAAATGCTAGAAAAACTCGGGATCAATTGCGTAATTTGTGATGCATTAGAATCTGATAACATGTCAGTTCCACCGTCGCTCGCAGTTTGACAATAAGTATACCTTATCTCGTAACTCCCAGCCCTAGTCATATATCGTACCCATTTCACACTCCCATAGTTATTCTTCTCAAAGACCTTTAGATACCGAACAAGGAGACCTGAGCTGGTGAACATCAAGAGCGAGAAATTTAAGCTTAATGGTGGACGGCTCCAGGCCTTTTGATTCGTCATAGATGTCAAGGACGCCTCCGCACTGAGAACATATTCGCTTTGCCCCGTAAACCTAGGGATCTTCCAAACGATGTTATTCTGCTCGGGTTCGTACTTGGCTTTCCCTTGAGAGGTTCGCTCGGTAATTTTAGCCGTGTTAAGAGGAGTTGGTACTCGTACTACGACGTTCGTAGCGAAGAGCTTGCTCCCATAATTGGCTTTGATAGCTATACTGTACTCGACTTTTGACCTGCCGAGTTCGGTGACTATCGCGTGAACCTTGAAAGGAAGGTTAACGTTCTCCGTTGCCCGATATCGCATGAGCTCAAACTCTCCGTCTGGTGGAATAAAGGAGATGATTCGATCAGCGTCAAACTTTCCCAGCTTGACGCACTGATGGAACTGACAATCTTCGAGCGTCACACTACCTGCAGCTGCTTTGGTAGCCTTTGTACCCGCAGTGTTGCCTGAAGGTGCCATAAGACTTTCACCATCCAGAAGCAGCCTGTCGTTGAGACCAAATTTGCACTCCGGAGTCCCGGAAAGATAGGCACGCATTACTATCTGCCCGTTGACATCGGCTCGTAATACAGTCCCAGTAGCTGACATTAAGAGATTGACGTCCTCAATTACATCCACAAAGGCCTCATTTTTCCGGTACTTGATATCTGATCGTCGCCATGATAGAGCGCCTGTAGCCTGCATTGTGATTCTTGATGAATCCTCCATCGTTCGTTCTGTTTTGACCCCTTCGGTAGTGATGTACATCTTCAGCGTATCCGTCTCTGTATTCTGAGGGTATCCAAAATCCAAAATCTCTGTTCACGGCAGAAATCAGCCATTAAACTCCTGAGGTCCAAAGCAAGCATTCACACCATCTAGGAGCTCGTAAACCAACACGAAGTTGTTCTTGACTGCCTCCTCATCGAATTTTCCAAAGTAACCCTTGCCGAGAGCAACGAGCCTATACAGAAACTCGAATACAAGCGCTGCATTGGCATTACTCTTTGTCACAGCCACCAAGTATATGTTCTCGTGCTTCACATGGCTGAAAGTGGTCGATCCAAGGGTGAGGATGGGAGAGCGGACTTGAGCGTTAGAGATGACCTGTATACGGAAGACATCTGCAAGCCGAGGCCTGAATCGCAGAGAGTCAGCGGATGAGTACTCAAGCTCTGTTCAAAATCTATACTGTGAAACATCTTGCTGATTGGCATAGAGAACATGCTATGGCTGACAGACCTACAATCATTGCGAAAGGCACGAAAGATTAAATTCTCGCCCTTCTGGTTGAAAATCAAGATACCTGAGAGCATGGCTGGCGAAGGGGAGGTGGAAGCACGGTTCTACAGGCACGTTGTCGACAGCAAGTAGGGTAATTCTACGAAGCTATTCCACCATAAGTTACCTTACGAGATCTAGATATTACATAAGCGAGCTTTGTAGATTAACAGTTCCAAATACTTCGACCCGGGCAGCAACATGACATATGTGGAGAATGACTTTCATTATGAAATTTATATCAGTCGTTGCCCCGACGCTGCTCAACCTTTGCTTCAAAATATCCCATTCCACCACACTTTCGAACTCATGCTCAAGCTTAGGAAGTCCATGGTGAGGAGAACCCAGACTTCATTTGCTTGCGTCGTATCCGCTGGTATTGGTTGACTGTTCAAGCCACCAGTGATAGGAGGAAAGTATCATGTCTAGAATGTACATGCAAACGGACAGGGGGATATGTAAAATCACTCGCAGAACAAAGCATTGCGCGGAAGTGTCCACACTCAACTTCGAAATTGAACACAGCTCTTGACTTTTCAAGAATCTCAAATCAGATCCCGCTTGACAAATTCAGCAAGTAATGTCTTGCCTAGAGATGCCGGACTCCGTTCGACTATCACACCAGCAGCCTCGAGCGCTGATATTTTCGAGTCTGCACCGCCTTTGCCGCCGCTCACGATCGCGCCTAGTATGCGCTTTAGTACGTAACTTCAGCGTAATGCAATCTCTATGGCTTACCAGCATGGCCCATCCTCCTTCCTGGTGGAGCTGAGATACCTGCAATAAAGCTTACAGTAGGCTTGTTCATCGTGTTGTTCTCTTTCAAGAAGTCCGCCGCGTCTTCCTCAGCAGATCCACCTATCTCTCCGATCATAATTATACCGTCGGTCTCCTCATCCTCTAGAAAGACCTTCAGACAGTCGATAAAGTTTGTCCCTGAGAAAGGATCTCCTCCAATACCGATCACGAGCGATTGACCGAGACCAGCTTGTGTCGTCTGGTTAACAGCCTCATATGTGAGTGTACCCGACCTCGAGACAATACCTATCCTACCACGCTTGTGAATGAAGCCTGGCATTATCCCAATTTTACATTGACCTGGAGCAATTATGCCGGGGCAATTGGGCCCAACCAGTCTCGTCTTGCCCTGGGTCTTGAGGATGTCTGTAATGCGAACCATGTCATGTTGAGGAATTCCTTCTGTAATACACACGACAAGAGGTATCTCCGCTTCGATCGCCTCTTCGATACCCTTTGCTGCTACGGGCGGAGGGACAAAGATCGCTGAAGCTGTGGCTCCGGTCTTTTGCACGGCATCCCTGACATTCGCAAACACGGGTTTTCCTAGATGTGTTTCTCCAGCCTTCTTGGGGTTGGTCCCACCAACAACGTTAGTTCCTGCAGTCCATTAGCAGAGATTATTAACGCTTCGCCCTTGGGTGGAATGAGTTACCGTAGTCAATGGCTTGTTGCGCGTGAAATCTGCAAGAGATTTAGCAGCTGTTTAACAGCAACGATCCCATAATATACTACTTACGTTCCCTGCTTTCCAGTGAAGCCTTGATAAATGACCTTGGTATTGCTATTTATGCGTAGGTTCTCTGCCGTTGCAGCATAGGATGAGACCGCCGTGGAGTAGCCCTGTTTTCGAGCAGCGGCGCGCAAAGCAACCGTAGTACTCCGTCTGAAAACTTGCATCGCTGCGAGAGGACGAGACCTTTAAAGTTGTGCTGTCTAGCAATAGAGGCTGGCCCTGCTGGTCCAAAAGCTACAGGCTAGAGCGGAGCTTGGGACCCTCGGCACCAACGTCAACTCTAGCGCGATATAATTTTGTCACTCCATTAAATCGCGACGTCTTACGCTGTAACTTCTCCTTCATCGAACTATTCAGATATACTGAGGTCTCGGGCCTTTACTGGCAATATGGCTACCGAAACTATGACTATGTCAACAGCTATGAAAATCAAGTTACCGAAGAATCTGAAGTTACCTCCGGAAAATGAGCGATTTACGCATGCATGTTCTGATATTGCGAGTGCTCTGATACAGGACCATGAGGCTCAGCAAGATGATACTCAGCCAAAGAAAGATCTGAACCTGAACAGCTTAAGAGGTCAAATGGCGAAGAAGCATAGGCTGAGCAACCAGCCACCATTAACAGCCATTATAGCAGCCGTTCCAGAGCACTACAAGAAATACATATTACCAAAGCTGATAGCGAAGCCAATCCGGACCTCTTCAGGTATAGCTGTTGTTGCTGTTATGTGTAAGCCTCATAGGTGTCCCCATATAGCCTACACAGGTAACATATGTGTCTATTGCCCGGGTGGTCCTGATTCTGATTTCGAATACTCTACACAATCTTACACAGGGTATGAGCCAACTTCTATGCGGGCTATACGCGCTCGTTATGATCCTTTCGAGCAAGCTAGAGGGCGTGTGGACCAGATCAAGTCATTAGGGCATAGCGTCGACAAGGTTGAGTATATCATCATGGGAGGGACATTCATGTCGTTACCTGAAGACTATCGGGATGGTTTTATATCACAGCTACATAACGCGTTAAGTGGTTATCAAGGTGAAAACGTTGATGAGGCTGTTGAAGCAGGAGAGATGAGTAATATCAAATGCGTTGGAATAACAATCGAAACAAGACCGGATTACTGCTTAGCCCCACATTTAAGCAGCATGCTACGGTACGGCTGTACGCGGTTAGAGATCGGTGTTCAATCGTTATACGAAGACGTTGCACGAGACACTAATAGAGGCCATACCGTTGCGGCAGTGGCAGAGACCTTCAGATTAGCCAAAGACGCGGGTTTCAAAGTCGTCAGCCATATGATGCCCGATCTACCCAATGTAGGGATAGAACGAGATCTCGATCAATTTCGGGAGTACTTTGAGAACCCAGACTTTCGAACAGATGGCCTCAAGATATATCCTACCCTTGTGATTCGAGGGACTGGCTTATACGAGCTGTGGCGGACTGGAAGATACAAGAACTACACACCGAATGCACTGATAGATATCGTAGCTAGGATTCTAGCGCTAATACCTCCGTGGACTCGGATTTATCGAGTCCAAAGAGATATCCCCATGCCCTTGGTAACGTCCGGTGTCGAGAATGGTAACTTACGAGAACTTGCGCTGAGCCGGATGAAGGACTTTGGCACTACCTGTCGGGATGTGCGGACACGAGAAGTCGGCATCAACGAGGTCAAGAACAAAATCCGACCTTCACAGGTTGAGCTTGTACGGCGTGATTATGTGGCAAATGGAGGATGGGAGACATTCCTGGCGTACGAGGACCCGAAGCAAGATATATTAATTGCACTGCTCCGTCTGCGGAAGTGCAGTGACACCCATACGTTTAGATCGGAGCTTACTTCTCAGCCTTCTAGTCTTGTTAGAGAGCTGCACGTCTATGGCTCAGCGGTACCCGTGCATGCAAGGGACCCACGAAAGTTCCAGCATCAAGGATACGGGACTTTGTTGATGGAAGAAGCGGAGAGAATAGCGAGGGATGAACATGGCAGTCAAAAGATCAGTGTAATCTCGGGCGTTGGCGTTAGAAGCTACTATGGTAAACTTGGTTACTCCCTGGATGGGCCATACATGAGTAAGATGTTAGGATCGGAGGACAGTGAGGAAGGTTATGCAGAAGATTGAGGCCTTGGTTGGATTTGTTCACGAAATATGCATATACGGACTCGGGGCGTTTTGCAATCGAGAGCACTCGAGCATATAAGCATTAGGGCACTAAGGTACCAGCAAGATTCAAGGTCATAGGCACAGCCATGGCGTAAGGAGTAGGTAGGGCCCATCCCATATTATGGTTAGGCTATACAGTACTCTACACAAAGTCTCCAGAGTCGTAGATATGATGCAACCGTTTAGCATCTCCAAGCTGCAATCGTGCCCGTCTGTTTTGATAAGGCTGAACCCCCAGATCTACAGGCAATAAACACCAACTCCATCTTAAATCATAGAACATCCTGAACCAATGGCCTGACTACCTAGTGCACGCTCTAGTTCAGCGCTATAGTTCCCCTTTTACTTGCTCGTACATGTAGGTAGGCTTGGAAGCCGCAGAAAACAAGGAACACCTAAAATTTATCAGCATCCGACGTCAAGTCTCCAGCACCCTCGCAACGCTTATGACCACATCCGGAGCCTCAAGGAAGGTAAGAGACCTACGGCGTAAATAGCCACAGCGGCGAAAATGCTGGCAGCCACTCCCTTGGGGTCGTCCGGATCCTTTACTGAACCGACCATACTATGGTGTTCATTCTATCCAGAAGTATCCGTTAGCAAGAATTCGCTAGTTCTCAAACAGGAACAGTCCGCTTTTCAAGCGACCTGGGACTGAAGGTATAAGATTCTTCGGGCACGGGCATACCTTGAAGAGCCCGCCTATAACGGAGAGAATGATGATGGCAAAGACGGAGACCACGACACTATCGAGGCATAACTGTCAGCTATCTTTGGCCAGCACATCTGAAGGGTAGAGCTGAAGAGATGGGGCAGTACCAGCTCCATGCGTTAAGAGCTGAGACCACAGGCTTCATGATAGTGGCGGCGTAGATGATAAGAAGGTGGGAGGTGGGCGGGAGCTCGAATGCTGGGCTTTGAACGGGTGTGATATCCAAGCGAACGTAGGATTGTCTTCAAGTGGTCGGCGCCGACCGTAGGGATAGTGTACAGTGAGGCTGTTGAAGCGATAAATGTAGTAGAGGTTGATTGCAAGGCCCCAGTAGTCCGCCGAAGTGGCCGGCGGCGGATCATCCCGAGACTCCGATACGGTTCACTTTCACAGGTTTATGCACACCAACCATGCCTTAACTCTCCTTTGTCAACACCCTCACAATGACACCAATACTGGGCAAGCTGAAACGCAGAGACCAGGTTCTGAGTATAGGTGCCGATGCTGACCCAAGAACTGACACAGAGGCTTCTCAGCATCTACAATCTTTGCTACAGCAACACTTCGAGGCCAAGTTCAAACCACTAGAAGCCTCACATCAGGCAGTATACAAGCGGCAAGATGTCAAAGTTCAACCACCGAACGATGAGACAGAATCAGACTGGACTGGAATCCCTGAAGAAGAGGACGAAGAACCAGCACAGATTGTTCGCTACCAGTTACTACAACGCTCTAGGATTGATGTCCCGAAAGAAGAGTTGAAGATGTTTATGGTATGGGCCCCAAAAAATCCATTTCTCCGAGTGATAGCTGACCTTTTCTACTTTCAAGTCAACCAAGCCTCCATCTACCGTCACCCAGTCGACATCGACAGCCAAACGGAAACCGCCCGAGCAAGTCGGTTCTAAAGAGGCAGCCACTGACGCCGAAAATCTGAAAAAAGATCTCTCACTGCAACGCCTACTGAAAGAGTCTCACCTTCTAGAGTCTCAGTCCTCTCTGTCCTTATCTGGCCAAACCCGACATAAAGCTCTGGACCTGCGTCTCCAAGATTTAGGGTCAAAATCGTCGATATATACCCAGCGAAAAATGCCTTTAGCGCAGAGAAAAGGAATAATTGCTAAAGCTGCTGAAAAGGATGGTAGTCGGAGAAAAAAGGCTAAAGAGAACGGTATCATTTTAGAGAAGGCAGTGAAAGGAAAGAAGAAGCCTGAAGCAAGAAGGGAACGAGGTGTCGGGGCACCGAGCGTTGGCAAGTTCCATGGCGGGATGCTCAAACTCAGCAAGAAAGATGTGGCGGACATTGAGGGGCCTAAGAGGACATTGAAAGTAAAGGGAAGGAGGTAGACGACTCGGGACGACACTTATCGATACATTAAGCTACGAGCTTTTTCCGACGCAGTGATACTGAGTACACAGACGCTTGGTTCGGCTCAGACGTGCCCAGGCATGAAATATAGTGCCCAGCGTGCGGCCTGTGCTCCAACAGCAGTCGAAGATATCATTAGCCCTAAACTGGCAACCCTTAGGAAGGGATCAAGACAGTGGTCTGGAATGGTCTTCCAACCCAAATGGCTTCTAGTCCACATTGGTACCGGGGGCTACATCGGTCACTCTATGATTGGCAACGCCGCTTATCCAAGATCCAACACAGAAGCTTTAGAAATCATACGTAGTCTGCGTTCCGCACTACCAGACGGGAAGAAAGCGGCTATGGGGTCTGTGCTCGTTGGGGGCCTGATATTGTTGAGAACGCACCTGTAGCTATCGAACTTGAGCTATCAAAGTTTCAGTATCCCTAGGCGGCAAAATGTTTGACCTTCGTTTTGGGTCCTGCGACAAGCACTTCTTCCGAGTCGAACGTCCAATATGGGTTCTCACGGCGATGGAGACGTCTCTTAATACCGTCAGACAGTGAAGTCTATAAGTGGGAATACCTTTTCCGCATTCTGCCAGTGCTTCCTTCCCTCCGGGAGACAATGATGTATGATTTCAATCAACCAGCCAGGATTGCCCCTGATTTCTATAGTAATCCAGTTGGAAGAGACTTAACTGGAAAAGGTAACCTAATTGGCATAAACCCAGAATGGTCGCAGAACAAAAGTCAGGCTTTTCCTGAGACGAAGCTATGGATCCAAATCGCATCGTGTATAAGGCTTGGGGTCCGAGTACGCCGAGGGCTCATAGAATCAGACCCCACGTGTGACCCCGTTCTGCATAAGCATATCTACATACTTAAAGCAGGGATCACTAACTCGTTCTTCAATAGGAAAGAGGTTTCCATTCATTTTCCGCATCTGCAACTGGACTTCACAGTAGTAGTTCGTCAGAGGATCGCTTTGCATGGTGGTCTGTCTCGTTTGAAGGGCTCTGTGTTCAGGCTCCACAACCAACTTTTCCAGGAGTAGCAACATCTCCGGCACGGCATGAAAGGAGACTTCGATCATGGAGAAGAGAGAAATGCGCGATGGTCGCACAGTAAACGCTTGAACCGTCAATCATGCTGCGTCGTGATCTGGGACAGCTTTTTGCGCCTTAAAGCTCTAGGTGCTTTGGAAGGCACAGGCATCACCAGAAGTTGATTGGGACTGCTACAGCATTGTCATTTCCCACAGCGTCTACGCCGTTGTCGTTACTTGCAGCTGATTGGCCAGGGGGATTCTTGTGGCATTTCTCGATCTCCTCAGGGAGACGCTTGGGTGGATATGTTGGATATGTTTTACTCCCACGTGTCGCTGCCGTCACGAATAGAAACAATAAGGTTATACTGTAATCAAACCCGCCGATGGTGGTCCAGAAGAGGGTTTTCCATCTTCAGCGCGTTGTTGTTGGCGCGGTTAGAGTGTTTCAGAGCGTCGATCATACTGGCCCTGAAAAGAAGGCGGCGGCGGGGATCTCTGTTCCAGAACCTCGGCTCGATTCATGCGAATGTTACAGTATTCTACACATGATTCCGTACGGAGGTACGGAAGTACAAGGACGCTCAACCAGGGAATTGGAATCAGAGGCAAGTCATAAGGTGAACACCCCCGTTCGTGCACCTTCTACCATACCTTACATAGTTCATCCTTGGGTCCTTCCCTTGCACCTAGTGTGCTGTCATCATCCACGGTTCCACCATCCTTGCGACCGACGGCACAGCAATGGCCCTTCCGCTCCTATTGCGGGACATGTGTATTCCGTACAGCACGAGGAATCACCATCGCAGCTTGAATGCACATGGCATATGACCGAGACCGTACAGCATGCGATGTATGTTCAGGCTCAGCCTCACATGGTCGTTATCCGGAAGGGATGCTGCTGTGCAGTGCGTACGGCGCCGGAGCGAACACTGACCTCTATCGATGATGGACACGGGTTCATGCAGCGAGCCTTGTACTGACTATCTGATTCCGATCTGGTGGCTGTACGCTGCTAGAGACTTTTGCGGGCAGGCCATCAGTGGTTGGCTACCGTTGATCATGGATTGCAAGACAAGAAAAGTGCTGGCTTTTGCAAGACACGCAGCAGGCAAAAGGGCGCTGGTGTGTCTCACTGTTCATGGTTGAGTCGCATACTCTGAAATCGATGATCAGCGGTCACAGAGGCCTTTGTATCTTCATGGAACTGCCATCCATCAAAGAATGGCAAGACCGGGGGCCGGTTGCAAATTGACGATGAAGTCAAGGCGACATGACTTCTTTGGTTCCTGTCTGAACTGTGAAGCACGCCAAGTGAAATCCCTGAGACTGTTTCATCAATCGACTGCATGATACATATCCACTAAACCCAAGCGAGTGGCGGGGGGCCCAAATTTAGAACGTCTGGCTTGCATGCAATGACGCGAAGGTGATTTGATCCCCTTCATATCATCATGTGTATCTTTATTACCTCCGAGCCAATCATCGGACAGAGACTTGACTCGTCTCTTTCCCGTGTCATTGTTCAGATGTTGATCATTACTGTACTTTAATAATTGAGTTGCGGGGGCAGTACGGAAGTACTCCGTAGTGACAGTGCTTATCCACGTCAGCAAAGAGGCCTTTCCCGATTCACGCCGGACACACACACACAGACACGCATGCCCTCCCAGCACAGATCTGGCGGGTATAGAAGAAAGCATATGCTACGACGGGACTCTACATATCTTCTCATGCCTGTGACGAGTATCATGATCAGTAACGATGAATTCTACTACCACTACCGACCCTCACGCAATCGATTCAACAATCACTTCCCGTTCACCCCAATCCAGTGTGACTGTTACCGTAAGTACCTTAGGGTGCGGCGCGAGCAAGATTAATCCAGATCCTTTCACGCCGAATTCAGTGAACAGCGAAGCAACAAATAATTAACATCATTAATTACCAGCTCACTTTAAACCACCGACCTACCAGCCGCCAGTCGTACCTAGTTATTCTTTCTAAAGTAACACGATTTACACAGCGTGACAGGTACAGGTACCGTTCGAAAAAAGGTTATGTATTAGTCGGGCAAGGCCTTTTATGATAGCCCACCGATACCTTGCCTCTTACTCGCCAAAGATCATCTCCCCACTTTCCTCCATCATCCACTCGATTACTTGCCCCTGGATGGTCTCCCATCCTCCTCGGCGCTTGTTTCCACTTTATCCCTGGCAACCCTCAAACCAACTACGCCAACTACAGTCTACGCCAAACCCCCAATAATTACTGGAAACTGGACAAGTCGTCCCGCCCCAAACTTGCTTCTCAAATTCCAAAACATTAGTGTGCTCCCTCCTCTTCCCACCCACCAGTACCACCCCCCCCCAAAGTTACCGCCCTTCAGAATTACTACTCCCTTACAAACCCCTCCGCAGTACCTCATCCTCTCCCTCTGTCGCAGCTCTTCAAACACTCATCCATCTCACGTCAGAGTAACGTTGAAACGGTCTTTGAAGATCGCTTCCGTTCGACGTTTCTCACCCTTCGCACTTACCTAATTCGACGGTTTGGAGATTCTTTACCGGGCAGGCCCGACTCTTCGCCAGTATCCCGCCCCCAGCGTCAGGACGCCTCGAGGCTGGAACCTCCGCATTACCTTTGACCCCTTGGTTCAAAACACCACTGTCGCTTTACCTTTGCGCTTTAGCTGCCCCCCCGATTAGATCCAATTATCAACGGACACTGACCATCCGGGTCCCCGTGTTCTCTTCGTGGCCGACTCTAACGTTGCGAGTTGCATCGCTCGCGAACTGCCCTTCATATCCAAGTCGCCGGCTTTCGTTGCCTATCGTTTGATTGCAGGACGTAGTGATGAGCATGTACTCGCAGAACAGCGCCGCCATGGCGCCGCCGCAAAAGCCGGAAACTTTCATGCTCTCAGATGCTGCTCAGCAAAGTTTACCGCAGGATGCCCAGGTTGCTCTTCAACAAGTTGACAATCGTGAGTACACCTTACGGTGACATTTCCGGTGCCAGCGTTCTTGGCTTCTGCACCTTTGCGCTGCACTCGAGGGAAGCAGGTTGTGGTCCTGAGGCTAACGCGCGGAACAGTAAAATACTTTCTAATATCTGCGCCTGTCGACTGGACTCCAGACCAGTATATACGTAGATTTCTGCTGCCGACTGGCGAATACGTTTCTTGCGTTCTATGGTGAGTCGGCAGGCGTCGCAGTTGTCAAACGTGATGGAGACTGACCCGCACCAGGAACAACCTATTTCACATTTCCGGTACTGACATCGTAAGATGCCTGTCCTTCCGGTTCCAAGCGTTTGGGCGACCAGTCAAGAACTCGAAGAAATTCGAAGAGGGTATCTTCTCGGATTTGCGCAACCTCAAATCTGGCACAGATGCGTCCCTCGAAGAGCCCAAGAGTCCTTTCCTTGACTTTATGTACAAAAACAACTGCATCCGCACGCAGAAGAAGCAAAAGGTATTCTACTGGTACAGTGTGCCCCACGACCGGTTATTCCTCGATGCGTTGGAGAGAGACTTGAAGCGAGAGAAAATGAATCAAGAGGCTACAACGATGGCTGTGAACGAACCGGCTCTCTCGTTCGAGTTTGATTCCTCTCAATCGCTCTTTGAGCAGCTTACAAAGGCACAACAAGCAAATACGTCGTCTTTTTCGGCCAACGCGAGCTCCGCCTACTCGCAGTCAACCTCTCCGGTTATGCGCGCTGTGGACTCCATGCCACCTCCGCAACTAGTCCCCCAAACGATGCCGACAGTGACGGAGGAGGTCGGCCATTCGATGGGAGCATTTTCCCAAGTTCAAATGCCATCTGCCGTGGCCGCAAATTACGTCAAGCGGGAGCAGGATTACGGGCAGCTACAGTACGATCGGAACGGCATTCCACTTACGAGGGTACATCAGAGACATACCTCAATGCCTACGTACATGGAATACTCGCCAGCGCCATCCTTTGTCTCGTCCCAATATGAAGACTACAGCAATCGAGGCATCTCGTTCGAGCCGGTCACTCCACCTCAGCCTGCGCAATCGCTGGGCGCGGAGCCAGCATACATTGCAAATGAAGATACGGGTCTTTACACCGCCATTCCGGATGTCAACTCGTCGCAGAACTTCAACTCCATGATGCAGTTGCCGCCTTCAAATCTATCAGGAGGGCAATTCTCTTCGACGGCCAGAGGGTATCCTCCGGCCAACGTTTACTCCGTCATCGAAGGCTCGCCCACGTACAAGCAAAGAAGAAGACGGTCCTCTATCCCGCCTGGCGCTGCCGCGGCTGCTGCTGTCGGAGCCACACCAAATGGCGGGGCACATCAAGTCCATCGTCAAAGCGACCTTCGGCGCTCGATCTCCGCGTCTGTCGGACCAATGGCCGAAGGCGACGAGCAACGAGACGGATCCCCACCAGCTCTTCCAAACGGCTACGCAAACATGGTCGCGCAGCACAAGGAAATGCTCGAGCTGTCTCGCAACGGCACACCGTTACCGACATTGGAAGGGAGCCCGGCTCCGAACATGGGCATGATGCAACCTCAGGATGACTACTCACAATACCAACAAGACAACACACATCCGCAGACGCTCAATGGTAGTCCAGCCACCCGTAATGATCGCCCAGGCCCTATACGACGAGCCAGAAGCGCTACGATGATGGAGTTGGGTCCATACCCACACAAATCACATTCCTGCCCCATTCCTACGTGTGGACGCCTCTTTAAGAGGTTGGAGCACCTAAAACGGTACGTCCCGCAAACTGTAGCTATTTTTGTTCTTGCAAGATGGCTGCAGCCGCTGACATATTTCGGCGCTTAGACACGTACGAACGCATACTCAGGAGCGACCGTATTGCTGTCCCCACTGTGGCAAATCCTTTTCCAGATCAGACAATCTAGCTCAGTAAGTTCTGCCAATCGCGAGGCGGCAGGCTCGTTCGCTAACCCGCACGACAGACATCGTCGCACCCACGAAGCTCACCCTGACGGTGGCGAAATCGGTAACCGATACAGCGACGAAGACCTCGAACTTGAAGAGAATGAATTTGGTGCCCTTGAAGAAGAATCACCGCCGCCGGAACAGCACAACAACTATATACCAAGCTCCATGGCGACCATGGCTCCGGTATCCATGCGAATGCAAGGCGGTATGCCGGCACCGAGTCAGATGATTTCTACAAATCATTTGTTACAGCAACCGATATAGATGGAGCTGCTTTTCGCCGTGTTCCGCATGCGTTACAAAACGACTTTATGTTTGTTATCGAGATGGTCCAAATACCCCAATACAGTTCTTTGCTAGACATATGCGCGATTGTTCTACAAGCTGCTCGGGCGTGGGAAACCCTCGCTTGGGCTCGCGAACAGGGCAGCCTCAACGAAAAGTTCTTCTGTTGCTTGCTCCAGTTTCCTACGCCATACACGCATGCACACTTTCGGGATTCATGTCCGGCAGTTCGACGAGCGCCATGACGTCTCGGCTTGTTACAATATTTTCTTCTTATTCTCCGAGAGTCATCTTTTCTATTTCCACCACTTTTCCCTTGTTCTTTCCAATAATTTATCCCGGACATGTATGGGCTTACTGATCTTCCATGCCTATATTGTCGGGACTGCAGATCCTGCACTTTGTAATTACGTGGTCTATGAGTCTCTTTGCGCGGTGGGCGGTTTGAGTAGGGGAAGGGGAGGGGGGCGCGATTGGGATACGAACGAATGATGTGAATAGGACAGGCTGGGGGAACGGGTGACGGGTGATGGGATTGGTATGTTATGATAGGGCAGAGTGGAGTGAGGGGGGTTTGCTAGATAGAAGGATGGAGTTTGATGTAATAGATGTATGCACGAATGTTCGGAAATCTAACCACGACCCTTTTGTGGCACCCGTGAGCCGTGAGTAAAATGTCGTATATCCGTTTCTGGGCCCACCGAACCTCGGAACATTTCCAAGTCCAACATCCCCCCCTTCTGATGGATTTATCGCTCGCTCGCTCGCTCGCTTTGCTTGTTTTTCTTTTCCTTCCCGTACATACAGCCTCTATCTCTATCTCTCTCTCTCTCTCTCTCTCTCTCTCTCTCTATCTCTCTTGCCCTTGCCCTTGCCCTTGCCCTTGCCCTTGCCCTGTCTTCCTATCCACATCCCCATCCGCATCCCCATCCGCATCCCCATCCGCATCCCCATCTCTTCATCCACATCCACATCCACATCCACATCCACATCCCCATCCACATCCATCCATCCATCCATCCACATCCCATCCCATCCACATCCCATCCCATCCACATCCACCCATCTCGCCATTTTTCCCAAAGAAAAAGAAAAAGAAAAGGAAAAGGAAAAGGAAAAGGAAAAGGAAAAGGAAAAGGAAAAGGAAAAGGAAAAGGAAAAGGAAAAGGAAAAGGAAAAGGAAAAGGAAAAGGAAAAGAAAAAGATCCGACGATTTCGACCTCAATCAGTCCAGGCTGTGGTGGAGTGCGAAACGCACCGATAATCAATCAATGGGCGAAGACGAAGGGAGGAAAATATGGCTTTTTTGAATATGAGTCACAGAGGTTAAAGAGGCGCAGACGTGGTCGCATCTGAGTTTGAGGTCAGTTCAAATTGAGGATAGTCATAATTGAGACCTTTATTCGACGTTTTGTCGACGCGTCATTCAACTCCAAATCTCCATTTGATCATGTCGTTGATAAATTTCACCCTTGCACGCGCCATTCAACTGACATATCCCCGCAGATCAACAGTCCTATCATTATCTTCTCATCTGCATCGAACTTATTCGAGGAAGGCTCGAAAACATGCACACATGAGGTCATCAGAAGATCATGCTTCTCCCAGTGACATATACGAACCATTCTTTCGGCATACTTCTCGGAGATGGATGTAAGCAACTCATACAAAGAATTGGCCGTGACCCTTCTAATACGATTGACAAGCTTCAATGAAAAAGAGCGCATGGCCGAGCGCTATGTTCGCTTCAACGTATCCGAATTGATGCGTACCGCAGCGATGGCGGTAGGAAGAGACAGATGTGTCGATATAATGAAGGTCACTGAAGGTGGTTTTAATAAGATATTTCTTCTTACGATGGATGATGGATACGAGGTGATCGCGCGGATCCCTACACCTATCGCTGGACCGGCTCACTATACGACCGCGAGTGAGGTTGCAACTATGGACTTTCTCCGTACTCGACTGGACATACCAGCACCAAGGGTATTTGCGTGGGCCTCCCGGGTTGGTGGCGATAACCCTGTCGGTGCAGAGTACATCATAATGGAGAAGATGCAAGGAGAAAGTCTTGCTTCTCGCTGGTTATCGCTTTCCACGAAGGAACTCGCCGAAGTCAACGAAAAAATTGTAGACATCGAGAGTCGGCTCTTTTCAGCTCGTTTTTCGGAACACGGGAGCTTATACTACAAAGAGGACTTGGAAGAAGAGGTTCGCGAGAATAAACCAAACGAGCAAAATGGCGTGGACCTTCTCTCTGACCAATTTGGTATCGGGCCTATCGCAAACAGATCATTCTGGGCAGAGGAGCGGGACCAAATGACGTTAGACCGCGGACCATGTTTGTTTTCCCGTATATGTCACGCAATACTCTACTGATCGAAGCGTCACAGGGATTCGCTCAGAGGATTATTTGACCTCTATTGGCAAACGAGAAGCGGCTTGGACTGTTAAGCTTGGACAACCGCAGCGTAGGCAATTCTTCTTCTCTTTCTCGGAGCAAAACATCGAACCAAAAGATCATATCTCCTTACTTTCACAATACGGTCTTGTGGCCCCCTATCTTGTACCCAAGCAAGAAGACCTTGCCTCACCAACCCTCCGACATCCTGATCTCCACCAAAGTAACATCTTCTTACGCCCACAATCGACGGACATACTTGGTATCATTGACTGGCAAGGTGCCTCAATACTTCCGTTCTTTCTCCAATCAGGATTCCCTGCTTTTTGTGACCACGACCCAGAGCGTCCACAGACGTTGGAGAAGCCGAAACTCGGCGATAATTTCGAGGAGATGAATCCCGGAGAACAGGAAGAAGCTTTGATGAGCTTGAAGCATAAACAGGCAAACCTCTACTACACCGCGGCTACGGGACTGAAGTGTGAACGTCACATGCGGGCGCTTCGGCTACCATACCTGAACATGCGACAATATCTGATCAAGCAAGCGGGCATGCCTTGGGATGGTGATTTAGTCAACCTTCGAGCAGCCCTGATCGGAGTCCACTCCAAATGGGACGATCTAGTTGGAGAACATGCCTGTCCGATTTCGTTCACGGACGAGGAAGTGCGATTTGCCATGCAGGAGAGCAGGGAATGGAACGAAGCCGCCGAAGTGCTCACTACGATCAGGAGCACACTGGGCATCGACGGAGAGGGCGGCACGGACCCCGAGAATCACAATCGTGCCGCGGCTCTCAACAAGGAATGGAGGATCCAAATGCTCATAGAAGCAAAGCCGGAGGACAAGCAGCGGTGTTGGCAGATCTGGCCTTTCAAGGACGATGGCGACGAACTCCGAAAAGCGCCCGCACCTGTAAATAACTAACTATTCTAACATAAAAAATCCCCCAATCAAAACGTCCTGCCTGCCCTACGCCGTTGCAGATACGAAGTCTGCAGCCGGGAAGCTAAGTAATGAAGGCTTTGCCTCGGAAGCAAACCACATCTCTCCGTCGATAAGTATTCAACCGAGTTGCAACGAATGGGAAGAAGCACCCCCCCCCCCCCCCCCCCCCCCCCCAAAACGTTTGATGAGTAAGAAAGAGCCTTTACACAGCCCGCTGACTCTCAGCCAGGGTGTCCCCAGTGTGGGGCTACTGTGTGGGTGGGGCCCACCATCGATCGACCTGCAGACGGGGGTGGGAGTTTTTGGGAGTTTGTGAGATGGGAGATGGGGGTTAGTACTGTAGGTACTCGTAGATTGGAAACGTTCTCTAAGTTAATTAATTCCCACTGTCAAAAGAGAAAAAAGTCCCCTTTCTTGCCCTTTTTTCTCGTCGACAACCACAAGACCTTCTTTCTCCGAGCGGTTCGTAAAGCCAAGGCAACACAGCAGCAGTACAGCAATTCTCCGTGATGATGTTGAGTATGTTTACAAAAAGATGCCATGAAAAAGAAAAACGCCCACGACACGCCAAGCAACCAAACCGCTTTTTATCTTAGTTCCTCCCTCTTGTCTTCCTGGTCCCTGTTGTTTATTCCCCAGCCACATCCTACACGCATCCAATGTGCTAAGCGTACATCCCTTTCTTCCTGTTCCCTCTAGAGCCCAGAACCGTCTGCAATCGCCAATCTTTGCTTAGCCGTCTTCGCCTTTTTCGAAATCCCCTTCTTCTTCCCTGGTGGCGGGATATCGGGGGGATCAATGGGCGTTGCTGCTCCCGAGGGCTTGTTGCTGCCGTCGTCGAAATGGCCTTCGCCTGTTTGCGGTTCCGTTAGCCAGTTTCCCATCTATACACGTTTGATGTTTCAGCGGAGCCGGCATACCTTCATGATACATGTCATCTAGACTGACATCCTTTTTCCTCCCGGCCGCCTTGCCCTTCTTACCTTTCTTCGCCTCCTCCCCCCTCTCGGCAACCTCCTTCTCCTTCTTCTCGATCAGTTCTGCTTGTTCATCATCCGCTAGCCACAGCGCAATATCCTTTGTTCGGTTCTCCTTGCTCCTAGTGTTAAAGTCTACTCCCGCGCCACTGCCTCCTGAAATCACCACCCTCTGCACCTCCTCCTTCTGCAACGCCCGCTTGCGGATACGTTCCTCGATCGTGCCGCGCGTGATCATGCGATACACAGTAACTTGTTTGGTTTGTCCCAGACGATGGGCGCGATCCATGGCTTGCGAGTCAATGGTGGGATTCCAGTCAGAATCGTAGAAGATGACAGTGTCGGCGGCTGTGAGGTTGATGCCTAGGCCTCCGGCGCGCGTGGAGAGGAGGAAAATGAAAATGTCGGGGCGGGTTTGGAAATCGTGAACTGTATCTCTTCGGTCCTCAAGCTTGGTGGAGCCGTCAAGACGAAGGTACTTGTAGTTGCGGTAGGTGAGGTATTCTTCCATCAGGTCAATCATGCGGGTCATTTGGAAGTAGAGGAGGACGCGGTGACCGCCATTTCTGAGATCGCGAAGAAGCTGGTCGAGCTTGGCCAGTTTTCCCGAGTCTGTAACGAAGCGGCGCATGGAAGGTACGTGGATATTGGTGTACCTGGATCTCTGTGATAATGGTGGCGGAAGCATGTCATGCACAGGGAATGCCGACGGGTCAACCTTGGCCTCAAGAAGGGCTAGCTCATCCTTTTCAGAAACGCCGTATAGAGCCTTACGCAGGGGTATATTAAAGAGGTTGTTCTCCTTGTCAACCCGAGCTCCCTGGTTGGAGCAAGCAATCTCAATCGGAGGCGCAGAAGCACCAGGTCTTGCACACTGTTCGATCACGTTCAGCCCTTGCTGTTCAAAGGTGGTGCGGGAGACATTAAAGAGCTCATGCAGCCGCCCTTCCTGGGTGATACTGGCAAGCGGCATCAGATCGTTCCGTTGGACAATATTGAACAGAGCATGCGTAGGCATGAAGCCACCATCCTCACCTTTACCGTAAATGGCATTGAATCTTGCAAGGCGTGGCTTCTTTTCCCCAAGACGAATAGCTCGCTCTGCCAAACCTTTGTGGGAGGCATTGTAAGCTTCACCAGGCGAGATGTCTGCAAAACGCAACCAAGAGAAAGCATCGTTGCCGACAGAGCTATTCTTGATATTCTCTGGTGTCCAGATATTCATCAACTCTTTCAAGTACTTGCCTTTGAATCCGGCTCTCTGATTGGTGGGACCAGGGACGTTGATGATTGATTCTGGACTGCAGACTAGCCGAGGAAGATCGTACTCGATGAGGTTCCTTGTCGAATAGTCTACATTGATCAGAGGGCCTTCTCTCATGAATGATGCCGTCTCCGCATAATGTGCCAAAGATAAAGGCGAGCTTGTTTCAGCTCGCTCGAACAAATCAGGATGATTGCAGACTTTCCTAAATTGCATGACTAGATTCATCAAAGTAGCCGTATCCTGGTCATCGCCTACTGATGCTTTCTCAATGAGGTCCATGATGCTTATACGATTCCGCAGGTTTCCGTAGTAAGCCCGTTGCCGATAAGTCAGATCGCAGTAAACGTCTTCCTCGATCTTATCGCCAAGCTCTTTCTGTACGTGTTTCTTGATACGTCGCAACATGAAAGGCTTCAGGATCATGTGTAATCGCTTGAGCTGATCCTCGTTGAGCTTAGTATTGCTCTGGGCATGACTTTCAATGTCCTTGGAAAACCAATCACTAAACTCATCATGAGAGTCGAAAAGGCTGGGCATGATGAAGTGTAGCAAAGCCCACAGTTCCTGCATGTTGTTCTGGATTGGTGTTCCGGTAAGTAGCAGACGGTTTCGACAGTGGAAACCTAGTAGGCTCTTCCATCTCGAGCTCTGCGACGACTTGATAGCCTGAGCTTCATCTAGGATCATATATTGCCAGCGGATCTTTTGGAAATACTGGGTGTCTTGAACCACGAGCTGGTAAGACGTAATGAGGACATGAAATGGTGAGTCTTTGGTATAAGTAATGTGCTTTCGATCCCAGAACTTGCGCAATACTTTCCTGTCTTTGGCGTTCCCCCAATAAGGTAGACATTTCAAGCCTGGTACGAATCTTGTAATCTCCTGTTGCCAATTATGCAGGGTTGATGAAGGTGCGATAACAAGGAATGGGCCCCAGATGTTGTGCTTTTCAGCAAGGTAGGCCATGACTGATATTGACTGGACAGTCTTCCCAAGACCCATCTCGTCAGCAAGGATACCGTTGATGCCCTGCTCATACAGATTCACCAGCCAGTTCAAGCCCTTTAGCTGATATTCCTTGAGTTGGGCATTCAGCATCTTGGGCTGCGACACATCTACATCGCCTAAACTTGTTGGGTTTTGGAAGTTCATCTCGCCATCATCGAATTGGGACTGGAGTTGACCCTCCTCTCCGTTGAAGGCTCTGGCTTTGTCCTGGGCCTCTTGCACAGCGTTCTGAGCGTTGGCCATTGCAGCCTGTTTAAGCGCAGTTTCGTCTTCAGCATCAAAGTCAAGATCCTCGAAATTGGTGACTTTGGTTCCAACTTGACCAACGCTGTCGGGCAAATTGATGGTGTGCGCATCTGGTTTGCCAGGGGAAATTTTTGTATTCGAGATAGCAACATCCGCGCTGTCAGTTGATCTCTCCACCTCATCGGTCTTGATCTTGCGCCCGATAAAATGTGAGTAAAGCTCAGTCTGCGAGATCAAGAAGTTCAGCTTCCGCTTCTGGCGGTTGGCTTCGCGGTCAGCCTCGGCTTTCTTTGCATTTTCGAGTTCTTGTCTCTCAGCTACTCTTCGTAGATCACGTTCTTCCCGTTCATTGCGCTTCCAGAAAGACATCATCTCTCGCATGCTTCTCTTCGCCCTGGCCTGAACATCTTTCATGCCTTTGTTGGTGCGTAACTGCCATCGTCGAGCTTCCTTGGCTGCAAGTTGAGCCGTCTTGCGCAAGTTGGACTGCTTCACTGAGAGCGAATTATCCTTGATTCTGCACACCTTGGGTACGTCTTTACGCGCTATGTCCTTCCAGATCTGGTCATATATCTGTTGGTATCCTTTCGAGGCGTAGTTCGTGGCTATGGGTAACGGCGAGGCTTCTTTGGATGCTTTGGTTTCCTTTGTTTCTCGCATCAAAAGCTCCCGGCGGTTCTCCTCCTTTGGCGCGATGGGGACTGGCTCGTCTTTCTGCGCCTGTAGGACGCGGAAGCCTTCCTCAGCATCGGCGATCTCTTTTTGCTTCTTCTCTTTAGTCTTCTTCGGTCGAACCGCGGGGCCCTTGAGCTTTTTCTTTGGTGGCTCGGGAGACACGTTATTGCCGGTCTGGAAAGTGCTCATGGTGCCACCCTCGAGATTCGGTGCTATCGGTGTGACTTCCCGTATCTCCTCGGGTGCATCGCCTCGCTCCAGGATTCGTTTGGTGGTCTTGGCCTTCTTCTCAGCCTTCTGCGCTTCTCGAAGGAATCGCTCTCGTTCAGCCTGATCCGCCGCTAGCTGAGCCTTCTCCATGGCATCCATCTGTTTCTGCGTTTCTTGCTGTATGGTTTTCTCGCGTCGGCGCTTCCTTTGCATATCCTTCTTACGTTCCTTTTCGTCCTGGACTTCTTTCCGTTGGACCTCCTCGAGCGCGCCACCTTCGTAAAATTTTCTAAAGCGTTGTTTACCCGCTTGTTCGTAGACATCAACTTGTGTTGAGACAGCTTTAGCCGTAGCAGTTCGACGGCGCTGGTGCTAGCTTAGTTCTCGGTTCTCAAAATCGAATAAATGGGTGCCACTCTTACCTTACGCTTCACGTTCTCGACGTTCTCAATTTCCATGTATCGCTTTTGAATCAACTGCGCATAATCTTGCTTCTTTGTCGCCCATTTGGGTGACTCCATATCGCTCAACTCCATTGCATCGATCTTCGCCATTTCTCTCTTGACCTTTTCGTTCTCCCGATCCGTCAATGGTAATCCAGCTTTATGGTTGTTGTTAAGACTCTTTGTGGGAGCAGGTGAATGTTGCTCCGTCTTCACCGATCTTTTAACAAGGCCAGGATAATCGCTTGCCGAGGGAGCGGGTTTCTGAGATGTCTTGCGTGAAGCTGATGAGGCCGGGGTAGAGTCTCGATTGGGTGTGTAGGAGGTCTTGCGAAACTGCTTCGATGCTGGTAGAGCTCGAGGCGTTGACTTTGGTGGATCAGCAGCATTGCTAGACAAGATGCTCGAAAACGACATAGGATCCGAAGTCCTCGTAGTTCTCGGCTCTTCCCTGGCACTCGGCTGGCTCGGCCGCTGGCTATCTATACCATTGGTTTCTCGTGTTTCTGGATGTTCTATGGCATCAAATTTTCGTTTAGGATATGTTGGAGTGGCTTGATGGAGGACTGGTGACTCGGTGGCACTTTGTGCTGGCGATTGCGGAATCGAGCTATGTCTGCTCATCGGATGTGCGTGCGCGGTCGGATAGGCCGGCGAATGTTGCGGAAAAGGAGGCCCGACCGGGGAGTGGTACGATGTTGGCGAAGTTTTCGGTTCTGCATGGAAATTGGAAAATGTGGCAGAATCGCGACTCTGCTGAATAGTTCTGATTAGTAACTTCTGCTATAGATGGCAGTAAAGGAGAGGTTCTGGAGGCCTGTTGCGGTTTGACATACCTGAACAGGTGACCGCATGTTGTACTGTGACTGACCTCGACTCTGCGATCCTTCACGGTGTTCTGATGTGGGATCGTAATATGTGGAGCTGCTGGAGTCTCTCTGGGTGTACGCAGGATTACTCGGTGGCAGACCATTCGACTTGGGTGAGGGCGGTGGCCCCAAGCGCGGGCTTATACCCGATGGTATCGATATAGCTGCCGAGGTTGATGGTCGTGATGAGGGTTGATTGTACGGCGACTTGGGATGGGTTCCATTGGTAGGTGAATAAGGTACGAAATGGGTCGGTGACCGCGCATTGTATTGTGGAAGATGTTGGGTGGTGACGGTAACTTTGCTATCCCGTCGTATTCGATCGTCTTCTTTCGGAGACCTCTGCAGTGGTGGTGCAGGACCGTGATACATATTTCCGATTGCTAAGTTGCCGTCAAGCCATCTGGCAACAAGTTCCTTTTATTGTGAATAGCGTAAAACCGCTTTCATCAAGAACAATTATGGGATAATCTAAGACATCTGGATCAGGTGGATAGCACCCGTGTTGGTGGTGATGGTGTCTGTCAAGGGCGGCTCTGGCGTGGTGGAGGTAGGATGGAATCAGGTTCGGTGCAGATCTACTCGTGGCACTTTGACACGCGTGACAGAGAGCTGGCGGTAGGCACAGCGGCGAGGATGTGGAACTACGGATCTCTTTGTAGTGGACACCAAGTCGGCGACGTGGGTGTGGGTGTGGGTGGTGAGGGATTTCGACGGCGACGATGTGGGTTGCAGGTTGGGTGGATGAGTGGTTTTGGCTCGCATTGTTGGCCTTCATGGTAATAATGATGGTGATTTGGTTTTGATTATGCTTAGTCCCAGTAAGGTTCTTCCACCAAACGCGAAGATTGCCGTGGGTGTGAATTTCAATTTTCGTGGTCTCTGTCGGAGTTTACGATTTGAAAACCCGACTGAAAACATCCTCATTAACAAGAGCTCTCCATAGAATATCTAGCTCTCTACTCTGTTCGTTGATGTAATTGTCCCAGGTCATATTAATTATTATTATGTTTTCTTCCCGGGTACTCATTGCTGGTTCTCTTGCATTATTATTATTGTTGTTAGTTCTATTGTTATTATTTTACCACCTTTACTTTAGCCCATCGCATGTTTCAAGGCTGACTGACTACCTTAAGGTACTTTGCCTGGACAATCCATTCCATTCGGATTTTTCTAATCTTGCCCTACTCTAGCGCCCTCCATCATCCCCTCCCCTCCAACCAACCGAACCACGGCTGATCTCCTTCATCCATTCCTGCTCTGTGCCGCCGTATTACCTCGCCTACCACATCGACATCGGATCGAATCATCAGAAGCCAATGGTGGGGATTACTCTATCCTGATTCTCATACACCTTGCGAGCTTGGTCATGTGTTCTTATCTGTCGAGCGGCTCATCCTCCGAAGGAGGTAAACAGCTGTCCTTCCAAGAAGACGATCATCCCGGTCGGATATCTAAACCCTCATCTTCGCTTCAATGCGGTTTCTGGATTACGGCATACCATTGCCGGGTAATAGATTCGAAGGATAGCTGTTCATGATTCAAAAGAAGAAGAGAAGATTTGGACTATTCGACTTAATTCACACTGCGTCTATTCAATCGTTCATGTGCTTGGTACCGATTTGACTATGTGTCTACCTTATCTGCCATACAACATGGAATTCGAAATTCAAGCACCCAGTCCCCAACGCCGATCAAAGTTATGCGCTCATGAATAATGTGGGCCCCCAAGCCCCATCACTATTCTACATCCTTTCACAGATTACACTTCTCCAGTACCCGGTATTGCGCATGGATTTGCAACGCATGCCACGTCTCCAGAGTCGCCTGTAGCCTCATCATCGCCTGTCGAATCGTGTCCTACAAAGTATTAGCCAATCTCCCAGACAAAGATTCCTGATGGACGGGCCAAATTACTCTCATTGCGGTCTGTTCTGAATGCTCCTCTGCCTGCAGCTTTGCCCGCATTCTATCCTTCGTCTTGGACCTCCTAACCTGAGAACCTCTCTCTCTGACGTCGAGCCTCGCAATCCTTTCGGCGTGTTCTTGAGTCATGTCGTGAACAAGGCTTCTGTGTGCCGTTAGGTTTTCGATTGTGACGGCCAAGTCTGGTGTTGCATCGTCTGTATGTAGTAGGATGCGTAAACTCCCGAGGAGATTCTCGGTGGCAGACATGCTGGTCTCTTTTCGGGTTCAAATAGCAAATTACAAGGGGCCTGTGGTTTCAACTTGGTTGCGACTTGATCCGAGAAATCGACTGTTGCTAGATCAAGATGCTGTGGTGGGAGAAGATACTAGTCAGTCAAGTGGGCCGTGGATAACTTAAGTACCACATCTGGTTTTCTCTGGCTTCCCATGAACCCGTAACATGACAAGCAAAAACGGTGACGAGATGAAACACGTGGATCGAAAGAAAATTCGAACAAAGTAGAATGTGCAAGAGGTGAGACAGAAACCCATGAAGAGATCCCCATCGCAACCTTCCGATATGTCAGCCAGAGTCTCAGTGGTTGATCTTTTTGTTTGATGGAAACTAATTAGCCATTAACGTGACATGACAAGTATGGAGAGAGGTGAAGTCTGAGATTGTCTGTAGCAGAAGCTGCACATCGGGTCTTTCTCCATTTCTGGCCGCTTCGGTGATACTGCGCCCTAGGCGATTCTGATTCGGACGTCAGGACAAACCTGTGCATGAAGCTGTAGATTATTGAAAGCGATAGCCTTACTACTCCACTTCGCACAGCGCAACGCGAATGGTTGAGCTTGTTACTTGCAATAAAGACTTATATGGTATCATATGCCTTTCAGAAAAAACCTATACGCCGCCACCATGACCGCTACCTCCGTTAGCCCCTTTTCTGTTTTGGTCTAACAATAGCTTAGGTTTTATGAATCCTTCATCCAGCTGTGTAAACCACGCTGCGTGTTCATCTGCTGTACCAGAGAAGAATTGGCCGATCGCAGCACTGGCGCTGAGGTGGGTATCATTAGTGGTTGCGTGATCCTCAGCCCCAGGTCGTGGATACGTCGAAGATCCTGCAACAGCCGAGTCACCCGTTGGTAGAGATGGGTTTCTTTTGGGTCTTGTCTTTACTGCAGGGGGGAGACCGCTATCTGAGTACAGCTCCTCCTCGTCACTGGGAGTGCTGGCCTCTCTGCTCAGTAATGCCGCTTGTTGCGCCGCCGCCTCCCTATCCTTCTGCCCAGCGATGGAGTTCCTTGACGTGGGTCTCACAGGAGGGCTTTGGCTATTGTTGCCACTACTGTAGACAGAATCATTGCCACCATTTGTACGAACGTTGACCGCATTTCTCTTTGGCAAATGGCCAAGCGCACTTCCAGCACTTTTGTAATACGTCCCGTTCGTAGCGGTCTCGATGTCGAACTCATCATCCGAGTCAATTTCTTCCACCACGCCAGTCCTAATGCCCATGATTTCCAGCATGCGCGCAGTGGTGCCGCCGAATATAATTACTGTCAGCACAACCACAACGAGTACAGTGGCTTGTAAAGCAGGACCGTTTGCGCCAGTCAAGCCGGCTGCAAGTGCAACGCCGACAGCACCACGCAGCCCTGCCCAGAATAGCATTACTTGGTAGGAATGAGGAAGCTCGTCTGCTACATCTTTGCCTCGCCGCTTCGCTCGATATCGGATGAACCAATTAATCGCCTTGGATAAAGGAAATACTGCGGCCCATCTTGCAGCGCAAATGCCAATTACAGTGATCAGAATAAAAAGTGGCTTGAAGTACAATGTTGTGTCGGTAAAGAGTGTGAGACCCAAATAAATGAAGATAAAATTCTCAGATAGCTGGGCCAGGACCTGAAACATGTATTTGGTAGTGAGCTGGGTCCGCCGTGACATATTGTAGTAAGCGTAATGTTTAAGGGTGATTCCACAAAATAACAAGCTGACAATGCCTATTAGAATAGTAAGTATCACGCTCAGCCAACATAAGCCGCGCTGTACTGACCGGACATAAGCGCTCCATTCGCGAAATAGTAGCTTGCATAGGCAATAAGAATGATCAGACAGCTTTCAATTTTGGGGAAGCGGCGAACCAAGGTGAACTTCAGTAGTAGAGCCGTTGCAATGCCAACAGCAACCCCGATGAGTAGACTGCCGAAGAAGACCAGAAAGAAGATGCCGATAGCCTCGAAAAGACTGACGATGGTCAAGGACCCGCCCCTGGGACCATCAGGCTTGTATCTTTGCGCGGTGTCAAAGATGACGATTGCAATTGCATCATTGAGTATGGACTCCCCAAATATTACGGTATAGAGCTTTGGATCCACCTTGTACGTATTGAATATAGCGAGGATGGTAACAGGATCCGTTGCCGAGAGTGTTGCACCAACCGAAATAGCCTCGACGAAGGAGATTTTGAACCCATCGAGCGGTATTCGAGTCCATACCCATAAGAACAAGCCGAGGACAACGGCGGATATGAAAGTCCCCGCGAACGCGAACGTCAGGATAGTGCCAATGTTACGAAAGAAGTTGGCCTAAGAATCCCATCAGCAATTCTTGGCCGACACATCCACTTGTGGACAGCTTACTTGATGAAGCTCATACCCAGACGCCAGGATGATTGGGGGGAGCAAAAGGTTGAAAAAGAATTGGTAGTCAAAGCTGACTGTATTTTGGATGAATGTACCCTCGGTCAGCTTTATGACCAGTCCAGCGACCATACCTGTCTTATTGTCAGCATCAAATCATCTGACACTGGTGATGCTGTCCTGAGGAGTCCAACCTGCGAAAATGGACAGAACCGTCTCATGTACCGCCTGAATCTTCTTATGTTGTAGCATATAGCTGGCGAAGAGGGCAACGATTAACAGCATAATCAAGATGAACAAGGCCCAGGAGGAGAAGATCTCCTTCTGACCCGCCTCCGGCTCTATATCTCTTCATGTTAGTCGCATTCTCTTGCTGTTCAGCGTCAATTGGAGGCGGAAGGGTTGCTTGCCATCTTCGGGATCAGCATCTTCTGTCGTCCTTTCTGCAATTGCTGCGAGTCAGCGAGAACCAAGGTTTAGGGGAGCAACCAAAGGATCCCCTTACTCAAAAGTTCGTAAATGGCGTTCCCAAATTTCGAAGCCATGGTTCCGAGGCAACACAGGAAACAGCCGGTATCATCGACGTGAGCGCCTGAGGGTCTCCATGGGCGGTCGAAGCTTGTTGATAGGGCTTCCTTTGCGATAGAAAGGATTCGTCTTTTTGCCTTTACTTTACTCAAGACAGCGTTATTCAGCCATCTCGACGGGCCAAGTCAACTACCTCACGGTTGAGGACAGTTCTGTAAATTACAGTAGACTCGTACCGTATTAAACCTAAACCAAACTAGGTCATTCTAGAAGCAGCCGCATGAAGTACCTGGTACTCGTGCATCATGAACGTGATATTGTTTGAATGATCTGCAATGTCAACCACCACAAAACTTCCATCCAGCTTCCTCCGCCTTCTGAGTTACACATCTGATTCTCATCTACAGAGTTCAACTGCGAAGTGGCTATCTACATTACTGTGGTACATAGTCAAGCAGCGGCGAGAAGAAGAACGCTAGAGCGATGGATACTCCCGGCTCGGCAGCCCTTGCAGTTGCATGGCCTCTGCCTGTCCCGCAATTGTTTGGAACGTCATAGGTTGGGTGTTGGAGGATTCTACTTTGCCAGTGTGACTCGATAATCAAACAGTCCTTATCGTCCGCAACGCAAAGTCTCACAAAACTTACTCTAGAGCAAACCCGTTTACTGTCCTTGAGTCTGCACTCTCTGACTGCTGATCAAGATCCGCCAACTTTGGCTGTGACAGTCTGCAGCCAACCGTCACCTGATAGCAGTCACACTTCCGTTGTTGGAAAAGATAATATGATTAGAGGACTTACATCTTATGGATTGTGAATATAGCTCCACAGCTCTCAGGACCAAATCGATTTCACATCGCTTCTTACGAGCTACAACTCTCGCCACCTCTATACTTGAAGGGGCCGCTTTTCGATCAGATAGACCAACCTTACTGCTTCATGGCACATATTGTATTGGATCCGCGGCCAGCCTTTAGACCGTCGAAAGACTTTGAAGCCAATCACAAGACAACTCAGTCCCACCCTCGACCGGTACGACCTCGGAACAAAGTCGAGACCCGCGGAAGCGAGTCAGAAAGTTCTCTGAACGAGAGCTCGCCTCTACTGTCACCAGAACCATCGGACAATGAGCGTCTCACAGGAGGCGGAAGCAGTCCGCCTTCCGGAGTGCTAGACTGGAACGAAGGAGACGAGGAACAATCGAAGAGCGTGTGGTACCTCTTCTTGCTTACCTTAAGCATAGGAGGGTGAGAAAGCATGCGTACTCTACCCGAACCATTTTGTTTAATAGAAATTGGCAGACGGAATAGCTGACTTTGGGGTTAGACTGCAAATAGCTTGGGCGGTGGAATTGTCAAATGGATCAGTACGTATTGAGTTAACACTCTGTGTAATCATTAGCTCATGGAGTGATTATAGCCATACCTCCTTTCACTTGGTATGAGTAAATCCTTGCTGGCATTTGTATGGATAGCAGGACCTCTATCTGGCACACTCGTTCAGCCTTATATTGGGATTCGCAGTGACAATTGCCGCATACCATGGGGCAAGCGGAAGCCATTCATGCTGGCAGGTGCGGCTGCTACTGCGTTTTCTCTTCTGGTTCTCGCCTGGACGCGCGAGATAGTCCACGCTTTCCTGGGCATATTTGGTGCAGATCCGGCATCGCACGGAGTCAAGGTTGCGTCCATTGTCTTTGCGATTGCTTTCGTCTACATCCTCGATTTTGCTATCAACACTGGTATATCAGAAATCTCCTTATCGCAGAGAATACAACTAACAGCTCGATCACATAGTCCAAGCAGGCATCAGAGCCTTCATTGTAGACAATGCGCCAACCCATCAACAAGAAGATGCCAACGCTTGGGCAGGCAGGATCACAGGTTTTGGAAACGTTCTCGGATACCTTTCTGGCTATGCGAATCTTCCAAAGCTTACCGGAGGCATCTTTGGTGACACGCAATTCAAGGTTTTGTGTGTCATTGCTGCCTTTGCTCTATGCAGCACAGTCCTACTCTCCTGCCTTTACATCCGGGAACGGGACCCTCGTCTCGAAGGCCCTCCACCAGCAGCGAAAATCGGCGTCATCTCCTTCTTCAGCCAAGTTTTCAGATCCCTAAAACGTCTTCCACCCCAAATCCGCAAGGTCTGCGAAGTCCAATTTTTCAACTGGATGGGCTGGTCGGTTCCCGTTCCTCTTCTTTGGTATTAGAACTATATCATTAACAGTTCTCCAAGGTTCCCGTTCCTTTTCTACATCACGACTTACATCGGTCAACTCCACGTGAACCCCATCTTCGCAGCAAATCCGAACCTCACTCCCAAGGAAGTCGATCAAGCTTGGGAATCCGCAACCCGCGTCGGCACTTTTGCCCTTCTTATCTTTGCCATCACCTCCTTCACCTCGAATCTCCTTCTCCCTTTTATCATCGTGCCCACCTATCGCCCTCCCCTACTAGACAAACTCAACACATCTCAGTCCTTCCATTCAGACATCTCCCATCATCATTATCAAAATCCCCCTACCCCCGGAACTCCAGGTACCCTCTCCGCAAGCATGACGTCCTTTTTCCCACCCACGCCCTCCCCAGACTCCCACTCACGCCTTACGCGCCTCCTCTCCGCCTGTCAAATCCCCTGGCTCACCCTCCGCCGCGCCTGGCTCCTCTCTCACATCCTCTTTGCCCTCTGCATGGGCTTAACCTTCTTCATCAACACCCCCACTACCGCCACCGTCCTCGTCGGCTTCGTCGGCCTCGCCTGGGCTCTGAGCTTATGGGCTCCATTCGCCCTTATCAGCGCCGAGATTAGCAAGCGTGATACCGCCGTGCGTAGAAACGGGAGGAGAAGCGAGGAGGAAGGCGATCAGGCGGGTGTGATACTAGGGTTGCACAACGTTGCTATTGCTTCTCCGCAGATTATCGCGACGTTGGTCAGCAGTGCGATTTTCAAGCTGGCGCAGAAGGAGCGTGGCGTCCCTGGGGACGATAGTGTGGGGTGGGTGTTGAGGTTTGGAGGCGTGGCCGCCCTGGTGGCGGCGTTTATGACGATGAGGGTTGGCGAGGAGGGAGGGAAGGACCGGGAGGAAGATCGTGATGGGGATGTTTGACGGGGGAGTGGGAGTCGAGCGTTGGTCACTAGACGAGCGGTGTGCAAGGGGCCGCACCTTTTTGGTATAGAACGGTAGGTGGACTGCTGCACTTGGAGATTCCCCCCAGTTGCGAAGAATCGGCGGCTTGAGTGGAATTTTTTTGTCTTTAGAGCGACGTGAGGTAGACTGATACAATTAATTTGGTTACCCCCCAACCTTTCCCCCCCTTTTCCTCATCCTCGCCTGCTCAGCTTTTCAAGTTTACGGTGATAGTCGAGAAGATGTGGAAAGCTATGCGGAGTAGTGTGATGATATTCCCGAAGGACTAAAATTCCATCATAGCAAACGCGATACGATAGGTATTGGAAAGTTATCATCGAACCATGCATCATCCACATTATTATCGTGTATTAATACTAGCTACTGTAACCCCAATACCCAATCCCCATACCCTTGTCAACCAAAACGGAAAAAGAGCAGTACACACACATCTACCCCCCGCCACTGCCTACGTCGAACTGATAGCCTTCCCCTGCATCGTCTGAACAAATGCCTGCAACGCCAACGCGGGCGTATAAAACGGCACCTCATGCCCAGCGCCAAATACCCTCATCCAGCTCAAATTCCCCTGCGTCTTGAACGTCCCTCCCGCGGTGCCATTGACCGTGTATGATTTCACGGGTAACTTTTTGAAGGTGGATTGGCCCGAGTAGGAAATGGCGTTTGCGGCTGCGAGACCACCGTACCAGTTGCAGATCCAGTCCGCGTCCCCAGCCCAGACCAGGGTCGTGACGCCAGATTGGACGACGGTAGAGAGCTCGGAGAGGAAGGAGCGGGAGTCTAGTTGAGAAAGATTAGTCGTGGGGTTGGAGGGGGGAGGAGGGGAGAAAGGGAACGTACTGTCACCCGTGTTCGAGAAGCCACGGCCGGCTGCGTTGGAGCATTCTTGGTAGGTGCTCTTGGCTCCAATCGCCTTCTTCACACTGGCTTGCGAAATATAGGTACTGTACGTCTTTGGCGGGTTCGGGTCGTTGCTGGGAGCCCGGATATCGTAGACATCAAAGTCCGCGACGCTGCTCAAGGGCCCTTCAATGTTTTGATAACAGACGTTGTCGGAATTCGAGCAGTCTGCGTTTGTCAGGGAAGAGTGGCATTGGTCGAGAGCGGGAGCGCATTGCTGGTTGTAGGTGTCGAGATAGGATTGGTGGTCAGCGGCATTGATGAGCGGGCGGTAGGTGTTGTTGTAAGAGAAATCGATATAGGCCTGGTTGGCATTAGTTGGTTATATGTGGTATAGGGCTATTGTGGGGGTTTGTCACCTTTTCTTGGAGTGTGGCATCGAACCAGCCGTTGTTGATGCCGAGAGCGACGAGCTTCATGTTCTGGCCTTTGACGGTGCCAGCGGTAATGGCGGCGTTTTGCTGCTCAAAGTAGTCGGCGAATTCGGGGCCATAATGCCCACCGTAGGATTCGGTGAACACGCCAAAGTCTCGGTTCTCGTATTGTGGGAATTGCGCATAGAAAGCTTGGATCAATTTCCAGACGTAGGGAGCTGCAGTCGCAGTACTATCAACCGGGTCGCTACCATATGAGAAACCGACTCCAATTGGCTGGTCGATGTAAAGCATGTTGGCGTAATTATTCCAGCTGTAAGGGTTGAGAGACGGGGTTGAGGCGCCGTTGACGAAGCTACATGGTCCATTTTCCTGGAACAGTCCAATCATGCTTGAGCATCCTGGGCCTCCGTTGAACCAAGTGGCGAGAGGGGCCGTGGTTGGGTTTGATCGCGCTTCAAAGAACCAGAACCACATGTTCATATTCGTCCCAACCGAGAGATATCCCGAGTACTGGTTGACGCCTTTGGTGGTCTCGCAGATCCCGGAGTTCGTGACAAACTCCATCTTGGCACCAGTGGCTGCATGCTCAAAGACAGTGTAATTTGTGCCATCACGCTCAACAAAGGAGCGCTTATCCTTTGGGGCAGAGTCACTAGCAATAGGAGATGCAAGAGCAAGACTGCTAAGGGCAAGCCCTGCGACAAGACTGGAGAAAAACATATTGAATAATTACCGAGAAGACAGAGGAAGGTTGGTCGCGATGCCCAACCTCCATAGTGAGGAATAGCATTTTATATAGGCAAGCACGAGGTCTGAAAGACAAGGAGCTATCTTGGTCGCTCCGAGTACTTGCATACCGAGGCAGTAGGTGGAGGACAGGGAGTAGTACATTGTCTCTATATGGTATGATTTCGGAAAGACCATCATATCATTTGTCTAACGATGAAGAGGGATTTTTTGACGGCGAACGAATCATGCCCACAAGGGACCAGTGTTGCTCCGGCGAAAATGAGGGAACGGAGTTTCCAGCATCCTCATTGGGAAAGGTCAGCCGATCACATAGATAGTGCAACCTTTCTAAATGTCCATCAGATGATAGGCTCTTGGGTTAGCGACGGAAGCATGATCTCTACGGTTCTCATCTCACGGTCTGCAGAGGAACAGGGTAGATGCTATGCCATAAAGTGTTCTGGCTTTGACTGGAGGGCGTCAAGAAGGGTTCATGCTTGTAGTAATCGACTGATCTCCCCCTTGCCAGAACAACCGTGTGTAAGGGTGGAGTCCATACATTTATGTCGTCCGCCGTTGGATGATTGGGAAGCCTTGCCTCTAAGACGGGGTGTACCTGAGTAGATATATTGACAGTAGTGGTGGTGACGACCGAAGAGCAGATAGAAGCTGCCCCGAAGACCTACCTACCTTAAGCCCTTAACCCCTTGATTAGCGCCGGAGCGATGGCAGATCCCGGCGCTAATGGCTCAACGTCCCCTCAGTGCAACCTGCGTGCCTGCCTTCTGCCTTCTGCCTCCTGCCTCCTGCTCCTTTCACTCGCGGCTCCTTCCTCATCTTGATCACGCCCCCGGACTCAATACCAACTACCGGTATAAGACTCTCCCTTTCGCTTATGATGGCGCACAAAACCAGACCTGAGACTGTCACAAACTGGTAACGGTGCCTTCTTCACCGGCGCAGGAGGATGTCAGTCTTGTCAGACCTGGTCGCCCGATAGTAAACCCACGATAGCTGTCTCTGCTCCATGATATTGGAAGAAGGTTTCGGGGGAAAAAAGACTTGAGACGTGAGACGTGAAGCCAAGTTGCTATTATGCATCGCTTTAATGATTGCGTCGTGATCATTCGAAGAAATTCCCTACACATGAATTGTTTCCCCCCGAATCACCTATCACACTGCGTGGCAGTCATGCAAAATCATGACTGTGAGACTACATGTGCAAGTGGAAAAAGTAATACATTCGACTTTGAGGGTGCACGTTGATCGATACGAAACTCCGCTTGGAGAACCGTACCGGATGAACCTTGTCAGGAAAACTTATGAGGGTTAGGGGGATTTTAACGTGAGTACAAGTCCTCTGCAAACGCAGTCTCGTCGTAGCAATTGGCTCCTCGGTCCTCTGATGCAAACACTCTCGTCGTCACGACACTGTTGAGCGGTCACCCTGAGCTCACCTCTGTTATGGAGATTCTTCTTACAATGCCGAAGTCTTTTCTGAAATCCCTGCGGCTCTCGGTGTTGATTAATCTGCTGTTCTATCATTGTGTAAGATAATATGTTCGTCTAGCCTGTGCTTAGCGAGATATCTCAATATTTGGGTCTTGGAAGCAGAAAGCAGCCCCGTCAAGGCCTTGACAGTAGCTCTGTTATGGTTTATTCTCTTATGTTCTGCTTAATCTCTCATAGCTTGATCTGTTTAGACTGCAAGGTGTGATAGTTAAGAGAATATTCTGTTGCAACAGCCGCCACTGCTTTATGCTGCGGTCCGTGCGAACTTGTTCTCTTATGTCAATATTATACCCACATCTACGTCAACAAACGTGAGCAGCCAGTACTGGTACAGGGGTGTAGAAGAGTGCTCATGATTCTTGTAAGGAGAGTGTTCAAGGACGGAATGCCGTGAATTGGGTAGCGGGTTTGCCCCTGGGTTCACCTCGGGGCGCCGGTGAGGGTATAGTCCATTTCATTTTCGGGATTGACGCGACGGTGGGTTTACGCCGACTAAGCAACTGGGATCAACACTTTCACGGTGATTTACCTGTCAAACAGAAAACAGCCGCATTGTAGAGTGTCGATTCCTTGCAACTGCACACAACTTCAACCTTCAAAAAGCACTCGATAGAGGAAAGCACAAGGTACTACTCTCCTATGTTACAGGAACAGCATGATACTAAAACTACGAAGATGGCAGGTACAGCGGGTAGTTCATCAACGATTCCTCCTGACGGTGGGAGCAATCAAGCAACTTTACAACCCGAAGTTAAGGTATGTCTTTGTGTCTTTGCGGCTCTTCAGGTCTTAGCAACAACGCGTACTAAATTCTTAAGAATGCCGAGTACTGGATAGTCAACCGCGAGTTGCAAAGCCTTAGTACCTTCGTAGCCGAAGTTCCGGATGCGCAAACACGGAGGGCTGTCATTGGCAACGCCACAAAAAAGAAGCTTTATGCCGCCTTTAGAAATGCTGTTAGTCTATGGGAATCAACGGCGAAACGTCATGAGGAAGCTCACGAACTTCTTCAACGTGCATTACGCAACCAGCCGCCTTGTGGGAATAATCCTATAGATCGAGGTTTATTGGCCCGTAGTGTGGGCTTTACAGTCCGAGTACCATGGCGACTCGGTAACACTTCGGTACGCTCTACTACGGAAAACAACATTACAATCGACGAGCTCAGAGACGAGCTTATGGATGTTCTGGATGCGAGAGAACTATTCATGGCCAGACATAAGGAACTCAAACACGAAATCCGAGTAATCCAAGCAGACAACAAACAACAAGACGAGCAACAGCAGCAAGCTGAACGGGCCCGCCTGCAACAGCAACAGGCTGAGAATAAAGGACGAGACAGGCAACAGCAGCAAGCTGGACGGCCCCGCCAGCAAGACGAACCTGGAGCAGAATTCGCCGGTCAACAACAGCAGCAGGTTGTATTCGCCCCCTTGCAACTACAACTACAACAACAAGACGATGCTGTATCCACCCGTCAGCAACAGCAACAGGCTGAATACGCTCACTGGCTACAACAACATGAAGTTGTGCTTGCCCGCTGGCGGCAAGACCAACAAGCTCGACGGGATCACGCCAACGAGCAATTCGATATGACTAATTGGTAAAACGTGATCTTTCATCTTATCGCCCGGGCATGAACGGCAAGAATTCGGGGCTAGTGTTGAATACAGGGCGTATCACGGGCGACGAATGACAGTTTCAAGAGAGCATTGGGAATGGTCAGGACTCGCTTTGTTCTTACGGCAACTCTAAGCTACTGATCACGCAGCTCAAAACGTTACTCTCTCGGGCAAAGATAGAATCTGAGGGTGCTTATCACAAAATATTCGTGACATGCATGGTTTTGCTCATCAAGTGACCTGCAAGAGCTTTTAATTATCATGGACCCCTCCGTCTGAGTAGGAAAGAAAGCGGATTGTGTGTGGACCCGAGGCATTCTAATTGATCTCCAGATTTGCTTCCCCACTGGTGCTTTCCCTTCCCCATTCATGCTCTATAATAAACCAATATAACGCTTTTTTTTACGAAAATCTAGTTCCAGTCGTGAGAAACCAGTCAACGCTGGCTGCGATTCTATCGTACTATCGGCTGCGTCACATCCCTCCTTCTCACTTCCGACTCCAAAATTTGGAGCCGCAAGGAACGATGCAAACATAAAATCTCGAAACTCGAAAATGCCCAAGTGCTTTTCCGGTAATAGACCAGTTTCTGTGGCTTTCTATTAGACTGAAGCATCCCAACTGGGTTGCTATTTACAATGCGAAAGGTAATATTCTCCCCAGCCTCCGTGATGTGCTGTCTGCAGAAGAGGCAGTGCGGCTGTGCCTTGCAGATGGTTCTAAAGTGCTCGGTCCCGTTGCGTGTCTATGAAACACCTTTCAGTCTTTCCACTAAACTGTTGGTATGCCCCAAGTCCTCGTCATCTTTCGCAAGTATACTACGTGCTAGTGTTAGCTTTGGGCCAATATTTCACACAGGATCATCGCAGGCATGGAACCCGCGAGAATTGCTCGCAAACGAGGAAGAAGCTGTTTCACGGGGCCGGATCCTTTCGACCCTTCGGACTTTGATAAAGGTACATGCTTACTCGTAGTTACCATGTAATCGGCTGAACCGCGCATCGTACTTGAAGAGAGTGCAATTTTTGGAGCCGGTGGAGGGTTAGGGTAAAACAAAGTATATTGTGGCTGAGCGGTAGGTCAGGTAGAATACGAGTCAGCATTCCTTCGTCAGCCAAAATCCTACACAATCCCTACACAATCCTGCAGAATTCTAAAGTTTTTCCTTCTACACGACAACGTGCAAGCTAATAGGACATAGGATGAGCGAGCGGATCTATGAGACTTTGACAAGGTGTTCGCTTGATGCCGCCTACCTTCGATTGAGCACAAGGAGCAGATGGGACCTTTGCTGTTGAATTACTGTAAAGTAACGAAGAATTGAGACTTACCTTACACATGCAGTTAAATCATCTCTGTGCACCCGCAAATCGACCTCATTCGGCTTACTAGCAGAAGAAGAGCCTTTTGATTTGTTTCAAATCGTCTTCACAGCCTACCTTTTGGCAATACAGTCTTTTCCCTGCCACATGTGTTAAATCCTCAACATATGCTAATCCAGTAATGCTGACACACTTTGCAGTGCTCCTGAAACGACAACTTAGTGATCTAGGGAAATCTGTGCGCTGGTTATGGAAGAGTTCTTGGGAATACTCAATTAACAACATGGACATAGCAGCCTCAACGACAGCATACCCGACTAACGGTTTCACTTTGATTTGAATCCTCTGGTGGCACAGCAAAGTAAGCAAGACACAAGTTTGGGGCCATGGATGGACTAACGGTCCAGAATATGCTGACTATTCCGGTTCTTCTTGTTGTTTTCTATTTCGAACCAGCTCTGGAGGAAATTGATATGGCTGATCTCTGTTTTAGATCATCAAATCCTTCAAGCCCAGCTGAGGATTTCCCATATCCACTGAAACAAAGATCCGTTCATCTCATGGGTGATATACTGGATCTGGCGTTGGCCGCGTCATGAGGACCAAACTCAGCTCTTTGAAGGCTTCGTGGCCTACATGAGCAGATCAAGAGCATGCATCTGATTTGTCTGTCGCCTTGTGTCTTTTAAATAGTAACCTGATAGATCATTGAACGGTTGCTGGAACAGGGATCGATCAAATTTGAGCATAAGGCTCTTTGGCTCCTTAGGGGACTTCTCAGGTATAAGTATTCGACTTTCTCTCGAGATATCTCATCAGTATCACTCGAACATTCACCAACAACCATCTCTTTTACATTGTTTAGCAATCCCACAGTTCGGCTCCCCAGCATCATAGACCTTACATAAAAACAATCATGATTTCCGCCATGAAGCTAGCCATCCTCGCTTCCGCCGGCTTTGCAGCCATGGCCTCAGCAACCACAATTGTCAGTCTCGCCTCCAAACCTCAGCAGCCTCTTAGTCTAGCTGAGGCCCATTTTTTATCACCGCTAAACATTTCTATGCAGCATGTCAATCATGGCTGCATCGTCGTCGACGACACACCAATATGCCAAACCGACGGAAAAACTACTGTCAACATTGATGCCGGCTTCGCAAACATCTACGGACGTTTTGATAGCAACGAACTTAGTCAAAGACAAGTGCCGCCTGGCTGCACACTCCAGGCTTCTTGGCCCACGAATTATGGAGACATTTACTATGGCAATGACGCCTGCCTGTACGATGCTACTGGTATGTCCCAGCCTGAAGTCCCTATGGACGGGCCATTGTTCCCCAACAAGTCTCGAGAAGACTTTACTGACTTTCGGTTACTCGCTCAAGGCAACAATATCGGCGGCCAATGCTGCGTTCCCGGGACATCAGCCCCGGGCACTGTTCAAAACCCTTACATCATCGGCTGAACCTCAAGGAAAACGGCACAGGAACTCATTATCTGAGCGAGGTTCTAGGAGAAATTGCAATATTCGACGCTCCTTGTCTTGTCTTCGGGCGTCGGCATGCATTGACGTTCATATCTGTTGTTTTTGGGATCAGCTGTCGTATCTCACTGTTACTATGCCGGCCTAATTCCTATTTATTGTTGTACCTATGCCTTGTAGGAACGAAAGTCATGCGTACATCCTGAGACTGAACCATCTCTCGCACCAGAAAGCCAATCATTTTCGTTCTGCACAGAACCATCGGCACTAGTGCCTACACCGCATATACACTTTTTAGTAAACCGAGCCTCTCATTCTTGAATTCAATGTCTCCGGAAGCCAAAGGTTCTAATCTGATGTGTCTTGGTTCCTCAGCAGACTCTCCAGCTATAAGTTTCCGGATCTCTCTGCTAATAATTTCCTCAGTATCACCCATTACCTCTCATTTTGGCTCTTTCGGTCTCGAAGACACTTCTCATTTTCGGGACAATTACTCTTTGCATTGTGGGGAAGTCCAAGCTCCCCGTCATTAGCGCAACCTAAATAACCTTCCGTCACAATTGATTTGGGATGGAGGATCGCGTACCTGTCCCGCTGCCCGTGTTGCGCCTATTCGGGGCGCGTATAAGGGGGAAGCTTTGGTGTGCAAGGCATATTCAGTGCGCGTATATGAAGCGGTGTTGATACTTGGCTATCGAGTATATATGGATCGTTATTCCAGTTCCCTTTGCCACAAGAAAACGAAGATTGATCACGGCCATGAAGCTCACCGTCCTCGTTTTCGCTGGCCTGGCAGCTATAACCTCAGCGACCACAATCGTCAGTTCGAGCTGCCTTTTCCGAAGTCATCTTCTATCGCCGCTAACAATTTCTCGCAGCATGTCAACAGAGGCTGCATCCTGATCAACGACGAACCCGTCTGCCAAAACTACAAAAAAACCGTCGCCGTGATCGATGGAGGAATTGCAAGGTTCCGCGCGCGCTTCAATGGCAATGACAAGACTCCAACAGTGGCGCCTGGCTGCACGCTCGACGCTTCTTGGCCGTCGTGTTACCAAGACATCTTCTTCGGAGCCGACAATTGTCTGTACGATGCTGGTGGTAAGTCCTTGCATGTCTGTGTGAGTAGACTATCCTCTTTTGAACGATTGCTGACGTTCGTACGTTTATTCCAGGCAATAGCATCGACGGCCAGTGTTGTGCTGCTCCTGGACCGTACTCGGACAGAGTGCTCAACCCTTACGTGTGATGATTCGTGGAATGAGGCACGTAAAAGCGCAGCGCACAATAGCTTGTTTCCGGTATTGGGATGCCATGACGTTCAGGATCATTCTTGGCGATTGGCTGCTATAATATAGTGCAATGTGCCTGTTGTCTGTCTTGTTAGTACGAAGGTATTCTTTATAAGGAAGAGCCATTGCTACGTGACCTACCGATCCGCACCATGAACTCTCACGCGACCTTTAGAAGAATCCTCATATACTATCCCCAACCTCCCAACCCGTCATCGCCCCTACCCTCTCCTTTCCCCCACATCCTAAATTCAAGACTCTACCAAAACCCGTCAGGCCGCAAACCTCATTCCAATCTCTAATATCCGAATGTGGGAACATACAAGAACACAACCCACGAACCCTTACTCCCAATTTTATACCAAACTCAAGCCCTCACCAAACCTCCAACGCTCTTTCGCTACTTTTGTCTCTTCGACGTTCAGCATGATGCATGATTCAAATTCTTTTAGTTTATTTCAAAATCGAATCACTCGATTGTCAAGCCGGCCTCCGAAATTCGGTAAAGTCTTGACTGCAGAATCCTTTTCTCCGAGAACAACAAAAGCTTCCACCCATCGCCCTCGTTAGCAGCTGCAGACATACTCCTCGGGCTGACCCTGGTCGCTTTAGCCCAGCAAGTTGCCGTCCCGTGTCTTAAGTTTTTACAGGAGGATAATCAGCGGTCAAAGCGATAGATAGTACCGTAGTTAAATCGCCGCTTGTTAGTGGTCCAGGCGCTCAGGCCCAGTTCGATCATATATTGTACTGATAGATACACCAATAACGATATGAACAATTAGGTATGTACCTAGGCTTTTGATTGAATATTTGAGTGATACGCAACAAGCTCGAACTAGGGTTATGCATTACCATATCAATTTAAGCGATCACGTGAGACCCTAGCATCTCGAATCACCAAGCCCCATTAGAGGTTCACAGCAACAGCTCCATCTACCACTGACATCCACAACTCCACCGACAACCAACCTCCCCACCATCCCACCCCCCACCAAACCTCACCCCCCGGGTCCCACTCCCACCCCCCAAACAATGTCCGCCTCCTCCCCCGCCCTCACCCTCGCCTCAACCCTCCAATCCGCCTCCCTAAACCGCCACCCTTCCCCCCACCACGACCTCAACCCCTCCACCTCTGCCTCGCAAAAATGCCCCGTCATCCGCCCCGGCCCCACCTCGCGCTCCCACTCCGCCTCGAGCTCCCGCTCCAGCATCCCGCTCGAGGCGCTGAAACCCGTGCCGCGGAGCACGGCGCTGCCGCCGCTGCCGGATCTGAGGTTCGAGCAGAGTTATTTGGCGAGTTTGAGGGGGTGTCAGGGGGGTTGGGGGGTGCTGGGTGTGACGGTGAGGGATCAGGTGGGTTTTTTGTTTTTGTTTTTGTTTTTGTTTCTGCTTTGGGTTATTGGGGTGTTGGGGGGAGAGGTAATGGGGGATGTGGGCTGATTGAGATGGTCGTTGTTAGGTTCTGCTGCCGCTTGTGCAGGGGATGTTATGGACGCTGGCGCTGTCGGGGTGGCGGTATTGGAATAAGAGTGCGGAGTTCTCGGGGGCGAGTGTGGGGAGCAGGGTGAGGAGATGGTGGTATGGGGTCAATAATTGGGAGATCCCTAGCGTGAACAAAGGCGAGGGGATGGCGGAGAAGGTGGGGGAGGTGAGTTCTTGACGGTGGTGATGAGGGGGGATCGATGGCTAATGAGGAAAGCAGTTTTATACGGGGCAGTTTGGTAGTGCAGGAGGAGACTGAGGATCTAGGCTGAGGATCACGGGGGGTTGTCAAAGGCATAGCGGACGGCGTTTTCCCTTTTCATGAACGTCCACATGTTACATGATTAAGTATGTCTTTGGTAGATTGACAGCAAATATATTGCCAGACACTTCGATATCTATCTGTACAGCTGTAGGACCGTCCCCTTTTGCATCAAAAGCTCAGAGCACGTCAGCTAAGCATGGCATCTCGAGCTTGCCATGGATTTTCCTAGCAATTGTAGATATATGACAGAATCCCCGAAGCGGGCTGAAGAAGTGAGTTCTCGAGGTGGCTCATCGGTCACGATACGGTTGGAGGGTTGTCTTGATTAGGCTGGGCAAACGTTTTGTGGTCCAGGGAATTTCCGTTCAAAATAGGACCCGTCTGGGAAAGGGGATTCGCAGAGGTTTCTGTAACAGCTGCGTGTATATTGGTGATTGGAGGCGCAGGACTTCCGGTATGCACGGCAGCGTAGGATTTGGACTCGTAAGAATCATGTCCAAGAAGCGAAGCCGGTTTTGCGGCGCTGATGTCATCTGGTGGCCCTTCTCCAGTATGAATGGCACTGTCGACGGAGGGCGCGTGGGTTTTTTGGTATCTTAAAGACACCACGAGGCTACGTCTACGACCGTATCCCTCCCCATCCTCTTCGTCCTCCGCGATACTGGCATCATCGTCGCTCATGTCAACATCCGCATCATCTTCGCCGTCGACGATGTTGTCGTCAACGTCGTCGTCGTCACCACCCTCCCATTCCCCACCGCTCGAAGTAGCATCACTCTCACCTTCCATGTCGTCCACCGAATTGTAGCCTTCAATATGTTGCCGTCCTCGAGACTTCTGGCTAATCCCATTCTTATATGCTGACCTTCGAGGCCGGGCTGTAGATATCGGTTGTTCTTCGGTCGCTCCAGTACCGTCCATACCACCAGTTGCAGGCTGTTCCTTATCATCGTGCTGCCCACTATGCATTGTCTCTCCATATGCTCCTCCAACTCTAGATCTGACTTGCCGACCACTGGCAGTAAAGGTAGGTCCAGCGGGTTCAGCTGGCGTTGTTAGGCCTGACTGCCGGTGTGAGCGTCTTGTCGACGGAGCATCAGAGGTCCCATCCTCTTCATCGGAATAAGTATATCGGATCCGCTTCCCACGGGTGCGGCCTTCGTAAAGGGAAAACCCTGGTTCTGGACGGGTAAATTGGGATTTACGAGCATTACGGTAGTCTCTGCGTTTCCGTTTCTGCGCATAGAGTTAGTTTGAGATCCTAGTGATGCAACGCTGTTGTGTTGGGGACGGTAAACCTCTTCAGATGCCTCGAACCGCGGAACCGCCAGCATTATGCGGTCACGTAGTCGCCGGGAAGCCTGTGTACCATCCTCACCAAGACGATCGGCGACCTCTTTGAGTTCATCAATTGTTCCCGCAACGCTTCGCCATGTATTGTGTTTCAAAGCTGGGTTGCTCTCCCGATATAGTCTAAAGTGTGTGTCGTCTTGACCCTCGATGAGCCAGAACCTGCGCTTTTCACCATCGCGGCCCCATGGTTGTACCGAAAGAGGCTGGTTTAGGTCATCATCATGACGTTGTTGCTTATATGATTCCTTGATAGTAGCTTGGACAGCTTCCGAGGATCCAAGGCTCCATATGATGAGTGCTTTTAGGAGGGTAAGCTAGGTTCACCTGATCAGTACCTGGATAGAAAATCAACATAGCCTCTGGAAACATACGCGCTCTGTCGGGTCCATCTTGAGCCAGCTTCCGCCCCCATGTAAAGGATTCTTGCCATTCCATGCCAGCGGCCACTGGTTAGCATGGGTCTGGATAGCTTCTTCGAGCGCCCGCTGGAAGTGTCCTCTTCTGACAAGAGGTCAGCTTATAACTTATGACTACCATTAACCAGAGCAACCCCGATAATAAAACAGGAGCACGTAGAGACGAGCAGCTGGATCACCTACTCAACTTCTTTCTTCCGATTCAGGACAAGGCCGAGTTGGGCACACAGTAGTCTTTCGATTTGCTCTCCAGGGACTGGTTCCACTACGCCGTGTTCTATATCCTGTGGTCCTAGATGGGGTAATGATTTTGGAAAAGCGTCACTGAATCGCGAGCGAAATATGCAAATAAACTGCGCGTACGATACGTTAGCGACGCGATTCTTGAGGGTTTAACGGGCGATTCGGGTCGCGCAAGTCATTGAAAACTTGCTAACTTACGGCGATGTCTGGATTATCGGCCAGAACATACTCGTGTGGTGGTGAAGGGGGCCGTTTTCTTTTGGCTGGGGGGGAGGCCTGTTTTGCGGCGCTGGATGCACCTTTAAAGTATCGCTCAAGGTTTCCTACATGTATTGGCTCTGATGCGGTTTCGTTATCTGAGGAGAGTGCGGATGAGAGTGGGGAGAGATCCGAAGAAGACATGTCACATAAGGAAGGTTGCAGAGGTTTGATATTGGCTGCGGAAGTTGAGATTTCGGAAGAGAGCGAGACTAGCAGCGTCGAAACTACGAGTACTACGGGCGCCGCGTCAAGCGCAGGACCTTGTCCTTTTTAGAGTGAAATAGCTATCCTAGATGCTCACTCTTCACACCAGATTGCCAACAGTCCATGCCTCTCAGCACCCTTGTGAAGTGGAATACAAATTCTGGGTGCGATTTCGGACCTGTGAGATGGAGAGTCACCGTCCTCGAACGAGCTCCATGAAGATGTACTCGTCGAGAATCTTTGTACCGGTCGGTTGCGAGCAAAGGTCCAAGAATAACAACCTAGCAATCATCCAGAAGCCCACTAACAAGTATGATTGACCATCTCGGGGTGCTGGGAACGCAAAATCCTCCTCGTCTTAGGGTTGAATATTTTATGATGCCATTCGTGTTCGGCTGTGGATGGTAGCGTCCTCTTTTCTCCAGGTTTGATATTCTTGCGACGGATCGTGTTGACTGGATCTTACTAGCTGCCACTCGGCAACATGACCGGAAAATGGGGTTTGAACCATTCTCAGCCTGTGATGCCAACTCGGATAACTCATCATTTTTTGATGGCTTTTGTGGCGTAACGTCTTCAGTGTACCATAAATCTGCAAAAGATGTATTTACCCCTTCGGTTCCTGTGGGCTCACAGTCTCTTTGGCATTGGCAATGATGGAATATCATAACGGGCGTGTGTACATATTCTGGTTAGTAAAACAAGATGGAGAGTAAACTGTGGCTTCGGTCGAAAAACATCAAGCATGCTCTTAGGCGTTGAATTGTGAAATTCAACAGCAACCTAATTCCAATCTCTGGTCAATCGGACCAAGCTCGTTCGAAACAAACGCAAGCAACATAAGATGAAGGGCGTATTTGAAAAGGGTACTTCTAGTCAATATACTCGAAACTGGAACGCGGTAATCAACCATTTTATCATTCATCGCGTCTGCTGTTTCACAATCATTTCGGATTGCAAAGCACGCTAAAGATACTCGAGATATACCTAATGAGATGAGCGCATTGCAAGTTTGAACCTTTCGCAACACACTATGCTTAGAACACCTCAGACTGGATGTTTCAGAGAGCAATATGAGCAAATAATCACTCATACGAACTCACCTTGCTTACAACCAGGCCACGTTGTTAATAAAGAATGCGTGAACAGCAATGCCCTTCTAGACAAATCATAGTATCCATATTTTAGTACTGATGTTACTCGCTGGAGGTAGTAGTCGAAGTTTGAATTCTTGTCGCGACATGGAGTGATGATGGAGCTGGTGAGATGCGGCTCATTTTTAGCGTCATGCTAATTTCGCTAAGCGAACGTGCTAAACCCTCAACCCACGAACTTGCAAAACATAATACCCCCAAGGCTTGTTAATCTGGTAAGCCAACCCCCAGTACTGAAATCTGTGTATATCGTTATAGATGCACCTTCACTAACACAATCTTTTCGATAGACCACGATGGGTAGGGTGATTCGCAACCAGAGGAAGGGTCGTGGATCTATTTTCAGTACGTTTCAAGCACCAAGTCCGTAGAATAAGACCCCAGCGTAATGTACTAATGTCGTGTTCCAGCGGCACATACTCGTTTGAACAAAGCGCCTGCGCAATTCAGAACACTCGACTTCGCGGAGAGACATGGCTACATTCGCGGCGTTGTTAAAGACATTATCCACGACCCAGGACGAGGTGCACCATTGGCAAAGATAGTTTTCCGGGATCCATACCGCTTCAAGCTGCGTACAGAGACTTTCATCGCCAATGAGGGCATGTACACTGGTCAATTCATCTACGCTGGCAAGAACGCAACACTCACCGTTGGCAATGTTTTACCGTTGGGGGTGGTGCCTGAAGGTACTGTGGTGACCAATGTGGAGGAGAAAGCTGGAGATCGTGGAGTATTGGGAAGGACGTCAGGGAACTACGTCACGGTCATTGGCCACAACCCAGATGAAGGCAAGACTAGAGTGAAGCTACCGAGTGGCGCGAAGAAGATCATCAGGAGTACTGCTAGGGGAATGATTGGAATTGTTGCTGGAGGTGGACGTACAGACAAGCCATTGCTAAGTACGTGTACCCTAAAGACAATGTCTTGAGACTGCTAGAGGCTAACGACATGTACAGAGGCATCTCGTGCGAAGCATAAGTTTGCTGTCAAGCGCAACTCGTGGCCTAAGACCCGTGGTGTTGCGATGAACCCCGTTGATCATGTAAGATACTTTCCCCTTCCCTTGTTTTAGTGCGTATGACCGACTTTCATCACTAGCCCCACGGTGGTGGTAACCACCAACATATCGGTAAAGCTTCGACTATCTCTCGTTACGCAGCACAAGGTCAAAAGGCAGGTCTTATTGCTGCTCGGAGAACTGGTCTGCTCCGCGGTACACAGAAAACGAAGGACTAGGTGTCATGTAGAGTTTTCATACGGAAACATAGCATGTCTTTGTTATGGAGCTGGCTTGAGGGGTTGTGTAGCTTGCTCGAAAATCTATTCCCCTTTCTCTATTCCGCTGTGTGTCCGCGAGTGCAGTGGCTGGTGCACCTATTGAATTACAAATGCCATCAAATGACCTGCCGAAGGATCAGATTTCGATCACACCTTATGGGCTGAAATGGTCAAGCAATTCAGATCTTGAGACGAAGATTCAGGTGTATCGCACATCCGATGGTTTTTGTGTACGTGTAGACACTAATGATCCTGCACACGGAGCCTATATTCGGGAAACAACTGAGCCTCACTAGAGCGATCCATGATCCAGACTTTCAGGCACCAAGGCAATGTGATACAGATAGAAAACACGGGGGACTTTCATTGTAACAACATGCGCCAACCAAGACCGATCGTCATATTCTTGATGCTTCAACTGAAGACGAATGAACTTGATTGTGATGCTTGCTATACCTGGCACACCCATCGTCACTACCCAAGGGGCTTCCGATGTCCACCCGCGTAGCCCATTGGGGGGCGCTAAGCCCCGCAAATAATAGATACCTTAAGGTACTTTCCCCAATTGGCCGCAACCTATCAATTGGATCGTCATTCCAAGTCATTCACGCTCGTTTCTTTTGAGAACTGTCCACATTCTCTTTAGGCATTCTTTACTATCGGTTTCGTGCATTATTCCAGATCTTCAAGATCAATTGAGAATTTAAGAACACTTCTCAGTGACCCTTCAACAACCGACTAAGACCTCTTGTTCCACCAATATTTTAACACAGATCCGAATAAGGCATCATGAACGTCAACAAGAAGCTTGGTCGGTTCAAGCAATGGGCAGGCGAGAGGATGGGACAAGAGGCCAAGACGAGCGTCTCCGACGACTTCAAGTCCTTGGAGGTGGAGATGACCCTTAGGCATGAAGGTAGCACCACGTCAGCAAGTAGCACTGTGTAATTCAACTAACACCAGTCTATTTCAGGCATGGAGAAGCTCCAGAAGTCCATGACAGCCTATGTCAAGACCTTGTCGAAACGAAACGAAGGTGACGATAAAGAGAAGATATTGCCGGTGACATATTTGGGTTCCACTATGCTCAACCACGGCGAAGACTTTGAGAATGACTCTGAGTTCGGCCAGTGTCTTATTAGTATGTCTGACAATGGATGCCTTGCAGATTGGGACTGACGTTTTTGAGCTAGGCATGGGTAGGACAAATGAACGAATTGGACGGGTTCAGGAATCTTATGTTGCGAATGCGACCACAAGCTGGCTTGAGTCGCTAGAAAGATCACTTGCACAGATGAAGGAGTACCAAGTAAGTCTGCCTTTTCCTTGGTAACGCCAAGCCCTAACAGTTAAGTTAGGCTGCACGAAAGAAACTAGAGAACCGCCGTCTAGCCTATGACGCCTCCCTTGCAAAAATGCAAAAAGCAAAGAAAGAAGACTTCAAGGTTGAAGAAGAGTTACGCGCACAGAAGGCCAAATATGAAGAAAGCAGTGAGGATGTGTACCGCCGGATGCAGGACGTCAGTGCCAGCAGTCTATCCAGCTGCTGTGGATGCTAATAGTCATCACAGATCAAGGAGGCAGAAGTTGACAGTGTCAATGATCTGGGAGAGTTTCTAGACGCAGAACTAAACTATTATGACCGTTGTCGTGATGTCCTTCTACAGTTGAAACGAGACTGGCCTGCAGGGTGACTGTTAGCACTTCAAATATCTATAGCTTTAATCTAATCTAGCCCCTAGGCAAAACGACCCCAACGGTCGGGACAACCGCAGAAACCCGCGTTCGCGCTCGAATACTGCACACTCCTATGCAGATCGCTCGTACCAAGTGGAGGATGAGCCTCCAGCGCTAGAGGCCCGTCCTTCCATCCGCTCGAACCGTGCTACGTCGGCGTACAACCTACCGGAATCGCCTCGTAAGGAGCTGCAAGGCTATGAGTTCAACTCAGGGCGACCAACCGTCAATAGATCCATGACTTTCGAAGGTCCCACTCAGATTCACCGTGACTGTTCTCCAGTATCGGCGACAAGAATGTCTAGAGTTCCTAGTGACAATTTTACTGTTCGTACACAACGATCACAACTGCGTTCGATAACCCGGATCAACACCGGCAATGATCTCTTTAGCGACCCATCAGACGACTCAACTTTCACCAGCAGCCCTGATAGGTCTTACGAAGAGAGATCACAGAGGTCGGCGTCTCCAGCCACGTCACACGGCAGTGGACCATCGAGATCCGCAAGCTACTCGACACTGAATGCACCTGCTGCTGTTGGTAAAAAGCAAGCACCACCTCCTCCGCCGTCCCGGGCAAAGAAGCCACCGCCGCCGCCGCCGCCAATGAAGAGGAGTGCTCTCAGTACCACCAATATGTCATATACTTGAGTTGTTGCTCTGCTGCCATTACTTGAAAGCGTGCTTCGATGAATTGAAGTCAGACTAGATATCTTGCAGCTGGGATTGATAATGGAAGGTGGGGTGCCTGAGAGCCTAGGTTGACTGTGTATTTGTACTTGGGCCGTGTTCTATCTTGCCACATCGGAAGATGTGATGGTCTTACTGACTTGGTGGCTACTCTAGCGTTTGGCAGCATCATGAGAGTATCACACAATGGTATCAGCCGGCTCGTATTGTACCATTTGGTGTTGGCAGGTTGGGCAGTAAGCTTTGATGGCGCTCGGCAGCAGAAGCGTGTCACAGATGCTTTGCCCAAAAGCCCAAAAGACCAAAGGTTGAGTTACTGAATACCTTATTTATGGCTAGGTATGAGAAACATGCAGGAGGGCATACATTAATCTAGAGATCTTCCCATTATTGAGCAGTAAGGTACGTTATGAACTTATGATACAGTCTATTCTGGTCACCATAGATCTAGCCAGATCTGGCGTAACTTATCACTAGCCGAGACCAACCGGGCCCCTAGCAGAAAACCTAAATGGACATCCCTTAGGCTCTCACCAACGACACCGCATCGCCCCGTTCATCGAAGAAAGCGACTTTTGGCCAGCGCCCCACCATTAGTAACCTGCCTCACCCTCCTCAAAATCTTCAACACGTCGTCCGGGACGCGTTGCGTAAGCTGTAGGGTCTATCAGGCGACTTTGCCGCCCCCGCTTCCACTCAGCCTTCATTGCTCTACTCAGCGCCTGTCATTATCGACATTCATTGCAGCTCGCTTGCGCCGCGTCTCATAATCCCGATGAGCGCGGCAGCTCTCGACTAGGGTGACTGCTGCCACTCTGACTTCGGTGGATAACACTATGGCAACTGTACAGAATGCTCCCACTTTCCCTCAGGGCCCTGGCATCATACCGCCAGGCCTTACGCATCCACAACTACAGGAGATTTATCAAGTAAGTCTTGCAACCCCGAACCTGAATCACATTCACTCCACCCGCAACGTAAATACACCACACATTCACCCTCGCTAATATCGTCCAGAAATTTAAGCAGATGAAAGATAGTGGAGTCCGCCAAGACGACCCGGAATACCTTAAAGCCTACAATATCCTCTCGGCTGTTCAACAACAGAAAGCCTACGCAAAGCAACGGCAAGTCTATCAGCAACAACAAACACAACACCAGGCACAACAACGCCAACAGCAACAGAATGTCGCAAATGCGCCGGGCACTACAAATGGTGTCAATGGTATAGTCTCTTACCAATATATCGAGTACTAATCTCTAATAATGAATCCTTAGGCCAAGCATCTAATCCTAACATCACGGGTGCCCTTTCATCGACAGCCCCTTCAACTTCTCTCCCTACCTCTTCTGAACCTCAGTCAACAGCCATCGCTGGAATGGCACCTGCCTCATCACAAGAACAGCAACGCCCTCCACCCAATAGTTTCACCCAGGAACAGATGGCAACCCTCCGCAACCAGATCTTAGCGTTCAAGCTGTTATCAAAGAACTTGGCAATTCCTCCGACGGTACAACAACAGCTGTTCCCGTCACAACAAAGCAAGCAACCCATTACGACGGAACAAGCAATAGCTACTGCCGAGCAGGTTCTGGAAGAAGCATCTCCCGCTCCGGCCGTCCAACCGACTCATCATAACACAGCAAAGTCGCCCTTTGTGCGGCACTACTACAACGCCTTCAAGTCGCCGTACGATGGAATGAGCTCTTCTATCAGCTATGCGGACCATACTCATAGAGCACGGAGATTGATGATTCCGAGTATCATGCCCTCCGGTGTGGATGTGGACCGTGTTCGGGAAGAAAGAGAACGAATAGCGTATAATCGTATTATGTATCGGAAATTTGAGTTGATGGACCTGACAGCAAATGTTGATTCGTGGGACGTAACCAAAAGCGAGACACCCAGACCCGACGAAACGCTGAAACTAAAAGCCCAGATTGAGCTCAAAATGATTTCCTTGCTACCCAAACAACGGCAACTTCGTCATCAAATCAGCAGAGACATGATATACTACGACAATCTTGCCCAAACAGCCAATCGCTCCATGTACCGACGAATGAAGAAACAATCATTCCGTGAGGCTCGCATTACCGAAAAGCTGGAGAAAGAGCAGAGGGATGCGAGGAACAAAAAGGAGGAAGCAAAGCAACGCGAGCATATCAATTCCATCACGAAGCATGGTTTGGAGATACAGCAAAATGCGGTTACGCAAAAGCAAAGGGTTCAGAAGCTTGGTCGGATGATGCTACAACATCACCAGAACATAGAGCGGGAGGAGCAGAAACGCGTTGAAAGAACAGCGAAGCAGCGTCTCCAAGCATTGAAGGCCAACGACGAAGAGACCTACTTGAAGCTCCTTGGGCAGGCCAAAGACTCACGAATATCGCATTTGCTCAAGCAGACAGATGGTTTCTTAGGTCAGCTTTCGGCATCCGTGAAGCAGCAACAGCGAACTGCAGCAGAGCATTATGGCGATGAGAACCCACCCCCTGCAGATGACACAAGTGAGAGTGAGGACGAAGTAGAGGGCGGTCCCAAGATAGATTACTACGAGGTTGCTCATCGTGTCAAGGAAGAGGTCAAGGTGCAACCAAACCTTCTCGTAGGCGGGACATTGAAAGAGTATCAGATCAAAGGTTTACAATGGATGATATCACTCTACAATAATAATCTCAACGGTATTCTTGCAGATGAGATGGGCCTGGGGAAGACGATCCAGACGATCAGTCTGATCGCCTACCTCATCGAGAAGAAGAAGCAGAACGGGCCCTTTCTTGTCATCGTCCCTCTCAGCACACTCACGAATTGGAACCTCGAGTTTGAAAAGTGGGCGCCACAGGTGTCGAGGGTCGTTTATAAAGGTGCGCCAAACGCGCGTAAACAACAACAGCAACAGATTCGTTGGGGCAACTTCCAAGTTCTCCTGACAACCTACGAGTACATCATCAGAGATCGTCCGGTCCTAAGTAAGATCAAATGGGTCCACATGATAGTCGATGAGGGTCATCGCATGAAGAACGCCCAATCGAAGCTGACCCTTACTCTAACTCAGTACTATCACACGCGCTTCCGCCTAATCTTGACTGGGACCCCGTTGCAAAACAACTTACCAGAATTGTGGGCTCTCTTGAACTTTGTTCTACCTGCAATCTTCAAATCCGTAAAATCGTTTGACGAATGGTTCAACACACCTTTTGCAAATACCGGGGGTCAAGACAAGATGGAGCTTACGGAAGAGGAGCAGCTTCTAGTCATTCGTCGGTTGCATAAGGTCCTTCGACCATTCTTGCTACGTCGTCTTAAGAAAGATGTGGAGAAAGATCTACCAGATAAGCAAGAACGGGTTATCAAGTGCAGATTCTCATCATTACAGGCTAAGCTCTACAAGCAGTTGGTTACGTACAACAAGATGTCAGTTAGTGATGGAAAAGGTGGAAAGACCGGCATGCGTGGTCTGAGTAACATGCTCATGCAATTGCGCAAGCTTTGCAATCATCCGTTTGTCTTCGAACAGGTTGAAGAGCAGATGAATCCCGACAAAAGCACCAATGATCTGCTGTGGCGTACCGCGGGCAAGTTCGAGCTTCTTGATCGCATATTACCGAAATTGTTCAAGTCGGGTCATCGCGTCTTAATGTTCTTTCAGATGACTCAGATAATGAACATCATGGAGGATTTTCTGCGACTGCGCGGCCTGCAATACCTCCGCCTTGACGGGTCCACCAAGTCTGACGATCGGTCGGAATTGCTGCGTCTGTTCAACGCTCCAAACTCACCTTACTTTTGTTTCTTGTTGTCAACTCGTGCTGGAGGCCTCGGTCTGAATCTTCAGACGGCCGATACTGTCATCATTTATGACTCTGATTGGAATCCTCATCAAGATTTGCAGGCTCAGGATCGTGCTCATCGAATTGGCCAGAAGAACGAAGTTCGTATCCTGCGATTGATCAGCTCGAATTCTGTCGAAGAAAAAATTCTCGAGCGAGCTAACTACAAGCTGGATATGGATGGCAAAGTTATTCAGGCTGGAAAGTTTGACAACAAGTCCACAAACGAGGAGCGAGATGCACTACTACGGACTTTGCTCGACAGCGCTGAAGCTGTCGAGCAGCTTCATGAACAGGAGGAAATGGACGATGATTGGCTGAATGAGATTATGGCTAGATCGAATGACGAGTTGACACTTTTCCAGCAAATGGACGCTGAACGAGCAAAAGACCCTGATTACGGACCCGACAAGAAACTCCCTCGGCTAATGGCTGAGAACGAGCTTCCTGACATCTACTTGCAGGAGGATAACCCTGTGACCGAAGAAATCGAGGAGATCGCCGGCCGTGGAGCAAGAGAAAGAACTCGTGTCAAGTACGATGATGGGCTCACTGAAGAGCAATGGTTGATGGCAGTAGACGACGATGAAGACACTATCGAGGCTGCTGCAGCGCGAAAGATGGCGAAAATCGATAAACGCAACATCAACAAAGCTAAGAGAGCCGGAAAGGCATCTGGCATGGACAGCTCGCCAGAGCCGTCAAGAGAAACCACTGAAGAGCCAACGCCAAGGAAACGAGGACGCAAATTCAATGGCACCAAGCGGAAAGCAGAAGATGAGGTTGACGATATACCAGCATCGAAGCGGAGTCGTGGCGGGCGGCAATCGAAGAAGGTCGATAGTCTGAGCAACAGCGAACGCAACCTCCTACAAAAGATTCTGAACCATGTCTACCAGCATCTTATGGATCTCGAGGCAGAAATCCCAGGTGATTCTTCCGATGACGAGGACGGGCCTCCAACTAGAGGCATTATCGATCCTTTCATCAAGCTTGTCCCCAGAGCACAATATCCGGACTACTACATCATCATCACTAATCCCGTCTCAATGGACCACATCAAGAAAAAGATCAACAAAGAGGAGTACCAAAGCCTCAAAGAGTTCAGAGATGACGTCCGCTTGCTCTGCAATAACGCTCGTACCTACAACGAAGACGGCAGCCTGCTGTTCCAAGATGCAAATGATATTGAGGTATGTATTTTCTTGTTTAATCTTCTACATAACCCCAGACCGCCTCCAATATTAACGAATTTCCATAGGCCGCCTGTATCTCCAAACTCAAAGATGAAACTGAATCCCACCCCGACCTCCAGGACTTTGAAGACCCCAACTCCACACCTGTAGATGGACGCTCCACAGCCGCTGTGAGCAGCGTAGGTACCCCGATGGCTTCTTCTGGGGTAGGATATGGGCAGCAGCAGAAGCTAAAATTGACGTTTAATGGCGGGAGGGATGGGTATGCGAACGGGGGTGGAAGTGGGGCGGTAAGCGATGATGATTGACTGATCAATGATTGGGAACGTACGTGAGAAGGTTGTGGTAGTGCTGGTTATGCTTTCTATGATGTAAAATTTTAGGGATCGGAGGAAACTCAGCGGTTCTTCTTGCATTGGTGTTTGGAGGACGACTGAAGATTGTTCTTGACTGGGCGTTTCGAGCGGCTGCTTCTTCATGGAGTGGGGGAGGTGAATTGTCTTGAGGCTTGAGGATTTAGACCTAGATTGAGACTACCTAGCTACCATATGAACCGCATATGATAACGATGGATGCTTTTGATGCTTTTGTTTTGATGGTTTAATTGGTGGGGATCAATTGGGCTATCACTAAGATATGAGGTGAGTTGCAGAAAAGAAAAGGAAGAAGAGTGACGAACGTTTGTGGCTGCACCCGTCCGTTACTTCTGTCAAGATATATATCCAATCATCTCCCTCACTTGAAGTCACCCCTACCTATGTACCTCTTCCCCTCTCTCCTTCCATCCCTCAGCAACAACTATTCCCACTTGCTAAAAAGAAACTTGAAAGCATCAGTCTCATGCACCAATGCGTTTCCTGGAGATATTGAATCTGGCATGAGGCTTTTTCACACAGGGACCGGGGGGACTTAAAGGGAGAGGTGGCAGAAGGTGGGTGTTGAAGTGAGAGGGGAAGGGGGGAGGAAGTCGGAAGTCAGAAGTGGAAGTTTGGGACTGTTATCCCAAGTACTCTAAAAGATCTGCGAGTGCGAAACCACCCATCCCCATCGTCCATTCAACCCTCCCTTCTCTCATCTCATCCAACCACCCTTCTCCAGAAATATCACACACAACACCCTACTACACACTCTAAACCTCGGGGGAAAAAAACCATTGAGGTCAGTGAGCTAAAGATCCCCAAAACACTTTAGTCTCTGCACGTTTTTTTTTTTTTTAAAAAAAGGGGAACGGACGGTGTTTAGAGAGATGTTGTAGCTGGGGTTTTACTGGTTGTTAAGATTTTTCATTTGGTTGGGATGGAAAAAGGACTATAGCTGGCAAAGACCGTTGATTATTGTGGTATACAGACGGTCGAAGTGCTACAAAGTAAGGGGGTTCATAGTACTGAAATATTTTTGACGACAGCTATCAATTATGATAGCAAACTACTTATACCCCCTCCCAACCTACCCTCCCATCGTACTCAAACTTGGCGGCAAATCCGCCGTCCCCGTTCCCCATCTACTCTCCTCCGCCCCCAGCACCAACGTCAGCACGCCTCCATTCAAGAAAAACCCATGATCGATCCAATTCTTCGTATAAATTTCTCCATTCAGCGTCGCGCTCTGGATATAGATATTCTTGTACGCCGGATCAAAGTTTTCGTTGCGGATGGTGGCGGTTTTGCCTGTTTGCCCGTTTTTGATGCTGACTTCGGGGAAGAAGGGTGGGGTAATGAGGTAGACGTCTTGGCCGGCGTTGGGGAAGAGACCGATCATTGCGAGGGCAACGAAGGAGCCCATAGCTGGGTGGATTTGGTGATTAGTATTTCTCTCATATTAAGTGGATTTACACTTAAAATCCAGATAGGAGAGATTGAGTGTGAGAAGATTCTTACCACCGCTGTCATCATTTCCCGCTATACCAACCAAGGTATCATTAAACTGCGAAGGGATGTAAAAGTGGGCGCGCTTAGCAGACAAAGCAGGCCGCCCGCCGTAGTGATATTGGTAGACCGGCAAGAATCCTTGTTCGTCACCAATGTAGAGTAAGCCCGAGTCGTGCAAAAATTCGAGGCGATCGATGAACTTCTGCGGTCCCCCTAGGATTGTAATCAAGGACGCCATATCGCCGGGAACGAAGAATGTATATAACCAGCAGCTGCCCTCGTAGGTTTCATGACCTTGGGGGTTGAGGTAGCAGCCGGTGAAGTCCAAGAGCGGCGAACAGAGAATTGGATCTTGAGAAGCCCAGGTACCGTTGGGATACTTAGGTTGAAGAAATCCGGTAAATCCTGTATCAATACCGTTGATCGAAGATTTCTGGTCGGTTTTGAAGACGTTGCGCCAGTTTTCCGAGCGACCGGTATATGTTTGGTAGTCTGCCGTTTTGTTCAAACGTTGCGCCATTTCCGCGATGCAAAAGTCGTCATAGGCATACTCAACAGTGCGAGAAATACTTCTGGTGTGGGTTCCAAAACCGAGATTGTCAACATCGGCGATTGGGATGTAGTGGAAATTCTTCCAACTGGCAAGGCCACCACGACCTTCAATGTCCCAGTTCGGAGGTTCAATTTCCGCATCGGAGACGATCGCTTCATACCCGGTGTTCCAATCCACGCCTTGATTGATGCCTTTTAGATAGCTATCAACAAGTACCACATCGGCGTTCGATCCGCCTTGGGTGAAGCCTTTGCAAAGAGACATCCTACAGTCGGGTAACTTGCCTTCATGTCGGTAAATATCGATGAGACTTCGTACCATCAAACTCTGGGAGACAGGATCTGTAAGCGTGATAAAGGGGTGAATGCTGCGGAACGAATCCCAGATGCTGTGTTCATCAGCCGGAAGTTACAAGTTCAAATACTGCAGTGAGCATACCAGTAGTACGAGTCGTAGTATGGTTCGCTGCTTTTCCACAATGGATTTTCCCCTGTATAGTCCTGAGGACTTATGTTCGCGCGGTAGACACCACTCCAAAACACCGTTTGCAGCTCATCACTAACGCCTTTAGCATTGATTGAGATGACTCCCAGCTTCCTTTGCCAAGCACTCTGAGCAGACTTCAGTGTACTATTGAAGTTAAACGTGGGAATCTGAATTCAAGAGCGGTCAATATGTGGCCATATGAGTTCAGTCGCAGAGACAATTACCTCTTTCTGAGCATTCGAACACGCCTGATCAACACCGATAAAGCTGACACCCACACGTGCAAGGATCTGATTGTTGCTTGTAGGAGCATTGAACCGAGTATATGCTCCTGCGGGCGGACTTGTACCTACTGACACGCTCTTGGGCTGGCTCCTGGCTTGTTCGTTGGTCCAAGTTCCGGTATCACGGATGGATGCACCATTGAAGTCGGCGCAGAAGAAAAGGCTGTACTGTCCCTCTCCGAAACTGGGCTGGAAAGTACCTATAACCTGATCAACTTACTCTCTTAGTAGCGAGCCCCGTGATACGTACCATTTCCTGTGAGCCGACCAGTTTTAGGATCTACAGATGCTGTTCCCTGTTGACGAGAGTTTGGAAGATCTGTCAAATCAACGATGATAAGAGGGCTATTGGTGGAATTAGAACCTGCGGCTTGTGGTTTGGGGAAAGTGAAACGGTAGAGAGCTGTGTGATTCGACACAGTCATCTCTGAGTGGATGGAATTATTCAACGTTATAGCAAAGAAGCCAGGACGTGCGTCCGTGGTATTGGGCATCCGCGGCGTTGCTCGAGCCGTCTTCGAGAATTTGCACTGGTTCAGATCGTCGTTCGGGCATCCAGCCTGCGGAAACAATGGAAAATTACCAAGTGAAGGTGACTGAGCATGGGTTAGTTGTGTAATAGAACAACAACTTCAACAGTTGCAGAAATAACATGAAGCATTTGAGAGTTTGTCAAACGCCATTGCCAACGAGCTAAGTGGTAGGATGGATAATTGGAAAACCCATAGAAATAAGATAGGGAGTTGAAAAGCTCAATAGATGACATAGTCGACAGCCTAACTGGGAACATAGATGATACGATGATGTGCACACGATGTCTAGAGCTTGCAGAGGTCCACCGGATGCCATCGCTAAGGTACCGATTATGGGAAAGGATGCGGCTTCACAACTGGATAGTAGGAGACAAGAGAATACTTGCCCCTCCAGTACCACTGTCATGCATATGACTAAAGCCTAATTTGTCTCTTCGTTAGCAGCGAAACAACGATAGGATGACACGCTCACCTGTAATACCAGAGTTGTCTGAAGCAAAGCCACCTTGATCCTCCCCGTTGACATCTGCAACCGCTTTCGCCATCCCAAAGGGCAATGTAGCTCCAGGGAAGACATGGCCTCCATTGACAGTGCCAATAAGCGGATCAACATACTCATATGGTGTCTTCTGGGCATTTGTTGTGGTCAATGCCGCCAGTAATAGTGCCGTTGACACCTTCAATGAATTGAAATGCCCCATGACTTTTTCAGGAGCTGGTCGATTGAGCAGCAGTTTGTTCAACAGAAAGGGAACATCGTGGGAAAAACATGTTCATAAATATAATATGTGGCAGCTTATGGATATATACAGCCCCGCAGCAGAGGATGAATGCTACAGTAAGACCAGGTATCATCCACGATCGGATTCAGTGGCTTAGAGCCCTGCTCTGCCGAGAACCACCAGCTCAAGCGTATCAAGTCAGGCAACAGAGCCGGCGCAAAGCATAATGCTGTGCGTGGGTAGACAGATGACAGTCTGAAAATGGAGTAACCACACGTAGAGAGTATACGAAACCGGAAGGTGCGTCGAAAGGATCCGACCCAAATGCTACGCCCAACCACAATCGCACGCTGTCCACACTTTTCTTAAGCTTCTAAGGAGGAGCGTTGGATGACAGCAGTGAGGGTGGTCATAACCTCGTCTCACAAAGGAAGAGTCGCATAATGCCATGATGCGTGATAGAGAATACCGCGGCAAAGAGCCTAGCAAATGAAGGCTATTTGAACGATTGTGGGGAAGACACTGAAAAAGTTTGACTGGTCGATACAGTATCATGCTACACCTCGTGTCGTAGTGTACACACGGATTGTTTGTGTGTAGGTAGGTACTCCGTAGGTGCTGCACTGAGCTCGCCAAGTAAGCAGAGCTAACCCGAAGGGGCTTAGCCCCGCACGTCGGAGGTTCTGAGGCAAGACCTTTAGCGAGAATACTCGTATGCTCAGTCGTTTGTGCCAAATGACTCTAATAGAGAGAAAACATCTAAATGTTATAATAGCAGCCAAAACCCAAGGCCCGAGGGAAGGGCAGCAGGAAGCGGAGGGTGGCGAGAGGCAATTAGCCGGATGCGGCGCGCCTTGCCGGAAGAAGTCATTCACCTGCACACAGACTACGCGGCCAAGAGGCCTACTTCGTACTATGAGTCTATGACTACTACTGCGCAGGTAGCATACCTACTGAAAGGAGCTTGGAGTAATGAAATGGAGGGACTGAATGCCCGGTTGCAACTTGCAAGCAGCAAGTCCATCTTAGCTCCTCGGACAATTCCTCTTTCGTTCGGATTCAGATGCTAGGCTTCTGTCGTACCAACCCATAGGCCATAGCAACTTATACAAATCTCGTCTGACTTCAGCCCGCTACCCTGACTTTCGCTCCTCAAGACTCGAGACACCACCGCGTGATCGTATCTTATTATCATGCTACTAGAGATCTTTGACGCGTCGTTAGTGGCCGAGACTGCGCGCTTGAAACTTGTAAGATCCAAAGGCCCCACCAAGACTTCGCTTAGGGGACCAGATCATGATGGATTCGTGGACTGCTGGCCCTCCTCGACTCTCGAGTGTGTTCAAAGCACGCTCGTTGTGCTGCTGCACGTACAGAGATCTCGAATACTTGAACTTTAGCTATGGTAACCGTACTCATGCAACAACCATCCTCCCCATCGGCATCATATCCTCCGACTTCCAGGCTGCTAGGCAGCCGCGGAACGTCGCCCTTACCAATCTATCCCGTGAATACTCAATTGCTCCACCATGAGCAGTATTAATAGGTTTCTAAGCCGACGGGATAAGAACGGTGATGGAAACCATCAGAAAAAAGTAATGTCTCCACCACCACCTACACCTTTGCCGGCGTCCGACTCCTCGTCTACTTCCTCTTTCTCCACCTCTACTGGTACTTTCGCACCTCTCTCCTCATTCTACAGACATACATCTTCTTCGTCTCTGTCGTCCTTGTCGTTAGCATTCCCCGTACAGGCACCAAAGAGATCCCCACACTCGCAGATGACGGAGGGTACAGTTCACGCGTCAACTGCTAACTCGTCTGAGGATTTGCTTCTGCAGCCCAAACAAACAGCTGGCCTGCTACATGGCCTATTTCCTGACGAAGACAAGACTGTACCCGAGAAGGACGAGGAGAAGAAGGTGTGGAGCTAAGCTTGTGCGTCGGAAGAGGCCTATGCTGACGGACATAGATCAAAGCTCTTACTCAACGTCTAGCTAAGGTCGGTATCACGAGTATCAAAGAGCCGGATATAGCCTACGCCTTGAACGCTCCATATGCAAACGGGGATACAGAGAAAGCATTCGATTTGTTGGTACTTTTCGAGGAATCTGAACAGGGCATCATTAAGGAATTCGACCCAAACATAAAGCTACTTGGGGCGGTCAATAGAGATGGGGTTACATGTTATCTGGACGCGCTGCTGTTTGCAATGTTTGCCAGACTTGGTAGTTTCGAGGCCATGCTTTACAACAACTTCGAAGATGAGCGGAGGAAGCGTTTGGCAACTTTATTGAGGTTGTGGGTGAATACTCTCAGAGTGGGAAGGCTAGTCACCACAGATATTGTAGGTCCATTTACTGCACGTCGTGGAATTTTGACATACTGACCCTGGACTCAGACTAAGCAATTGCAGCTCCAGCTTTCTGCCTGTGGGTGGAAGGATGCTGCCGCTGTACGCCAGCAAGATGTCTCGGAAGCTTTCTCATTCATCACTGAGAAACTCGCATTGCCCTTGCTGACCCTGAAAATGGACATCTTTCACACTGGAAAAGAGGATGTAAGCGACGATCATAAATTTGTCAACGAACGCCTTTTAGAGGTAGCTATACCGGAGGAACCCAAAGATGGGACTGTCATCGCTCTTGAGGACTGCCTGGAGACGTACTTCAATAACCGTATAGAGGTGAAAAGATATCTTGAGAGAAGGGGGACCCTGAATTCCGGACGCCCGCGGTCATCAGTCGATTTGACTAAAGGCAGCGCGTCGCATGTGGAGGTTGCAGAGTACGAAGACTCGCAACCTTCCACGCCTGTGTCTCTTTCACCACAAAATGCTGGGCCCCTGAAATCGGCAAGTCAAACCCGGCACAGAGCGCCAAGTATCATCCGTGAACATTATGTGTCAGAAAAGGGCGAGCTATTGGATTCATCTGCTCCCCTCGAGAAGGAAAGTGGCCAACCAGGGAGAAAAAGAGCAGGCACTCTAAAAAAAGAAGTGATGATGCCCGCATGGCAGTTCTTTAGCTTGATTCCATGGTATACCGACAACGTGCCCAAGAACGACAGTCAAGTTGCGGCCCACTTCTCCTCGACAAGGCCCATCCTTGGTATCTGCCTTAAAAGGTACTCAATGCTCCCAAACGGAAGAGCTGTACGGCGCAATACCCATATCGATATCCCTTTAGAAATTGGCCTTCCTCATTTCATACAGGATGACGCGATGTCAGAGCATGGTCCTGTCTTCGGCAACTTTAAGCTCTCATTACAGTCAATTGTATGCCACCGAGGAGTTTCGGTAGACTCAGGACACTACATCAGCTCGGTGCGCAGCCAAAGGCCAAACACACGAAAAACTACCGGTTCTACTGCCTCAAGTGATCACATCCCAGATATCAAAGAGCAGGACAAGTGGATCCGGCTCGACGATCTCGCAAAAGATAGAGTCACCTTTGTGGACATTGAAGAATTTCTGGCTAAGGAATCCCCATATCTCCTTTTCTACCAAGTTACTCCTATTGAGGGTGATCCCGGAAATATTGCAGACGGCGAACACCCTCCCTCCTACACCGAGTCCGAAAGCCGACATTCAGAAATTATTAGAGACAGTGGTGCGTCGAATGAGGAAGCTATAGACTTGGGGAGACCCAGCTTTGACGGAGCCGTTTCCCTAGATGACTCACGGGGGCGAACGAGTTCCACAAGCAATAGGCGGCAGAGCGTTGCTTTTACAGACGCCAGCGCTGTCAGTACAAATCTGCTTACTCCTGCGACAGACGTCGGCCTCAACGGGCCGGGTTCCCTACTAGGTTCGCGCCGTGGTTCTAAAGCCACGAAAGCGAGTTCAAGAAGTAGACCTAGTAGTCAGACGGGGGAAACAAGACTAAGTACCTCGCTCTCTCGATTAGCTGGTCGCTTGACCAAAGAGAAACCGGAGGGTCCTCCATCAAACATGGGTGGCGCCGACGAACCAGTACCGAAGGTTCCCGAGATGACTGAACCTGAAAACACGAAAGCGGTCGAGAAATCAACATCAAAGAGGGAGAAGAGGGAGAAGAACAAGAACAGCTATGGGACCCACCAGCATGCAGGAAAGGGAAGAATAAAAGCGGAAAAGCCGGATAGGGAATGCTCGGTTATGTAGTTGGCGGTGTTTTTATGGGAATCTTTCCAGTACGGATGGACGACATCTTGGCTTTCCAGTGTTTGGAGCATGGTTTGGGTGGAGCATTGAAGATACCACATGCATAGCAATGGCGTGTTTGAGGTTTTCGTTCTTTGATAGGACGCAAAGATAGATAGATTTAGTTTGTCAAAGCAGGAGACATTCATGTAAGCGGTTTCCTCTCATGACATGCAACCATGTCCTTTCCGCTCTCAACAATACTCGCCTCAGGAGTAAGGTCAGACGTGTTTCCGGAGCTAAGCCCCTTCGGGTTAAGCAAGGCAGCTAACCCAAAGGGGCTTAGCTGTATTTCACACGTCTGAGGCAAGCCTTTGCGAACTGTATCACAGCACACGCAGGTACCAACAACTTTGCAATGGCCGGTCAAAGGCTACCTTCTAAGCTGTCTTCCTTTCTTTGTAGAGATTCAAGACCGCTGAATCCGCGCTGCCATTGCATAGGCCGACGAAAGGCTTCGACCTTTGTTAGCGCCATAGAACGTTCTGAAGATGTCGTCCCATCATCGTCACATCAAGCACCAGGACCTTCAGAGGAAGTTGTCAAGTCGTTCAACCCTGTAGCTCGAAGCAGAAGCCGGAAGACGCAATTACCTCCCAGTCGGTACGTGCGCTTTTGCGTTTTCAAGCTCCCTGCTTCCACTTTTACAAGCTTCCTATCCGCCTCTCTATAACCAAGATACCACCACGCGCAACTAACTCTCTCCTCACAGCTACAAATTCCGCCCCCCAAAATACTACCGCGGCCCCCTCCACCCCCACCAACCCCCCCGCCCCTCCAATCCCTCCTCCCGCCTCTTTATCCCTGGCCCCTTCTCCATCCCCCGCCTCGAACAAACCTACCACTCCACCCTCGCCCCCGACCTCCTCTCCCTCTACTACACCCACCACCCCCCCGGCACTCTCCCTGGCCCCTCCCCCCAGCGCCTCCGCTCCTGGGACGACTCCTCCCCCTACCATAAAAATCGCCCCCTGCGGCCCCCCCGCGGCGCCGCAACCCTCGCCCTCCTCAACCGGCCTATCACGTTTCGCAACTTGCCCACGCTGGAGAAGATCACCGTCCACACCTTCGTTCGCAGCGCTGGTACCAATAGTGCGTACCTGCATGTTGCGGGCATGGTGCTGCAGGCCATTACGAACGTGAGGTGTCAGGTGCATGGTGCCAAACGATCCATTGCCGAGTTCAACCTGCGCAAGGGCAAGGCAATGGCCGTGAGCTGCGAGCTGACGGGCGAGGACGCGTGGCATTTCCTGAGCAAGGTGGTGGAGCTGGTGATGCCGCGGATGAAGGACTTTTCAGGGGTGAGTGGGGGCAGTGGGGATGGGAGTGGGAATCTGGCGTGGGGGTTTGGGAAGGAGGTTGTGGGCATGTTCCCGGAGGTGGAGGTGAATTATGATGCGTGAGTTTTCTCTTTTCTTTTTCCTTCTTCATTGTTGATCCATTGCACTGGGGTTTTGAGGCTGATTTCCATGACAGCTACCCCCACAGAATGCTCCCAGGCGTCGACATTATGGTCTGCACCTCCGCGACCAACGACAAAGACGCCAGGCTGCTGTTGAGCTCGATGGGAGTGCCATTTCAGGGGAAACATGTAAATTAGGCCCTCGTGATCCTACGTACTTTCTTATAGAAAAAAAGGGGATCAAGGTACGATATAGATCCAAACAACAAGTATGTACAGCCAGGTTTAGAAAGTGGATTGTACAACTCTAGTACTGCGCAATAAATCAATGAGAATACTAGTAATTGCACGTCACTGCTAAATTTGGGCATGGTGCCGCTTCTCTACTGTTAGTATAATACTCGAAGGTCGTAACCGTTCCACAACAGACCGGATTAGTCGGGGGGGAGATGAAAGCTCTGCGTATTTTCTAACCCTCCATTTATCGTTCGCAGTTCTAGAGCCCATGTTCCCATTTTCCAAGTTTTTCATATCTCCCTGCCTTTCTCTTTTCTTCCTCTTCCACTCCACGCCTGCCTTCCATCGGCCTTCCTCGCATGCTCGCTTTTCCTCGGCTCCTCGCAAACAGTATTTCTGTTACGCCTACTGCTGTCTCGAATGGGGAGAAGATGGTTGTGTTGTTGTGTATGTATGTATATATATATATATTATATACACCCCGAACTTGGGATTTGAGATTGCAGTTTCGGTTCGGGAAAGCGAGCAGGGCCGCTTTAGAGGGAGCAGCAGGGCAGCAAGGGGGAGCAGCGAGCGAGCCTTTGAGGGAGCATGGGAGAGCAACGAGGGAGCACGAGGGAGCGGCGAGGGAGCAGCAAGGGAAGCAGTCAGTTCCAGCTCCTTGTACTTCGGCTATGATTGCCTAGCTTCTATGTCGTATAGGTTTCAGACCGCAAGTAATCGTTGAAGCTCGATCTTGAATAAAGTACGGGAAGCTTTCGACGCCCCTTAACCACGGTGACTCTAAAACCCCCAAGCATACCTTTTGACCCTTGGCTGGTAGTGCTTAGGGTTAAGGTTGGCGTTCAACCCTGTTTCGATTTTTAAAATTCCCCTTGTAGACAGGAGCCATTCTAGCGACAAGCTTTAGTACAAGATATTGCCGTAAAGTATTGGTACAGGAGCTGTAAGTGGCACACCGTCCTTTCTGGTACTGAAGTAGCTTGGTCGGGATAATCATGACAAGTCAACCACATCGTTCATGTCATCGTCGCTATCGTCGCCTACTACCAGGCTCTCGTCCATTAATGCGTAGACCTTTGACCAGACCTCATCATCGAAGTTGTGGATTTCTTTATCCTGCAGCACACCGGGCTTTGTAGGTGTGGCGGTTGGGGTACTTTTCAGTGCTGTTTCTAGCATAGCAACAATGAAGCTAAAAACCATCCTCAAACCTCCCCCAGCTTTAGTATCCCAGGTTGGAGACTGCATAATGGCTCCACTATCCTTGATGCAGACAAATCCGAAACGAGTACCATCACTATAAAAGCCTTGGGTGATGATGTTTGTTTTGCCTGCTCTACGGCGGTTCTCCCGGAGAATGGCAAGGTAGGTGATGAGTTGCGACTCTCCGGCACCGAATACTGATCTCTGTTTTGCCTCCACGGCAACAAGTAAGGCTCCATCCTCGTCCTTTGAGCCGTATCCTATTGCCCAATCAGCGCGACCACTAACGAGAAATCTGCTCTTTGGAACCGATCGATTGGGAACCTCCACAGATATGGTGGATTCAGGGTATAACTTGGCAGGCTTTTTTGGTGTTTCAGTGGGCACGTTGAGGGCACCTTTCAGAGGAGTCGACGGTGTGGTAAGAGCAGCGGTTTCGGCTTTGGCGGGATTGTATTTGAGTCGTACATATTTTCGACATTGGATAAGGATGATATCAATCGCAATACGGCAAGTAGCCTCGGATTGCTCCTCATAAAAGGCGTCACGGAGGTCATTCAGGTTTCGTCCTATAAACCAGCTTAATTAACAATTGATCACTAGTAAATGAGATAACATCCAGACGTACGTAGTATTTTAGGCTCATTAAGTATACTGTCTTCTGCCAGCGTCCACCGATCATCCATAGACAGCATATCGAAATTAAGGCCAAAAATTTCGATAATCTGAGGGATGGTTGTATCACTCGCAGTAATCTAGAATATTTCAGTTATTAGAACAGGTTCCAATAGAAAGAGGCAGAGCTTCGAATAATGAAGATAGAGTACAATACCTTTACCAAGCCTTCGGCTGCCGTGACACGAGCAAGATACTGGCGGAGATAATCCAACGGCGAGATACTGAACGTGGGGTTGATGAGGTCCAGCATGGCTTGCAAAGCAGGTCTAGCCAGCAGCTTCTTTGTGGTTGACACTTGTTGGATCTCAGCATGCATAGCTCTGATTTCGTTGTCAGAGAGCGACATCATTGGATTCAGCTTTACTAGATGTCTGCCGTCGATTTCTTGGGGTTCCTTCACGCTCTACTTCAGGATTTAGAGGGTGAAGTTTGAACGAGACTCGGTCATGCGGACGTCACATGTTTCTACTTGACAGCCAATAAGACAGCTTATATACATTACTAAAACTTTTGACCAATCAGGGCCCAGGAATCGACCATAGGGCTGAGCGTTCTAAAAATCCCGGAGCCGCAGACGCCTGAGAATCCGGAGAAAATAGAGAAAACAGAGCATCTCTTTCTCGAGCTCCCAACATCGAACTTTGTTCCTCCAACCACTGATCTTCTACCCCTATGAGCTCCTCTTCAGTAGGCATTGTTTGGGCTATCTTTCGTAGTGTACGCTCGCGGCATTTCACTACTCTTTCTCTTCTTCCTGGAACGGTTGACTCGGTAAATGCAACGCGTACAGCTGAATCAGATAGCATAGTGCTTGTATCGAGTAGGAATAACAGTCAATAGAGATGGTGGTTGATGTAGAAAGGTTGGGGAAAAGAAGGTTTCGGAAGTTGTTCGAAAATTGCAAGATGTTCTATCGAAACGAGCTAGTCTATATCTAGAAAGGGTTAGCATGAAATCCGATCGGGCTAGACTGCTATCATGTCATTCAGATGTCAAGACTTGACGTCACATGACTTGTCATACCATCGAAATGACTGTCATTACCGATCCCTACTAGTTGGCCTCCATGGAAGACTACGGTAATTACTCAAGCGCTAGGGGAAGGCGGTCACCGTTGAGGAACGCTAAAGTCGTGGGTTCGATTCCCACCGCTCTCAACGATGCTATCAAGGAGGGTTATTAAGGATTTGATTCTAGCTGTGAAAGTATCAGGTTTCTTCGGGTTTTGAGAAGAGGCGGCAGGGGTGGAGGGCTGCAAATCCGACTCGAAAGTGATTCAATCGTATCAACTCAAAATTCTAAACAGTATATCTCGTAGATCAGTTGTACATTGTGCAATCACATCGATAAAATGAACGATGAAGAGTTATGCTTGAGGTTGCTAGCTGATCATGCGAGTAACAGATCACGAGCTTCGCGTTATCGTAGGTCTCTGTATGTGCAAGCTGGTCACTTCGACATGAGCTTCCGTTCGCTGTTTGGTCACATGGTCATCTAGCCATGTGAACTTGTTGTTTGTGAGCCTCGATCTCAATCGACGTGTCGATTTGTCTGTTTGGTAACCTCTAGGCTCTTCTGTAACTAGAAAGAAGGTTCGTCGCCAGCACCACGTAGAATACCATCGATGACCTCCATGAAATTTGCGTGGGACGTAGGATCTAGGCCCATCTTCTTCCGCAGAAAGAAAACACCTTGTGGTTTTCGAACAACGAGCATGAAGAAGTCCCTTCCCAATCTCAGAAACAGAGACGTCAAATCTTTTGATATCGACGCATTCGGAAAGCGGTGAGGGTTTCAAGTACACGAGACTCGGAATGCAGCCCAATCTTTGTTTGATACTCGCTTCATCTTGCCGTTATCGCTCAGTAACACGAAGAATGATGTCAGAGCAATCACATGAACTGAGTGAATGTAAAAGATCGGTCAAGATTACAGTAGCAATATGGAAATGAAGTTTCTGCAAGTGAAAGAAAGAGAAGAATCCTTGCTAGGCTCGAAACCGACATTGCCGTTTTCAATGAGCAACGCAGGTGTTTTAATTCTTTAGTTCTAGGTGTTTTTTCTACCAATAAATCCTTCGAATGAGAATATACAGATTGACATCTGTGAGATTGAGAAAGTCGTTCAGAATCTGAGCATGTGATCAAATGACTTTGCGTGCTTTAACTTTTACGTGTAACTTGTAAGATACCGTATTCTAGTCGGTTAGTGCTGCTGAATCGGAAGATTTCCCCGAGTCTGCAGCTCGAACACGAGCCCAAAACGCCCCTGTCTCTCTCTCTCTCTCTCTACAATCACAGGACGGCAGTACCATTATTAAGATGATGAGGTACTGTACCTCTTACAGTACCTACTACCTTACGTGCTTACATAGCCTATCGGCCAGCGTTTCATACCTTGAGGTTGATTGGTGGATGATGCCATGATGCGATGATGCATTGATTGATGAATGATGACTGTCAGTACTGTACGGAGTACTCCGTATGTCACCAAGAGAGCAGCCGCCCTATTGGCTATTGTCTCCAGTCACCATCGGCATCTCGTCATCCGAGACGGAAAGAACTCAAGTAGAGAAGCAATCTGACATCTCACGGAATCAGTCTATGGGTAAACTGTGTTTAGTGACGGTGAATGGCAACGATCTTGTAGCATCGCATCAGCGCTGTGCTTGGCTGAACACACCAGTACGAGACGGAAGAGGGAAGAGAAAAGAGGGTGTGAACGTTGGATCGTTGGATCGTTGGATCGTTGGATCGTTGGATCGTTTGCATGAGAAGGACTTCCGTAAGGGCTGAAACTCTGTGCCTCGCCCAATCAGAAGCCCATGCTTGCGGTACCTGCCAGTCTTATACTCTTCTTGTCGCGAGCAAGACAAAGACCATCGCATCTTCCCCTCAGCTGGATCTGTCTATTCTACTACTAAATTAGGATTCATTTATCTGCCGGCTTGATACCATCCCATGATCATCACTTGCGATAGAACCGAATATCCCCATCCAGCGCAACTGTTTCCCTAAGTGCTATTGCAGTCTTGATTCGGTCACTATCCCACTCGCTACCTACCTTAGGCAGGGCCGTTGACCCGCAGCGAAGTACTCGCTTTGAGCCTAGAACTACTACCCCACCTGAAACACCCCAAGGACCCCCCGCCCCGCCCAAACTTCGAAACAAGGAACATTCACCCGGACACATTTCCCTCAGCAATTCATTGAACGACAATAGTTCTAATCATTACACACAATCTTCCGTGCATCTTCTGACCTCCTTACACCTCACCAGTCATCATATCTATTCGCAGGTCGAATTTAATCCCCATCATTTCTGACGCATCCCCCGTGTCTTGCTGCTTCAACCTCTCCACATCCCACTCGTGAGCCCGACCAACTCTCCCTCTCATCACCCTCACCGGATCTGTCTCCGTCGCGGAATCCTTGGACGGCTCCTCTCGAATGGTTGGTCTGGGGTACTAAGGAGGAAGAGGTGGGAGGCCTGAGCCATGGCGATGCTTGCCCCCAAGGCCCCATACCCGTCGTCAATGGGAATGGGCTCCAGTCAGACGAATTCAGCAGGCCAGTACTCTGCTGGTTTGTCGAATCATAGCACGTCGGTCGTCGGGGCTACGCACAACGCTCCGTTCGCTAGTCCGACCGAGTCGGAGTTCTCAGAAGCATTAGATGGCCCTGATTCTGTTCGGTAAGCTCCTCATGGCAAACATTAGGTCCTTGTATCACGAGCTACGATTAACCAAAGACCCGGCACGCAGGAACTGGGATGAGAAACGTGTTGGAGAATGGCTGCGCGTGATAAATTGTGCTCAATACGAGCGACTCTTCAAAGGTAAGCTTGCCAGGCCTTATATATCATCCTGTTTTGCTACATCCGGTTGGAAGTCCTGCGAAACCTGACACTACAACTCAGAAAATAATGTCACCGGAAGTAACCTGATCGAATGCGACCAGAGTGTGCTGAAGGAGATGGGCATCAAGAAAATTGGTGATCGGGTGCGAATATTCGTTGCCATCAAGCAGCTTAGGACCAAAGCTGTGGGGAACCACAAGAAACGTACCAGGGACTCCATCGCTGCCTTGGATAGCCGCCAGCTTCATACACCCTACACACCCTCATCCTCCGGATCTCCACGCCACTTCAACAACACCAAAGAGCGGACATATTTACCACCTCCGGCTAACCAACGATCACGTCAAGGTGATCCATCAGCGGTAGACAATCATCACATCTCTAGTCTCAATAGACCTGGCTCACCTTTTGCTGAGCCCGATGGAAGAGGCTTGCGGCCTCGACGGTACGGTGGCATGAGCCCTGTAGAAAGTTCACGCAGAGACCAGCAACAAGGCATCACCAGCAATCCTGGATCCGCAAACACCGCTTCGGGGCGTCGACCGGCGACACCGAGCCGTCAGAACCCAGGTATGGACTCTACTGTTGGCACACTCGCGCCAGGCTCGCCTCATATACGAGTGATATACAACAGTGGGCAGACCAAAGTACTCGATATCAAGAACTGCAAGACGGTAGAGCAGATCATTCTCAACGTATTGCGGAAGCTCAACCTCCCGGAGCACCACTCGAAGAATTACTGTTTCTACCTTTTGGAAGGCATCTATCCGGATCCCAATAACTGTCGCCGTATCCCTGATTCGGAGCTTGTGCGAATTTGTACGGATCTGAAAGGAAGTGAACGAGGTCGACTAATATTGAGGAAAATCCATGCCGGCGAACCTGATGACGATGATCTGCGCAAAGCTGCTTCTATATCATTCGAGGAGCACAACGATGTGCATGTAAAGACAATTTCCAATAATAACCCTCAAAGCAAACTCAAGGTGCAAAAGTTGACTGGCGAGAACTGGGGAGAATTGAGCTACCCACTATCCCCAGCATCATTCCAGCCATCACGCAATTTTGGCGCGACCGTGCCGGCTGCGCGGCCGCGAACCAATAGCACCACAGTTCAAGATTGGAATCATCCTGAGCGGGCGGATTCTCGCCGAGATACAAAACCAAAGATCAAAGAGTTCTGGTCGGGCGGTCGTCCACCAAGCGAGATGATTAGCCAAGAACTGACAACGTATTTTCCGGATCACGAGAAAGAGAAAATTGAGAAGGCTGTGCGAATGTCGATGCGGCGATCAGCTCGGCTGAGCAGAGCCGCCAGCCGAATCAGCGTTGCCAGCAATATCAGCTTTACACCAAGCCTCAAAGATGCTCCTCCGCTACCCAATATTGCGGATGCATGGCTAGCTGGAGGTCCGGCCCGTGGAGGTCCACGTCCTCTTTCCGTATCAAAGTTTGCACTACCACAGACAGCGTACCGCGACTCCATCGCTTCGAGTTCTCTACAGCCGTTGCAAGAAGAATCGCCAGTCGAGCCTAACAGGAAGTCTTACGTATCGTTCGAAAGTGACTCACAACCCACCAATGGTGACGTTGCCCTTTCAGAGGGCCAGTCATCCTTACTGAGTTATTTCGATGAATCAGAGAGCAGCGGCCGAACCACAGAGGCAGGTGGCTCTCTCAACGATCACCTTAGCCACGCCCTCGCCGAAGATGGTGAGGAGCTCGACGAAGAGCTCGACCAATTCCTCAAAGGCGACTCTTGGGGCGACGTCAAGTGGATTCGAGGTGCTCTTATCGGCCAAGGCTCGTTCGGCAGTGTCTTCCTCGCTCTGCACTCCGTTACCGGCGAGTTGATGGCAGTCAAACAGGTCGAAGTCCCGTCAAACAGCAATAGCACCATGGATAAGCGAAAGGAGAGCATGGTCGCCGCTCTCAAACGCGAGATTGATCTGCTTCGAGATCTCCAGCACGAAAACATTGTGCAATATCTGGGCTCCAACTCTGACAACGAGCACTTTAATATTTTCCTCGAATACATCACCGGTGGTTCGGTGGCGGCTATGTTGACCTCGTATGGCCAACTCCAGGAACCTCTCATTCGCAACTTCGTCCGCCAGATCCTCGCCGGTCTGTCGTATCTGCATGGCAGAGACATCATCCACCGGGACATCAAGGGCGCCAACATTCTGGTTGACAACAAAGGCAACATCAAAATCTCCGATTTTGGCATCTCCAAACGCGTCGAAGCGTCAGCCATCCTCCAACCTGCCAAAAATGGCGGCCACATCCATCGTCCTTCGCTACAGGGCTCCGTCTTCTGGATGGCCCCCGAGGTCGTCAAACAAACATCGTACACCCGCAAAGCAGACATTTGGTCCCTGGGCTGCCTCATCATCGAAATGTTCACGGGCAACCACCCGTTCCCGGATTGTTCGCAGCTGCAAGCCATCTTCCAGATTGGGAATTCCAGCGCGAAACCAAAGATCCCCGAGTATGTGAGTGAGGAGGGGAAATCATTCCTGAGCAAGACGTTTGAGATTGATCATGAGAAGAGGCCGAGTGCGGATGAGTTGTTGTTGCATCCGTTTTTGAAGCAGATTGTTTGATAAGGGGGCAAGAAAGAAGTCGGTGCTGCGGGAAACCGAAGCGGAGCGAGTGGAGCAATTCGTCTAATGCCTTGGACACAGACCATCAACAGTTGTATTTTTATATGAGACCTATGGTGCTTACGTGAGATGGCCATCCTAGATACATGCAAAATTGGTAGAAAATTTTGCAGTCCCTCACAAGTCCTCCTCCATTCTGAATGCTTGTATTATAAAAGCGATTCGACAAAATGACCCCAACCGCCTCCCACCATCCCATCCCACCCCATCCCTCTCACACATCCACATCCACACCCACCCTTCCCCCCCCCTCACTAAAACCCCTAACCCCCTAAACCCCTCACTAAACCTCTAAACCCCTAAACCCCTACCTTAAACCACAACATCCCCACAACATCCCATGACCCACCCAGCTCTCTCTACACAGTACACCCCCCCCCCACCCCACCCAAACTCAGGATTGTATGATTGTAGGATTCGAGAAGTGCCGTTTTAGTTTGATTCGGGAAGAGAGCGGTGAGGGAGCATGGGGGAGCATGGGAGAGCATGGGAGAGGGAGGGAGCATGGGGAAGAGGGAGCAGCAGTAGGGAGGGAGCAGTAGGGAGGGAGGGAGCATGGGAGAGCAGCAGAGAGGGAGGGAGCATGGGGGAAGCATGTGGGGAACATGGGGGAGCATGGGGGAGCAAAGAGGGAGGGAGAGAAGCAGCAGGGAGGGAGGGAGGGAGCATGGGGGGGAGGGAGCAGAATAACAAAAAACCGGCTTTGGTGCGGCATGGAGGAGGGTAGGATCACGTCAAGGTTTCCTGTCTGAAGATTTTCAAAGATATATATACGAGCCGAGTACATAAGGTAGATCGCGTGCCCTCTGGGGCCCTTCTGTCCAGGCTTATTGGTTGACTTACTGTAGAACCGACCTTATATCCTCCTTATTCCTTCTGCGCCATTTCCCGTCTAAAATTGGTTTTGGGGCTCACACTATGTACTCTGCTAATTTCACCCCCCCCGACAGGACTGAATTGAATCCGACTCTTCGTCTTAAGTTTTCCCCCAACCATTCAGACTCCCAGATACCATACCGCCTGCACCTGTATAGTTCATCTTACGCTTTTATCCGTCTGCTTCCCAGATGAAACATCATCTTTCGTTCACGAACTTACTAATGTCGAAGAAACCTTCGGGCCGTACGAGCCCTTGCCAGGTGAGACCGACGTCGAAGCGTTGAATTGGGCAATTTTCGCTATAAAGCTGTATTATATTGCTCAAGTTTGTAGTTCCGTCCAACTCGAGGAGTAAACAGTACGAGTACGCCAAAATACCAGCGTCAAACCCGGCCGACTCGCTCCGTATTTCAATGGGGCAGATACCGGCTTTGCTCCCCTGCTTAGGAGTATTTTGGGCTTGCTATGCCGAAGAAGGCACAAAGGTGAGTACTAATCCTTTCGACCGGGTAAATTTGGATTGTAATAGCCTCTTTTGGCTAGAGACTTTGTTTTATCATCTACAGCCTTCAAGAAATGTATCACTTGTGCAGACCGTCTCTGTACTAGCCTCGAATTTTGGAGCGGCGGCATGGGTGGAGGTTGGGATTCTCGGTGCTGTCATGCTGGGCTTCTCATGGGTCTGCTAGAAATCATTGCAGGTGGTTCACAGGGGTCGTTGGAGTCGAGAATTAGGTGGAGAGAAGAGGACTAAGTGATAGTGTATATGTGGAAGATATGTCCATCCGTCCTGTTTATGGAATGAATAGAAAGTGAACCATGCCAACCAGGCTGAGAACCAGGTATGGACCGTGGTAGACCGATCTTAAAAGGCCACGGCCAAAATGATCTTTGGAGGTAATTTTCGCTTTTCGAGCGACCTTTGACCAAGGTGAAAACTCCAGCGACGGATGTGGAAGAATTGAAAGGTTGCTTATCCTGCGCGACCAAATCTAAGAAGGAAGAATACCACTCCGATCCTAGAGGCGCGCCTTCTGGTAGTTCAGGGGGACTATCTTCTTTCCTACCTTTCCTACTTAGGCGATGAACCACAGCCGGCATTAAAGTCCACTAGCGTTATCGGATTTCCGCTTCAGTTGCTAAGCCATGGGTCATCAAGCAGCTGTTTTGCTGTCTGTCTCTTCTCCGGAACCCAATGCAACATCTTCCTCATAAAATCTAAGAACAAAGCTTTGTTCTCACCACTTAGCTGTTCTTCGGAGTCCTCCAAGGAGATATCCGGAACCTCGACTGCGCCTTTCCAGCTGCCAGTATTATCAAAGTACTGCCACGATGTTTCAGTACGCTGAAGGTAATCCAGCGGAGGCAGTCCCAGCACGGCAACCATTTCAGCCATGTGGTGGAGGCTGGAGCCTTCGCCGTTGCCATCCTGAGCGTTGAATAGGTGCTTGTTCTCGAACACGTCCCAGATCTATTAATGCAGGCCAATTAGAACTGTACGAAAATGTTGTGCAGGGAAACACCAAACGTTTGCATTGGACACACTCACCATGACACCAACGTTCCATATATCAACACTATAGGTCCACGGAATATCAAGTATGATTTCCGGTGCTCGGTAGACGTACGGTTGAATGTCGTCGTTGTACGTCTCCTTGCCAAAGCGGGCTTCGCCAAAGTCGCAAAGTACTGGACGACCGGGCTTTTTGGGCCGCTTTAGTCCCCGAGACTCATAGATCACCCGGTCTCCATCGACTTTACGAGGACTTGGGTTGCTTAGCTCGGCCGCTTCGAAATCCTCGAGGATTGAGTCCTCTTCGATCCTGAGATGGACGTTTCTCGCTTGCAAATCTGGCAGAGACGGAGTTAGCACGATCCCAGCAGAGCATGGCGGGATGAAAGGCCAAAAGCTCAAGCAAAACTCTTATTACCTGCGTGAATCATTTCGGCATCTGTGTGCAAGAAGTCAAGAGCACGGAGTAAATGGGCTAGGAAGACTTTAAGAAGATTCTCGGGGAGCTTTCGTCCGGGACTCAGCTGTCTCAGCGTCTCCATGCTCATGCCCAGAGGCTCGTGAACCAGGCATTGATGTTCACCAGCTGGCCCCGTAGCTTTGAAAGAATCAAGAAGCTGCCGAACGAGTAACGCGCCGGGATTGCTCGTCGTAATTGTGCCAAGATGGTTGTAGGCCGCAAGCTCGCGGCGAACGGTTGGAGAATCCTGCTCACACACTTTCAAAGTAACGTATTTGTGCCCTCTGGTATCGGCAGTCAGTGTTGTGCGAGCCTGATGGCGATGCTCCCACCTGAGATCGCGACAGAGCCATGCAGTCGACCGCGAACCGTAGCCAAGTTTGCCCAATACTTGGTACTGCGATCGGAAGACTTCACCAATATGAACAGGGTAGAAAAGGCCCGGTTCATACCAGTCCCAGTTCTCCTCCTCTATCTGCTCAGCGCCGCTGAGGACTTTGAAGCCGCTGTTTAGAAATCTCCTAGGTGGCGAAGCAGAACGTGTAAAATAATTTCTGACCCAGCGACCTATAGTAGCCATAATGAGGATATGAGGTTTCCATAAACGGACTTACAGAGTTATGAATGAAGGAGTCTACGCATGCGGAGTTAACAAATTTCACCTGCATCGTGTGCACGCATAGTAAGCATCGACTAACCTCGTTAAAGATTAGTGTGACACGTCTGAGAATCTTAGGCAAGAGCCTTCATCAGTCATGCATATGCAGTAAGCTTAGGTAATCAAGGTCGAGCTTACCTCTAGGCTCTGAGTCCCGTTATTGCTCTGCCCAATATGATATATCACAGGCTTCACAGCCCGACCTACCTTAGGTACCTACCTTATAGACTACCAGTCAACTAGCACATGAATTTACAAGCCATTTTCTTATGTACGTTCATTCTTAGTTAGCAGTATGAGCAGCCTGAGGGCGCTGTGATAGTCTACTTAAATTGCTATATTGAGCAAGTCAACGCACTTTGTTGCATGAACGCTATATATCGTCCTGAGGTATGGCTGTCGTGGCTGATCAGAAATCATCAATCATGATTCTCTCTTAGCAGCTTGAGATGACTTCTGCTCAGCATGCTCAAACCTTCACAGTTCTGTTTGTAAAGTTGTGGACACACTCATTCGCCACCAGTGACCAGTTGTTTCTCTCCCTAGGCGTCTTGAAGAGAATTAGTCTATATTGTTAGGAATATACAAAATCTACTGCTGTGTCAATTGGCTTAGCCTTTTGGCCGAGAGGTAGATGTACAATATATATTGCCGTTCGTACAGGACATATGAAGGGAGAATTTGAAGTTTGAGCAAAGAGTCATAAATTAGGATGAGAGTGAAAGATAGTGCTTCGATAAGAGGGAGAATAAAAGACACGCCACATTTCATAGCTCTACTCTTTGCTAGGTAGCGTTGATATACCCATCTGGGCTCCCAAATCCCAATAGTATGCACACCACACCCTTAGCAAGTCCTGATAAGGAGGGGAAAATAATGCATGGTAAACATTGCCGCATCTACTTGCGCTTGCTGGTGCCATCTTGGTGAACGTGGATCGTATCCACGCGCGAGCCGCTCTCCTTGAGCAAACGGACCGAAATTACATCCTTCGGATCACTGGGATCCTTGTGGGATTTATGTGGCTGAGCGCCTCTGCGAGTTACGGTCAACAAAACCAATTTTCTCCCTTTCTTAGCTAGTACGGCATACTTGATCTCCGCTTGCTTGATTATTGGATTCTGGCCACAGGTGTCTGTTAGATCACTAAATTCGCAATGATAGCACAACCCAGTAGATGAAACGTACAGTGTTCTCAGCAGCTGTCAGCACCTCGTTCACGGGCTTTTGCCAAATTTCAGGCAGGTCTGTGAGCTTGACCTTGCCGACGTAGAAGATGAAGCGTTTGAACATTTGGCTGGCCATTCTGGGACGAATTATGCGGCGGTCAGTTGAGCTGACAGATTTCTTGAGAGCGGGAAGGATTCTGACAGAAACCTGAAACTTTTTTCGGAGCGTCAAACTTAGGATATATATATCAGCGAAACAGTAGGACCATGGCTAGAAGCGCCAAAAGACTGGGAAATGCGTCAGCTTGACCAAAAAAAATTCTGCTTGAAGAGAGAGAGACAGGGGCGGAAGGCGTTTCGAGCTCGTGTTCGAGCTGCATACTCGGGGAAATCTTCCGATTCAGCAGCACTAGCCGACTACGGTATCTTACAAGTTACAAGTAAAAGTTAAAGCATCGAAGTCATTTGATCACATGCTCAGATTCTGAAGGCTTTCTCAACCTCACAGATGCCAATCTGTATATCCTCATTCGAAGTGTATATTGATAGAAATTCCTAAAGAATGAGAACATCTGCCTTGCTCATTGAAAACGACCATGTCGGTTTCGGGCCTAGTAAGGTTGACAATTCTTCTCTTTCTTTCACTTGCCCAAAGTCAGAAACTTCATTTTCCATATTGCTACTTTAACCTTGACCAATCTTTTACATTCACCCAGTTCATGTGATTGCTCTGACATCATCCTTCGTGTTACTGACCGATAACGGCAAGATGGAGCGAGTATCAAACAAAGATTGGGCTGGATTCCGAGTCTCGTGTACTTGAAACCCTCATCGCTTTCCGAATGCGTCGGTATCAAAGATTTGACATCTCTGTTTCCGAGATTCGGGAGGAACTCCTCCATGCCCGTGGTTCGGAAACCATGGGGTGTTTTCTTTCTGCGGAAGAAGATGGGCCTAGATCCTACGCTCCACGCAAATCTCATGGAGATCATCGATGGTAGGTCATATTCATGTGCAGCATGCCAGATTTCGGCGGTGATACTCTGTTTCTACATGCTGGGATTATTCTTATTCAGAGTTGCGTTTCTCTGCCTTTTCATCTGCCGAACCCGGAGCCCTTCTAAGCTGTCGCCGGTCGAATCATGGCGATCGTTTGAAACTTTGAACATGCATCTTCAAAACAGTCGATATATCAACCTCTTTGTTGCATAAGTTTCTGGTCGTACTTTGATCAATCCCGTTCCGCAACCGGTTAAATATTCTTTATCTTCAAACAACGAGCATGTGATCTCATTCTTTCTTTAAAGAGACGTTAATGGTTTGATAGCCGCTCTGATGGTCAACCTGAGATATGTGAAACGTTTGGTAATCGGCTGAGTAACCCCCCAGAGAGGAGTCCAATCAAGAAACCGTTTTCAGCTCGTCGGTACAAGAGAAAGAGCCAAACATAGCGATAGTCTTACCACGGGGAACTATTTAATCGCTTTCTCTAGAATAGATGACCTCCTTCTAGCTTCCGTTTCGGGATATTATTGATAGTATAGTGACTTTGATCAAAACTACCATGAGCATCTCGTCACCGCCAACATTGTGATCTCCTGTCAATAGCTCCCCTGGCTCTCACCTGCCCTGGCTCCGTAAGTCTGTGTTGAGATGCCCCTTGCAAGATAGACGTAGGTCAAGCGTTAGTGGCTCGCTAGCCAAAAATTCCAGCCCTATGACAGCATGTATTCCACGCAGGTACTCTGCTCTGGCTGCCTATGGAATTTAGACATGGACGACTAAATCAGCCTCAGAAGAGGCTTTTGTGAGTAGAGAGCTACTGGCAGTCATGGCTACTGTGTCTGACGGTCTCGGAGCTTCCAATACTCTGCAGGACTTCACAGAAACGTCTCTACCCATCTTCAAAGTCGAACGAGTCCAGCTCCAATTCTCCATATCCTCGGATTTCGTCGCGGCGCAGGTAGCTAATAATGTCCTGGTACTTGCGTTATCCACCGGGCGCATCTTACGGATTGACCTTGACAGTCCCGGGGATATAGACGGTTCGTCCGCTTCCTAATGCTTCAACCGCTGTCAACCTAAGTTGCCACTTCTTTCCAGATATCGACTTGCCCAAGAAGACATCAGAGGTCGGTCTAATCCGCCGCATGTTCCTTGACCCTTCGGCTTCACACCTGATAATTACCACCACCTCTGGCGAGAACTACTATCTTCATACGCAATCCAGGCAGCCAAAGGCGCTATCACGGTTGAAGGGCGTGGTCATTGAAAGCATAGCTTGGAACCCATCTTTGCCTACAGCTTCGACACGGGAAATCCTGGTCGGTTCATCAGATGGTAACGTCTACGAGGTGTACATGGAGCCATCAAGCGGGTTTGCTCGACGAGAAGATAAATATCTGAAAGCAGTCTACAAAACGACCGATGGACCGGTGACGGGTTTGCTAGTGGACTTGGTCCAAGGGCGATATGATACTCGAAGGGTGATGGTCGCGACGCCGAGTAAATTACTGCACTTTCTGGGACGTATAGGACGTCCTGGACAAGAGGGATCAGGGTCGATTTTTACGAAGCTATTCGAAACAGAAACTCCTACCTTCCACGAAGTATCTCCCAACGCCAAAGATGCTCCTTCATCCTTGAATATTTCTCCTGACTCGCCAGACATGTCCTCTGTTGAGAATGTCGATGGAGAGCGTTTGTATGCCTGGCTTAACGCGCAAGGAATATTGCATGGGAAATTGCAGACGTCGACAGTGTTACCTAGTCTTGGTACCAACATATTCAACAACTCTAAAATGTTATCGAGATCTCAGATACCTGCTTCTGTGGGTACGAGTGGCCGAAAGAAAGCCACTTCAGAGTCCATATACGGCGTTGCTCTCTCTCAGTGGCACATAATATGCTCCGTCGAAGGTAGAATAGTGGCGATGCAGAGACTGGATGAACATGTCGTGTATGATCAAGCCGTACTTGAGCGTGGAGAAAGTGTGCTATGCCTCCTAGCAGACCAAAAGAAGAATACCTATTGGCTCTTTACCACCCAAGAAATATTTGAAATCGTAATAACAGACGAAGATCGCGATATATGGAAGATAATGCTTAAAGAGCAGAAATATGATCTAGCTTCGCAATATGCAAGGTCACCCTCTCAGAAAGACGCTGTTGCATCTGCTTCCGGAGATTACCTGATCAGCAAAGGGCAATACCTCGAGGCAGCAAGTGTATATGGAAAGAGCAGCAGACCCTTTGAGCAAGTTGCTCTAACTTTCATCGATCATGGCGAACATGATGCGCTTCGAAAATATCTTTTGACCAAGTTAGCAACATATAAAAAGTCGTCCATCATGCAAAGAGTGATGATTGCAAGCTGGCTCACTGAAATATTCATGTCAAAATTGAACTCACTCGATGATACCATCACTACCAAGGCACAGCTAGCAGAGAACACGAATACTGCAGAGACAAAGGACGAGCTCGCTATTATCCGCAAGGAGTTTCAAGACTTTGTCGTCAAGTATAAAGCTGATCTTGATCGAAAAACAACATATGAGATCATCAGCAGCCATGGACGAGAGCAAGAATTGCTTTCTTATGCCACAGCGATTAATGACTACAATTATGTGCTCGAATACTGGGTACAACGAGAGCGATGGCAGGAAACTCTCGACGTGCTGAAACAGCAAACGGACCCAGCCACTTTTTACAGATATAGCTCCGTCCTCATGGCTCATGCGGCTACTGAACTGGTCGATATCCTGATGCGCCATCCAGACCTTAATCCTCGCAACCTCATCCCCGCACTCCTTAATTACAACAAAGACAACCCCATTCCCGTCACCCAAAATCAAGCCGTCCGTTACTTGAACTTCTGCATCACTACCCTCCACTCCACCGACGCCGCCATCCACAACACCCTCATCTCCATCTACGCTTCCCACCCCTCTCCTTCCGAGTCCGCCCTCCTATCCTACCTCTCCACTCAATCCCTCTCCCAAAGCCCAGCGTATGACGCCGACTTCGCCTTCCGCCTCTGTATCCAGCATGCCCGAGTTCAATCCGCTGTCCACATATACTCCTCCATGGGCCAGTACGCCTCGGCCGTTGACTTGGCACTCAAGCACGACCAAATCGACCTCGCGTCCCTTGTTGCCGACAGACCTGCTGACAGCGATCCCGCTTTGCGCAAGAAATTGTGGCTGGCGGTCGCGAAGAAAGTGATCAGTAAGCAAGGGGTGGGTAGTATTAAAACCGCCATCGACTTTCTTAAACGCTGCGATCTCTTGCGCATCGAAGATCTCATCCCGTTCTTCCCGGATTTTGTTGTCATTGATGATTTCAAAGACGAAATCTGCCAGGCCCTAGAATCATATTCCCGCTCCATCAGCGCCCTCGACCAAGAAATGGACGCCTCGCAAACCACCGCCGAAGCCATCAAAGCCGATATCAAATCTTTGAATCACCGCTACGCGATTGTGGAGCCCGGCGAAAAGTGCAGGGTGTGTGAGCTGCCGCTGTTGAGCAAGCAGTTTTTCGTGTTTCCGTCGTGCCAGCATGGTTTCCATAGCGAGTGTCTGGGGCGCAAGGTGATGGAAGGCGCCGGGGTGACGGTCAGGGGGAGGATTAGGGAATTGCAGGCGAGTCTAGGGAGGGGAGGAAGGAGGGAGAGGGAAGCGAAGGAATTGGATGGGTTGGTGGGGAGGGAGTGGTGAGTCTCGTCTTTTTCCTACCCGCATTACTGTCACAGTTTGAATTCAGGGTACGGATGTGCTGACGTTGCTGGTGAACCACAGTATTCTATGCGGCGAATTCGCCATCAAAATCATTGATGAGCCGTTCGTATCAGAGACCGATGATGTGGACGAGTGGGCTTTGTGAGGTTCGCCCTCACTATCGGATATCCGACGAGGCGATTCAGCTGCTTTCGCCAAGACGATCATAAGGGTTATTTAAACAAATTGCTAAATACCCAGTCGCTTAGTCCGCCCACCCCTCTCGTGATCTTTGAAGGGAACCGTATACTTGCGAGCGTCCGGTCCTCGACATGAGATTTTACAATCATGTCTATGTTTTATCTTGTCAAATTCTCTCGCTCAACCCCCTTTTCCATTCTTTCCATTCTATATCCCTCTCTTATCACGCACCCGTCAAACCCGTGTCCTGGCAAGGCTCATGCTACCACCATCCCTCTATTTAATATTCTGTTGCAGCTTACGGGAAGTGTTTGACCAGTTGTAATCTCAATCGTTTTGTGCGCTGCTGCGAAAATGCCCGGTTTTCTGTTTTCGTCAAGGTTGGCGGATTTTTTTTTTGGATTTTTCAACTTCCTCACTGTCCAACCCGTCTTTTCCCCTACCCTAACACTACTCACCCCTCCTGGCCCAACCATCCCTCAACCCCAAACAACCCCCCCCCCCCCGTGGTATCTCTATCTCAACCCTCCTCTCAAACCATTCATTCGCGCAGTGTTCGAACAACAAGAGTTGCCCGGGCCCGTCCACTAGTTTCGTTGAGAGGAATGGCTGGATTTAAGGGGCTGAGGGGGTTGGGGAGGGGCAGGGGCGGCGGGGAGGGAAGAAGAAGGGGGGGGTTGGAGCTGATGAGGAAGTGAGAGTGAAGACGAGAATGAGAATGAGAAGCGGTTTAGAAAAGAAGATGGTCCGAAAAGACTTCTGTCGACGCAGAGACTAGAGAAGCCATCGTTGAAAGGCCAAAGTGCTCAAGATAATTGACTACAGTAACTCTCAATACTCCTGCAAACCTCCTCCATTAATCCCCCTACCTAACCCACATCCCCCACCCCTTCAAAACCACAGCACGAAAACCAAACCCCGCCCCCCACACCTCCCCGCTAAAAACCCCTTTCATCAGCATGCCTGCCCTTCCTCCCCCCTCAACCAACCAACCCGCTCGCAGCTCCAAGATCCCACCCACGCGCCACCGAGAGAGAATAATGCGAGTGCGCAGGAACAGAGAGAGACAGTGCAAGGTAGCGAAATGAAGCTTTTCACCCTGCGAGATGGTAAACAAGCATGTTTTCTTTTCTTTCGACACGTGTGGATGTTTGGTGAAGGAATGGATGGGATGGATACGTGCGCGTTACGTTGTGCGATACGGAACCATCGGTTGGCGCTTTGGGTTGGGTTGGATTGGATTGGATTGGATTGGATTGGATGGTTAGAGGGAGGGAGGGAGGGAGGAGGAGGAGGAGGAGGAGGAGGAGGTATGGTAGTGGCAGTGGCAGTGGCAGTGCTAGTGCTAGTAGTAGCGCATCAGTGGTAAATTCAAGGAAATACGCAATCATTTCCATACGCGCGGTACGAGAAGCGCTGTGCCTGCTGCTTGAGCGCGAGGGTGCGAAGGCTGTTGGTTAGGAGCGGCATGGAAGTCTCGACACACAACACAGCGACCAAGAATTTAGCCAAAAAAAGAGGCCCGCCGCCCCAAAAGCGCATCCAACACGGGCTGTGGGTTTTACCCGGTTTTTGCTGTTTTTTTGCCGTGTATATACATACATACATACAACCGGCATACAGTAATAGCTTTTTTCTTCTCTCTACATTTTCCCCATACAACCCGCACTGCCTCGATGCTGCACTTCCGCCTGGTGCTGTATATTACTCTACGGAGTAATCAATGCAGGGGGGGGATGGATGGTTCGGGTGGGATTTTGGGATTTTGGGATTTTGGGGGTTTTTTTAAACCGTATAGTATGTGAATAATATCATATAGTAAGTGAATAATATAGTAAAGCAAAGCAAAGCAAAGCAAAGACCCAGCCTCTTCGCTGGTAGATAATACACCTTTGGAGAAAGATGGTTAAAGCACACGAAGCGAGCATACGAAAAGCTCCCTGTAAAGCTCCTCGACTCTCACATTCGTAGAAACAAAACTGTATCAAGGCATTCCAGCATCACTAGGTAGCTATTAAGATACGAGTTTGATTAAGAGAAAGGTTTGTTTTTTTTTGGAATGATGGATAGATTTATTTTGGGGGAATTTGAAAATTTCTAAAGGAGATGGAGGAGCTGCGGAGTAGATGATACCAGAATAAGAGGATTTGGAGCACGCTGCAATCATTGATGAGACTGGAGGGAGAGGTACCGTGGGAGGTCATGATCGACCCGGGTTGGTCTCTGGCGGTTTTGGGTACATGCTTCTGGTGTTTGGTAATAGGTACTTCCGTAGTAGGGTATGGATCACGTCAAGTTTGTTTGGTAGTGTGAGGTGCCAGTGGTGATTTGAATTGCGAGGGATAAGCGGTGAAGAACAAGGGATTTTGATTGACTAATTCACGGAACACAAGAAGATGTTTGAAGAATCTCATTTGCTGGCGACATAGCTCCTTACTTCCCCATGACCTCCCCACTTTCTAGCACCATATGTTGGATGCACAAGCAAGAAAAAACATCTCTCGAACAAGAGCGGTGAAGACGAAAAACGTTGGTTTGACAAGATGAAGCTAACAGAAAGTCATGAAGTAAAAAGTTCTAGAAGCACGCTGCACAGACCCTTGATGGTTGGCAGGTACAATGGTACATCGAGGACGAGGTCCTTTAGCCTATCAGATGAGTCTCGTAGAGGTCAAGTGCTGGCACCCCACAACGCACCCTATCTTAGTGTCCATCAACAAACCACCCTACCTCGACGGCGTGTCGGAGATATAGCAGTAGTAGATCCACGACTGCTTTATTATTCGGAATTCGGGGTCCAGGCACAAAGACCAAAAAAAGTCAAGCTGCATGCGGCACGCTAGCGTTCGGTGGGTGCGAGATTGCCCTGCGAGGTTTATCCTCTGCTAAGGATTGTCGGAGATTGCGCGGAGAGGGTGTGGCTAAGAGTAGTCAGTAGGTGGGCAGATTACTTTATTGACGAATGTTATATTTATACAATTCGTAGGGCAGTGGTGTCCAGAGTTGTGGCCTAAGGTTGTGGTATTCCGTAGTACTGTAGGTATCCGGTTGGGGAAAGGCGGTTCGTCCGTGATCTTTGTGCGCTTAGGGGGAATTTCCTCCGCCGTCCGGACGACGGGGTTTCCGTCGGTTGGTGGACGAAGTGGAGATGATTGAGAAATGGAATGTTTTCGTCGCTGGATGATTGTTAATAGTGGATTCGCAATTAGTAATGAGCGATGGTTACATATGTACGTGTGATGTAGTGTAGAAGTGGTCGTTCGAGTCCATCTGCAAAAGTCGACTCTATAATCCTCAACATGTCATTATCGTACCTCCTCGGCTTCTTTTACTCTCAACTCCTCGTCTCCCTCCCAAAACCCAAGGAACAATTCACCGGGCAAACAATCATCGTGACAGGCTCCAATACCGGCCTGGGTCTCGAAGCCGCAAAGCACTTTAGCCGGCTGAACGCGGAGAAAATCATCCTTGCGGTGCGAAATGTCGAGAAGGGAAAAGCAGCCAAAACTTCAATAGAAGCAAGCACGAATCGTCATGACGTGGTAGAGGTGTGGCCCCTAGACCTCACAAGCTATGAATCGGTCAAGCACTTTGCCAAAAGGGCAGAAGGTCTGAAGCGATTGGATGTTTTGTTGGAGAATGCGGGCATGATGACCAGCAAGTTCTCGGTGGCGGAGCGGGACGAATTGACAATCACGACCAACGTCGTCAGCACATTCTTGCTAGGCCTTCTTCTTCTTCCGAAGCTACAGGAGACGAATTCGAAATTCAACGTCCTTCCTCGACTAGTCATTGTCTCGTCAGATCTGCATTTTATGGCCTCTCTTGAAGAGAAGAACAGCCCCAATATTTTTGAGGAATTGAGCAATAAGAAAACGGCGAATATGGGTAATAGGTGAGCCTGTCCTTCAACGAGACAGAAACTCTGACGCTAACACCTGGCAGGTATGGCGTTTCCAAGCTTCTTGAAGTTTTCACAGTCCGGGAGCTAGGGAAACTCATCGACAATTCCTCGAAACCTCATGTGATCATAAACTGTCTTACCCCTGGAGCCTGTTACTCTGACTTTGCACGAGAGATTACTGGCACTCTTCAACATTATGTGATGGAGATAGCAAAATTCCTCATTGCTCGGTCGACAGAGGCGGGGAGCAGGACGCTGGTGGCTGCTGCCGCTGCAGGGAACGAAACGCATGGGAAATACATGGCTGATTGCCATGTCTCAAGGTTCGTTGTGTATGACTGGTGCCTAAAGAGTAGCAGCTGACAGTATTTCCTCGTTAGTGAGTCACCCTTCGTGTTGAGCAAAGAAGGAACAGAGACACAGAGGAGAGTGTGGTCAGAGCTATCACGGAAGCTCGAGAACATCCAGCCCGGAATCCTTCAGAACATATGAAGATTGATGACCACGGCAGGAGGATCAAGCAATAACTCGTGTATTGAATTCAATGTAATAAGGTGTAGATTATTAGATAGGTATCGAACTGATACTGTACAAATTAATGAATTATATATATGAACGTCCAATGAATCACAGTGCGGCCTTTACTCCGCTGAGCCCCGGGCTGAAATGACTTGGAAAGGCGGATGAAAGTAGTAAGACTCTTCGTGTCAGACGAGAGGCAAATAATACGACAAGACAGCAACAGCGTGACATTACAACAAAAGAATGCTCTAGCAATGTCGAGGCGGGTACTCGTACATGTCCCTGCGGGCCATAGGAGTACATGACTACCGGTACTTGACGGCATACTCGTGACACTCGTGCCATGTTCTCGATTCGTGGAAAGCTGCAGTAATAACGGCTACAAACGGGCTGGGTGCAGCTGCAGTATTATTATTATGATCTTCTTGCGATGCTTGTGTGACAGTGAGGAGCCAGCAGAACCATATGATGATATGAGAGGCTTACTGTCAACGCTATATCAGTTAGCCATGCTTCCAGCAATAAAAGCTGCATCTCGAAGCGAATCAAGCTAGAACTAATCATACAGCACACGAAACATCTTAGGGGCGACTTGACAGCGTTTGCCAATCCGCCCGGGCTTTGTCATGGCAACAATGCCGACTCGTTACAAGAGTGCCTCAGGCTAACCTATGAAAAGGGCCAATGCTCTTAATGCGCTGTTGGTTGCATAAGTGTGTAAGAATAATACATGATAAGGTAGTTTTGGTTGCAGGCGTTGAGAGGGGCGCGTCCGGAAGTTGGCGACGAAAAGGGTGTGGCAAAGCCATGAATGCTGTTGGTCGCAACGTGGCCAGACCTTTTTTGAAAGGGCCATGGCCCATGGGGTCTGACCTGACGTGCGCGGCTAGAAATCCTCGTAATAATAATACTCCGCAGCCATCCAAGTTTACTCTAGTCGGTTGATCATCGAGATCATGGGGTGCCATAGGTTTGAGACGCCATTCAAGCTTTTTAATTTCTATCCGCAGTCCGTTCGCATGATGAACAAATAAAATGATTTGTGTAGGAGTATTCCGTAAAGCAGCCGAGTCTACCGGTAGGCTGTAGACGCCATTCCAAGCCATTGGCTCGAGTGCGGGAGAATGCGTGGATAACGTGGATGAGTAAAGGATACTCCGTCAGCTGTACTCCGTACCTGTCACCATTCTATTTGCCTGGTTAATGGCTCGTTTGACGCTCACGAGTACAAGGGGACTCGGTACCATAGATTCGTCATTGTCCATCATAATGGATGTCCCAATCTGGATCCCAGAGATTTGTCCCAAGGAGAAATCGAGTTGCCGATCAGATAATGTGTCCGAGTCTGGCATTCGAGAGCAACTAAAGGCTGTCATGCAGGTGCAAAGTGCCTGGTACAGTAGAGTAGACTGGTAGTATGCCGTAGGTAAGTGTGCGACACTTGGCTCGAGAAGAAAGTCGTGGAATATTGATGATCCATGTTGGCTTGGCAGCGCTAAAGCGTCTTTCCGTTTCTTGTTATGCCAACCCAAAGCTCCCTTTACCTACCTTACCCATACCCCATCAAAGGCCACTCCTCATCATCAACAGCAACAACATGATCCTACTACAACCCCAATCATGACCGGACAATAGTAACCTCCAACTCACCCATCGGTCGTTCGTTGTCGTTGCTATCCTCCTTCAACACCCATCTCTTTTGTTTCCCGTTGTCGTCATCAACCCTCCTTCCGCATTCCTCAGCTGTCGCCTACAGCAACACTCTCGGTGCTACCTCCGCCATCATCACTCTGCGTCTCCAACCTTCAGTCAAGTCGAAGCCTACCTCTCATCTTTAGTTCAAACCTATCTACCAAACCTTCGGTGCGTGAGCTACTGTGGATTCGAGGAATCAGCTCAAGTTCTTGGTTGCCTTCTATGATCTCGACGGCATTCTCGCTGTGACTCGAACGAGAGGCGGGAGCCGAAAGCAATTGATCTAGCTTGACGCTCGCACGTCGAAGATTCATCTACCGCTCTCTGCTACACTTCGATTCTCGCTCCGGCCTACATCAGCTTCCGATAAACGTCCTTTTCGACCTCGATTACCATTATCCGCCATTTTTCTTGTCTCAGACTTCTTCCGTCCTTCTCACGACTCTACGCAGCGAACTACTCTACACCAACCTGGCAACATCCGTTGTCGATTTCCATCGGCGTCCCCTCCTTCGGTCCTAGACCAATCCTGTTCTCCGCCCTCATTTACGCCAGTCACAACTAGTCTTCTATAATCAATCCCGGCTCCAGTTCGGTTGTTTTCCTTGTCAGTATAGCGATAGAGCCCCTTAAGCCGATCAATCTCGGCCAATTTATTTCCTTTGCGTCGAAAACAAAAAACCATTCTTATTTGCACATGAGCCTCTGAAAATACGACGAGGAGTTTCCTGGTCTCCATGAGCGAAGGGTGGAGGGTTTGTATCCAGCGTTTGTGTTTCCAGTTATAATACTTTTTTGCTCTACACAGTACCGACCGTCACGACCGTTCGACATTTCTTAACACCATCCTCCGCCTTCGCCACTTTGTCTCATCGTCCAACAAACTCAAGCATCTTCGAACATTGTCGGCTTTTCGGCCAGCAGAGTGGAGGTCTACCCTACCTTCGCGCTACGCTTGCAGATTATCTCACAGAGCTTGACATCCTGACGCCTCGTTGTGTACCTCAGCGCTAAGAGCTGTCTTTTGTATATTGCTTGATTGATTAATTTTGTACTACTTCGGCCTTCCTACGCCAAGTTCTTTGGTCTTTCGGTTTCCGGAACGCTATGGATTGTATGAAAGCCAGCTTCATTGAGGGTCTGGTTCTAGATGGGCGTTTTCAGTCAATCTCTCCTTTGAATCATGGATCTTTCGGCATGGTCTTCCTGGCGAAGGACCTAATCACCAGTGGTCTCGTTGCGATCAAATGCTCGAGCAAGTCAGCAAATTCCGCCAATTGTCCGGCCGCATCAGGTGATGCCCATCTGGTCGAGCTTGCTTGCCATAACCGACTTGGGTCTCATCCAAACATTGTCAATCTCATCCATTCCTTCGAGACTGATGCACACGTATACTTGGTCTTGGAATTCTGCTCAAAGGGTGATTTGTATGAAGCGATTCGCCTCGGTCAAGGCCCGTTAGAGACCGAGAACGTTCGAGAGTTTATGCTACAACTGGTCGGTGCGGTGGAATACATGCACTCCAAAGGACTCTATCACCGTGATATTAAGCCCGAAAACGTCTTCCTAACTCAAGATGGTTCGATGAAACTCGGTGATTTCGGACTCGCTACTACCGAAGCTTGGTGCTACGATATTTCCGTTGGGAGTGACCGGTACATGTCTCCAGAGCAGTACGACCCAGCGGAGAACGGTTACTCGCCCGCCAAGGCCGATACGTGGGCTGTCGGAATTTGTCTTCTAAACATCCTCTTCTCCCGCAATCCCTTCTTAACGCCAACCGAGTCTGATGTCCTCTTCGCCGACTTCGCTCGAGACAACCAATCTCTTTTCGACATTTTCCCCAACATGTCTCAAGATACTTTCGAAGTGCTTGTCCACGCCATGTCCATCGATCCAGCTAAGCGTTCCCTTACTGCCGTCCGTGAAAAACTCCAGCAAGTCATCAGCTTCACCACAGATGAGGAAGTACTGGATGATTTCTGCAACGAGGACCGCGAGGTCGTGCCAGCAAGCGCCAACCGCGAGCCGCTCCGAACCCCGTCGATCCAAAGCCCCCAAGTCGATCAGGGTGCTGCGTTCCCATGGGCGAAGGCACTTCACATGAGCCCACATCGTCGTCAATTATCTGTCATTCCAGACAACGAGAGCTATACAGAAGATTTGTTCCCTGCTTCCGAAAGAGACCGAGACTCGTGGTACTCTCTGGCTGAGCATAATTCATCTCTTGCGTCCGGCTTGGATTCGACCTTTGCAGCTTCTGTCAAGTCGATGGCGTTGCATCAGCCAGTACCTCGAAATGCTATATGTACGGATTCGCTACCTGTCACTGCCTCACTGCCAATCAAGTCTTCCAAACCTCTACCCGCCTTATCTTCTGTGTTCGGAAAGAAGGACAACTCCGTATCCAAGAGTTGGACCGATCTATGGGATGAAGACGAAGAGGAATTCATGGAGCATGAGAAAGCACTTGAACAACGCCGCGAGTACAATAGCCGAAGCTGGAGCATGGAAAGCAAAGACAGTGACCCAACTCTCCGCCGTGCTCCGCTTTCCGAGCTCAAATCCTTATCAGCTACCAATTCACGGACGAACAGTCCTCGACATGAAGAGGCCGGCAATTCCCTGGACGGCGCGAACGACGTTGTTGACAGCGGCCATTTCGTTTTCGAGGATATCGCACCGCCAACGCCTCGCTACTCACCCCCCTCGAAGCGAACAATCATGGACAAATGGGCAGCCTTAGGCAACCGCCGTCGCGCTTTCCACCAAAGCGCAGAAGGCTCTCCGGACACTCCGAACAAGAAACGAGCAAATCCTGGAAATTGGCGTGGGGGGTTAGGGTTGAGGGTGTGGTCGGGGAATATTGGTTTTGGAGCGTGGGATAAGAAAGAGAACGCGGGCAATAAGGTGCAGGATTGGCGCCGGGATACCCAGAAGATGCGTTCGACAGAGCGTGTCGTGGAGGACTCCGGCGACCATGAGTGGGTTGGGGGCTGGCATGACCTCCATTTGTAGGTTTGGGCGATCTGGACTTGAGCTGTAGCATCCAGGTGCTGCTGGGAGAGAAAGGAAGCGCAGGCTACGCATGTTGTGTTTTGGATTGCTAGGTAACTAGCGAGAGAATACACGCATTTACCCACTCTAAACATTCTACTCTTCGTCTTGACATTGAATTGTTGATGTATGTGACTTCCAAGTCACCTGTACTTGACGCTTCAAACGACCAAAACACCAAAGGCACGGAGCCTTCATGATTATACACCAGTATGCATGCTGTTCATAATTCATAGGATCAAGGGCTGGTGGTACAAATTATATCCGCCGAAGAAACCTAATCGCTGCTTAAAAAGCGGACGTCGAAAAAATTCCTCATCTAACCCCACCATCACCCCCCCCCAAAGTACCATAACAGCATAACCCAGCATCATGGCACCTCAAGGAGAATACGCACTCCTCTGCTTGGAGAATCCTCTCCTTGGTGAGTTCTTCATACTCGCCGTTGATATCAGTTGCTAACCCTAGTTCCCACCAAGACATCCAAGGCCAAGGGTAAGCAGAGAACCAACAAACCATTTTTTTTCATACTTCGAACTCGAACCTATCATTAATTCATTTCTGCAGAGATGAAGCCCTACTCAAGAAGTACGACGTCAAGGCCAACGACGCCATTCTCGCCGAGGAGAAACACATGCCCCTCTACGAAGACCTTCTCCAGAACCACAACGCCAAGCTCATCGCCGGCGGTGCTGCGCAGAACACTGCTCGAGGCGCTCAGGTACCCCTTCCTACCCTCTATCCCCCACCATTCCCCTCCCAATCCGTCCCTCCTCCACTTTTTACTGACCACCACCCCAGTACATCCTCCCCCCCAACTCCGTCCTCTACATCGGGTGCGTCGGCCAAGACAAATACGCCCAAACTCTCCGCGACGCTTGCGCCACCGCCGGCCTCCGCACCGAATACCTCGTCGACAGCACGCACCCAACCGGCCGCTGCGGCGTCATCATCACCGGCCACAACCGCAGCATGGTCACGGCCCTCGAGGCCGCCAATGAGTACAAGCTCAGCCATCTGAAGAGCCCTGAGATCTGGAAGCTCGTCGAACAAGCACAGGTCTATTACGTCGGCGGGTATCATCTAACCGTGTGCCCGGACGCGGCGATGGCGCTGGCGCAGGAGGCTGCCGAGAAGAACAAGATATTTGTGCTTTCGCTCAGCGCGCCCTTTATACCCCAGTTCTTCAAAGAACCGTTGGCCAAGACGGCGCCGTACTGGGACTATGTGATTGGCAACGAGACGGAGGCGCGGGCGTGGGCGGCGTCGCAGGATCTGAAGACGGAGGATGTCAAGGAGATTGCAGGACACCTCGCCGGGCTGGAGAAAGTTAATGGGAAGCGGAAGAGGGTGGTGGTTGTGACGCAGGGGACGGAGGCGACGGTGGTGAAGGTGCAGGGGGAGGAGGCGGTTAGGGAGTTTGGGGTTAGGGCGGTAGGGGAGGGGGAGATTTGCGATACTAATGGGGCCGGGTGAGTTTTTTGGTTTCTTTTTATTTGCGGTTGAGTGGGAGAGGGGAGGAGTGGAGAAGCATGGAAGAGATGGAATCAGATTTGGAGCGCAAGTTCATGAACGAAAGAGTACCTCTGCTAACCTCATCAACTACTTAGGGACGCTTTTGCCGGCGGCTTCGTCGCCGGAATCGTCGAGGGCAAATCCCTAGACGAGTGCGTGGATATGGGACACTGGCTAGCAAGCCTGAGCATCAAGGAACTAGGACCGCAGTACGTAATACCAACTCCCCTAAATGACCTCCCTTCCTGTCCGCAACCGCATTAAGAATTTACACGAAAAACGCTCGAAAAATACCAACACAATCTATTCACTTCTTCCCGTCCACCTTCCCTCAGATCAACTCAAATTCGTTCCTTCTTCCTCTCCTTCTTCCGCAGGCTGATCTTCGAAATCCCAACCCACAGATACCCCTCCCCCAAGCAAACCTACCAGCCAACCTCAAAACCCTAAGGGTCTCAGCGACAAGGCATAGCGGGAAATAGGGCGTTCAGGGTTTCAACAACTAGGTTTCAACAACTAAAAGCGCGCCTGGTGCTTTCTTCTGGGATTGCGGGTATGAGGACGGTAGATACCCCGATGGGAAATTTCATCCTCCATGTGTTTGGGGGTTGGGAATTTAGAACATAGACGGGCAGGGAATTATTGCTCCTTTTTCTGGTGTCCGTTCGCTGTTTCCTGGGATTGAACTGATGGTGCAGAGTTGCTTGACCTCTACGTGAAATTGTTTTATCCCCCGCCTTGACCATTCGGTGGCGTTTGCACCGCCATCCCCTCGCGACCGCTCAAGCGGGGACCCTCCCAAGAACTTCCATGGAAGACGCTGGAGCTGTGGAAGGCCGTGTCGTCAAACATGGCCGTCCTTCCATGGTGCTTGCTGACAGTAGAGGGCCTTGCAATGACGCCAAAATTGCCAAACGGTTGGTTTTGCGGGAGCTGAAACGTAGCACCGCTGGGGTCAGGTATGCTGCTAATGCTCGAGTCGACAGAGTAGCTAGTCGGCTGATACTGCTGTGGCATTAAGAAGCCATTTTGGGAGTTCCGCGGAGAATGGGTCGGCATGTATTTCGCGGTGCTTGGCCGTGAGTGCGGAGTTTCTTCTCCGGGCTGTGGTGCGAAAGGGGAATTAAGGATACTTGGAAGTGTCGGTCGAGGGGTGCTCTGGTGCTGGGCCTGCGGGGAGTAGGACCCTAAATCTCGGACGAGGTCACGGGCGGTTAGGGTGCCGATGACGCTGTAGCTGGTGTCATTGCCTGCTTCCTTGGTTGGGGAATCGTCAAAGGAATAGCCGGGGGGTGTTGGCGGTATGCGGTCTGCGAACTCGTTGTGCGGACCTTCTCTGTGTGTGTCATTGTCTGCAGTTTCGGAGCCGACGAGGTTGTCTACCCAGCGATGAGTATTTGTGGATACGGAGACGGATGCTGCTTCGGAAACGCCTTCGCCAAACGCGCATGCTGCGTTAGGCGGAATGATTTCGTTGACGTACGATATTTCTTCGTGTTCTATACCCGCGGAAGATATTGTTGCTTGGTGGCATTCCGGGCTTCCGATGAATTCTGTAAGACCTTCCTCGTGGTAAGCAAACATAGCGCCTTCCACAAGTTTGATTGGGTTATCCTGAGGGACAAAGTAAGCCCTGTTGTATGATAGCTCGGTTTCAAGCTCACCTCCTGCAATTGCAGCTCTAGTCCATCTAGCAAAAGGTCCCGGATTCTCCCAAGCATCTCTATATCGGAATGATATCTCTCTATACCGTGATCATGATACTTTGGTTTTCTGATGCCAGATTCCTGGCTGTAATACCTCCTCAGTGTACTCTCATGTTCTAACGGTTTGAACCCCAAAGTGTCTTCATCTTCTTCAAGCAGGTATCTAATCTCCGGCAGAGCATCGACAGGGAACGTCGAAGCAAGTAAAGTCAGAGTATTGGCGTAGCTTTTCCACATTTCTTTGATTTGCACATTGAGCGAATCGTTGCCGGCTTCGGCGATGAGTTGCTTGGCGTGAATAGTTAACCAGGAGCTGTAGTGGCGAAGACCAGGGAGAACACGACGCGCTACAGCGGTGGTTTTTTCTGATCCATTGGAGGGCAAGCCATCCGCTCCGGATACGGCTTCTTCACCAGCAAAACGCTCGAGCTCTGGCTGAAGGACTTGGAGAAGAGTGGAGAACGTTCTTATATTCAGCTGCAGGAAAAAGAGGACTGATTGCTTGATCTCCTCGGACTCTGGAGAATCTAAAGCTCTTTATTAGTATTAGTTTTGACCTCAGGAAGTCCAAACACTTACTCGACATTCGAACAATAGCAAAGTATTCAGCAGCTATGTTGATAAGAATGAATTTGTTGAGAGTACCCTCCAGCGATCGCTCTTTCAAGTCGACCGCGAGCTGGGTCAGTACCTCGTCCTCGAGCTCGTCGTGTTCAACAAATTCAACGCCATTGTAGCAGCGAGCATGTAGACGCATGAACCAGCCCACCAAGGCTTTTCCAGGTCCTTCCCCATCACGTTGCAGGCCATTGGAAATAATTTCTCCCTTGTTCCAAGCTTCGTGGATTTTCTTAAACTCAAGTTCAAGATTGCCCCTTGCGGCCGGATGCGGTTCTTCGACGGCCAGCGCACGGTACAGATGGTACGTTGCACGTAAGTGATTAGCATCTGTCCGTGCAATGACCGCTAGCTGGTTCTGAGAAGCTCCAGAGGCAGGATATATGGCTTCAGCGATGACATAATACCCTATGGCCGGGCCCCAGTTATGCTCCTTACCTACTGGCTCGGACTCGCGGTACCTTGAGAGGTCACCCAGGCGCACCAATGTCTGGTGGCAGGATACAAGAACTTCATGACGGAGGTTTTCGGAGGCTATAAATTGGCTATCAGTGGACGAAGCTATTCAAATTCAGCAGCTTGCCCGTTCTATTGTCCGTTTTAAGCAACATACTGTTCAAGTTTAGTCGGCGGGCAACTGCTCTCAATTCCATGATGCCATTAAACTGCGAGTCCAATCTTTGGATGTACCCACGGTAGAAACGTTGGCTTGACTTGATGAAATCCAGATAATGCTTCATTATTTTGCGGTGCTCAACTAGCTTCTTCTTGCCCAATCCCTCACGGAACTACAACGTGAACATATAAGCTTCAAGAGCACCCAAAGCACTCTCTGCAGACGGACGCACTGTACTCAGCTGCTTGCGAAATCGACTGTTGATCCTGATATGAGCATTCCAAAGCCTGTTCTCCACATCCTTGCCAAGGGCGAAATTGAAGTCTTGCAGCATAAGGCTCTCGCATTTCGCGCGATATCTTGCAGAAGTTAGGAATTTTCCAAAGCCAGAGCATTTGGGAACGTACTGATCAATTTGATGATCGATATTCCGGAATGTAGGGTCCTTCTCTGTCAAAGTGGCCTGAAGCTCTTTCTCTGCTCGTTGAGCCAACCTATGCGCCATGAATATTTGCCCTCCAGGAACCTGACAATTTGGGGAGACTGACTTCCAGCTTCGCTCATTCAAATCTGCCATGACCTCCAGAGGTGTTATTGTTTCTTCAGTAGACCCCACGGTCGACCTAACGGCTAGATATGTGGATGAAGCTCCAGAGGACTGTCTGCGCTGAGCCGGTCCATTTGGCGCAGGTCAACGCTTGTTCGCTACAAATGTGTTGTAAATGTAAAACTCTGACTCAGACAACTCTAATTGAAGAATTCCCAGTGTTGTGATACGTGTGATGTCTCTTAGGGCTTTGTTGGCATCATATCACATCTTGGAGGGGTGTTGAAGGATTTGACCGGAACATCGCCAAGTGAAGGTCTGTCTGACCGCATTCAGACCGCATGAAGGGCACATCTTCTTGATATATCGGTTCCAACAGCTAACATCCAGTGTGTAATGGAAAGGAACCGGAATGCTAGGCGGTTAGACGTATGCAATTGAGAAGATGAATTGAAATCCTAGCAAGTATTCTCTTCACCGCTACACCGCACATCATGCCCAAGCGCTCACGAGAAGACTCTCCCACCCCGCCGCCCCCGTCAAACGCAGCACCCCACTCCGAATCCTACCCCTCCTCGCCCGCCTCTATCGATACACTCCCCCAATCTTCCAGAGCGTCCACAGAACCACCCATCCATTCGAACAAGTACATCCAAACCTCCGAAGAGCTTCCTAGAGCTAGAGCAACAATGAAATGCTCCCTTCCACCCCACTATGAGACCTTGGCATTCCCAACGTTCGAGGAGTTTGAGATCCACTATGCGAAGGTCCATGCGAACCGCTGCTCGGAGTGCCGCAAGAATTTCCCTACGGAGCATTTCTTAGGGCTACACATCAGCGAAAACCATGACCCACTAGTGGAGGCAAGGAGGGCAAAGGAAGAGAAAACGGTTGGCTCCGAAGACTAAAATTGGTGAAGAGAGGAGGCTGATCGTCTCTCAGTACCAATGTTTTGTCGAAGGCTGCGACAAGATTTGCTCCACCCCGCAAAAACGCCGCATGCACCTGACTGATAAACACATGTTCCCCAAGAACTACGACTTCCAGATTGTGAATACTGGTATCGACAAGCGCAGCTCCATGCTCCGTACGCGTCACCGTAGAGGAAGTTCTGCTGCATCCAGGGCTTTGTACCGAGAGCAGCAAACCAAAAAACTGCCCAGCCCCACGCTTGTGGAAAGCGCACCCGATGTACGAGAGTCACCAGTCTCTAGCCCAGAAGCAAGGATACCCGGTGCAACTCGTTCTCAAAATGCTTCTTCTAAGCCGCAACATCCACCCATAGCTGACATTGACGACCTCACATCCGGCATGTCAGCCCTCAAGTTTGTACCGCCTAGTGTACGATTTGGCCGCGGAGGGCGAAGAGGCGGCTTCAGCCGTTCATGAGCATCACCGAAATGAGATTTTAGGACGAACAGTTTCAGGTTTAGCACTCGTGGGTTGATAAACTCCCCTCAGTCTCTACCACAAACCCTCGGCTAGGTGACCTGGGATTCTTTCGATACGAAAACCTATGTGGAAATGGATTCGCTGATGAAGCCAGTACATTGGAGCCAGTATCTGTGAGACCACAGCATGTGAAGCCCCCGCATATCCAGACATTGTCAGAGCGGAACCGAGAGATTTCAAGCTCCGTATCTACACATATTTACTCGAGTCTAGGTTTGACTTTATAGGTTCGACGTACCAAATGTGGGGCTCAAAAGGACGTATCGCACAGATCCTCGTATGTTGCTCGATCAGAATATAGCAATATTGATTGCCAAAAGGGTGTGCAGGAAGCCAAGTCGGCAGTCGCTTACCTTGCTCCTGGCCACTTAAGAGAAGTCTTCCAGTGACTGTTCCAAGGAGAGAAACAGCTGAAATACGTGCCCATCAAAGTTCAACCAGTGCTCTGAACGAGCGACTAACACGAACTTGAAATAGAAATGGCTCAACAGCCGCGTTTTCATGTCATCTGTTCTAAACTAGTTGCACCTGGGTATATCTTAAATAAACCATGTCCTTACGCCCCTACTCATGCATCTCATCTTCACAACGCCTTCTGTGTCTTGACCCTCGCCGGCCCTAGCCCCTTCCTAACCTCATCGAGCTGTTCTAATCCACTTTGATAACCCCCTTTCTTCACCCTTTTCTTCCCGCTCATAGAATAGCCCCCTAAGAAGTCATCCATGATGCTATCGAAATCTGACCTTAAAGGCGGCGCTTGGTTCGACGTTCCAGATATCCCCGAGATACCAGATACTTTGCTCATATTGGACATTTTACTCATACCAGTTGCTCCTGATATCATTGATGCACCGTCATCCATCCCGTCGTCACTATCCTCTGCGTATTCTTCCTCGATTTTGTCAAAGCGGGCGTCCAGGAGGGTCAGCCCTTCTGTGCGAGCCAGCGAGGAGCTAGTCATTGAGTACCCCGTACTGGAGGTCATGGCTCCTTTCCGCTTTTTCCGCCGGCCGCTGGTCATGGAAGTGCCGGTTATGATGGAGGATTGAAGGTCAAGATTGGGCCCTTGAGGCTGTTTGTTTTTCTGAGATTTTTCTGCTTTCTTGAACTTGCTGAATTCCTTCATCCAGTCGCCATCCCCGTGGTCAAGACCATCTTCCATGGAGAGACCTGCGGAGCCTGGGGCTGGTATTATAAAGGGGTTCTTGTGTTCATTGCAGGGTTTGGCAGTGTCGTCTGATTCCCAGCCATCGTCTTCCTCAGCGAAGCCTAGCTCTTCGAATTCCTCCAGGCTAACTTCCTGCCCATCTTGGGCGAGTTCGCCGAAGAGATCTTCCTCGTCGTCAACGTATGCTTCGTCGTCTAATGCTTCGAGAACCTCTCGTAACCTGGGATCCATATCCGGTTGGAACCCTGATAGTGCGTCTGGCACATCCTGCTGATCCTGATATGTGCTCTTCTTTAGATTCTTCGAGGGAAGAATTTTCTCATCTATTAGCGCTGGTGCTTTTCCTCTCCCAAGCTTCGCATCTTCTAGCGAAGCATCCCTCAGCGCATCCTCCAGCTTCACCTTTTCTATTGTCTTTCCTTGTTTCCTCGTAGGCGCTTCCACAAAATAGCTTTCCCCATTCAGATCTCGCATATGCTGCATATAGTCATACTCTGTGTCATCGTAATAGATGCCGTACTCTGCCGCTTCTCCCTCGTTCTCTCTAACCCCAGGTAGTACATCTCCATCCAGTTCATTAAACAGCTCTGACTCAAGTTTGTTTATATTTTTGACTTTGTAGGGTTGTGAAGGGCCGAGCTCTTGGAAGACCATAGAGCTTGAGGAGGCATCGTGGAATTTTGGGTCATTTTGAGGGCGGTGGACTAAGGCGTAGGTTGTAGAGGTGGATTTGTCGCTAATCTGGTGTTAATAGGGAGCAATTTTGGTGGAGTGATACAGCTTACATCCACTTCTTGCGCGGCATAGTCGACTTCCTTGAAGGTTACAACGCTGATGGTTATATCTGATGCGGGTTAACAAGAATCTATGACCGTGAAAAATTCGTGGGCAAGTCTGTAGTAGCCAGATTTAGGCGACGCAAAGCACAACAATAATACGCTAAGGTAAACCTCTCAGGGGACGCTAAGGCACCACGGCACCTTAGCATCAAATTTCTCGTCTTGAGTATTCGTATTTGGAGGACCTATTCCGTACAGTAGCGTGAGGACCTACCTAGGTACGGACTTCCTCACTTCCAGGACATTCCATTGGCATAAAGAAGATTCAAAACACTGGAGTTGTTGCAAGGAGTCATCGATACAGTATGTACAAGCTAAATTACGCCATATATAAAAGCCTTGATATACCTTACGATATACTCTCTTTCTGACGACGGCCTCAGCTAGCTTTGCTGCCATAAAACCATTTTTCACTGGGAAATTTCCGAGACAACTTTTTGTAAGCATTCTGAGATCAGACGCATGAAAAAACGATCCGGTCTTCAGACGATGTTCAGACCACCGAGGTCGTCTGGCGCAAGTATTTGGTCCCTGAAAACAATTGGATCACCGTCCACACATGCCGCAGCTGTTGGGCTCGGTGATGTACAGAGAGTCTCACAGTATCCTGGGCTACCGAGCTAAGCGATACAAGCGGGGCTGTACATTTTTGGCTGACACTCGATGCCGGATGCGTAGGCAGTCCTAATGCTGAAAAGGGCTGTTCCATTCACGGATCACCATATGGACTGGTATAAGGTATATGACAGCATAGGGCTACCAAGTCTGTGTAGGGCAAGACTGCCGGTAAAGGTCGTCCTTTCGGTTATATTCTGGTCGTCGCTTCTCCAGCTCAATCACTTGTAGGCCAAAATCAGAATGTTCCATACCTAGGGACTATGTGAGATGGTGACGGTAGCGGTGGGTTGAGCAAGTGGTAAGCAGGAGCAGGCGACTGTAGTTGCCGGACAGGTTGGAAGCTATCATGGTAGGCCAGTAGATTGGAGATGCCGGCCACTTGGATTCGTGGTATAGAAGTCAGTGGCGGTAACGGTTACACTACCGTTTACCATGGTACATCAGCCATGGTGTAACTTTTATGACTAAGGTGAGTGACTCACTGTGTTGGTGTTATCGTGGGTGTCAGATGAATATAGCTGATTGCGGTCGTGAGGAGGAGAGTAGAGGTACTAGCAGAGGTACTGGAATGCAGAAGTGCTCGAAGTATCTTGGTTGCATATCAATCTCTTGGCAGGCTATGGGCTGAATTATAAAAGCATTTGCATTAGGGCTTATACCAAGGAGAGAAAGCAGCATAATGGGTAATCAACTGGCAGTAATTGAAGCTGGAGAACAAATCCAGAGAGTCCGAAAATGCTTTGCCTTTAGTGATAGGACAGTTGGATCATCCATCGCAGATGCAGGACATACAGCACGGAGGTCGAGGCTGACCGGGAGCAGTGCCATTAAGGGCATCTTCTTCTCGTGTTCGCAGACGGAGCGGGCAGAAGCAGGAAAAGGCGAAACCAGACGAAGGCTTGCATAGGATGGTTGGGATTTGTCAAGCAAAAGTGAGAAGCATGTTTGCCCATCACTCTAAGTAGGAGTGCGAGCTGGCAGAAACGGTGAACACAACGCCTGTCCATTGTCTTTCATTGCTACCTTATTCTCAGGAAAACGTTGAAGTATGCTATGGTGTCTTTTGTTTCACCATGCGACTTGTCTCTCTGGAATATCTGCTCTTAAGTGAAAGTACAAGGCGTTTGGCTGCAGGCCAACATAGAAAGCGTCCATTCTCATTGGGTCACCCATGGACCGTCGCTTACATCTCGCTACAAACTTCTCCAAATGAAGCTGCAAGTCAATAACCCACAGACAAGCCACCTCAGGGCTCGATCGAATCTTTTCTCACCACCTCCATTCAACTCCTTGGCGTACAAGCTGAAGGTGTAGCTGGGAGTCATAAGACTTGTGATCACACCTGGATGGCATGATATCTGTTCAAAAATCTGAACGGTCCCACATCAATGGAAGGCTCCGTCGGTGAAGCTCGAATACTTGGCATGAACGCCATCTCTCTTTGACGTTCGAATCATTGCTCCTCTATGGGCTTCTCTTGCTTGGCATCATGCGAGCAAAGCTGCATGTAACTTTAGCTTTCAGCTCCCTTCGGCGTGTGACGTCTGTCTGAAATTCGTTGATGTCTATAAAAGCACTGAGAATGCGTACACCTGCTGTAGGTTATAAGTCTTATAATCAAAAACATACACTGTTTCCTCTATACGTGGAAAACCTATAAGCAAAAGAAGCTCCACCATGCATTTCTCACCTTTCGCTTTGAATATATTGTTTGTTCTCCTTGCGAAGCATGCAACAGCAAGCTTCGAGGAGCCTGGTCAGCCTCAGGAAGGATTACTTGAAAAAAGAGCCGTCTGCACTACGGATGGTTTACTCAAAGCCCTTATTCAAAACAGCGCATCGGCGACTCCTTTCTGCGTCAACTTCGGCCATATTCCGATTCCAACAGTCACTATTCCCGTGTACAAGGTCACACCCACAGTGTAAGCTTGAGTCTTGTACTCGACATCTTTCATGATGTTAATCAATCTTGCTGACCTCGTTGGTGGATTGGAGTTCAACCACAACGACGTACTTGTACAAGAGCTATTATCCTAACGGTCGATATCTCGAATCTATTGCTCTACCAACTTACATTACCGGCTATTCAGCCACTCGTGTCTCCAGCGCCTGCTCCTGTCTCGTCACTTCCGACACCTCAACCGTGACTGCCATTCCAACAATGGTACGAGCGATCTACTAGGTACCCTTGAGATGCCTCAAATTAATTCTCTTCCCACAGACTACAACCATCACTTCGACCTTCAGCGAGACCCTTACTGGCCCATGTGCAACCCAACCAACACACGCAGGCGCCTACTCTGTTACGCAGGCGGCTCCCTCCGAGACATTTTAAACCGAGGACCCTACGATCCATATACGTGCTGCGTAGACTGTCTCATCCAAATCCTTGGTGGTTGCGTCGCTTGGGCAAATGTCCCCGGGGTCAGTTGCACTCTTCTTGAAGGACCGACTATATACAAAGGCACGCGTTGCCCGAATGGCCCTCTGAATGGAGCGATCTTCCAAAATTTGGCAAAGTATCCGGATGGACTGGGTGGTTCAGGACCTTGTGCGGGTACTGTTAGTGTGGTCAAAACTTGACCGATGTTCCCAAGTAGGAAGAGCGCTGCCATGCAATGTTTTCATGGCTCGGGCTCGGCGCAAAAGTTGAGATGATTTGTTACCCGATAACGAGGAGCTGTTATGAATCACATGTGTTCACTTTAACGCCACGTTGGAACGCAAATAGCCAGTTAACGTAGCATGAGGCATGAAAATGAACATATTTGAGCAGACCCAAGTTCCATAGTTGGAGAAACTATCTTTACATGCACGGTCTAGAGAGTTCAAAAGCTAGATGTCATATTATATGATCTTCATCAAGTCGGTATTTAGTTTGCAGCCAGCAGTAAGCGGTTCTCGCTTAATTTTAGTGATGGAGTCTGGTGAGGAGGCACGGGAGGGTGCGAGAAGTCATTGAAGCATAAGCGGCCCCACCAAACACGCTGAGCCAGCTAATTTCCCTCTTACCTATCGTGTTTGTCCACCTGCCTACCTAAATACCTACCTATCTACTCACGTACCTACTTATCTAGTTTAATTGGTGGCATATCTATCAAGTCGAATTTGCGGAGAAAAGTGATAGAGGCATAAGCGGTCTCCGTAGTGCGGAACTACGCTATGCTTCCATCACTTTAGTGGTGCATCAACCTTTTAGAACCTGGTGACTCTGGCTGGAAGCAAGACCAAAGCATTTCGACTCCCAACAACATCCGCCAATATCCGCTGGCTATTCAACTTAAATCGCAACTATGGTTTTAGCAAAGTCGAAAAATGCGGTGGGACTAGGGAATAGTCTTATGAACGACCGCTTTGGGAGGGGCAAAGGTGCAGACCGCAAAAAGGTTTCCGTAGGAATACATAGGACTGACCCTGATGGCTCTACCGTGAGTCGCTCCTGAATCTAGCCATGCTTCCTTGCTGACACGTATTCAGTATGTCACGAACGCCCCGAAAGAAGCGGCATGGGTCAAAATGCGCAGTGTCACCGAGCAGCCCGCTCTCGACGAGTTTCTCAGTACTGCAGAGCTAGCCGGGACGGATTTCACAGCGGAGAAGCTGAACAATGTCAAGGTCATTCACACCGATCAGCGCAACCCTTACCTCCTATCAGCAGCAGAAGAGAGATCGGCGTTCAGAAAACAGGCTGCGAACAAGAACCGCCTGACTGTTCCAAGGCGGCCCCATTGGGATGAAACAACTACACCTCAGGAGCTGGATAAAAAGGAAAGAGCTAGTTTGCTGGACTGGCGGAGGGGCCTGGCCGAGTTGCAAGAGACTGATGACCTGCTAATGACACCATTCGAGAGAAACCTAGAGGTGTGGAGGCAACTGTGGAGAGTCATCGAAAGATCCGATTTGGTGGTACAAATCGTGGATGCAAGGAATCCTTTACTATTCCGGTCGGAGGATCTCGAGAAATACGTCAAGGAGGTTAATCCAAAAAAGAACAACTTACTTCTGGTGAATAAAGCGGATATGATGACTTTACGGCAAAGAGAGGCATGGGCGGGTTACTTCGAAAGAGCAGGAATAAATTATAAGTTCTTCTCAGCGTCACTTGCGAAAGCTATGAACGAAGCCATGGACTTAGAAGCACCTCATGAAGATGGCTCTCTCGTGGCACAGGAAAACGTGGAACTGGTTGTAGACCAAGGTGAAGACAAGCTTGCAGAGGAGGCTGAGATGCTCCAAGTTCAAGATGAGGAACGAAACGAGGAGCAATGGGCAAGTGAAGAGGAACTGGACGGTGAGGTTGACCAACGGACGCGGATCCTAACCGTTGATGAGCTCGAAGCTCTCTTCCTCGAAAACGCACCCGAAGTTGAAAATGTAGATCCCGATCACCCACGCAAAACACAAATCGGCTTAGTCGGATATCCCAACGTCGGTAAATCCTCGACTATCAACGCTCTAATAGGCGCCAAGAAAGTCTCCGTGTCATCCACACCAGGCAAGACAAAGCATTTCCAGACTATTCACCTCAGTCCCGAAGTTATACTCTGTGATTGTCCTGGACTTGTCTTCCCCAACTTCGCAACTACAAAGGCAGAGCTCGTCTGTAACGGTATCCTACCGATTGATCAGCTCCGAGAGTTTACTGGTCCTGCAGGTCTTGTAGCTCATCGTATCCCGCAATCGTTTTTCGAAGCGATGTACGGTATCAAAGTGCATACACGGCCATTGGAAGAAGGCGGCACTGGGATACCAACCGCGGAGGAAATATTAATTGCCTACGCTGTGGCCAGAGGTTTTACAAAGACAGGACAGGGGCAGCCTGATGAATCGAGGGCAGCCAGATATATACTAAAGGACTACGTGAGCGGCAAACTGCTCTTCAGCCATCCGCCTCCAAGTGATCCCCTTATCAACTCTCGTGAGTTCAATCGTGAGCTTTATGACATAGATCACCTCCCGCAAAAGCGACGAGCGGTACTTGCAGCACAAGCCGAAGCATCCATCAGCGGCTCAGAAGACCCTTCATTAATCGACGACCCGGACTTGCTGCCTGTACCGCATGTGCAAGGAGAAAAATCCACGAGACTCGACCGGAGGTTTTTTGGGCCGGGACAATCCAATGGTCACCTGAAAATGCCCTTCAACTATCAATACAGCGAGCAGGGAATGGCTTCGCGAAGGCAATTGACAGGCAGGAAGCAGAGAGCAATGATAGCTTTGGAAAAGGATGTTGATCCGAGTGAGGTGAGGCTGGGGAATGGAAAGAAGCACTTTAAGGGTGGACGGCAGAAGACAAAGTCGACGCTGGAAGAAATATAGTGATATACGGGCCTTTTATATCTCTAGAGCGTCGGCATTACTTACTCTGAGCACGCGATACCATTGTAGAATTCAGCCTCAATCAGTTTACTGTGCGAAGTCGTTATCTCTCGTGCTCATCGTGGACCGTGGCAGTGTGGACTTAATAATCAGCTTCTCCGAAGGTTGACAGCCGAGGCACGTTTGACACTGTGGGGTAAACTAAAGTAGATATAAGCAATGGTTCAATAGAAAAATAACTGACGGGTTTTCCGTCAACTACCAACTGAGAATTACTATAATAACATCTAAGATCGTTCAATCCCTTCATCTCACAGCTGCCATGTCTAAAAGCGACTTTAGCCAGAACCTGCTAGCTAGCAGCAAGACACCTCAAACCGCCGTTGACAAGATCCCCATAATCGCCCGTTTTGCCGTCAGTGATCGAGCAAAGGAGACACTCAACTTAGTAATACTTCATCAATTTCCTGGTCTTCAGGTATCCGACTAACTTGTCATGTGTAGGTCGAGAAGTTTGTCGAAGAAGAATGTATTCCAGCAGATACTCTCTTTCACTCCCAACTCGGTGAAGGCGAGAAGAGATGGAGCACATACCCTCCCATTATCGATCACCTGAAGGACAGAGCGAAGAAGCTGGGGCTCTGGAATTTGTTTCTGCCGAAAAACCACTTCAAGGAGGGTGCTGGTTTTTCAAATCTTGAATATGGGTTGATGGCAGAGTACATGGGGAAGTCGAGGACTGCTTCAGAGGTGATAATAATTCATTTGATGCATATATAAGTAGTTAAGGACTGATGAGAGATACAGGCGACGAACTGTGCGGCACCGGATACTGGCAACATGGAGGTATTAGCAAAGTACGGGAACGACGCTCAGAAGAGAGAATGGTTGGCTCCATTACTGGACGGTAAGATCAGGTCTGCTTTCCTCATGACAGAACCGGACGTTGCATCAAGTGATGCAACAAACATCACCATGACCATGAAAAAGGAGGGCAACGAATACATCCTCAATGGTTCAGTGAGTGCCAACTCTTCCCAAGCATAGCATGCAAATATTTACAAACTTACAGAAATGGTGGAGCTCCGGTGCCGGTGACCCCCGGTGTAGAATCTACATCGTCATGGGCAAATCCTCCCCCAACAACCCTGACGTCTACAATCAACAGTCGGTCATGCTCGTCGCCGCCGGCACGCCCGGTGTTACCGTCCAGCGTGTCCTCTCCGTCTACGGCTACGACGATGCTCCTCATGGCCACGCCCAAATAAAGTTCGAAAACGTGCGCGTGCCGGCTTCGAACATGGTCTTGGGAGAAGGTCGCGGGTTCGAGATTATACAAGGGAGACTTGGGCCCGGAAGAATCCATCACGCAATGCGGAGTATTGGGGCGGCGGAGAAGGCTATGGATTGGATGTTGGCCCGGGTTAACGATGAGACTAAGAAGCCGTTTGGGAAGATGTTGAATGAGCATGGAGTTATCCTCGAATGGATCGCGAAATCCAGGCTCGAAATCGATTCCGCCCGCCTCATTGTCCTCAACGCCGCTATCAAAATCGACGAATCCAATGCCAAGGGCGCCTTGAAAGAAATCGCAGAGGCCAAAGTCATGGTGCCACAAATGGCGTTAACGGTAATTGACCGGGCGGTACAGAGCTATGGCGGTGCCGGTGTTTGCCAGGATACGCCGTTGGCGAACATGTGGGCGCAGATTAGGACTCTGAGAATCGCGGACGGGCCAGATGAGGTACATTTGCAGCAGATGGGGAAGAATGAGAACAAGCGGGGCAAGGAAGTCATGGCCAAACTGAATTGGCAGAAAGAAGCGGGGCAGAGGTTGTTGAAACAGCACGGGGTTCAGCAGAAGTCGCGGTTATAGGTATATGAACTTGGAGGATGTTTGTCTGTTAATATTTGTATAGCAGAGCGAACATGTCCATGGAGATATTAATTCCATCACGAATCTGCTGTGCGTCTTAACCATCGCATGTTGTAACTTGTCACCGAAGATTGAAACACATCCCATGCGTTGCCCCCAACAACGCTCGTTCCCAAACAAACATCCCTCTCCACACCGAAACCCCAAGACCCACCCCCATTCCCGACCTCCTGAACAACTACCACAGCGAAACCTCCTCTCACAACCCAACATCTTGCACCCTCCAAGCTACACACACACACACACACCAAACCACACCACATCACACCACATCACACCACCATCCTTCCACCCTCCGTTCAACCCCCCACCCACCACCCCCACAACAAACAATGTCCCCCCCCACCAGCCCCACAACCCCCCTCTCCACCCGCTCCCTCAACACCACCTCCCCCACCAAACCCCCATCCGAAAAACCCACCGAAGCCGACAAACCCAAAACGATGGAATACCACCGGCAGGTGCTGCAGTCGAAGCTTGAGGGCGAAGGGTAAGAGGTTTCCCCTTTTTTCTTTTTTTGGGGGGGGGGGGGGGTTGGAATATGAGGAAAGTGGGGATTTTAAAAAGGGATAGACGATGGCTGACAAGTTGAATGCGACAGCGCAAAACACGACTACGTCTCCCCTTCGGACAACATCCTGAGTCCGTGCACGAAGAAACTGGCCGTGTACAAGGGGCGGCAGTTTATGAAGTGCGTCCCTTTTTTTTCTCTTCCCCCTCTCTCTCTCGCTTCTCTTCCCCTTCGGCTTGCAATCAATCTATCATCATTTTCCTGTTATATTTTTCCCTAGCTACATACAACCTTTCCTTCTTTTTGCGGGGGCAAAGGGGCTGATTGGGTTTTTTGGGTTCGGTAGAGCGAAACCGCAATCGCTTTTTGCGAAGCAGGTGGGTAGGAATATGGGTGCTGGTGGGGCGGAGGCGGAGGGTGGGGTGGGGGAGGGGAAGGAGGGTGTTTAGGTGTGGGTTTTGAAGGGGTGAGGGGGGCTGTGAGGCGCATGGCGGGGAGGTTGTGACTGCATAATTTCTTTGTGATGAGAGAGGTCGGGTGTTGGAAAGCGTATTGGATGATTGAATGCATACATACTGGTGTCTAGAAAATCCACACGGGGGTTTTTAAAGGGTGGGAGTTCTGGCAGCAGCAACGAACCATATGGGTTGTATAGCGAGCGGTAAGGGGGATGATTGATTACCTTTGGAATCCGAACCTTTTACAGAGATGTTCCAGCCCTTCTTTGCGAGCAAGTGATGTGCGACGGTGAGTGAGATTGGGGATGAAACTTTAAAATCGATTGTTTGGATGGGATCTTTGGGAACGGTGAGGCGCGCAGATGAGGGAATGAGTGGCTGTGGTTTTCAGATTGGATTTTTTTTTGGTTCTTGTGGTGGGTTGGAGAAGGAGGGAGGGGGGGGGGGGGGGGTGTCTCAAGGACGGCAGAGGGTAGGCAGTTGTAAATATTGATTGCCTGCCTGCCTGCCTGCTTGCCAGGATATTCGGCGACATGTGTTACTTGGACATCCAAGAGCATATAGATAGATATATCAAAGTAGCCCTGAAATCATAATTTCAAGTATCCTCCGTCATGCCAACACCACTCCACCCCTTCCCATCCCATCCTCCCCTTCTTTACCCCCTTCATCCACCCCCTTCCTGCCCCTTACACCCCTGCCCTCCATTCTCCTCCCAACAGCATTCTCCGCGATGCAAACGCGAGGTTTTCCCGTGGAGTTTGGACGGGAAGGCAAGGGATCGGTGTGATAAAATGGGTTAGTTTGATTGGGAAGGGGTGTGGAGGGGATGGTTTCGGAAATTAGAGTAGGAGAAAAAAAGGGGGGGAAGGACAGGACGGTAGTGGTGAGAATGGCTGGTGAGAACAGCTGAGGTAGAGCAAAGGATGTATGCTGAGAGAATTGGGCGCGCGCGCGATGGAGAGGTTTAGGGGAGTTTCGGTGATTATTCCTCGACTTTTCCACGCAGCTGTTCTTCACTGGCTTGTTTGAAGCAAAGCCGAGACTTTCGAAAAAGCTTCTGAAATGATAAGAGGGTTTAGCTCTGTTGGATTTTTAGCAGTTGGTATCTAAATCAAAGAGTCCAGTTTCCAATACGCAAAGTCGCAAAGTCGTTGGCTTGTCAGATCTCGTATGCATTCATTGCCTTCCTTACCATGTACCGTTGATGGAGATGTCACGCTTATGCCGAGTCGGATTTCTTGCCATATGCGACGTGCCTTGTACGAGGAATAAGCCTTCCTTCTCTCGAGCAAATTAGGGGCTTGCTTTTGACGACTTACAGATGGAACATCATGTGTAATTTGGGATTCTTCATCTCCTTCCTGATGGAAGAGCATATGACGTCCACTTCCGGTTTCGAATACCCCAGTTGGCGGGTGAAAAGAGCAAAAGTGAAGGCTTCAAGGCCTTCCATTATCTGAAGGTAGTTCCAGGCACCAACTTCTTTCTGTTGGAAAGGAGAAGGTATAAGTTAGCGAAAAGAGGAAGTGTGATTGGAAAATACAAAATCATCCCTACCAGATGTTTGTCGGCAGGCCAAGTTCCAATCGGCAATACATATTTCTCATGGTGAACATCAGTAAAGCCGGCATCCTTCACCCAGCCTTCGAGGAGAGGACCGGGACAAGGCTCCATATCAGCTTTGCGCATGGCGTTGATGAATTCGTTATTGAACTTCAATGATGCATGCTCCTGTTTCAGCGAGCCATCTGGGGACTGCCATGCAAGGTCGAGATCGATGAATTCGACCCATCCGCCGGGTTTGGTGTGCCTAAGAATGGATGAGCACTTAGTCGAAAGCACTCCGGGTGGACAGACCGATGCTGGAGTAGTAAGGCTAAGGTCGACTTGCAAGACTTACGTGAAGCATTGGCGCGCAAGACGGGGCCAGTCCTTGATGGTATTTCCCATGAATCGACAGTGAATATAGTCAAACTTTTGGCCATACACCCATTCGGCTTCGACGTCATCGACTTCGAAACGGACGTTAGGGGGTACCCTGCAGTAGGCTTAGAGGCTTGCTATACACTGTTGCAAGTGTAAGTAACATACCAGCGAGGTTGAATCGGGCTTAGGTCATTGCCTAGAATCTGCGTATTCAGTACTACATGAGTCTATACTCTCGAACGCACAGCTGCTGCAGTAAGGTTTCATACCTCGGCTCCAGGATACTTGTCGCCTGCCCAGTTCAAAGCAATGTCAGTACGACGCCGGTGAGTATGAGGTTCCAGTCGGCACGGAGAATGGCCATACCCATTTCAATAGCCCAGATGCCAGTCCCGGTCCCAATGTCAAGGATGCGCCGAGGGTTTTTCATTATAGGCGCCAGATTTAGTTTCCCTCCCAGCGTGACCTCTGTCAGTTTGTGCATGATGTCGAGCCGGTCCATTTCTTTCTCGTCATTTGGATACATGTAGCCTGAACGAAGGCCTTAGTCGCTATTCTAGGTTTCTTTCCCCCAGTACCTACTCCCTTCCTTGTATGCGTGGTATCGCCGTCCATTCTCGTGCTTGTAGGCCGTAATATCCGATGACAATGATGTCGTATAGCTCGCTCTAGGTTTCACAGTGTTAGCCAGCGCCTGGCGACACCTGGAGCCGTTGCCAGTGATATGGTCAACATACATGTCCGAATCATAGCCAGAATCCTTCTCGCCACCGTACTGGCAATTGTCAGTAAAGCAAGTGCCGGAACATGGACTAAAAGAACGAACACCGCTGGCTTCAAGATTGGGCTCTACCGCGACTGGTGTCGGCGCCGAGGCTGCCATTCTGAAGCAGTACTGAGCAGGGTCTGATATGAGTGAGGGGCACTGTAATGCAAGCAGGGAATTGTGGAAGTCGAGTACGAGTAGCACAGAAGGCAGACGCGGCTACAGTACCCCCGTGTAGTTACTAGGTACTTACTACCTTATTATGGTACTACAGTCTACAGTAGAACCAAGAGCCCGTTCCTCACAGCCCCCATCACCGATCGATTTCACTCGAGTTCCAAATCCTTCCATTTTCCTCCCGCCTTATCGTTATTGTTGGACCAATTGCAGCTGCAGCGTACTGTAAACGCGATGGATGCCATGCACGTTCGCACGCTGGTCCCATTTTCCCTCCCTAGATAGATGGACGGTGATTGGGCGACGGTGTTGCGTCGAGGCGCATGGCATCCTGCGCGGACCTGGGGTTCCTGTCTTCCAGAAGACCCCGCTCACCCCCTCCACCCCCCTGCGGGACTCGCCCGTACTGCAGCCCGATACTGTACGGAATACGGAATACATATCATACTATACTTTCCGAAGCCCTACAGTAGGAAAGGCTACAGTAAGGCACCTAAGGTACCTGCGTTGAGGTAAACACACGTTGTTCAAAGCCTTCTATTGTGGGTTTTGTGGTCTGACATACACAATATTTCATCGATTCAAAGAAGCGTGACCCTGTCATCGTAACTCACACGTCTCAAGTCGGGCACTGGTCCCTTGCCAGTGCTTGCAGAAAACCAGTAAAAACCACTCAGTTTCTAAAAAAGATTTCCAGTGGAACGAACACCCATCATGACCAAGATGTTTTCTTGAAGCAGTATAAGTTATCCATTGGCTCTCGATCAGTCGCAAAACTCGTGCGACAGAGAGGATGGGGCAACGGAGCATATGCAATCGATCAAGCAATCAATCTGGGCTTTTGATACCCCCAAGTCGCCACTTGGTTGAGTAGTTGGTCCGGCGTGCGTGACTATCGTTTATTGTTTACCGACTTTCGATCTCTGATGATACTCTGTACAACTTCCCCTTGTAGTGTAGCAGTAGATACAACTGAATGCACCTCCACTTTCAGAGTAGAAGGTATATTACTTGAAGCCACATGATGAGGGTTTGGAAGAAACGTGATTCGTGGAATCAAGCGAGGTTGGAAAGGACAGAAGGTATACATACATTCGAGTGATATTAACAAGGGAGAAACACACAGAAAGATGAAAGGTGACAAGGGAAGATGAAGCTTAATTGGTGTGCAATCACCCCGTCCTTAGCCGGTCAAGGTCTGACGAAGTAACGCCCGTCAACGTCGAAGCACAACTTCAAAGATCAGGAAAGATTACTACTTGATGACTGGGTGAGAGACTTCAATGCATTCTGACACCCCAAAGGCTCGAATTTCGGCGCTGTATACTAACTAGCAATGCGCATTATGAGTCTTGGCTTGATGGTCACACGCAGTGACGGAGATGTGGTGTAGAAACAGCTTATGGAGGTAAAGTACCTATATGTGGTAGATAGGTGGGTAAAATACCACAGTAAAGCTTTGTCTGGGAGATCGGTCATTAACAAGCAAGTGCATCTAAAGCACGCCTACCTTAGTTCTACCGAATCTGGGAATGGCGGACAGTAGTGGCGGAAGCTGCGATAACAGAAGCAACGAGTCATTGATTGGCGAAAAATCCCCAATCAATCCGACCTTCTCAATTGATGAGTCTTCTCGTTCTCTGTGCAGCTGCGGCTGCTTGAAGGGTTGCTTGTAGGTGAGGGGCGAGGAGAGCTTCATCCTTTAATATCAGTTGCACACAACGTTACTTGAATGTTACAAGCTTTCGTCCTCCTGTTGCTCTGCGATGTCCGTCTACTGTGAAGGTCCGCTGTGGAGGGTGGATGATTTCACTCCATGTTTCCAGCGAGGGTCAGCCCAACCGTCTCTCTTTCGCGGTAATTGTACCCTGCTGACCATCCCACCCAGTTATCTCCAGGTCTTGTTCCCATTAGTAGCGTCAGGCATATCCCTCCTCTGCCTCGTAATACAAACCATACGGCACCTTGCAAACTCACGGCGCGGCAACGGTTACTCACCTCTGAAGAGCCCCAACAGGCCGAACAGGGACACTGGGCTGTCAGTTGACCAGGACAGAATAGAGCGGGTCCAGTGTATTGAAGAGATTAGTGAGAACGACCGGCTAACTTTACAGCGGACGACCAGTCACACAAATGAATCTGTGCTTGAAGTCAGCCGTCCCAGAGGTGAAACAGTCCTTGTGGTCGTGGAGGTCGTTGCACTTGCGGGCCAAGTGGGCTTAAGCTTAGCGGCTGTGTTAACGCACGCCTGGGGGCGAGATGGAACGCTCGCGGCCACTGCAGGATTTGCTGCTTGGGGTTACATTCTTGCCCTTGCACTACTGAGATTACTGCTTCCTGGCCCCAGAGCCAGTCAACTCCTAAAGCTTTGGAATCACACTACCGCTCTCTTCGCGCTACAATGGGTGTTCACTGTCCTTCTCTTTCGATCCGCTATAATACATCCACGGTCGAAGCGAGCCCAGGTTCTCATCGTCATTCGGTTTGTCTTGGCTAGCGTACTCACTCTCATTGCTGTTACGTCCAGAAAAGGTAACAAGGTTGTGGTTTTAGAGTACGAGGACGATATTGAACCATCCAAGGAGCCTCTTGCCAGCTTGTTGTCAATCGCCACCTTTGGCTGGGTAGACGCTATTGTCTGGCAAGGTTACAAGAAGGTCTATGAGATCTCTGATGTGTGGAACTTGGCTCCCAAAGATAAGGCAGCCGCCGTGCTTGCTGATTATAGACAGCTCAAGAAAACTTCGAGACTAGCATGGCATCTATTGAAATACTTTGAAGGCTACTTTCTGAAGCAAGCGGCCTGGGCATTTGTCTCGGGTATCTTTACCTTTGTACCAACCGTACTATTAAAAGCATTCCTTGAGTATGTCGAGAACGCTCAAGAGACGCCTGTAAATGCTGCTTGGTTCTATATCTGCCTGCTTGCAGTCTCCGGCTGTGTCAATGCTATTGCAGCTGGACAAGCTCTCTGGGTAGGACGTAGGATCTGCATACGATTACGTGCCGTCATAATAGGAGAAATCTATGCGAAGTCACTGCGGCGAAAAGCAGCCGCTCGGACTGATACAGTTTTGGGTGCACAGAAGAAAAAGACGAATGCTGAGGTTGAGCCAGAACAAGGCTTGAAAAATAAGGTGTTGTCGTTCGGACGCAAGAAGAAACATGACTCGAAAACTCAAAGCGATTCTGTACCCATCAAAGACACCACAGATTCGCAGGTTAACGTGGGAACTATCATCAACTTGATGGCCGTGGATTCGTTCAAAGTAAGCGAAGTAAGCGCATACCTCCACTTTTTGTGGGCAGCTACGCCTGTCCAGCTTGTTCTATGCATAGTTCTTCTATATCGAGTCCTTGGATGGAGCTCGTTTGCGAGTATGGGCTTGATGATCCTAGTCACACCGCTCAATCTCTACGTTGCCAAGCAGTTTACCAAGTTCCAAAAGATTATCATGGCTGCAACGGATGCCCGGATTCACACCACCAATGAGGTGTTACAAAATATCAGGATCATCAAGTACTTTGCATGGGAGCTGCGCTTTGCTCAAATTGTTAACGGAAAGCGAAGAGTAGAGCTTCGTGCCCTTCGGAAGAGGTATATCCTCTGGACCGTCGCGGCCACGGTCTGGACAGGAGTACCATTGTTGATTACTTTCTTCTCATTTTTAGTCTACACCGTTGTTGAGAAGAAACCTCTCATACCATCTGTGGCTTTCACGGCGCTCTCGCTTTTTAGTCTTCTTCGAATACCACTGGATCAATTGGCAGATATGGTTGCCCGTGTTCAGGAGTCTAAGGTTTCTGTTGATAGGGTGGAGGAATTCTTGAACGAAGATGAGACCGAAAAGTATGATCAGCTTCGTCAGGATGTCCAGGATGAAGTTGGGGAACCGCTCGTTGGATTTGAAAAGGCAACGTTCTCGTGGGGAGGCCAGGATAGTCAGTATGAGGATGGATCAATCGCTTTTCGCATGATTGACATGACCGTTCGATTCCAGGTTGGGGGCCTAAATATCGTTGCTGGAGTTACAGGATCGGGGAAGACGTCGCTCCTAATGGCCCTGTTGGGAGAGATGACACTTATGAACGGCTCGGTTTATTTACCTGGCGGGCGCAGTAGGGAAGAGCTCAAGGCAAATCCAGAGACAGGCTTGACCGAAAGCGTCGCGTACTGTGCCCAGCAGGCGTGGTTAGTCAATGACACGATCAAGCAGAATATTTTATTCTCAGCCCCATGGGACCAGTCGCGCTACAGATCCGTTATAGCAGCTTGTGCTCTAGAAAGAGATCTCCAGATACTTGATGGTGGTGATTCCACTCTTGTCGGAGAGAAAGGTGTAACGTTGTCTGGAGGACAGAAGCAACGAATATCCCTGGCTAGAGCCCTTTATTCCAATTCAAGACATGTACTACTGGATGACTGCCTGAGCGCTGTCGACTCACATACCGCAAAACATATTTTCGAGCATTGCGTCATTGGTCCCTTAATGGTCGGCAGGACCTGCATCCTTGTCACCCACAATATCTCACTCTGTGTACCTCTTTCGCAGCATGTCGTGGTACTGGGAAACGGTAAGATCATTGCTCAGGGTCCTCCTGATGAAGTGATGTCCTCCGGGGCTTTAGGTGAAGAAATTCAGAAATCCAGGCCTGGGTCTAAAGGTGGAACTCAGGTCAATTCCCGAGTACAGTCAACACTTCACCTTGACCATGAAGCTACCAAATATGCGCAAGACCATGCTCAGAAATCTGATGATTACGCCGATAGAGCAAAAGACATGCCGCAAGCCTTACCGAAGGAGGAAGTCGTGGATGCAAACACTAGAACCGAAGGAAAAGCCGAGGGCGGTGTGAAGCTCAAGGTCATACAGCTATACCTTGCTGCCATGGGCCCATGGTATTACTGGGTGATTGCGTTCCTCTTCTTCATCGCACAGCAAGTCGGGTCAGTGGCTTGTAGCGTATGGATTCGCCAATGGTCCAATACTTACCACACAGAGAGCATGGCTTTGCAGAACCTACACACTAATCCGCCAGTCTCCGATTACATCCATGCAAGCAAAGTCTTTTCGTCCAGCTGCCTTTTAAGAGGCACCTGCTTCTGGGACTTACCCTTCACATCCAATTCCTCACCCACAAGAATCGCGGCCTCCACGACACATGAAGTAGACTCTCTGTATTATTTGGGTATTTATGCATTGCTCGGGGGGTTATACTTGGTGATATCTTTTAGCAAAGAGGGCATCATTTTTTGGGGCTCTTTAACGGCATCTTGGAAGATCCATGGCCGCTTACTTGACGCGGTGACACGAGCGAAATTCAAATTCTTTGACTCTACTCCACTTGGTCAACTGATGAATAGATTCTCCAAGGACATCGAGGCTATAGATCAGGAGGTTGCACCTGTGGCAGTCGGTGTGCTTGGGTGTCTAGCTTCTGTGATAACTATTGTGGTTCTTATCTCCGTTATCACCCCCGGCTTCCTCATTGCGGCCGTCTTCATCACTGCAATATATTTTGCAATCGGAAAATTCTATCTTGCATCATCTGTAAACCTCAAACGACTTGAATCCGTGCTCAGAAGTCCTTTGTACCAGCAATTTGGCGAGACCCTGAGTGGTGTCACCACCATTCGAGCTTATGGAGATGAAAGGCGTTTCATTCGAGACAACCAACATCGGGTCGATACACACAACAGACCTTACATCTATCTGTGGGCCGCAAATCGATGGCTTGCTCTACGAATAGACTTCACCGGAGCGCTTGTAGCTTTCTTCGCGGGTGTCTTCGTAATCCTCCGTATAGGGACGATTGACGCCGGCGCTGCTGGTTTATCATTGACGTATGCTGTTACCTTCACTGAGAACGTTCTCTGGCTTGTACGATTATATTCTATGAACGAGCAGAACATGAATTCCGTTGAACGAATAAAAGAGTATCTGGAGGTCGAGCAAGAGGCAGAGGCTATCATTCCTGAATCTCGACCACCGGGCAATTGGCCGAGCAGGGGAGCCATTCAATTCATCAATTACCTAACGAGATATCGATCTGACCTTGAGCCTGTTCTCAGGCATGTCACCTTTAGCGTCCAACCAGGCGAAAGAGTTGGAATTGTTGGCAGGACTGGCGCAGGAAAAAGCTCTCTTGCTCTTGCTCTATTCCGAGGACTGGAGGCCGAAGAGGGTAAGATCATCATCGACAACGTCGATATTGGCCTTATTGGCCTTCAAGACCTGAGGGAAGCTATTACCATCGTTCCCCAGGATCCTACACTTTTCACCGGCACGATTCGCAGCAACCTCGACCCCTTTGGCCTTTTCACTGACGAGGAGATCTTCGATACACTCCGTCGCGTACAGCTGATCGGCGCACCATCTTCCACTAAACCGTCCAATCCAACCACTCCAGTTACTACAGCTACTGTGGACCAAGGAGAGTCTGGGTCATCACTCGCTGATGATGATGAGACTGAGCTAAACCTTGCGAAGAAGTTGACCAATACGCATGAGAACACTAGTGTATTCACAAATTTATCCTCTCGCGTTGCCGAATCTGGCTCCAATCTCTCTCAAGGCCAAAGACAGCTTCTCTGTCTCGCGCGAGCTCTTCTCAAGGCGCCACGGGTGTTGCTTATGGACGAAGCCACGGCGTCCATTGACTACGCTACAGACGCTAAGATCCAAGACACCCTAAGGGAAGTCAAGGAGAGCACTATCATTACAATAGCACATCGCCTGCAAACCATCGTTGATTACGACAAGGTGCTAGTTCTGGACAAAGGAAAGGTGGTGGAGTATGATGCGCCGTGGGAGCTGATTGAGCGAGAAGGCGGTATATTTAGAGGGATGTGCGAAATGAGTGGCGATCTGGAGGGACTGTTGGAAGGGGCAAAAGAAGCGGCGAACAAAAAGAAATTAATAGACGTTTGACAATGTGTAAATATGCCCTCGATTGTGCTAACTTGCTTCAGAGCTGGCCAATGCTCTTTTCATGGTCAATGCTTGCGTTCAGGAATACTTATTTCCCGTTGACTGCATTAATGTACATAGATAATGTGATGAAAACGGCATTTTCTGGGAAATGTATCTGATAAGAAATATCTCTTATTTAAACTTGATGGTGCCTCGCGACCACCTACTACGTGGTAAGTTATAATAGATAGATACAGGTACGTGAAGTGCCTGAGACAAAGACGGCTTCCTCGATACCTCAGGATTGTTTCTTCCGGCGCAAGTAACGGAAAGCGCAAGTGACGCTTCCACCAAACCCAACAGACATAAATCCCACGCCGAGCTTATCATCTCCCTTGAAGATGCATGGAATTGCTAATGAGTCGAAGGAATGCTCTTACGGCAGTAACAGCAATAGTATTAATTCTCTTTGGGTCACCTCTGAGCGGCCAAGCTCAACAGTCTTGGACTGTCACTGAAAAGGCATTCGACCCGTCATCGAGCGGACAATCCACATGTCCTTCGAGGAGCATCAATTATATCACCCAGACTTTACCGCAGCAATGCTTAAGGACAGACTGGAGTAGAGAAAGTAAAGCCCCCACACTGAGCTCTACGGGCGCGGAGGTCAATGTAGCGCGCTCCTCACCTACAACTTCTAGCAGTCAGGATATCACCGCCACTACAAGCGTTGAACTTCAGAATCCTACAGAGCCAGCAGCGGGAATAATCACGATTTATTCCAGCAACGATTCAATCATAGCCAATGACCATGCCATACTCGCGTCGAGCACCTCTACTACCACGACCTCGAACCAGCCTGAAGCCTCAAGTGCTACAGCCGGAGAAGGCGAAGGCGACTCACCGCTAGACAAGGCCAATTTTCTCTCCTTCGAGGAATGGAAGAGGCAAAACTTGGCCAAGGCTGGGCAGTCTGCAGACCACGTTGGTGGCAGCCGCGTAGGGATTGCAGAAGCAGAGCAAAGACGAAGGCCTGGCCACATCAACAATGCTTTTGACTCGCTAGGAGAGGACACCGAGATAGACATAGACTTTGGGGGCTTCGTGGGTCCTGGTGTGCCGAGTAAAGCTATCTCCTCGCAGAAGACAAGTACGGACGGTGGTAGCCCAAATACATCAAGGCCACCTGGAGAAATGAAGCAAGCTGAAGAAGTTCAAAGGCCACATCCTAGAGGCAAAGATGCTGGGAAAACCTGCAAAGAGCGGTCGAATTATGCGTCTTTTGACTGTGCTGCTACAGTGCTCAAGACGAATTCAGAGTGCAAAGGATCCAACTCGGTACTTGTCGAGAACAAAGACAGCTATATGCTCAACGAGTGTTCTGCTAAGAATAAGTTCTTCATCGTTGAGTTATGTGACGATATTTTGATTGACACTATTGTGCTGGCAAATTTCGAGTTCTTTAGCTCGATGTTTCGCACTTTCCGAGTCAGTGTCTCGGATCGATATCCTGTCAAACTTGATAAGTGGAGAGAACTTGGAAGCTTTGAAGCAAGGAACAGTCGAGAGGTACAAGCGTTTCTTGTTGAGAACCCTCTGATATGGGCGCGTTACATCCGAGTTGAATTTATCACGCACTTTGGTAATGAGTACTACTGCCCAGTTAGCCTGTTTAGAATTCATGGGACCACGATGATGGAAGAATTCAATCATGATATCAAGAGTGCAATGGGCGAGGATGACCCGGAACACGAGACTGATGAGGATGAAAAGGGAGAAGGATTAGCCTCAATATCCCGAGTCACCTCGGACACATCGACGAACGGATCTCAAAATATTTCCGAGCGAGCTGTGCCAACAATAGTTGGCTCCCCTATAACTTCAACTTCTACATCGACAGAAATGTCAGAGACCGCATCGAAGAATACACGAGGTATCAACACTACTTCAAGTCCGGAAGTCTCTGAGATAGGCTCGACGCCTTTCGATCCACTCTTGCAATCAACCTTGGAATCGTTTTTAAATCCCAGCAGCCCGGTCTGTACCCCAGGAGATCAGAAACTAAATCCTTCTCCCATTGTGCCCAATTCGTTAGCGATTGACCATTTAGTTGAGAGTACTAAGGTGGCTCAACTGGCTCCATCTCATCCAGTCTCTAGTCAATTACCTACTTCGAGGAATGGAAAGCCTGCAGAAACCAGCGACCAGTCCGTTGCACATCCAGTAGCGGTACCTGTGCATGTGTCAGACACCGACGATCACACCGAAACCCCCATTCCATCGCAACCTCTAAGCCAGACATCGCAAAACTCCACGAAATCCCATACTTCCGCCACCCACCCTTCATTACCTAACCCTACGACACAAGAATCCTTCTTCAAATCAGTTCACAAACGCCTTCAACTTCTCGAATCCAACTCCACCCTTTCCTTGCAATACATCGAAGATCAATCCCGCATCCTTCGTGACGCCTTCTCCGCCGTTGAGAAGCGCCAACTCGCCAAAACTACTGCCTTCCTCGAAGCACTCAATTCCACCGTTCTCAAAGAACTCCATGATTTTCGCAACCAGTACGATCAAATATGGCAATCTACCGTTTTGGAACTTTCTGCTCAGCGCGAAACATCGCAGCATGAAGTCATTGCGCTTAGTGCTCGCATTAGCCTTCTGGCCGATGAAATCGTGTTTCAAAAACGCATTGCCATTCTTCAATTCATGCTTATTTTGCTTTGTCTCGGTCTCGTCATCTTCTCCCGTAATGGCTCCGCTGCGCACTATCTTGAGCTCCCTACTCTCGCCATCAATCGATCATCCTCCAATCTTTCTGGATTTGGCCCGCACTTCGAGACGCCGCCATCTACGAGACCGTCTTCTAGGTACGGGGTCTTCGGTCGCGGGAACGGCCACGAAAGAAGTCCTTCTTCACCGCCCGAATTTATAAAACGTTCATCGAGATATGGCATTTTCAGCCGCGGAAATGCGCACGAAAGATCTCCTTCGGAGGAGTCGATGCTGAATGGGGTGATGAAGAACCCGGACATTGAGTACTCGCCGCCAACACCGACTTCTCAATGTACAGACCTGAGGAGCGACGGCGAGCAAAGAGAGGAAGTAAGTGAGATTTCAAGTGAAAGCTCGGATGCAGGTGTGGGTACAAGGAAGATACATAGTAGTCCCGCTACATTAAGTGGGAAGGGGCCTCGGCGGCGAGTGTTTGAGGAGGGTGCTCACACCGGAGCCTGACCCTGATGATGCTCATACTGTGATGAACGATTGAAATGAGAGACAAATGGATTTTTGGAGGTTATCATCTGATCGACTTTCATCAGCACCCTCCACTGCACAGCGTCGGAGTATAGACTTGGTGTTATATGGCATTGGGGAGGAAGTGTGCCTGAACGCAGCGTTGTTTCGCCCTCTGAGTAGGGCCTGTAACTGCATCAGGAATGTATAGCTAAATGTACAATACCGGCACAGTGATCTATTTGAGTATATATCTAGATCAAACGGGGCACCTTCCATAACATTAACAGTCATTCAATGTCGTTGTCCGTGCAAAACAGCGAATGTCTAGAGCATGCCGAGTAGGTAAAACCCTTTCCTAAACGCCTGCCACTCTTCACCTATATACATCGTTCCTTAGATCTCTTCAAACCCGCTTTCCCTCCCCTCTGCCCCCCATCATCTCGGCGCCGCCTCCGGCACCCAAGCGCTATACTTCGGTTTGACCCTACAACAACAACATCATCGATATCAGCACACATCCTACCAATCCCCTTCCCATCCCCACTCTCCCCCCTCCTCATATCCACTTACCCCCCACCCCTCTCCCCAAAAATGAAAAAACCCCGAAGCCTACTTACGTAGAATAAGGCTTATACGCCGCCCTCGTCGCCGTCAAAGTCGGCCGATGCTCGGACAACTCCCAGCTCCTCTGCCCCAGCCTCAGCAACGCGTCTTCCGTCGGCGGTTTGTCGACCAGATACGACATCCAGGCGTGCCAGCCCGGCTCGATTTGCGAGGGGTCGTATTCGCTGTCTTTGTAGTCGACCCAGCGGGTGCGCACTGTGAGGCCCCCCGGAGGAGGGTTGGTTATGAAAATTGTTCGTTCGGTGGGGTTTGGATGTATTTTTGGGGGAGGGGGGGTTGGACGGGATAAGGGGAGGGGGAAAACGAACAGGGGAGTTCTTGTTCTAGGTTCTCGTAGTATTTGTTGCCGTAGCGGTCGGAGGCGATGTAGGTGCCGGCTTTTGTGTCGCCGATGTTTTGGAGCTGGTGGGCGTATTCTTTGATGCCAATTTTGCGGAGGTTGCGGAAGGTGCGGAGGATGGTCGACATGCTGGTGGTGGTGGGGAGGAGTTTAGAGTAGAAAGGTGGGTGAAGAGGTGGAGGGTGGAGGGGGAATCGGGAGGAGGTTGAAATGGGCGGCGGGCGCTAGTGGTGTGTCAAGAGTTGGGAGTCGAAGAAGATCGCAACTCATCTCGTCACGCCACCATCGACGACAGGGCAGTTGGGCTACCAGGGAGTATGCAGTCTCAACTGATTTACTCTGCTAAGAAGGTGGTTTGAATACACATCCTCTATACGTTGAACCTGTAATGCTTGCCCGGCGCATCCATTTCAGGACATGCGCATCTCGACTTCCTTCCTCGAAACCGCGACTACCATGGAATCTGACTCGCAGACGATGGGCTTCGTCCGTATCCCCAGGACCAATTCAGAGTTCCTCAGATATATCACTCCTAGCAGGCCTGACCACGGAGCTAGACCGAATAGCTCCAAGAATCGACATAAGGGCCGACCAGATTGAGGTGCTGGATGGCCCCAAGGAATTCTACGATACTCTAAAATCAAGAGTAAGAAGGGCTAAAAGAAGAATATATCTATCAACGTTGTATATTGGGAAGTCAGAACATGAGCTCATCTCAACCATCCGAGAGGCTCTCCTGCGCAATGGACCGGATCTCAGAGTCTCCATTCTCACGGACGCGCTCCGTGGTACTCGAGAGTCGCCCGAAGCCTCATGCGCTTCGCTCCTTGCTGCCCTCGTGGCCGAGTTCCCCGAACGAGTCGAGGTCCGCATGTACCACACGCCCAACCTTACCGGTCTCCGCAAGAGATTCGTTCCCAAGCGCATCAATGAAGGCTGGGGATTACAGCATATAAAGCTCTATGGCTTCGACGACGAGGTGATCCTCTCCGGCGCGAACCTGTCAAACGACTACTTCACCAACCGCCAAGATCGATATCATATGTTCACCTCAAAACGGGTTTCCGATTATTTTGCGAAAATCCACCACGCTGTCTGCAGCGTTAGCTTTCTACTGCAGCCCTCTTCCAACCCGTCTTCTTATAGTCTCAGCTGGCCCTCTTCAAATCCTGCTCCTTCTCCTCTGGTGAATCCACACGCCTATATCTCCGCGACCACGGCGCTGCTCCAACCCCTTACTGACCCGGTCCAAGTCCCTTCACGAAGTAAAACAACCACATTCCTCTACCCCCTCATTTCCCATCCCCCAACTCTCAATACCGAGCTTCCAGCCCTGAGAACCCTTCTTTCCAGCCCTTTACATCACTACACTTTCACAGCCGGCTATTTCAACCCGCATCCTCTCGTCACCGCCTCGCTCCTGGCTTGCTCTTCACCACCAGCAAGTACACCCGGTACGATCCTAACCGCCAGCCCCTTCGCCAACGGATTCTATAATTCTGCTGGCATCTCGGGTCTCCTGCCCGCAGCTTACACGCACTTGTCTCTTCGATTCCTGCAGGCTGCTAGGGGTGCCAATCTGCAACTGCGAGAATGGCGGCGGGGTACCGTAGGGACGGAGGGCGGGTGGACATACCACGCCAAGGGGCTATGGGTTACACTAGCTTCGACTGTTCCTGCAAACACAGCCCGAGAGGGCAATCAAGCAACTCCGGACGATCGTAGCGAAGAAGGAAACCCATCAGCCCCCACCGCGACAGTGATCGGTTCCTCAAACTACACAACCCGCAGCTACGGTCTCGACCTCGAAGTCGGCGCCTTGGTCATCACCACCGACCCGCGGCTGAAAGAAAAATGGAAGCGCGAGGAAGAGAACCTGCTCTCGCGCTCAAGGGAGGTCAAGGAGGCGGAACTCGGTGGAGAGGAGAGGAGGGCGGGGTGGAGGGTCCGGGTTGCGATGTGGATTGTTAGAGTCGTGGGGGGGAGTCTGTGATGGATGCAAGCGAAGGAGGTACAGTGGGTATTGCTACTGCTGATGGCTGCTGTGGAGGAAGAGGAGGCGTGTTTTGATACCCAATACTGTAGAAAGCATGGCGTTGGTGTTTTGGATTTCAGACTTTGCCTTGCCGTTAGTAAAACATCTATACCATCACAATACCACCATCCGAACCTCCAAGCCCACCGTCCAGCTCTACCACGCCTTCACCTGCCGTTGTAACAGCTAACTTCTCCAGCCCTTCGAGATCCCACCTCCCCAATTCCAAGCCCCTTCACAACGAGCACAAAGCGCCAAAGGCCCCCCCCTGCCGCTCCTGCAGATATCATTTGGAATTGAATCGCCAACGTGTCCTTAATAGGCATCAAAGACTTTTACCAAGATGTGAATGCTACGACAGTTTTTTCCTTCGTCGAAGCGCCAGAATCATGAGCATAAACAAGCCGGGGCAGCGGACTTTCTGACATGCGTGGCGGTTGTGAAAGAGCAGTGCCCCAGGGCTACATACCCTCTAAGCTGTCGACTCCCCGCTCACTGCACCGGTAGCAAAGTGAGCGTCGGTGTCATCTGCGGGACGGTGGGCAACCGGATACTTATCGCGCCGCTACAAGTACAAGTCGACATCGAAGGGCATTGCGTGCTCTCGATCAGAACCTCGTCTGATGAATCCGGTTGCGATGAGGGCCATGACCATTGCAGTCGCGAAGGGGAAGGCTAAAATGATGCCTATAGGGGAGAATCCTATGCCATAGCTGACAACGCGAACGAAGAATATACTCTGCGATATAAAGCAATGCAACAGACCGGAGCAGATGATCAGAGGTATACCAAAGCGATAAGGGAGTGAGAGGAAGTAGGACGACCGTTGTATACCGACAGGCGCTGATACTCGTAATGGCTTGCGTTCTAAGCGGCAGTGGTCCAGCTCCGACGCAACGGACATGCACGTGAGTAGGCTGTTGTACATGAAGTACAAGAAGTTAAAGAGCAGTTGAAAGTCATTCGCCATCAATACTGCGCTGAGAAACTCCCCAGTCGAATGGTATCGTATCTGTCCATGCCCAACCAATTCATGATCAGTCACTGCGCCGAGTCCTTCTCGCCAGAGCGCACCAAGATCGATCGGGGCGAGATCTTTTTTTCGCTCGGAGATGGCCTCACCCAGCAGCCCAGCCACAAGTATGAGGCTAGAGAAGCATCTAAGAGAGTTCAGCAAATTTTGTAGGATCATGACGAAATAGCATACAATGTGAGGACCACAAGCCATCTCCTTCGGCTGGCGGCGCGATACCATCTAGCTCTTTGAGGATCCCAGATTTTAGGCCGAGAGCTCCAGTGCGTGCCCTGCAGAATCTCATCTTTAGACTTAGTAGACATACCTTCGGTATGGACATCTGGATTTCGCAGGAATGACATGACAGCATCTCCTGGCGTTGCAAGAGGCTCGGTATACCTGTTATAGTACGGAGTCCTTAGAACACAAACAAACACCATAATTAGGGTGCTGAAATGCAAACCGCACTTGTTGTTCTCTGTATGCACTCCGCCACTAAGGCAATAGAGGGCGAGGACTGCGTTACGATCCTCACTTCCAGTGGCAGGTACGTACTATGGCGCGCCATCATAGACCACAGTCCAATTTGTGCTGAACTGTTTCATGTACTATTTCGTACATCCACCACGATGGATCTTAGAGCCAATATAGGGGGAGGCACAAACCCATAGACCCTCCAAAGACCAGGAGTTCAGACTGAATGTGCCAAGCAATGTAGAATAATTGTTGTCAGAAGAAGACTTGTTGGTTACAACAACGTTCTCTCAGCCGTTAAGACCGTTAACATAACGCGCGATGAATTGAGTACTGTTTAGTTGCTCGTAATGTCTTGCATCCTGTCGGATCCGATCGAGATTTGCATTACCCCACGAATTGTTGCTTGCCAGATGTTCTTCTGTCGCAATTACAGCGGTACAACTGTTGGTAGAAAGTGATAAGATCACCGCAGAGTTCCAGCTATATTCTTGATAAGTCACTACTTAGGCTGATCCGAAGTTTGGGCAGCTCGCTCTGACTTACAAGAGATGCAGTAATGCAGAACTGCATCCGAGACGGAACCAGGTAAGCACACTTTTTCGAGCTATTCGTCGAAGATTCGTAACGCTGAGTACTTCAATGTTCAGCCAACTTGCTCTCTTGTGAGCTTTGTCAACCTCGTGACGTGTAGGGACTACCGGAAGCTGCATGCAAAAGTTGCTAGCACCCGAAAGAATTGTTGAGAGCACGTTGATAAGTAGATGAAGCCAGAGATTAAGCTTCTTCGCCGTGACACAATTATCATGGAATATATTTCCAATCCCGCTCTGCATTCCAAACGTCGACTGTCCCCAGACCTTTCGGGAAAGGTTCGCTTCAAGTACGAGCGCAGCCATCAACTGATGAAATGCTAGAGCTGTGGTTCGCTTCGATCAACGCGTTCGAAATGTTTGCGCACGAGGGTGTTCTGGGTTCAACTCCGAAAGTCATGTACTGACATTCTTGATCTTTAAGAATCTTGACACCGCTAGGGGGAGCCTAAATCGCGACATTATCTGTTAACGTTCGTTCACGCAAATATACCAAGGCTTACTGCGAAGTTTCTGTCGCCTGGTGTCGCTCCGTACCAACTGTCGACGCGAGTCTGATAACCGATGAATCTAGCGGTTGAATTTCGGGTAAGAGAGGGGCGTCTTCACTCAAAGCATGCGCAGAAGATACTGTATTAGACATCAGATCGGCAGCAGAAAATGTCAGAAGACCTTATCGAAGTCTGTATTGATTTCGAATGTGGTTTGAAGTACATGACGACGAGCATAGATACTCAAAGTACCGATAATACACAAAGAGATCTTCAATCATGTCGTTCGTTCTTCTGCGTCGCATTCTGCCGATCATGGCTGACGGCTTCTAGTCCTGACAGAACATGGTCTTACATTCTGTAACGCTGTAACGCAAAATAGAAGAGTAACTGGTTTGAACACAACTAATTCTCGATTCAAAATGAAGTCAACCGGCTTAGAGTCGACAATGATGTTTGAAGCAAAGAAGACAATGACGATCTCTATCGAGAATTATCAGATATACACCGACCGAGCTGTTCCCCAATGATTCATGTATTTTCCGCGACAACTTACGAGTATGCGTAACGAACAACGAGTTTTCCACTCTGGGAAAATCTAAAAGAGCATAACGTAGCCACAAGAACTATATCTCACATCAATGGACTTCTATCATAGCGCATAGTCGAAAAGCTGAGACTTCGTCGTATCGCTGAACACAGTGTCAACGACACTCATTATCAAGACTATCTGAAATATAGAGCCAACTTCGTTGATAACAATATGCGAGTGTTAGCAATACCGCGCAAGTGAAAATATTCTCGAATGCCTCCTATCAATCTTATGCTGTTTTTTGTGCTTCTCATATCTTTAAGCATCGACTATCATAGACACGAATGACGAATACAACGTCGTCAGACCAACGGTCTAAGAGAACTTACCAAGTTCCACATGCCCTGCGTGCAAAAATGGGGCGAATCCCCTCGATCTTTCCTGCTCTCAATATACGGCAAAATCCTCCTCACAGGCCGAACGAAGGAAAGCGTGACCACGTTCCATCAATCCTGGGGAAATATCTTAAGGGCTTCGTCGGTATTATCAAAGCCTCTGAATCGAAATGTAGATGCACTGTCTGCGTAAAAGAACGCCCAGTACGAGAGATGGGTGGATGTGAGTTACAGGCCGTGCTTGTCGTTCAGTTATGCGAGAGGGCGGCAAGAGAGATTGAAGAATATTATGATGCAGTTTCGGGACACTGAGGAGTTGAATGTTACTGTTTTGACTGATTCCTCTAGTACCTTCATGGTCTAAGCAGCATGGAACACAGGGAATCTTGAAAAACCCTCTTGTCCGCCATCAAGGTTTACGACTTTGGGCTGACTTGAACTCGGATCTTCAAGGTTTGAAGGGCCACTGCAGACCAAGGCCCTATTTCAAGCATAGCTTTGAAAGGTATTCGAAGGTTTTCCAAGTCGACCCCACCGCCTGTATTCATTTTCCAAGACGCTTCAGTGGGAATCGGGGGCATAAGAATTGCATCTTTAGTGAGCCTGAGCGTGAAGCATGAATTTTTACATCCTTTGTGCACTATTAACTTTGCAGCCCGAAAAGAGATGACTCAATATCTCAGACACCCTGTAGTGCACAGACCATAACGGCGAAGGAACCATTTCCTCATCTCTGATCCGATACTACTTCCACGCCTCCGTACCAAAGAGTATCTACGTCTCCGGCTTCTGAGAGCCATGTCAGCTCATCATGTTCAGCATCCCAGAAAGCCCTAAAGCTCTTCTCAGTGCTAGAAACTCCTGAAGCGATTGCTGATGGATACTCAACGAAGGGAACGTAGGCTGCAGGCATAGATCTTGACGCGGCTATGGCACACTTCGAGTGCTTGCTCATCATCCTGCGGTGGTAAAAAGTAGAGTAGAACGTCAGGGGAGCTGACAATCAGTAAACTGAAAATCCGACAGCGAGGCGAGCCAGGCCAAATGTCCGACTAAGTGGCAATGTGGGTAACGAAAGTCAAGATCAACCCATTCCGTATATGTATATCAATTCTCCAGTTATTCTTATCGCACACGCTTTGCGATTAATTGAGCATTCGGGCATCTCTACGTAAATCGCTTGTTGTATGCTGAATTTCGCCTTCTCTAGTGGCGGTAAGGTGAAACTGCTGGATGGGTGCGATTCAGATGTCATGGATAAGTCGATAGAGCTCTTGTCTTAGCACCTAGATCTCACATGAACGCAGTTAATTCATAGATCTAGCAAAAAGACGCAGTGACTGGACCTAAATGTTATGAGTACTTTATTTGTTGCATGTAGAAAAACAGTGAGTTAGTGGTTATTGATCTAGAACCATACCAATTTTTACACTAGCGTAAATTACAGTACCATACCGGACGCAAGACTTGCGGGCAATTTTGTAATGAATGTACCTGTGTCGATGGTGAAGATTATTTGAGACTCAACTATCTTAGGACTGGTAGTTGCACCGGTCATCAGCATTTACAGCGTCGCAGATGACGCGTAGCCGATCCAAGATGCTCCATCGGCCTAAGCTAGAGGTTGCCCGGTAATGACATCAAAGAGGAAGCGGCAGGATGAAGATGGTGAGAAGGAGAATGAAGGCTCTCCAAGGCAGAAAAGAACCAGATTTGGGCAAGCAGATTTAGTAAAAGGCAAAGAGCGAGGAACTCCCACTTCCGCGATGAAAGCCCCGGAAACACCCTCAAAGCGTCCTCGTGGTAGACCTCCTGGTAGTGGAAAGAAGCCCGGTTCCTTGGTTGGTGCTGTCGAACCACAATCCGCCCAGGACACTCCGAAGTCAAAACTCAAGGGCAAAGTCCTCTTCGAAACACCCACAAAACCTCGCGAAGGCGCTACGGATGCGTCAGTTCCACTTGTTCGAAATGCAGACCGCTCTGCTCGACGGAAGAGCGCAAGAACAGTAATTAAGCAGACAATTGCCGACGATCTCAGTGAAGATAATGAATTAGATGAAGACGACCTTCTTGCCAGGCAGATTTGGGATGCCGCTGAAGCAGAAGACGGTATTCTCCAGAACGAGGTCGGAAATGAGTTTGCAGGAGAATCCACAGCTCCCAATACGCCCTCAGAGCCTGGTAGAAGGCAACGCAAAGGTGCTCGACGAAAAAGAACGCCAACGCCCCCTCAAGACATCCCAGCTCACGAGCAATACTTCTTCCAAAACCGCCCAGGGAATACAAAAACCTCAAACAATACGTTGTCTTCCTTATCGCTTCTCACCCACGAACAATATCACGACCAAGTCAGTGCCTACGTTGACCCGCATGAGTCTTCTATCGCCTATCTTCACTCCCTTCACTCCCGCTCCTTTCCCCAATGGCGCTTCGAACTTTCGCAGTCCTTCAATGTCTGTCTCTACGGCTATGGCTCCAAGCGGCAGCTTATCACGTCCTTCGCATCTTACCTCCATGAAATCAGCCCGTCCTCCCCTCCACAGATCATGATAGTCAATGGCTACACCTCTACACTCACCCTCCGCCAAATTCTCACTACCCTCGCTACCCTCGTCTTCTCCTGTACTCCCTCCACCCTGCCTAGCCACCTTGGCACCCAATCGCAGTCCATGATCTCGGCCATACTCGCCCACCAGCACTCATCCCCAGCCTCACCGCCGATCCGCCTCTTTATCAACTCACTCGACGCTCCTCTCCTCCGCCGCGCCCCTAACCCCGCACTTTTAGCCCAGCTCGCCGCCTCCCCACAGATCCACCTCGTTGCCACCTGTGACACGCCCTCCTTTCCACTCCTATGGGACAGCAGTCTCCGTGAGCAGTACAAGTGGCTCTTCCACGACACCACCACTTTCAGAAGCTATGCTCCCATCGAAGTCGGTAACGTCATCAACGACGTGAACGAGCTACTGGGCCGCAGCGGACGCAGCGTCAAGGGGAGAGAAGGTGTCGGCTTCGTCCTGCGCAGTCTCCCTGAAAACGCGCGGAATCTATACCGGTTGCTCATCGCTGAACTGCTCGCCATCATGGACAGTGATGCCAATGGCCTTAACGATGACCTCGGAGATGGCGAGCTCGAAGACCTAAACGAGAACCTCGGACGCTCATCGAGAAAAGGACGCCGAAGTGAAGCAAGCGTGGAATACGCAGTCCTGCGTCAGAAAGTGGAGGAGGAGTTCATCTGCAGCAGCGAGATGGCGTTTCGGCAGTTGCTGAAAGAGTTCTATGATCATCAGATGGTGGTTAGTAGGAGGGATGGAGCCGGGACGGAGATGCTGGGGGTGCCGTTCCGGAGGGTGGAGATTGAGGCGATATTGGAGGATTTGCTGGATGAGTAAATGGGTACGTGGAAAATGGGTGGTATGATGGCTACGGACTGAGGGGGTTGTCTAGTGCTGTAGATATCTCATTGGGGTGGAGACGATATAATGTAGAGATACCCAGAACGCATGCGAACCATAGCAAACCCTCTTCTAATATCCCTCTATCACTCCAACCTTCCATTACTCCACTCTTCACCCCCTCCCTCACCCTCCTAGATAGCCGCCGTCTCCCTCTCAACCCACTTCATCGTCCTTCCCCCATCCTCTCCCTCAAAGAAATCCCTAACTTTCTCCACCACCTCCCGATGATAGCTGTTCAGCCACTGCTTCTCTTTCTCTGTCAGCAGCGTGGCGTCAATTAGCTTGCGGCACATGGGCACCATGGTGACGTGCTCGAAGCCGAGGTAGGGCTTGTCGCCGAAGCGGTGAGGGGTTGCGGCTTCGCGGGCCATGATGATGTCTGTTGAGGGTGGTTAGGTGTGGGTTGGTTTGTAGGGTTGGAGGTGGGGGGGGGGGGACTTACTTTCGATGCGGATGCCGAATTTGCCATCTTCGTAGTAGCCGGGCTCTGGGAGGGGGTTAGTAAACTCCAAGCGCAACTATCCCAGGCAGGGCTTCTTTACCATCAGAGATCACGTTGCCTACGGATAGGGCGACTTCAGAGTATTGGATGCGTGTTCCAACGCCGATGGGGCCTTCGTGTACATTCTTTTCGGTATTTAGTGATCCAGGATAATCTCAAACGTAACGGTGAAGCTTACCAGGTATGATCCCACACCATGTCCGGTACCATGCCTGTAGTCCAACCCCTCTTCCCACAGAAATTGGCGAGCCAACGTATCTAGAGCAAACCCGCTTGTTCCTTTGGGGAAAACCGCTTTATCCAGAGCAATGGCGCCTTTAAGGACGAGAGTATAGGCTTTGCGTTCCATCGCTGTGGGCTCTCCGAAATGCAAGGTACGAGTGGTGTCTGTGGTGCCGTCGTAATATTGGGCTCCGGAGTCGCAGAGGTAGATTGCTTTTGGGTCGATGATTGAGCAGTTGCCTTTTTCGGGTTTGTAGTGGATGACTGCGGCATTTGCGCCTGTAGAGGAGATGGCGTCGAAGGAGAGGCCGACAAAGTGTTCATGTTTTCTAAGCAGTCATCAGTACGGTACACGTTACGTCTTCCTTGCGAGAGAGAACTCACGATCGGATCTGCTCGAGCTTGTCTGCTCCTTGGACCTCATCGAGTTTGGTCTTTTTCACCGTTAATTCTTCTTCTAACCATGCAAAGTACTCGCACAACGCAGCTCCATCTCTGATGTGACATTGTCTCATCCCCTCAAGTTCTGTCTTATTCTTGATGGCTTTGGCATCGCCAACAGGGCTCCTGACTTCATCAACATTATCTTCACCCCCTAGATCTAGAATCAGAGCCCATGATGCTTTCGTGGATATCATGAACTTCTTCTTCGGGGTCTTCGAAGGAACTCCGTTAGCCGAGTGTGATATTAATTCTTCACCCAATTTACTGTTGTCTTCAAATATTGCATCATACGGCCGAATTTGTACAGTGTCGCCAAGATGGGCTTTTACCTCATCGCTAAATTTGCCGGAGTCGACGTAAAGGGTTGCGGTTGTTGGTGTGATGGTAGCGTAAGAAAAGAAGACTGGATTGTATGGAATACTGCAACCGTCAGCTTGCAATCAGAGTGAATGTAGAAACTTGAAGAGCATACTCATTTCCCCGAAGGTTGAACAGCCACGCAACCTCATCCAACATTGCTTTGTTAAATACAGTCAGTATGAGATCTTTAGTAGCACCGGTAGATTTTATCGTCAAAATGAGTATTACTGAACACGTACAAACTACTAGGCCGGCACTCTTCTTCTTTTCAAGCTCTTTCCTTAGGTCGTCTATTTTTTCTTGAAATTTCTTGCCAGAAAATTCCAAACCTAACGCTTTGACCCTCTCATATGGACGTGACGGACGGTCCTTTCCCCAGATCTGGTCAACCAAATTGGTTTTGACTCCCACGAGTGTAGCGCCACCCTTCTTCTTCACTTTCTCCGTAAGTTTTCGGGCGTCAGCTATTCATTATCAGCAATTTAAACATGCTGTGTGATCATTTTTTTGGTATCTTACGGGCTGTTATCACGGTTGGATCTACACCAACGGTCTTATTGCTCTCTGATTGCTCTGCTGTCCTGGACAATATTAGACATGTAGAACGTTATTTTAAGGATGACTTTAAAATTCACCATTCTTGCCAAGTAGGAACATCTTCTATGCCCTGTTTTAGGAGATGCCAATTACTATCGAGCTGCTTGGATGCCTGGTTGAAGTATCGTCCGTCTGTTGCTAGGGCTGCCTTTTCTAGGGTAATGACTGCCGTACCCGCTGAGCCAGAAAATCCAGAAATATACTCTGGAAGAGTAAGCGTCGTTGTTTGTATGCATAGACAAGATTCTGACCTCGGCGTGCATCACAGGGAGCGATGTACTCAGATTGGTGGCTGTCTTCGGATGGAACAACTTGAAATAATTAAAAAACGCTTCATTTCCAAAGTCTCCTATTGCTCATACTATATACATCTACCTTATGCTCTTTCATAAGATCTCGAAGCTTTCGCAAACGTTCTGTAGTGTTCACTGTCTCCATATCGACTGCTAGGAATTGAGTCGTGGAGAAATACTTTCTCAAGAACCGAGTAGACGAGGAGCTAGTCGGTGTAGATGCTCGAAAGACCGATTGATAGCGAGAGAAGGTACGGAACAAGTTCATCGGAACATTCGGTGCATCTTAGGATCACGAAGCAGCATAACGCCAGTGTTCAACCCTATTGTTTCATCAATACATTCGATACATGCACTAGCCCTTTCGGAACACCAGGTACCCAGGCACCCGTTGAAAGATGAAACGTGGACTTGGATACTCAGCTGAATCGAAGGTTTGATAATCACGGTCCAGAGATAACTTCATTGACGCATCATCGTTTACTTAAAGTGACCGCCCGTACTTGGGGCTGTTTGAACAAAGAGAAACATGATACTCCACTATGCCGCTTTGACAATCACAAGCGTAATATCAGACCACCATAGTGATAATGTTTCAGCTGCCCATATAGCTTGGATACCTCGCATGTGAGGAAAGACTACTTTGACAATGGCAGCCGTCAATGGCGGCCATATTGATGACGTGGCACAGCCCAGCAGTTTTGCAGAAGTAGAAAAGGTACTCCATGTCAGAATAAGTCAGATTGGTCTTCATGACTGATGGTGTTGTGTGTGGCTACTTAAAGCTGATCCAAAAGCTCTATCTTCCGGGGTCACCACGAGAAATTTCCACCATTCAGAATATCCTACAAAAACTGCAGAGATCCCAAGAAGGTTGGCAATTTGCCGACGCACTTCTTCAAAGCTTAGACGACAAGGTTCGATTCTTTGGAGCTTTGACCTTCACTATCAAAATCAACCATGACTGGTTAGGATTTACATCCCCGCCAAGGGTTACGAGCTGACTCCAGGGGTAGGGAGTCTTTGAGTGACGAAGATTCAAGATTGCTCCTTGACAGACTTCTACTATGGCTAATCCGGCTTGTCAATGCAGGAGAAGGGCCTTTGGTCATTCGAAAGCTTTGCTCTTCATTGATTGCATATTTCCTTCGCCCCTCGGTTTCATGGGAGCGTTCAATTCGACACGTTATATGCTCCTTCAGCGTGGGAGACGTCGTCCCTGAAGATCTTCTATCTCAACAGCCATCTACTGCCGAATTGGTTAGCAAATTAAGCCGATTGCATCTCATTACCATGGTGTGGTTTTGTATCGGCCTTATCGAAGAAGTTGGGAAAACCAATCCTACTAGCATACAAACGTATGAATCTCATTGTTTGGATTAGGAATCTTCCGTTTTTGGTACTCTGAAGTCTCATCTAATGATTGGAATTATAGATATAAGTACCATGAAAGAATTTCTTTCAACCTAGACGATGTGGTGATACTTTTGCACCACTCGATATCTGTGCAGTCGACCGGGGACGTGAGACTTGCTGAAGAAGGAATAAAATGCTTACAAGTGAGCTTCCCTCCCAAATTCCCATTTCCTGTGGCAATATTGATGATCTTTAGTCCTGGGTGATGTATGCACATCGGGCATGGATTGACAAAGCTATAGAACTAGAACCGCTAAGATTACTCACGCCACAGACACTGCAAACCTTCAGTGTTGAGGGTTTGCTAGATGTAGCTTTGGAATTCTTCGCGGATGTTTTGACTAATTTTCCAGCGTTTTTCACGACTAACGACTTCTTGTCATTAGGCGATATTCTTTCAAGTCCTTCAGCTCAAAACTATCTCTCTACTATGAAAGGTGGGGATTTTAACTCAGAGGCAATGGCATTCGCAAGAATGCTCCTGGCATACGGAGACGCAACAGTCCAGGACCTTGCCAAGAACCTTGAAGATCCTTCGTCTCGACAGATTCTGCAGCAGCTCCTTGAACTACTTAAGTGTGAGGGCTATGCTGGAGTTGAAGACGAGGTCTGCAGCCAAGCCCTCGAGTTCTGGCAGACATACACTGAGTTTGTCATCGACTCACTCTTCGCAGCTGAAGATCAATTGGCGCCATGGATGGACAAAGCTCGACAGTATGTCGTTGAAGTTATCGAGGCATGCTGGACAAAGATACGGCTACCCCCCACTGATGTCCTGGCATCGAAGTGGGATTCTGAAGCCAGGACGAGCTTCAAAGCCTTCCGAGCTGATGTAGAAGACTTACTTCAATCATCGTACACGATACTTGGAATCGGTATTTTCAACCGTTTCGCCGATCTTGCACTGGAATCACACAGCAATGGCGCTTGGCTTCACCTCGAGGCAACGCTCTTCTGCATTAATGCACTGTCAGACTGTATCGCAGACGAAGATTCCATTGACGGTGTTCTCTCGGAAATCTTTACCTCTTCATTGTTTGCAGACATGGCGAATCAATCATCAATACCTTCGAAGACACGACGAGCGGCCGTAGACATGATTACAAAGTATACCTCTTTCTTTGAAAGACATACCGAATATTTACCCTCGATGCTGAACTTTCTGTTCGAGTCGCTAACGACTCCCTCTTTGACCGATGTAGCTGCAAAGGCTATATTCACAACATGCTCATCTTGCCGAAAGTCACTAACCTCAGAACTTAATGCCTTCTTGCGGCAGTATGAGGCTCTTCTAACTTGGGAAAGCGTCGAAGCTGGTACTAAGGAGAAGGTCATAGGTGCTATTGCGGCTATAATTCAAGCGCTTCCCTCTGAAGAGGAGAGAATGGATCCGTTGTCTGGTTTACTCTGCTCTGTCGAAACAGAAGTTCATAACTGTATCAACTTATTGTCAATTGGCAAAGCCGAAGAGGCGCAGTCAGCCGGTTTGTGTGCGCTCCGATGTTTGGTCAGCATGGGGAAAGCTCTTCAAGTGCCTGATGAAATCGTTATTGACCTAGACTCCGAAACTCCGCGGATGTCAGTCTGGGCGGCTAGCAAAGGAGGATCCATACAAGCCAAGATAGTGCAATTCTTAGAGACAGTGACCAGCCTGATGCAGTGGGATAGTGACATAATGGAAGCAGGCTGCCAAATCCTTCGTACCGGTTACAAAGAAAGCGCTCCTGGACCGTTCGTCTTTCCTACCAAGGTAACGGCGGACTTCGTGCTTGCTAGCGGATTGAAGACTGCACGTTTAGATTACATCTTAGACACTGCTGGCTCTATGCTCAGTAGACACACCGTGGGTTCAGAGAATGAAATGAGAGATGCTGCCTTGTCATTCCTCGTACATCTCCTTAGTTTGATCCGAAGCATGGAGGGTGAGAGAAAGCGGAAAATCATTTGTGGAAAAGATAGACTCACTCATACAATTCTTAGGGAATCCCACTATCGACCCTGAGGTTGCATCCAGCTGCATTGAACTTGCAGCCAAGATGATTCCACGTTATCCAGAAGCATTTTCACATCCACAATGCTGCGATTCAATTCCTCTACTCTTCGAATTTGCTCTCCGCTGCCTGACGGCGGCTGAGATAATGCCCAAACGAGCTGCCGCTCAATTCTGGGTAAGCACTAATTCCTGACTCGTACACGAACTTATCTAAGCCATGAGTGTAGGCGTCTTTCGTGCAGAAGCATGACGTATCAGAAACAGTTGGAATGATGACGAGCAACGCTATGGATGAATACGGCCCAAAATTAAGTCAGGCCTTGGTGCGAAACATTGGTGGAGAGGCCGCACGAAGCGAGTTGGATACTCTCGCAGACCCGCTGAAGAAATTGATTTCCGCTCAACCTAAAGCAAAGGCGTGGCTATCGGATGCCCTTTTCAGCGATACCTTTCCAAGCCAGAACGTCGGTCCTGTGGACAAGAGGATGTGGATACAAAAGATAATGAAGTAAGTAGTCGCCCAGATTGACCTAACCTAACACTAACACAAACATGCAGCTTAAGGGGCGCAAAAGGAACCAATCAAGCTGTCAAAGAGTTCTGGATGAACTGCCGAGGGACGAATTTCTCATACACGTCCTAGAGAAAGATAGATGAGGCATGAGTCTGATATAGTATTTACGGGGTCATCCCCTGGTGTAAATTACAAGACGCATAGCGACGGCACTTTTCAAATGCTAAAAACGTAAATTCTTTTCAGGATATCTATTCAGAATTCTGCGAGTGACGCTAATATGAAAGTGGCACCAAAACTCAATTTGAAGGCCGCATTATCTTCAATTGCAGACCGCAAATTTATCCCTTTGACATACTGCTGAATTCTATTCGTCGGCAAGATATTTATTCCTTTCGATGCCGCGAACTGTAAGCCGTACAGTTAGCATCCATTACACCCAGTCCTCCCGGCATATGTGGGCGATACGGACCTGCACCCCAAACACCAACAGCCCAAACAGTAGTGCCAGCGTTTTCGAGAACGTACTCACAGCTATTCCTCCGAGTAAACCTAACGCCACACACTCAGCCATTTGCTTCTTCTCCCCATCCATCCCAAACTACCTAACCTAGCAGCAACCCTTACATACCTATTATGCTCCCCGCGCTAATCTGCCGGTATGCCGCCGGATTCGGTCTTCCATGTTTGAACACCGGCACCCTAGCCTCGTCGGAATATGTCCGAAACGCGTCTTGTATGCTTGCTGCAGGTGAGGCATCGCAAAGTAGAGGCCGCCGTAGCGAATGAAGCTGGTGCGTTGCGAATGCTGCGGTGAAGCCGAGGCCGAGCGCGAGCGGGGAGCGGAGGATTGGCCGCAGCCGCAGGAGGGAGGGGGATGCCATTGTGAGTGAGAGATCTTGGATGGAAGCCTGGGGTTGCTGGGTAGTGCTATATCTGAACTGAAGATTCAGCCGGAGTGATGGCAAAATCTGTATGTTACTTTCTAGGTAGAGCCGGAGCTCAAGGTTGATGACATCGCGCAGTGAGCGACTAAACCATACGCGGTTGGTGTATAGATTAGATAACCTTAATCTTCAAGGGCGTAGGCGGGGCGAAATCGGATATGAAGATCTCAATCAAGAGTCATACTACAAACTGCATCTGGACCTAGTAGATTTCCTTCGATTCCCTAATTGTCTCTTCACGTATATTTTCTAGCATCCTATTCCTACATTTTCCAGTTCTTATTGCACACTTTCTAGAGGTCTATAGTACTAGAAGTTCATTGCTCACGCCACCAAAAGTTCTTTGACTCCTACGAAAAGCAATTGACTCACAACTTCTACTACTTCGTCAAGCATTCTACACTTTGGCGAAGAGGATCGCAACCACACATCCCGTATCTCTTACCGATATATTTTACTCTACCTCCGACATGACAAACGACGCCTCCACCAACGGCAACGGCCCAGCAGGCGGAGAAAGCAAGAATGGCTCCACAAACTTCACTGTCAAGGCCGGTCTAGCAAAGATGATGAAGGGTGGGGTGATCATGGATGTCGTCAATGCTGAGCAGGTGCTCCATCTCCAATCATCTACTCACACTAAATAGGAGAATCACTAACAAGACTCAGGCAAGAATAGCAGAAGAAGCCGGCGCCTGCGCCGTTATGGCCCTTGAGCGAGTCCCCGCAGACATCAGAGCCCAGGGTGGTGTCGCCCGAATGTCTGACCCCAAGATGATCAAAGATATAATGGAAACTGTTACCATTCCCGTCATGGCGAAGGCAAGGATAGGGCATTTCGTCGAATGTCAGGTAAATCCTCCCTCCCTCTTCGTTGTCTTCTTCCACACAAACCAGAACCCCGTCACTAAAATTCCTATCTTGTAGATACTTGAAGCCCTCGGCGTCGACTACATCGACGAATCCGAAGTCCTCACCCCCGCCGACGCCGTCCACCACGTTGAGAAACACCCCTTCACCACTCCCTTCGTCTGTGGCTGCCGCAACCTGGGTGAGGCCCTCCGCCGCATCTCCGAAGGCGCCGCCATGATCCGTACAAAGGGCGAAGCCGGCACGGGCGACGTCATCGAAGCCGTCCGCCACATGCGGACAGTGAATGGTGAAATAAGCAAGGCCAAAGGCATGAGCGACATGGAGCTGCGCGTCATGGCAAAGGAGATCGGCGCGCCGTTTGACCTTCTCAAGGAAACTGCAACGCTAGGACGGCTACCGGTGGTCAATTTTGCAGCGGGGGGTGTGGCGACCCCAGCGGATGCGGCGCTGATGATGCAGCTGGGGTGCGATGGCGTGTTTGTGGGCAGCGGCATATTCAAATCCGGGGATGCGCGGAAGAGGGCCAAGGCGATTGTGCAGGCGGTGACGCATTTCCGAGACGCGAAGGTGTTGGCGGAGGTGAGTAGTGATCTAGGGGAGGCGATGGTGGGGTTGAATGTTGGGAAATTAGGGGAGGGGGAGAAGATGAGTGGGAGGGGGTGGTGAGGAGGGGCACAGGCGGGGATGAGTCGTTCGGTGTACATGGAAAGCGGTTGGCTTAGAGAAGTATTCGGTTTTTGAGAGAAGATCTGTAATGTACATAGAAGCATCTTTTCGCCTTCACACTCGGGAGAAAACCGCCATCCTTTTCAAGCCACCATACCCACTAACTTTCATTGGCTGCGCATCCTCAATCAATGCTTGTGTAGAATTCACATCGTCTCTCGTTTCATCTGAAAGCCTATTCGAGGCACGACCTGTTGTAGAGTAGATCTGCGAACATGGTATGGTAGGAGTACATGGTTCAGTGTAGTGCAGTATAGGCTAGAGAGGGTCCTTATGTTTTTGGCCGTTCGAAGAGATGATGGCTTGATTGAAGAGGTCCCTTAATGCTCGGAGGTGCCGTTCTGTCACATCAAAGATCTCCAGGATACGTGAGGAGTACTTACTTGGCTTCTTCAAATCGTGGCATAGAAAAACTCGACGATATAGCTGTACTGGCTAATGGCTTGGTCCATACAAAAACCATTTTGGTAGTCGAGGTGACGTGTCTTTCGTTCTGTTGCGAAAGGAGACTTTGGATGGTTGTACGGGAGATGAGATCTTAGTGAGACATGGAGAACGATTCATTAAGATTTACTGCTGGAGAAGCTGGGTAAGGGTTAGATGGTAATGATATGTTCATGATCGAGAGACGTGTATTGCATTCGGTTGCCTCGTGGTCTGAAGGGGTTTTCTCCTCCTACGCTTGGGAACGGTTGTTATTTTTTTATGGATCTTTGAGGGAAGTTGATTCTTACAAGAATTTCTTGGGTCGAGTCTTGTGTTAGAGTCGTATTGGCTGTTGTTTTTATCGAAAGCGTACTTGAGGTATGACATTTTCCAGGACAGATTTCTGGACAGAGGAATTTTGAATTGAGTCCACAGTAGCATAGGAGTCAGTGTTTGATTTGACTGCTTGAGAGCCAGACGAAAAACTTGACCAAAGTAGAGATACCTAATGGATTGTAACGTAGGAGACGGACTGTAACACTCTACTGCTTGAGAAACTAATGACTCGGTGAATAGGCTTCTTGATGATTGAGGCGCGTGTCTTGTATTATTGTTCTTTTCAAGAGGCTTAGCATGTATGTAGGTTTGATTGAGTGAAGGCTGGCGCTGAAAAGTGAACGATAATAAATCTGAGCGCTCGTGATTCGATTGGTGTCACGTTGCAAGGTGGTCAACACATTGTTTTCCACAAATTCATTCTCCTCTAGGTATTTCCAGAGTGGCCGATCTACAATGAGATCTTGAGCCCCAGTGTTTAGCATTGTGAATCCCAGCGTTGACGATTTCCTCAACATCTGCATCAACCTTTCTGCGTATCATCGAAGGGCTGGTCAGATAAGAGATACAAACATCAATACGGCAGCGGTGTTTCTCGAGCCATTAGCCCCCTGAACGGTTTGACGTTTGATACCGTAAAAGTTGAAGTCATTGATACACAGCATCGTTTCCATCATGGTGCGTCGCCTTATGATCACGAATATGAAGGGATTTACTGACAAATGGGTAATAGTTTTCACCACACCAACCCTTTGCATTCCTTGCGCTTCCTCGAGAGGTTCGAGATATGATCTACCGATACTGTGTCGTCGCCAATGGAGCAATTGATCCATATCAGAACATAGAGCAGCACAAGATCGTCGTTTTATGCCCGAAAAAGCCGGACCTTGCCTTGCTCAAAGTAAATAAACAGGTGGGGAAAGAAGCAAAGACTGTTCTTTTTGGTGGGAACACATGGCGACTATTCTACGAATCAGACTCCATCGCGGCATGCAAACCATGGAAAAAGGGTGAGCTTGCAACCAAGTTTTGGAATACAAATATCAAATCGTTCCGCCACCTCGTCACGGGTTTCGACTTCCTCGACCAAGTTGGTGCTCCCATTCCATCCGCGCCTACAGGACACGCAATCATAGACACTTCTCTGGCGGGACTTGAAGAGGAAGAAGGCAACTATAACAAGATACTCATGCGCCAACTCGTATATTCATGGGAATGGAAGAAAAACCTTTTAGAGCAAACAAAACTCAGGACTTTCCTGTTCAACCTGGACCATGGTTCTTGTAGGGACAGATGCCGCCGATGGGAAATTATCCATTTCGCTTGCAACGAGCTGTCCATACTTAGACAGCACTGGAAGACGACTCGTGTTGTAGTCAACGGCACGAGGGATCGAGCGGAGAGGAGGCTTGTGCATGAAGTCTATGGTTTCCCTTCAAGGTGAACTTGGTGGAAGAATTAGGATTTGGCTCTCTTTCTGTTCGGATCTTCTTCGGTCTTAGAAGGGTTTGAATATGTGTTGAGGCAGAGCGACCAAGGAAGATCTCCATAGAGGGTGTGATTTCTTTACGTTCCGCAAGAACATGGAGACTGGTTGACATCGCGCTATCTCATTGTCCACTTGTTGAACATATTAACGTTCGAGGGACGTGGTCCTGTACGTATTGACCACACTAGCGTGAAATGTGTCCTCTCGGCAAATTCGCAGTGACTTGTACTTCCAAAATTCCCAGCACCGCCATTTGAATTCGAGCACTCCTTTCGTTACTCATTTTCCCGACATCTTTGTAGGCGCTGAGAAGCACCTTCCATGTTCAATCTTTTGAGATTACTACGGAGATCTTTGAACGCTGAAGTCCGCGTTGCGGCACCATCTCGACCATGAGCGGCTGTAAGTCAATTCCTACCTCTCCAATTGGGGCACCCTTTATGATGTATTGAAGCTGACATATCTGCTATGCGCAGTACGATTTCTCGATTTGATCAAACCCTTCACCCCTCTGCTACCAGAGGTGGCAAGCCCAGAAAACAAGATCCCATTCAACCAAAAGTCTGACGTTCCAGTCCTCTTTTACGCTACAGCACTTGCTGATATCTACCAGGTTGATGTGGACGGGCTTAACTTTACTCATCTTTCTGGTCATGAGCCAGATGCCCTTATATGGAATTGTATCGTGAGTGGCCCAGGGAACGGGTTTGGGTATACTGTTTGGCTTACAGCAACAGATCAGATACCTCGGATCCCCTCTACTGGCTTCGAATGATGTTAGCCAGTAACAGGGGGACGCTGATGGAACTTGGTATCACACCTATCATTTCTTCGGGCATGCTCTTCCAAGTACGCATAGACAAGTTGGATAATTCAGAGGTCCATGCTGATTGGATTCTAGCTTCTTGCCGGCACCCACTTAATTGATGTCAATTTGGACTTAAAAACAGACCGCGAACTCTATCAGACCGCTCAGAAGCTTTTTGCTATCATTCTCTCGTTCGGTCAAGCCTGTGTCTACGTCCTGACTGGTCTCTATGGACAGCCATCTGATCTTGGCGCTGGTGTCTGTGTGCTCTTGGTTGTCCAATTGGTGCTCGCTGGTCTCATTGTAATTCTTCTGGATGAGCTCCTCCAAAAGGGATATGGTTTAGGCAGTGGTATCTCTCTCTTCATCGCTACCAACATCTGCGAATCCATCATTTGGAAGGCTTTCTCTCCCACAACTATCAACACTGGCCGAGGACCTGAATTTGAAGGAGCCGTCATTGCGCTCTTCCATCTTCTCCTTACATGGCCTGATAAGCAAAGAGCTCTCCGTGAAGCATTCTACAGGCAGAATTTGCCCAATGTCATGAACCTCCTGGCTACTCTTATCGTCTTTGCTGCGGTGATCTATCTCCAAGGATTCCGGGTCGAAATACCTGTCAAGAGCAGCAGGCAAAGGTAGATAGCCCCCAAACCTACACTGCCACCTGAGAATAGTGGCATCCAAATCACTTTTCTAACGTCCTAACACAGAGGAATGCGCGGCTCCTACCCCGTCCGTCTCTTCTACACGTCCAACATGCCCATCATGCTTCAATCCGCCCTGTCGTCCAACATCTTTCTCGTCAGCCAAATGATGTACTCTCGCTTCTCCGACAACCTCCTCATTAAGCTTCTGGGTGTCTGGGAACCCCGCGAAGGCTCTGCTCAACTCTACGCTACTTCTGGAATTGCCTATTACATGAGTCCTCCGTTGAGTAAGTCTCCGCTCCTTGCCCCCAACCATGTTTCTCGTGTATTGAAAACCTTGCAGACTTCACTGAAGCTCTCCTTGACCCCGTCCACACCGCGATCTACATCGCCTTCATGCTTGTCGCTTGCGCCATCTTCTCAAAGACCTGGATCGAAGTCTCCGGCTCGGCACCCCGTGACGTCGCCAAGCAGCTTAAGGAGCAAGGACTTGTCATGGCTGGACACAGAGAGCAAAGTATGTACAAGGAGTTGAAGAGGGTGATTCCGACGGCGGCGGCGTTTGGAGGCGCATGTATCGGGGGGCTGAGTGTGGCGAGTGACTTGATGGGAGCCTTGGGGAGTGGAACGGGAATTTTGTTGGCTGTTACGTAAGTTTGAATCTTTGCGAGGAGATTAAGGACTCTACTGACGCTTGTCCTTTTCTGACAGTATCATTTACGGATACTTTGAGATCGCAGCCAAGGAGGGGGACATGGCCGGTCTGAAGGGGATGGTGATGGGCTAGGAGAGAGGCCGCTAAAAGTTGGAGACTTGTTCAGTGCATATACCTATCCAATCCGTGATAATAAACACAATCTTGGAAGAACGACTGTCGAGCCTATATGTGTAGCCTCGCATGTCCTGTAGATATGTCCGAGTAATAATCCTATTATTGGACTGGGCGGATTGAAGATATCTATAGTCGTCATATGGATCTATAAGGAAAGAAATTTGTTGGATCATCAAAGCAGATGTAGAGACTTGGTCTGCGTTTATATCTGATCTTTGACCTTCTTCTATAGGGTCACATCAGGAAGAAACATGCCTTTGCCATCCCGACGAACTTGGTCAGCTAGACATCGCATCACCTGGATGGATCGATCGCAGAGTATTTCATCCAACCCAGCATCCAAAGGCCCAGTCTGTCACCTTTCCTTATCCCGTCATGTCCTATGTCCTGTAATCCCCGTTGATCGTCACATACCCATGACTCAAATCGCAAAACCAATAATTCCCTTCCTCGATCCCAGTGCCCAGATCAACCACAATCCGTATATCCTCCTTTCCCAGCACCCGCTTCGCTCTTTCCTCGTCTACAACCTCCGGCTCCCCACGCACCAGCACTTTTAGCTCCCCTACCCCACCCTCGCTCTCCCCCTCTTCTGTGATGAAGCTCACACTCGTCTTTTCCGGCCTCACGGAGCCAGGGGAAATATTCCGCGTGTTGCCCGCGGCGCACACGATGCGGCCCCAGTTTGCGTCTTCGCCGTACAGCGCCGTTTTCACGAGCGGCGAGGTGGCGATGCGCTCGGCGATGAGCTGGGCGGAGGCAAAGTTGGGGGCAGAGGTGACGCGGATGTGGACGAATTTCGTAGCCCCCTCGCCGTCGCGGACGACGAGCTGCGAGAGCTGGCGCGTGAAGGCTGTGAGGGTGTCTTGGAGGACGATGCCGTCGGGGGAAGAGAGAGATTTGATAGGGGAGCCGCCGGCGGCGCCGTTGGCGAGGAGGGCGACGGTGTCGTTGGTGGAGGTATCGCCGTCGATGGAGATGGCGTTAAAGGAGCGGTGGACGGCGTGGGTGAGGAGGGGCGAAAGGGTGGAGGCGGGGATGGGGGCATCGGTGGCGAGGATACCAAGGAGGGTGGCCATATTAGGGTGGATCATGCCGGCGCCTATATTTCGAGTTAAATCTCATAATGAAACTTATTCGATCATATATTCTTAGGTTTGGAAATGAAAATAAAATATATGACTTACCTTTGGTCATGCCGGCGAGGGCGTAGGTGATTTGCGGGTTAGAAGGGAGGGTGAAGGTCGTGGAAAGGAGTTTAGGGAAGGTGTCGGTTGTGCAGATGGCGCGGGCGGCGGCGAGCCAAGAGGTGTGGGTGGGGGAGAGAGTGGAGTGGGCGGTTGGGATTGCGGAGAGGATTTTGGTAATGGGGAGGCGTTGGCCGATAACGCCAGTGGACATGACGAGGGTGCTGCTGGGGGTGGGTGGGGGATTGGAGAATTGTGAGTCCACGGCGCGGGCCATACTGCGGGCGTCCTCGATGCCGCCTTGGCCGGTGACGGCATTGGCACAGCCAGCGTTGATGATGATAGAGCGGATGCCTTCTCCGGCGCGTTTCCGAAGAACATCTTGGCTGACTGTGACTGGGGCGGCGGAAAAGGGGTTTTGGGTAAAGACAGCGGCAGCGGAGCAGGGAGTTTCGGATGTTATGAGAGCTAGGTCAGGGAAACGTGTGTTGCTTGCTTTGACGCCGACATGAGTTCCGGATACGAGGAAGCCTTTAGGGTAGGTCCCTGATGTTGGGACGTACTTTTGCTTGGCGGCGGGAATGGAACCGTCTACCGGAGCGGAGTATTGGCGGGTCTGGCTGAAATATTTATATTGCGATGCCGTCCTCCACGCTTTTCCTGCAGAGTTGTTAGAAATGCTATCCTCCATCCTCTTGTCGTATAATGTGGTACTGACCTGCTTTGCTTAAACCGGCCATGATTGGTTCGGTCGCGCAGATAGTAGATGACTGGATTTTGAGTATTCTAACTGATGAAAACAGGTGAAATTCTTATTCCAAATGATCAAAACATGCAGGCTAGGAACACTTAGAACACATAAAATGCTTGTACGTTTGAGTCTCTGGTAATCCAAGACTTGATACGTGCTCGGGAGTTATGATTTCTTCTTCCTAATAGAAATTAAGATAGCTCCAGAGATTAGGAATGATCATTTCGTCTCCTGAGATTCCTACAATCCTCTATTCAGTTCGGGAGTACCATGACATGGTCGCCTTGCTTTTCCCCGTCATACCTAGGAAATCAAATGACTCACAGTCTGGGTACCTTAGTCTTCCATTGTTAGGTAGGTGGGAAAATATCAAAGTTGCTTAGTCAGGTGCCAAATCGTGAGATCCATGTGAAAAGCAGAAAACTACTCGTATTATCAGCCAAGGCCAGGAAGTAGATGTCGATGTAGACTATCATCCATCAGTACAGCCTGACGAATACTACGCAGTTGAACCTCTCACCTTGGAGTTCCAGATGCTGGACAAGCAAAAGGACCCTACTTATAATCAGAAACGTTGGAGGAGCCTCATTCAGCGGGACGGACCGCTACACCAGGCTTAGACGCAACAAGGAGCGTGGGAGGATACTATCTTGCATCTGTTGAACAGTGGTGAACACACTGCGGAAAAGCCAGCAGTCAAGTGCCGTCGGTGTTGGAGCCGGATCTTCAGCATGAGAACCAGTATTCCCCTTCAGCGCGTCACCCTCGACGGCTAGCTGATGCCCTGAATGCCGCCTTAGCCACGATGTCGCATTCGCAAAACGGCAGCAATGGATACATAAATGGCTACGGGAGTTTTGTTCAAAGGTCTGGGAATCGGTATGGTGATGACAGTCAAGACGGGGCCCGGGAACCTCGTGGAGAAGGATATGGGGACCTTATGAATGACAACCTTTCAGCGCCAGCAGTCGCTGAAATCCAACCTCCTCCAAGTCGTCGAGGCTATGGTCACGATACAAACGGTTATTTTGCGCGCTCAAGGCCTGAAAGAGGCGAAAGCTACAACAGAAGTAGGGAGGGAAATGAGCAGGACCAGGATAATGCAAGGCTATATGGCAATGGACCCGGGGGAAAACAAATCGAAGGTGTGCTAGAACATATCCACGATAAGTGGGAAGTATTGACCCAGGATGACTGTGTTCCCGTACACATTGCCTTACAATTGATGGACCACAGCTCCCTTGGTCGCGGGAATGATTATCATGATTTCCAAAAAACGAGCAAGCAGCTTCAGAAAGCTTTGAAGGCAATCGTGAACGAGCATCATCAGGGATTCAATAGCTCCATTGGAACCTTTCATAAGATTCAGTCAAGTATCTACACATCGCAGAACCGTGTAAGAACGCTGAGGGACTCGATGATTGACGCAAAGTCAAACCTTATGGTGACGAAGCCGGAACTTAAGGTACTTGGTTCGACGTCCCAGAATTATGACGAAATGCTTCAAATCGTAGGACAGATTGAAAAGCTGCAATCGGTACCCGAACAACTGGACGCTCGTATTTCTGAAAAGCATTTCTTGCCGGCTGTTGATCTGTTACAAGACGCACTGAGGATAATTAGAAAGTCAGAGTTAGAAAATATCGGGGCCTTGATGGACCTCAGGATATATTTTACAAATCAAGAGACGTCTATGACAGATATTTTGATTGAAGAGCTTCATGACCACCTCTATTTGAAATCACCATACTGTCATGATCGGTGGAAACCACATACGCCAGATCCAACGAGCACAGCTTTATCCACGACTGGTGCACTAATGTTACCAAATTCTTGGGAAAGGCCGTTTTACCGATTTCTCGATGATTTAGATACCTCTAACCCAGTAGGCAATAAGCCCAGCTTGCATGACTGTTAATGCCATATGCTGATTTTTTTAGCTGGGTGACGACGCATCTGAGAACCCGGAAGCCGACAGTTTCCATTACATACATATGCTAATAGAGTCCTTAAACAAGCTGGGTCATTTGGATATCGCCGTTGATCGCATCGAACAACGACTACCAATCGAGCTATTTGCTATTGTCGACCGGACGAATCAAGAGGTCAATATTCGTCATCCAGCCTATACAAGAGGCATCCGGAATGGCGATCCAAAGATTTCGGACTTCAATTTGGATGGCAGCAGTGCCAAAACTGACGTTGTGAATGATCTCCTTCTGACGCTATATTCGAAATTTGAAGCCATTGCTGAGGGACATCGAGCTGTGCATGATGTGGTAGCTGGCATAATCAAGCGTGAAGGATTGAGGCAATCCGAGACCTTGAAAGGAGGTTTCAAGGAATTATGGAAGCTCTACCAAAGCGAAATGCGGTCCTTACTCCATGACTATTTGGCAACAGACGGCAGTCAAGCATACAGGGCTGGTGGTCCATCCACAACAGAAACGAATATCTTTCAAAGACATCCACGTGACAAGACCAAGAGGGTTTTCAAGTTCGCGGATATTGATAAGGCATCCGAGTATCTAGTCGCCGAGCAAGAAGAGCTGGATCAGATTCTTCAAGCATCTGTGCCTGGACTTGTGTCCAAGTCTCAAAGACGGTCGGGCGTGAGCTATAATAAGAGCGCAGTTGTTACCGATGGTCCTTTTACAGGGCACAAGCTCCTAATTGAGCCGAGCGTCTTCAATATAAGTCTCCTGCTACCACCGTCGCTATCCTTTCTCCAGAGTCTGAAAGACGTCGTACCTCCAGATTCAGATATTGCAATAAGCACTCTTACATCATTCCTTGATGATTTCCTTGTGAACGTGTTCCATCCACAGCTCGAAGAGACAGTGACCGAACTCTGCACTCAGTCGTTCATGGAGATGGACGCGTTTCAACAAGATCCTCAATGGTCTCACCATGCGTTGAAACCAATATTTAAAGGTACATCAACGTTTTATGCGTTAATTCGGGCGTTCTGCAAATTACTCGACACTATACCCCAGGATCAGGCGTTCACGCAATTGATTATATCACAGCTGGTTGCTTACTACAACAAGTGCTGTGAGTGGTACAAAGGCCTAGTGACAAAGGTGCGAACACAGTCTGAAGACGGAGCAAGCCTGAAAGCTGCGGCTGCAATGGCAGAAGCTGGAGGTTTGAGAGATATTGTCGAGAAGCTTTGGCAGGGCGATATTTCGGAGAAAGATGGTCTCCTACACAAGGAAATAGACCTTCTTATATCCAGAACCAACGAAACACCACTGGAGCCCTTCGACATTATCTCGGACCGCAGATCAGTTGCAGCCCTTTGCACGCTTTACGCCAGCATGCAATATCTCTCCACCCGTCTCACCCAGCTTCGCCATATCACACCCGACCAAAACCAACCCAACCGCGACTCCTTTAAGCCCCACCCCACCCGCCGCTGGACCCTCTTCGCCACCCCCACCCCCCTCTCCTCCACCTCAAACACCCCCATTCACCTCGTCCTAACCCCCGAAACCGCCCCCGCTTTCGACGGGATCCTCGCCTCCTTCCGCTCCCTCGCCACCACCGCCCTCCTAACCCTCCACCTCGACATCCGCTGCGGTATCATCCACATGCTCACCCGCACCCTCGCCGCCCCATACCTCCTTTCCCAGCCGGCGCAAGACCCGGACCCCAGCATCCTCGCCCTCAACGCCGACCTCCTCGCCTTCGACGACAACCTCACCACCTACCTTCCTTCCGCCGAACACGCCTTTACAACCACCGGCCTCGCTTCCCTCAGCGACACCTACCTTGTCCGCTGCGCCTCCCGCATCCCCGCCATGAACGCCTACGGCTGCGCCCGTATACAGCTCAACATCCTCGTGCTGCAGCAAAACCTCAAAGCCATCGAGCCGGCCTCCGCGCTTCCGCGCTCCACGCACTTCTTCAACCTCTTCGCCGAGGGCGCGGATGCGATTGTGGCGAGGGCGAAGGAGTCGTCGGATAAGGGGGAAGGGTTAGGTTTCGATCTAGAGGAGATGAAGGTGCTGGTGGAGTTGTGTTATAGCGAGGGGGTGAGGAGCGAGGTTCGGGAGGAGAGCGTGAGGGCGAAGAGGAGGGAGGGCGAGAGTTTGTTGGGGTTGAGTGAGTGTTTGTGGAATACGTAGTTCGTGGGGGTTGGCGGTGGGGGTGGGGGCTTTGGTGAGAGGAGGGGGGGGAGGGTGTCTGTGTGGAATATACCTCCTTTTAAATAATTATGCGAGATTCTTGTATCGTGCACTCAACACCCGCCTCCCAATCTCCCCCCTCCCCCCCCCTCCCCTCCCATCCTCCCAACCCCCCACAATCCCTCCTCCTCCTCCTCCCCCTCCCTCTCCCCCTCCGCAAAAACCCCACCTGCCTACCTACCACCCTCCCCTATCTCTCTCCCCCTCCCTCAAACATCCACCGTATCCACCGTATCCCGCCCGCTCCCTTCCCCTACCAGTGCAGCTATGCACCATCTCGAAGCTACTGACTGTATTTACGATCTGCTGCTTCTTCTTCTGCTTCTTCTTCTGCTTCTTCTTCTTCTTCTCCTTCTTCTTCTTCTGCTTCTTCTTCGTCTTCTTCTTCTTCTTCTTCTTCTTCTTCTTCTTCTTCTGCTTCTTCTTCTGCTTCTTCTTCGTCTTCTTCTTCTTCTTCTTCTTCTTCTTCTTCTTCTGCTTCTTCTTCTGCTTCTTCTTCTTCTTCTTCTGCTTCTGCTTCTTCTTCTGCTTCTTCTTCGTCTTCTTCTTCTTCTTCTTCTTCTTCTTCTTCTTCTTCTTCTGCTTCTTCTTCTGCTTCTTCTTCTTCTTCTTCTGCTTCTGCTTCTTCTTCTTCTTCTTCTTCTTCTGCTTCTTCTTTCAGCGTGCGTGCGTGCGCGGGGGGGTTGTTACGGTACGTACGTATGTTAGGGATGGATGGATGGATGGATGGATGTATGTGTGTATGTATGTATGTATGTATGTATATATGTATGTATGTATGTATGTATGTATGTATGTATGTACGTATGTATGTATATATATACAGTAAGTATTTTGGAAAGGTGGCTTTTGCACAAGAGAAAAATGTTTTTGCGAGAGGGAAAAGTTTCACTTTTGAGGGGGGGGAGTTAGTTAGTTGGTTGTCCGGGGGGGGGGGAGCTACAGTAAGTACAGTAGCCCTCTCCCTCTCTTCCCCTGGGGTGAAGAAAAAGTTCCTTTTTTGGAAAATTGGGAGAGGTTCGCTTGGGAAGGGGGGGTTTCCTTGGCTGAGAAAAAGAGAAAAGGGGTCGCTCAAAGCATTTCATTTTTCTGCTATATCTAAAGTTTTTATTTTCTTTCCTTCTTCTACATCTGTCTGTTTAGTTTATCTTCTGTGCAGGTGAGATTCTTATCTGCCATTTGAGCAAAATATTTTATAAATAAAACATCAACACTGATCGCAATGCCCCAGCCTTCTTGAAGCCCAAAACCCCAGCACATCCACCCAGCCAAAAAAAAAAAAAACGCCCTTGGCTATGCACCCTAATATATCGCCAAAACTACGTCCCCCTCCCACCCGCTGCCACCTCCCCCATCAAGAACACTCCCCGCCAAACCACCTATCCTCCAACGGCTGCGGCACCACCCCCTTCTCCACCAGACCTCTAACCCCCCACCCGCCCGGCCCTTCCCAACTCCACAGTACCCACCCCTTCGCCCCGCCCTGCTCAAAACTCTCCATTTGCGCCTCGACGAACCTCCTCGTCTGCTGCACCAGCATCTCACTCCACTCCTCCAGCGGCGCGCTCTGGCACTGGCACCCGGGGACCTCGCAAGTCGTGCCTGCGGAGGTGCTGCCGTCGGGGTTGACGCAAATGTTGGAGATGGCGGTCCATTCGCCGATGTAGGTGGGGAAGATGGGGGCGGTGGATGCGAGGGCAGAGCGCTGGATGCAAGCGAGGGAGATGTGGTCGGGTTGGTTGAGGGTGGAGGGTGTGGGGGCGAAGAGCTGATAGTGGTGGGTGTCGAGGGCGAAGGCGCCGGGGGTGGGGGAGAGAGAGGTGGCGAGATCGGACCAGGTGGAGAGGGGTTGGAAGGCGTCGTGCATGACTACCGTGAGGGCGGGGTTTGTAGCGGCGGTTTTAATAGCCGTGTAGGCGTCCTGGGCGAATTGGCGGGTGGTGGCGATGTTGTTGGGGGAGTAGGAGATGGGCTCGTTGACAATTTCGAGGGCAATGACGACGTCGGAGTATGAGGCGGAGCCATATTTTTGGGCCATGGTTTCAAGAACGCTGATGGAGAGGTTGAGGTTCGATGGTTCTTGCCAGAGGACATCGCCAGCGTGGCCGGAGTTGTCATAGCCGTTTTGCGATCCTGGGGAGCCGTGACAGTCGACCCAGACTTTTAAGCCGGCGGATCGAGCCCAGGAGATTGCGCGGTCGAGGTAGTCTGAGGCGCCGGAGAGATAGGGTGTATTTGCATTGTCGAAAGCCCAGTAGCCGATAGGGATGCGGAGGCTGTTTTGTTTGATCAGTAATTGAAAGGGTTGTGGGGTGGTGAGGAGGAGCAATGCCTACGCGTTGAATCCATACGATTTTATCGTCCAGACGTCAGCTTCAGTGAAATAAGTAGACCAATGGTTTTGGAGTGCCTCAGCGGCGCCAGGCGTGGAGTCAAAAGTCCATTGGTCACTGGCTTCTGCGAAAGGGCCAGAGAAGAGGTGGGGGGTCATCCATTTTTCTGATATCAACCAGCCGCCGATGTTGACACCTCGGAGGATATCAGGATTTGTGGTAGGAGGGGAGACGCCGGTGAAGTAGGGTACACCCCGTTTGGAATTGTCGTGATTATGTGGTAGGGCGACAATGGGTAGAGCTAGGCATAAGCAAAGAAGGAAGGAAAGCAATCGAGACATTGCCAACACGAAAAGAAATCCCAACAACGTTCTAAATTACCATGTGGAAGAAGAGAAGATTAGGAAAGAAAATAATCTAATCGCAAGCAGATACGTACAGCCGGAAACAGAGACAGAGATCGAGGGATAACATATCAAATATAAGAGATTTCAGACTGCCAGGCAAGGCTCAGCTGTGCTGTCGCTCCTTGAATCTTCATCTCGCAGATCCAATGGCATAATCGATCGAGAACATGCAGAGCTCCACTCCACCGGGAGATATCAAAAAGCATGATATGCAGGTCGGACTTACGGTGGAGTCGAAGATTTATGCACGAGGCCCACAGGAACGGTTGGCGGTCCCTTTACGAAGCTGAAAGGAGATATTGGAAAGAGAGGAAAAACGGAAATAGTGATTGACGTTTGAAACTCGCTGCTGCAAAATCCCAGTTAGGACATTTACCCACATATAGACACATGAGCTTTACAAGATTCCCGATGCTGCATGCACATTGAACCACTCGATGTGGTTTCCAGGTTGATACAGAGATAGAGTTTTGAACCCATGCTTTGACGTTTGCCCTGACAGGAGTATATCCAGATATTTGGTTCTTCAATCCGCGACATAATCGTCCGGTAGATGGATGCAGATTTCGCCACGCTATTTCTATTTCGGGGGTTTGCCGCTCGTGAAAGATCGACGGCCAGCTCATCGACGGGTGCCATTACTACCAGTACAAGCGGTTACTATTCCGGAGGAGCCTCCTCGACTCCCAGGTATGGTATCTCATGAACAGGTAGTGATCACTCTTCTTTACAGACTGTAATGGACCTTTGTTTACGACGTCACACCTCACTCAGCCTTCTGGATCGTCTGGGAACGCGCTTGATCTTAGCGCGGTCCCGTAATAGATAGAGAGTTGTATGAACCTCGACCGACCTACCGTACCTGCTTCGTAAGATAACAATTAATGGTACTACACAGCTCGTAGGATCCAGTTGAGTGTGCAATTCGCTTCTTCAGACCAATCTTGCCTCTTTACGTCGCGAACAGCTCCAGTCTTCGCTGAGCCGTCCTATTGCTCTTCTAAAAGCCTCTTCTTTTAAACACCGAGTTCCGTCCACTTATCCGTCTCCATGAACATTGTAAACACGCAAACCTCCTCCCCGTCCCCGTCCCAACCCGTTCGTCCTCCCGTCACTCCTCCTTCCAAAGCCCACCTCCTCCGCCTCCCAGTCGAGATCCGCCTCCGCATCATCTACCATGCCCTCCTTGCCCCGCCTCCCCGCAACGACCCCTCTCTCGACCTCACCCTCGTCCTCGTCGACATCTCCGCCACCCACAAGAAGGACGTCAAAGAGCGCCCCGACGAGTACTACTGGGGCACCTCGCGCATGACCCCACTGCTACTCGTGAACCGCCAAATCCATGTCGAAGCCGAAGACGTGCTCTACTCGGATTTCAGATTCGGCTTTCCGCATTACCTGGACGCCGCGCTCGTGCGCGGCTTTCTGGGTAGCTTGAGTCCGAGGGCGGTGCGGTTGATACGGAATGTGACCGTTCACGTTGTTTTGCGCATGGATGGGAAAGGGGGGCGTGCCGAAAAGCAGTGGGGGAAGGCGTTTGATGCGTTGGTAACGGAGGTGCCGAGGCTCAGGAGTGTGGTTGTTGTGGTAGATTTTGTGGGGCCGCCGGTGGAGGGAGAGGGCAGGAGGAAGGGGTTGGTGGATGCGGTGATGGGGTTGGCGGGAGTTTTTAAGGGCGTGGAGATCTTGGAATCGGCGCATCGGGATAGAGGGCCGCGGTTTCAGCTGAGGATGGATATCATGAGAGAGTGTATCGAGAGGATTAGGGCGGGAGTCTGGTAGCGACTATTGATTGCTAAGACTTGGATTAAGTTGAAGGTGTGGAGCAAGGAGATTGTGATTCTAGAGGTTGATTCCCTTCAATTCCCAAGGAAGTTGCCTTCTCATCAGGTGGTAGAACAAATGCAAGACACCAGCCCTTGTATTTCAATATCATTCAGACTTTAGACCCCACGATTGTAGGCACTGAATGTCCACCCGGGTCGAAAAAAATACATCGACTCCCCCGAATCTCTCTGAGCTTAGGCGCATCATGAAATCTTGTTCTTGTTTACGCAAACGTAATACGACGTTGAACGATCGTCTGCTGAAAAAATCCAACAGACTACAGTAAACCAGACTCCAAACTCTACCGGAAAAGACTGTCGCGCAACATTGAAAACATCCATAGTGTCCCGACCCTGATCCATCCCAGATTTTACCCAACATGAACGTGCGTAAAACCAAAACCTTCCACCATAATGACACGCTAAGAGAAAGTCAGGACCGTGAAGCGGTCAATGGACGCCTGACAAGAACAATCTAACAGTCTATTCCCTGTACACCTGACCAGGAAGGTATGCTTGGGTCTCCGTCTATTTGACAATCGCAAGAACCCGGGTGATCCACCCTGTCACACTGTCAGCAATCCATCCGGAGCAGAGCGTATCATCAAAATACGTACGATACCCTGCAGGTTGCACCCGGCGCCCTGCCGTTCGAGGATTGAAACTGATTATAGATAGCCGGGACACTATTTTGCACGTCTCTTGGATATGCAAGGTCTGTAATATAATTTTTCATCTGCGCGGGAGTGAAAGTCTTTGGTACGGTCAGAGCCCAAAAGTACGCGGCGAGTCCAGCCACTGTGGCGGCAGCTATAGGTATGTACTGTTAGAACCAAGGGTCCCAGTCAGGAAATTCGCAAAGTAAGAACTAGCTTACCATCAGAAGTACCACTAGAAGTTTTAATAGTACCCCCATTCAAGGCATCGGCGCACGAAATATCGACCCCTGGGGCATACACCGATGGGATGCCAGATAAATCTCTAGAGGATTTATACCATGGGGCACCTGAATTATCAGTCGCGCCCACCACAAGTAGCTCTGTGACTTCGCCTTTCCCCCAAACAGCTGGATATCCAGTGATTTCAAACTGGAGACATAGACTTGTTAGTCGCGGAATCGGTATAGGATCCCAAGCTTGTGACTCACATCACCGGTATTTCCTGATCCTGTCACAGGGAGTATCCCCTGTGACGCGTGCCATCGGAGATGTATTCTGGCCATACGCACCCATGCGGGGCTTACTTGGTCTGGGGGATAGTAGAAGCTCATGCTGAGCACTGATTTCGCACCTCTGTCGCTGCGGGCTCCGAGATCGTCGGTGATTGCACTGAGGCCATCAAGCCAATTCTCTTTGTTGGCAAAACGCGGAACCCTAACGAGCACTGGGTTTACCTTCTTCGCGACACCATAGACGTCTCCTGCAACTTTGCTCAACATACAGGTTCCATGGCCTTTACCACCTGTTCCATCTTCACTGACACTTGAATCGTCGCTGGGCTGCTGGTCGCCGCCAATTTTGATCCATCGCACTTTTTGCGCGACGTTTTCCCCTTTTGTGAATTCCTATAATAGAGTGATTTGTCAATAGATGGATTAAGATCAAACAAAAGAGCCTCTACGAACGTCTCTATCCAGGACCGCGCCTGTATCAAGGATGTAAACCGTCACTCCGTCCCCAGCAATGTCATCGTAAAGGTATTGGTGGTTCATATCTGCTAACGATTTGCCTTGTTCTTGGGAAATGAATACCATCTCGTCCGCAGCATTGGGTTGAGCTGTCGGTATACGCCGTTGGAGTCCAACATGCGAGGCGGGTTCAAGTTCGGCGTGCGACACGGGAAAGGTGGTAGGGTCGTAGCAGTCCTGTTTACAGGATAATTCAACAGAGGCAACCTTGTGTTGTTAGTAGAAACAACTACCAATCGATACCCTTCGGCGCTTACATCTTGATTGCCCTTCATGGTATCAGCATCTCCCGAGGTGAAGTCAGTTCTCCAATAGTTTACACCAAATTGGTGAGAGCTCGATGTAAAGATGTCGCCGCCATTGACAATGCCCTGCAATTGCTGATAGATAGCACCGGTCTGGTCAGTGTTCGATCCATCGTTCGGATATATAACATATGTATCCGCGGCGGCCACTACGCCCACGAGCGAGGACGTCATGAGCGTAATGATAACATATTTAGCTATGTTGCCCGTGGCGGTAGCTCCATTGAGCCGATTCGTATGGGCGAACCTCATCTTGAGGCCGAAGGATGACGGATTTTAGATAGTTATGAGATGGGAAAAGAAAATGCACACGTATTTGATCTGGTAAGATGTACGAAGAATTGGAACTGACTGCTTGTCCATGCCGCCTTTATATATGGAAAAGATATACACAGATATGGATCACTCAGAAGGAGCCATTTTTAGGGTTATGAATTCGATCAAATGACGCTCGGCCTTGTAGCAACGTGGGAGACGCAGTCATCCTTCAGGATGACATCCTGACCTGGGCTAAGTCTTTTCGACGGCATCCATGTTGATAAATGAGCCACTGTGATGCCGTCTCATCTGATGAGACTAGATTCCTTTACTGAAGCTAATGTCGATGCGGCGTTACGGTTAAAGGATATAGATACAAAAAACCTCTGCTGCAAGGCCCCGGGAATCAAGTCATCTATAGGGTCCAGGTTTGAACATTCGACACACAGAAGCCCGAAAGCGTCGAAGGCGTACCCGAGGGGCAAGGTCGATCAGGTGGAAGTGATTGATTATGTGATCGCAATCAGGTTTTTGAATAGAGCGCGGTTGCTGCTGCAATATGGCTCGGCGCAGTCATTTAGCTCAAAGACGTTGGCATCATTGTTACTCCAGGCGGTGGTGAGCCCCTTAGCACTTCCTCCTTGAAGGAGTTTGTCAGAAAGTCGTAGAGTATTTTGGTATCTGGGGAGTAGATCTCCTCACATCTTGATACTCGATCGGAGTTGCATTTAGTGGTGGCTTCTGCCTAGCCCGGAATCTTACACAGAGCGAGGGACCTGAGGGGCGACAGGGTCTTGCCACATGGTCTTGAACGCAGCCTTCCACCAAAGTATGGAGTAGGGTTATCAAGGGTATCGTGACCCAAAAACAGCAACCTTGTAAACGGACTCATGTTGAAGGACGAGTCGCAGGAATTTCTTCTTTGAGCGAGTACTGTTGTGTTGGAGGATTCAAGGTAATTTCTGGCCCGCATCTTTCGGCCCCCGCATCCTTCACCACTTCAACCAACTTCAAGCTTCTTCAAGCCGAGGTGGCCTTGGGGAACATAGAGAGATAACGAATAATGGTCTGCTTCGCCATATCAACCTCTGATGGCTTCAAGGCACAAAGGTTGGTTGCAAAAAGTGCGTCGCACATTCCACGAAAACATATATCAAAAGATAACTACCCCCAGATTGAGCATCTGATACTCAGTACTATAGCCATTCATACCGTAACATCGATGCAGGCGGTCATGCACTATCGAAACAGGTGTTGGTTGGTATAAAGAAGTAGGTAGGTCCTGAGGATGAGAGAAAAGATAGATTTAGAACCGGTGCCACGACTTCTGCAACCGACGCTCGAACAGTTGCCTGATTGTTGGTGGGTAGAGGATGAAATCCTTCCAGGAATCTAATCGGCTCCTGCCTATCCTGTTGGTGTTCTACAGCCCCAGGGCCTTCTATACTTTGTAACGTGCGAGACCGCGCAAAGCCCTGAAACGGCATGCGCCTGGTATTCGACGTCGCATCGTCAGCCTTCGTCTAGGATGCGCTTAATCTTAGCGCGGACTCGAAACATGAACCTCGGTCTCTTTTCGATTATCTTTGGAAAAGGCTGGAATAAACAATTATAGAAGCGTAGATTGGAGTGCTCAATTTCTTTGATAGCTTTGAGTAGTTTTCGGTACACCTAGTGACACCTTGTGTAAATGGATTAAAAAAAAACCCCCAAAAAACCGATGAATGAAGCTGCACTGGAGGCACAAAGATATATATCATTGATCTTTGGTCCGACTTTGGCTAATGCAACGAATACGTAAGGAATGAAAGTTTACATGTAAAATGCAAGTAAAGGAGCGTCGATGTACTTTCTGACCCTTCTCTCCATCTTAGGTTGGTTCGACAACTTCTTAGCACCCAACTAACATTCCACTGCTCACGGGCCCCAACAATGGCGTCTGGCAGGTCCCGTCCGGCGTAATGGCTGCCAAAACGTTCTCGCAATTGGTGGAGGCAAAGACTTGGAGCACGCATCCGTCCTTGACCTGCTTGTTGCTCATCGCCTTCACGCTTCCCTCTTGCTCAATGAATTGCAGGCATTCGTTGTTGTGAGAGAATACGTAGCCTTCGACGTCAGGGACTGCGCAGGTTGTATCTTGGTACACATTGACGCGGATAGAGATTGCATTGGTATCGGGGGCCGGGGCAGCGCTCGCAAGAGTGGCGAGGGCGATCAAAGTTGACAGAGTCTTGATGTCGTTAGCGAAGGTCGGATAGTAATAGAAGGGGAGGGGTAGTTACGGTTGTAAAGAGCATCTTTGCGAAGTTGGGATTTAGCTTTGGGGGGTTTTTGGAGGTTCTGTTTATTCAAAAGGCTTTGATGATAGTTCGATGAGCAAGTTGAAGATCAAAGGCATACCGATGGGTTTATATATTATCTTCTCTAGAATTTGGGAGGGTATGCCGGACAAGAGAGTGGCAAACACGAAGATGGCTTGCTTGTGGAGTTCATTTCTCGTGTAGGAGGTAGGAAAGAGAAAACATGCGTGTCAGTTGAGGTTGCAACTTACCACAGCTTTGTTCTTTCAAAATGACTTGTAATCAGATTGAGGCAACAATGAGATTACTAAACCGGGCAGAACTAAGGACAAGAGATGCAAAACGTAAGACTGCAGTATGATTTGTGTTTTGAATCAATAGTGTCGTCGAGTCGGGTAAGCCGGAGCGCTGACATGCAGATTTCGAGGGGGCAATCTTCATTGATCATACATTTCCAACTCACTGTCTGGACGATTGTGGTTCCCAAAAGGATTGACGTAAAAGCGAATTCTGACCTGGAGGTAACAGAAATCAGCCGACAATCCGCGATCAAGTCATCGTATTTTGGTGCCGCCTTGATATTCGCCCGTATTATACGACGCTATAAGCACCACATTGCCGTGAAGTGATCGGCTCAACGTTGTTGAGAGTATTATCTCATGAAAGACTTCTTCTGCTCATGTCAAGTTAAGGGGCAGCTCCCATCTACCGCTACGATTCTTTGATGCAAGCGTTACCAATTAAGCCAAAGAGGCTGATTGCGCAATTCGACATGGCGTTCTTCGTTATGGCTTGGCACACACACTGTGTAGACTATCAGCCTAACCCGAGAATCAAGCACCGTGAAAATGAGGCAAACGTGATAGGGGGTTTCTTCTGATCGGAAAGTTCCCGGCTGGAAAAGGGAAAAGAGAGAAACACCGAAATCTCGATTTGTAAGTTTGTCCATAACTGAAGTCAGTTGTGGAGGCGGTATTGCCATTGGTTAGCGCTTACACACCCCGAGTTTGTCATCGAATTTTTCATAGTCGCTTGTGGTTGTCTGGGTTGGATATCTCAAATTCCCGAGAAGCAAGTGTCCGATTCGACCAGTACGACAACGTGATAAAATCGCACGATATCGAGAAGATCTTGCTAGGAGGAACATTACGTCCAGACAATAGACTTTGTGCTAACGAAGGCCCATGTGACTAGAGCGGTGAAGAAGCAGCATAAGTATTGCACGGACGTTGTAATTCTCGAAATATGAGAAGTCCGGTAGATGCCCTGTTGCATGTAAAGAAATAGTTCGACCAGTAGCCAAGTGCTTTGTTGTGTACCATTTTGAGGACAGCAACGGCCATGAGAGAACTCGACAAGAAGCACAGGTGAGCGCATTGACGGACATCAACATGCAAGAATACTAGACACCGCTCACATGGTTGGCTTGGAAGCTCCAGGAGAAGTTGACAATCCGCTTTTGTCTTCCAGAGCTCGTGAGTCACAACATCCCATGCTTCCAACCCTCCATACAATGCCCGTTTCGATCCAGAGCATCTGAACTCCCGTTGACCACAAGACAGGTTTTTCCAAGTTGATAAAATGTGACGGCGGAGAAAGAAGAGGTATAGTCTCTGTTACATGCATGTCCGCAATGGGAATGGAAAGATGTGACAGACCGAGAGCACGTGAGCACCTTCTCTGCATACACCAGGACGATTCGGGTTAGTATATTTATGCACTCTTCACGTGATCCAATGGATTTCTCCGCCATCATCATCATCATCATCACATGCTGTTCCTCAACTGCGTGTGGATGGACTGCAACCTTAGGTAACGTTGAGCTGCTCGACGAGCGGATGTCCTCCATGGCTTGTCTAAGTCGACAGGTTATTACCTTACGGAATGCCTTACAGACCGATATCGGCTAGTGTCTTTTGTCAAGCCAATACCTTAAGGTAAGTAAAGGTAAAGCGCTACGAATAACGGTCGTCGTTGGGATCTGTCAGGTGACCACACCAAGTACCTTGATGTACGAGTGAGTACCTAAGGTACTTTACGGTACAGTAGATGGAGTTGAACAGGAATTGGAAGGTGCTGTTGCGGTGCCATTTGGTTAGGAACCACATGATAGTCGATGACGGGCATACATATCTACTCCATTCTCTTCGGTCTTGAGCGGATCCGACTTGGTCGGAGCCATTCCTACCTTACCTTACCTACGTTCAACAATGCCCTCCATCTGATCGTTGTTTCTTCCAATCCATTCCTCGAACACACAGCCAGTCTCTCCAGTCTAGCCCCGGTGCCATCCCCCATTGAGCCCCGCACTCCCGGACGGCCAATCAGCGCAAAGCAGCCTAAGGTCAGTCCCCCTAAGACTTTCGATAAACATGTGACCTTCTGCATCCGCATCCGCATCCCATCATCCACCCCCCCCCCAACACCAACGGAATCCTGGAAAACATTAGAGAAGGGAAGAGATGAGGAAAGGAAAACTGTCGTCAGAAGTCAAGGATTCTCCTTAGCAACAGAGATAACCATCTGAAGCAAATCATCAACACCCCGCACTTCCTGTGCTTTCCAGCGCAATTTTCCTGCTCCCAGACCAATTTAAGCTCCATACCTTACCCTCCCTCGAACCCCCCCCCCCCCAAGTCTTAGTATTTAGCTTGCGTTTATCGATATCAGAATATCAACGTCCAGAACGGGCGCGTGATACAGTAGCTGGTAAGTATTTCTACGTTCCTTCGTTCCGGAAATATCCTGCCCTTGTCCTGTTACGCTGTGCTATCAATTTAATTCTCTGCACACCATCTTGAGGTGCCCCGAAAACAATGATCTCTAGTGTGGGGCTCTATACAACCCTTTACCCCAGATACGACCCAACATGACCGCCCGCTGTCCACAATGAGCCTATCAACTCATCAATCGGAAGTTCCCAAGCAAAACCCCATCCTGGGTAGTCGGTGAGATTCAACGGAAGCCTTCGCGCTATTCTATTCGATTGCAGAGCAGGACGCGCTTTGATTTCATTTGGCTCCGCATACTTGCATGACTCGTGACACCTCGATAATGGACCACGTGTTGGACGACTGCTGACCTTGGGATTCGATAGAGCTCATAACAAGTCCATTCAAACAACGGTCCGCGCAAACTCCTGCACGGTTGCGGGCCCGATTCCTACCCGACCAACAGTCTAGGAACTCAAAGAAGACTGCAGACCAGTCAAAGACATATTTGCTTCTCGTTAACGGGTACTGGAAACCAGGTACGCTGCCGGCCACGAACCCTTTTCGCAGAGGGTGTTCGTCTCGCAGTCCGGGGTAGAGCGTCACACAAGAGTGCCACTGCGCACCGAGCCGCTTCGTGTAACGAGGCCTTTTCGGTATAAACCTTTCGATCGCCTCATCTGGTACAAGCCATCTCAAGTGGGCGACTTGGCCTGTTCCACCGGGTTGCACAGGACGATCCGTTTGGCCACTGTTACCGGCGCAATGTCTGATCACATGGGTTTTCCGGGGCAGCAAGAGAACGGCGAACCAAGCGTACAAGAGAGGGCAGCAAGTGCGGTAGAGCATGCGTTGCAGGAGCTGAAAGCATCGAACAAGCGCAAACGCAACGTCTCCGATCATCATGGTGCCGATGGGAAGCACTTGGGCTCGAAACGTACATCATCATCGAACAACGTGAACGGCAACAACCACGACGCCAACCAGCTATCAAATTCCCCTTTCTCCGACAGCCTGCGCGACTCGCCCAACTCCCACGACTTTAGTGCTCTATCTCAACAGCTGGCTCGACATGTTGCAGGCGTAAACCAGGGTCTGCCAGACGGCTCCAACCCAAGCTCGACAGCAGCTGCGGCACTTGCTGGAATAATGCCACAGTTAACCGTACCTCAGCCGACCGAGCTGTCTTTTGTCAGCACTGCTTCAGGAACCGATAGAGACCAGCAGCTTGATTCCTCCTTCGATATAGGCGGGCAGAACGATGGTCAAAATCAACACACACAGGGGACTCCATACAATCTCGGATCATTTCAAGGAGGTACGGCGGCACAAGTCCAAGCTGCAAGAGAGTCATCGAATGGCGGCGGCAACAAGCCACCAGTGGGGTCAGAGGAGTGGCATAAGGTTCGAAGAGACAACCACAAAGAAGGTGAGCTTCCTCCAAGCTCTCATTGCTTTGGTCATCACTGATGGAATGGCTTAGTTGAGCGAAGACGTCGGGAAACGATCAACGAAGGTATCAACGAAATAGCGAAGATCGTCCCCGGATGCGAAAAGAACAAGGGCTCCATATTACAACGCGCGGTCGAATACATAACACAGCTGAAAGCAAACGAGACGAGAAATATCGACAAGTGGACCCAAGAGAAGTCACTGACCGATCAAGTGGTTGTGGAGCTGAGCACCAGTGTCGACAAGCTGAAGGGCGAGTTGGGCCGAGTCTGTAGGGAGGCCGAGCGATGGAGAAAGGCATGCCAGAATGCTGGATTGGAGCCAAAGGACGACGAGGACGCCATTGGCACCGATGACGATGGCGATACGTGAAGTCAGCTATCTTGGGTGCTTACCTTCTACCCCGGAAACGCATTTGACTGCCTCATCCTGCCCGAAACGGACCTTGCTTGCATCAACCAGAAATGCTCAAGTTGTGCTCAGTTTACGACCTCGAGGCATGGCTTACGCATCATCACGCTCCGGTCTTTGCCGCTTTTACCCGCCCTCCGATTTCTCTTCTAATGTGTATATGATTCTTCTCTACGACATCACCGATCGGCCCCCTCCCGACGGCGGCGTTTTACTTCTATTTTCTCAGGTAGGGAGGGGCAGGCAGGCGGGCGGGTATTCATGATTAGCATTTATTTCAGCCAGGAGCAGTCAGCTGTGGGATTTCGCATAGGCAGAGGCAGGATTACCCAGACTTCTAAAGGGGCTTGATATCCAGTTGTGTATTTGGCAACAGGTCATAGAGAATCCACCGGGCAGATGTCTCTGATGGGAGACGGGTACTAATCTTGTACAAGCTCTATGGAGCTGTGGGATAGGACAGCTTAATGCTTTAGCGTCGCTTCTTTCAATGCAACTCCATTGTGAGAGCAACGATTTGACGCCACGCTAATCCATACCGGCTAACTAGTTCCTCAAGGTACTCCTACCAACCACAACCCCAACGCCGAATTGCTCACTCGATAGATCTGGTCAGACCCTTCTTGTTAAACGACACAACACACCCCCGACTTAAAACAATCGGGGCCAAGAAAAGTCACTGCCGTCGACCACAACAACATCCACCGTCCGCTCCAGCGACCAAAGCAATGCATTCCCGATCAAGCTTGCCTCGCCCGAGGGAAAGATCAGCCCAGAACCGCACTTTCACACGATGATAGCGCTCCTGCACCTCCTTCATCCCGATCGCTTTCGTAGACGCAGTTAGCATGGCTGTTCTCCATATCTCTCTCTCTTAATGGCTTTGGGCGTGGGCCTCCGACGAGCAGTAAAGACTGCCTTTGTTCGTTTTCCCGCCACTTTGTTACCGTCGGCAATATATGTGGCGTATGTACTTGTTGGTGTTTTCCAAGTTCAACGCAAATATTGTACACCTCATAAGGGTCGAACTTGTTTTAAAAAACGCTTGTGGGAATAAAAAAGTTATATACTGGATTTCTCGGAAAATTAACCGGTTATAAAAAGCCAGCCAGCCCTGCGAACCTGAAAAATCCCATCTCCGCCCCAGCATATACTACCATACAGTACAGTACAGTACATTGGGATCCTCCAACACCATTTTTTGCAGTTTGCCCCCAAAAACCAACATGCCTAGCTCCAGCAGGTGCAAATATCTCCACCGCTCCTCGTAATTTCAAAAGGTAAGCGAGCACGTGACGCGCCTGTCAATCAATACCCTAAGTGGAAGAAAGTCTAAGGTGACTGTGGATAAGCGCAGGTTCTCCAGTTCCACCGAGACCAAGGTGTCTCAACACCTTGTGTGATTTTAAACTCTTCACTCATCTCATGATGAATCTCCAGGTTTACAACACATATCATCATCGTCATCCTCAAGTCTCCAAAAAGCGATCCAGAACCACTTAAAGCAGTCAAAATCATCTTAGACGACGGCGACTACTATAATTTAGATAATCGAGCCGACTGTGGTCTTTGCAATAATGAGCGATAGCGGGGTCGAAAAGCTCTCGGTCGAGCTCCATCTCCGCATTCTTAAACAACTTTCAACCCTCCAAGATGTTTATACTTTGATACAAGCGTCTCCACAGCACTACCGGGTCTTCTTGACTTTTAAAGAAGAGATACTCTCCTCAGCCATTCAGCGGATGCTTGGCCCCGAGGTTTCTGTAGACGCTATTGCTGCTGTGGAAGCTTCAAGCCAGCATCTTGAACATGCTGATCGGAAAAACGTACGGGCTTTCTTGAGAAGATATCAAGAAGCCAGAAATATGAAACAGTCAAGAAAGAAACTTAGCTTGTCTACTGCTCTTTGGCTTTGCAGACTTCACCATGCCATCGATTACCACATCGAAGATTATACTCAACGAGCCACAGCGGTATTCGAGCAATGTGCAAAATCGATGAGCTCGGTGAAGCACGAACGTCATCCAAGTGTCTCTGGTACACATTTTTGGGAGTCAGGTCCTCTCTCGGCTGTTGAAAAAGAGCGCCTCCGGAGAGCATTCTATCGTGTTGAACATTTTGAGAAGTTATTCGGTGATCAAGACAATTATGCTTCCGAGACGAAGTTTAGTGCTAAGGAACAAGCGGAATGTCTTCTAACCCATTATTCATCTTCGGAGATTGAAGAGATAGCCTGTATGCGAGACTATCTACGGCTTCGTATGGAGGAGACATACGAGCGGGTTGATGATACGTTTATCGAGAAGGTAATCGCTACATACCCCGTGTCATCCGGGAACAAGCGAAAGAGGGAGATAGGGAGACCCGTGGAAGAGGGGAAAGTTGCCGCTGGAGGGTCCATGCCTGATGGAAAGAAGAGGAAAAGAGAGCCCCAGAAAGCGGCTGAGGAGGTCCCCGCTAGAGACTTTTTATTAAACGAGATGAAGAGAAAGCGCAACACAGAAGAAGCGCTTGATAAGGAAGATACCATCGCCCCAGGTTCTGCTTTAATTAGGAAGAAGAGAAAATGGAAGATAGAAGAAGTGATTAGAGCCGAAAGTGCCATCGGACAAGCTCCTGTACGAAATGAAAAGAAAAGAAAGTGGGGGACGAAGGAAATGGTTGTGGAGGAGGAGGTGGATCTGAACGAAGAGGATCAGGATGGTTGCACATACGCAAAAGATGAAGGAAAGTCCTGGTATTGCTTCCCAGGGCACAATCGTTTCGGTTTCGCTGGGGTGGATTACGATTTCTCCCAAGACGAAAAGCGCTGGCAATGTTCTCGGATGGACAATGGAATATCTTTGGGATTACCCTTCCTGCGACGTCTCTTCACACAGTCGGGAGAAAAGCAGACGCGGCTACTCATGGCCAATCGTAGGCACGGTTTGGAGTTTCTGGGCGAAGCACTGAAAGCACGACGAAGACTGAATTTCGACGTCGTACCGGCAACAGCGACCCAAACATCAGACACAAAGCACCCAGAAACCGAAGAAAAGCTCGGTAACCAGAACAAGGCATGGCAATGGGCATGGGGCGATGTACCCGAAGGCTGTTGCTATTGGTGCAAAAGCAAAGGCTTACGCACTTGGGGTTATGTCTTTTGGGACAATAATCGATTAAGTGCTTCTGGTATCACAAACCAAAGGTGATTTCCCTCAGTCTTGATCCTGAACTCGTCAAGTGCTGACCAATTTTGCAACAGTCCAGATGATGTCACCAAACTATGCAAGAATAATGCTCGAGGCCGAACGTCAAAGATAAGCGTTGAGGAGCGGTTGGAGAAATTGTATCGACATAGCAGACGCCTATGGGACAAAGTCAAGGGGCAGCAATCCGGGTCCAAGGCTAGAGACAAACGAAGGGAACAAATGGTAGTTGCCATGTCACAGCAGGGTCTTAATCGTTGTTCTTGATTGTTTTCAGGGATATGCTGGGCCATTTATGTTCCTCATCTACGGGTGATTTACTATATTAGAGATCTCTTAAGAAATATACTTGACCGTTGATAGAGGAATATAGCAAATTAGACCCTAAGCTTCATGATTAAGACTACTCCGAGCTTCTTGGGAAGGGGGTCTGCCCAGTCATCTTCTCTGTGCTATGCACGGCTAACTTCAATGTAAGGGCTAGGATATAATATTTTGACACATTTGCACCTCAACATGCGAATCGCCTGCTTGCAATTCGCTCCGCAATTAGGGAAGGTTAAAGAGAACGTTGCTCGAGCCGATGCTCTTCTCAGCATATCATCCCCACAAAGTCTTGATATCCTTGTGCTCCCCGAGCTTGCTTTCACAGGTATACTCTATCCATCTTCTATGCACCTTAAACAATCCGCTGAACCCATCACCCAGGCTACAATTTCCCCTCTTTAGAAGCCATAACACCCTACCTCGAAACCACAGCCGCTGGGCCCTCCACCCGATGGGCTAAAACCACCGCTGCCCGCTTCCACTGCATCGTCACAGTCGGCTATCCTGAGCTCTTCTCTTCCGCGGGCCCCGAAACCCCAATTATAGCTTACAACTCTACTGTGACCGTCTCCCCAACCGGCCAGATCTTGGCCCACTACCGCAAAACCCACCTCTACTACACCGACGAGACTTGGGCGCAGGAATCGCCCACTGGCTGGCTTACCACGTCTCTTCCCCTCCCTTCGATGTCTCCAATGAGAACTATTAAGACTACATTCGGTATTTGCATGGACCTCAATCCTCACAAATTCCTTACCTCCTACTCCGCCTACGAATTTTCTAATCACGCCCTTTCGTCTTCCACCGAGCTTCTTCTACTATCCATGGCCTGGCTGACGCACATGCCTGCTTCCTCCCTGAAATCTGCACTCGTAGAACCGGACCTCGACACGCTAGGATACTGGCTGGGACGCCTGCAGCCGCTGGTGGAAAATGTGGGGAAGGAGGTTATCGTTGTGGTGGCTAACAGATGCGGAGAGGAAGAGCCAGATGCGAGGTATGCAGGGACGAGCTGGATAGGAAAAGTTGGAGAAGGTAAGGCGGGGATTTGGGGAATGGTAGGAAGGGGGGAGGAGGGGTTGGTTGTTGGGGATATGGATGAGCCTGTGAAGTGGGTGGTCAAACTAAGGGAGCAAGAAAAGAGTGGACAAGGGAACGAGGAAGACGAAGAGTGAGACCGTTGGAAGATATCTACAGACTTCATTGAATTATGAGCTATGCCGCGCATTATCTAACGACCAGCTATGGTACTTATTACTCGGTACTTCCTTCAAAATTCCCCTACGGAAGAACGCACGATTCAATACCAACATGTGTCAAGCGGCGACATAATTTGTGCTTGGACGCGCCAAAGCCAAAACAAAAACCAGATCACTCACTCCCTCCCCTGACGCGCCTTCTTAGTGCAGAACAACAAACCTTCTACCCAGCAGCGACTACGACAACTTCACTGCAGTGGTTAAAGTATCTGCACAAAGTCTTGGCCGTGTTCTTCCTGGATGATAAGCTCAAGTCTCCTTACTTTTTCGGCTCTCGCTATCCTCACACTATAGATTACCGGCTTGCCATTCCTCCTTCGAACTTCTCGACCTTTTCACTTCAGTCCCGTCCTGCACCTAGGGTGATCGTTCTACACCGCAAGGAGCTCAAGCCAACTCGATATGAACAACCTCTTCGGCCAGATTAGTGCATCTTCAGCGAAGTATCCAGGCCTCAAAGCATGCTACAACCTACGTCTGCTCTGAGCCCCACGCCATGAAAATTCCATTTCCCGTCCTGGGCCTCGCTTCTTAGTGAGCACAGACATCTACACCTGGTTCCCACACAACACCACCACCTCAAATACTCCAAAAAGCCTGCATCTTACGTTTCAGCATCTAGTACTGGAGCTAGCCACGAGAACCTTACAGTAACAACGGGCTGAGAATCGCTGTGTCACCACCAGGGCGAAGAAATTAAGGAGAGCAGGCTTGAGACCAGCGAGAACTGAAGGCACGCGGGCGACTGAAGGTTGGACTGGACGAAAGTAAGACAAGCTTAAGCCTCAGGCAAGAAAGATGCCTCGAGCTATAAACCTGACATGGAACAGTCGACAAGAAGTGAGGTAGTAGCACATCCTTAACACACAAGTGCAAGCACAACACAATCTGACGTACCTAGCTGGCATGCTCAAGGGTTAATTTGGATATCTTGTTCTTTTAAGGGGGGGGAATTATTGGCGGGGAGGGGAATAAGGGGGTGGGTGGAAACAGGGTGACGGAGATGGAGATGAAAACCGAACGGGGCAGTCTCACTGCGTTCGTCACCAGCGTATTAGTACCAGAACTGAAAACAGCCTGACTGAAAGCTCTCAAGAACGGGAGATCGGGAGAAGGACACGGCAGAATCTTAGGCAGGCAGGATGCCTGGAGCCAGAAACCCGCCTTGGGGATACAATCTGATATGCCTAGCTGGCATGCTCAGGGGTCGGTGCTTGGATCTTTACAATCTGACATGCCTAGCTGGCTTGCTCAGGGGACGGTGGTTGAATGTCTTTTTTAACAACCTGATATGCCTAGCTGGCGTGCTCAGGGGACAGTGGTTGGATCTTTACAATCTGACACGCCTAGCTGGCATGCTCAGGGTCGGTGCTTGGATCTTTACAATCTGACACGCCTAGCTGGCATGCTCAGGGGTCGGTGGTTAAATCTTACAATCTGACATGCCTAGCTGGCATGCTCAGGGGTCGGTGGTTAAATCTTTACAATCTGACACGCCTAGATGGCATGCTCAGGGATCGGTCGTTGGATCTCTACAATCTGACATGCCTAGCTGGCGTGCTCAGGGTCGGTGCTTGGATCTTTACAATCTGACATGCCTAGCTGGCATGCTCAGAGGTCAGTGGTTGAACATCTTGTTTTCGGGGAAAGGGAGGATATTGTTTGTCGAGATTAGAGGTCGATTGTTTGGAAAAACTTTTATCTTTCGGGACGCGGGGGGGATACGGTTTTTGGATGGGATAGAGGGGGGTAGGGAGGGGTTGGGGGGGTTGGGGGGGTTGGGGGGGTTGGAAGGGATTGAGGGGGTTGGGAGGGATTGGGGGGGTTGGAAGGGATTGGGGATGATGGAAATGGAGATGGAAATGGAGATGGAAATGGAAATGGAAATGGAGATGGAAATGGAAATGGAAATGGCGAGAGCGACTCAGAGGAGCTGTTTCGATACACGTATAAACATCCATCACACCTCTCACCACTCCCAAACCAACAGAACGCAAGCAGTGATGTTAAACAAGTCAAGTCAATGCATTGCCTAAAACTCTTCCACTATCAATCCAAAACCCTTTGGTATCAAGAAGCCTGGACTTTCCTCTCCATCCTCCACCAGCCTGATACCCTACGCCGTAGTCTGTAACCCGCACCTCCAATTCTCCGTCATTCTCAAAGCTCAATCGCATCCTCGACGCTCGCACCCGTGCCCTTGCCCTCCTCCTTTTGCACTCCCTCAATATCCGCTCGTGCCGCAAACCCACTCGGCTGCGCGTGCCCGTTCGCCAGTGCCGGAAATCCTATTGGCCTCTCGTGGCTTTGATTCCCCATAGTAGTAGCACTAACCCCGCTACGCATGGGCACAAACCCGGTCCCCGTCCCCATCATCTGGCTTTGATTCCATGCAGGCGCTGGAGATCCGTGTGCGCTATTCGCGGCGCTCCGCCTGTCCTCGTCCCTCTTCTCCCAAAAATGACCCGCGCCGCTTGCCCTCATTCTCTGCTCGGTTCGCGAGGGGGTGAATTGGAATTCCCTTAGCCTCTTCTGCTTTTCAGTCTCGTTGGGTGGTGGGGAATTTGCTTTGCTTAGCGATTCGCTTTTTGCGCGCTCGGATTGGAACCAAGATATACTTTCTGCAAGGGCGGAACGGACGCTGGCGAGGGAGGCGAAGAGGGCTTCGTCTTCTGGATTGGTTTTGGTTGGGGTGGAAGATGAAAAGGGTTGCGAGGAGCTAGCAGTAGGAGGGGGTAGGGCGGGAGTTTGGCGGTTGGTGAGTCGAGCGAGAGAGGAGTTTGACGAGTTTGGTGGGGAGAGTCTGCGGAGTTTGTTGCTTCTCGAATGGGTTTCGCTCAAGGTGGTGAATCGCTTTTTCCTTGTTTCAGGCACGATTGGGGTGTTTGGATCGATGCCTCGAGACTTCAAAAGGAAGTAATCCGTGTTCGTGGTATCTGTCCTAGCTCCGGGGGCTAGCTGTCGCGCTTTTTTCATGAGCGCTTCATTTATGATTGTGCCATCGGCGAGGGTTGAGTAACCGAGATGAGAAAGTTCAGGTGAGCGTGGCCGTTTCCGGGGTGGATGTGACATTGATAGACCTGAGACTGTACTAGAACGCTTGTGAGAGGATTGGTGAGGTTTTGGGGTAATCTGGTTAGCTCGTGGTGGTGAGTGGTGATGTTTTCGTTTTTTGTTCGAGGATAGATCTGGGGTTTGTGAATGATCACCAATACCTGCAGGGAGGCTAATGCGCTTCTGCGATACTAGTGATGGTGGTGGCATGGTGTTTCGCGATTGGTCTTCATGTCGGCTATGCCGGCTGTCTTGGCCCATGACGGTGGACTGAGATGAAGAACTCAGATCGGATGGTCGGTTTCGTGTGCTCTGTGCTAATTCTCGCATCGACTGAGCGAAGTTTTTCCTTCGCTCCTTTCCCTTTCGCAGCAGGCCCCTTTTCCAAGCATTGGCTTGCCACTTTCTAAAAAATTTCCTGCTCAATAAGACGGCCCGGGCTTCCTCTGTTGCGTGTTAGCTTCAGTGGTCTCAAAGCTACATCTGTCTAGAAATACATACTTGCTTTAGCCCAAGACCGCTCATCTTTAATTTGATGAAAAGACGCAGCAATAACAGGGCCTATAGTATATTCGATGAATTGTGACAAAAGGCCTTCGTCGTCCATCATCATGGCCTCAGATAGCTTGTCGAGGGCTGCAGGTCGTGGGTCCGGTCGTGGAGGTCTAGCCTTAGCCTGTTCTGCAGGTGACAACGTTGGCGTGAAAGGAGACCGCGGCGTATTGGATGGGAAGGCGGACGGTACGGCAGATGGCCCAGCTTGTACATGAGTTTGTGATATGTCCATCGGAGAGACAGGAATTGCAGGTTGCGAGTTTGCGGTAAAAGGTGGTCCAGAGGTGGTTGGTGGCTGGAAGAGAAAGGGTTGAGATTGCGTGGTGGTAGTCGAAGAAGTCTCGAATGGGGCAGCTTTAGAGGAAGATGGCGCGAACGTAAAAGGTGCTGATTTGTTGGAGTTTGGTTGTAGAGGAAACATAGGTTTACCAGCAGTTGGCAGGAACGTCGAAAATGGGCTTGAGGCCTCGGTCGATGGCGGCTCGTTAAGAGTCGAGGATGTCTTCGGAGAAGGGAATAAAGGAGTTGGTGTAGGAGTGGGGAAAAGTGCGGAAGTTGTGGTAGGCGGTGGAAAGAACGTCGGATTAGATATAGGCGGGTTGAAGATCATGGAGGTAGGTGTAGTTGATGGAGCGGCCTGAGTCTGCGGTTCTGGAAATATTGAACTTGCAGGTCTCCACGTCGACTCTTTAGGTGCCGCATCAGTAGCATTTCGAGAGCTGCCGCTCAAATCCTTGCTTTGTTCGCTGTTCCCAAAGAGCGCCGAAGTTCCGAATGAGAACCCTGGTGCTTTTGGAGGAAGTGATGGTGGTTGTTTAAACAGGTCTTTCTGCTGTGACGCAGGCTCCTTTTCCGGCGACGGGGCAAAACTACCATTGCTACTCTGCTTGCTCGTGTCCGGAATGGTGGGGGAAACGAATTTGGGTGTCTGTTGGGTGCCAAAGAGATTTGGCTTCTCTGTCTCCGAGGCTCTGAGCTTGAAGATGGAAGACGAGTCCGGAGGCAGTCCCAAAAAATTCAAAGGAGTGGGCTTCCCAAAAGTTCCATTTGAGGCAAACGAAGTCCCACTGGGTGTTGGAAGTTGGAAAGGTGTCGGGGCGCGATTGAAAGGACTAGCATTGGGGTCAAGCTTGGTCGGGTCGCTCTTGGTTTCGTCCTTCTGTTCTGGGGCTGCAGACTGTGGCTTTTCACTCTTCTGCTCTTCATCCGAGTTTTCCATGAAAAGAGGCTCATGATCGGACACCGAAGATGTCTCGGCTGCTGAAAAATCACTAATCAGGCCTTGCGATTGCGCTTGAGAGGCACTCAAGCCATTGATCACAGCTGGCAACGTTCGGCCTAGCCTTTTATGTTCTACCAAGGTTTTCGAGAATGTCTGTTTCCTTCGTGGATTCGTATCTAAAGCAATGTTTGCAAGCATCAAAAGCGTTCTCTTCGTACCGACTGACCTTCAAGATATCTCCCAGCCACCGAGCCAAGATCCACATAGGCCTCTCCACTATCCGTTTCGGCGATTGTGAATCCGTGATCTTCGCAAAAGGTCTGGGTCTGCCCCTCATCATCAAACCCGAGAGCAGTCGTCAAGTCATCCAATATCCAGTCCTCCATCTTTGTTGGTCCGCCTCTCTTGCCCTTGTAGGCTTTCCATATAGTTTCCAACGCCGTTTTGCGGATAAAACCAAAGTACACCTCGGCAACGCATGCCATGAGATAAGGGACAGCATTTGACTTGATAATAGACCAGAACCGCCCTATATTTGCTTGCGCGATCAAAAACGGAACTCGTGGACGCAGGGGTCCCTGTTCGTCAGACGTATTCCCAGCAGCGGCGTAGAGCTTTAGTGCTGTCTGTACTCGTCGGTCTTGTAGCAATGATTTTGGCCATTGCTGCGCTCGGTCTTCCAGATCTGGTCTCTGGTCCTGAATCTCAAATATAATGCAGTATGCCCGAAATTCGGCCTCGTTTGGAGAAGTCATCTTATGCCTGCTGTCATCGTAGTAGTACATGAGGGAGAGAAGCGTATTGTTTAGCTGTTCACGTTCCTGGATAGGCTCGAAATCTTCGTTATCGGCACTAGGCTTTGATAGTTGATGCAGCGATAGAATGTGAAATCGAGCAATGCGCTCGAAGCAGTCAATGGCAATCCGTAAATCTGCAACCTTTGTAACCTGCTGGATAGAAAAATCGTTCCGAATCGCTCTCGTGCGATCCCATACGAATTTTTGAACAGCTGCTAGTGGTTTCGAGCCCCCAATGATTTCGTCGAATAGGTAGTTCAGAGTCTTTTGAAGAACAAGCGGGGGTCGGATATCTGAGGGCAGCTGCTCCTCATAGCCAGCTGCGGATCGCCGAAATCGTTTGACCATGTAATCCTCACAAGGTACCTTGGTCCCTGACTCTGATGGTGTCTGGGCATATCCATCAGCGAAGTCCTCGTATAATGGTTATCTCTTGTACCCTCACTTTTTCGCATTTATCAACCATAAATTGCACTATTCTCTCTACTCGCTCAAATTCTGGGCACATAACTTGACAAGTACCAACCGGTGTTATAGCGTTTGCAAGTGAGGTAGGCCTATCCGGATCCGCGAGGAAGCCCTTCTTGACTGCATCTCTTCTCTCTACTTCCCGCTTACTCTTGAGCTATTCGCACGAAAAAGGTAAAAAGTCACTATGGATATCCTCCAGTCAGTATCTCAGAGTGTGGGGTCCATACCGTCTGAAATAGATCGCTCATGCGGTTCTGGTACGAACTGCTAGGCTCTACTACTGGATTGCGCCAAGTCTCAGTGCGAGAGCCAGAGGAAACCCTTGGAGCGGGTCTGGGAGTGGTGCCTGCTCGCCCCTGACGTGTCGATGGCAGAGCTGAGCCGCCTCTTGGAGGTCTGGTGCGGATTCCATTCTGCCTTGAGGTGGGCTTAAACGGCTGCGAAGTCGTACTGGTCGAGGTGGTGGTTGTGGGGGTTTGTCGGAAGGAAGGCCTTGCTCTACCATCGCCTCTGCTATCTCTTGTTTGGGGACCTCCATGAGCTCGACCACGCCCCCGGCTGCCTCTCGTCGATTCGCGTGGACCTTGTGGTGTTGACATCGCGCCGGCAGCCCGTGAGGTAACCGCCTGTCTGCCTTACAAAGGACATCAATAGCGATTTGGAGCTCTGTTGTCCATTTATCTGAATGAAGAAGCGTGAAAGTGCTTTCACTCTCGAACAAATGCTGGTATTTGGCGGGCTTTGTCTTGATTGAGGTGTTGTAAGTTTAGCTGGGTTCCAGACGGTTTCAGCGATCACGTGAAAAGCTAAGCCCTATCTCACTCGGATGATCTGGGCTACAACAACTCACTGACATTATTATTGGTTTCATTTACAGTGATGCTCCTCCTATCTCTACAATTGGTAACCGAAGCATCCTTAGGTGGCCCAGTGTGGAAATTAAATCCTACTAATATCCACGTATTGACTTCCTCGTGGCTCGGAAATGTCTACAACTTCATCTATCATGTTCACAGTCAAGCTTTTCTTGGCCTGGCTGGGGAGTAATGTGGATAGAGATAGGACAAATGAACGGTCTATCCCCCAGGACGTCTATCTTCTATAATGTTGTTGTTCTTTCCTGTTCGCCTTGGCAGCTCCTCTTCTTCGTACGAAATCTCCCTTGATAGGAGAACCAAGTGATGTGTGCTGAGGGATTGATCCGATGTCTTTGTAGATGTTTACGAGTGTCGTGTGTGCTAAGTCAGAGTCTGGATTGGGAAGAGACGGGTGAGGACAAGCCGTACGGTATCTAGTAAGGTAAAATTAATTCCCAGATCTGTGCGACAGCACAAGCTGAGATATTTTCTCAATCGTTATTCATTGAATTATGCTTTCTAAGCGAAACACGTATAACTAAACAAAAGACAGTACCACCATCCAAGCCTACCACAGCTTTCCGATTCGGCATGAGCGATCAACTCTGAAAAGACTAAAGACAGGCATGCCACCGCTTGCGGCTTACTAAGGGAGCCACTGCTGAACGTGCCAAGTAAAAGCCACTTCAAGAACCGCCATGAAGAGTACTGAGAAAGCCACTCCAAGAATTTCCGCTAAAGCGCTAAGATTTTTTCTACCGCCATGAATTTCTTTCGGATTAATGTTTAAAGGACGGTGTGGGAAGTATGAAAGGAGCAGGAAAGTACTTTTGGGGGCGCAACAAGTATATAAGCTGAGATGCTGAGGGTGTTAGTCGTTGCTGGAGACGAAAGGGTAGTGCTCCTGCAGAATAACAGAGTGACGATTTTGGAGCAAGCCCTTGCTGTTAGAGGATAGCTACCATGGAGAGTGGGTTTAATGAAAGAGACACTGATAGTCTCAAACAAAGGGATTTGATCCGTCTAGCTCCGGGAACGGGTCTTGATAATCGACAAGTTGTGGCACTTGTGTGGTGTCCGTCGAAGTTGCTTGGAAGCTGGCTATAAAATTATCATATTCCAGCAAGAGGGAGTTCTGGGAGGGTATGGATGGTAGCCCATTCTCCTGCTCGGACAATTCCCAAGACCACGGCGCAGCGGCAGAGGTCCGGGGTCTTTCACTTGGAAAATCGTCTAAGGTCTGATAATCCAAAGACGCTTGGGGTACCAAAGAAGACGGCTCGGAAGACCAAGGATTGCAAACCGGCAGGGGTCTCTCCGTTTTGATTGCCGGTATTTGCGGAATAGGATAATTACTAGGTGCCTCGGGCATGCTTGGAGCGGACGATCGAATGTGTTTTGAGAGTGGGGACTGAAGGCCTCGGCTAGAACGGCTCTGAGGGCCTGTGACCTGCGGTGCAGCCGGGATAGATACTTCGGGCTGCGTCCGAGACCTCAGTCCCTGGGCATCGTATGCCTGCACGAGATTTCGTTGGGTTTGAGTTCCTCCAGCGGTCTGGTACGACAGTGCGTCTTTAGGAAATTTTGGCGAAACAATACTCTGTGTTTGCCGGAATGACTCATTATCTTCGAGAACCTGCTTACATCTTGGTTCATCCACGCGGAAGTTCGAGAAAGGTAACAGGGGCGTTGGACCTTGACAAGGGCGAGACGTGTTGATCCTGGGCGTCAGCTGTGGCCTACAGACAGAGTAATACGAAGCACTGTTTTTGGCACCAGTAGATGGCTTTGTTGACTTCTGAGGCGGCTTTCGAGCTTGTCCGGCCTTCGCGTGTACTCTCACTGGGATCCAACTGGTACCGTCTGGGGAAAGAATTGAGTGGGACTTCAGCTATTTCCAAAAGGGAGATAGCCCTACCTATTTCGCCCCTCTCAAAAGCCACCTGCTTCTTCCGAACGAAGTATATCTCATCGAGAAAATGCTTGAAAGGTTTTTTCATAAATTTTTTTACCTGGCGAGGAAGATCCTTTGTGCTTTCTTCCAAGTCTTCCCATGGGATTCCGACATGTTGAACCATGTGCGTCAATAAAGTCATACGTTCTGAGGGCTGTAAGTGATATGAACGAGCAGTTGGTGTACACACCCACCAGGTTTTTTGATATGATCGGGTTCCTTATGCCGACAACCCTCCTTCGGCCACCAATTTGGCATCGTTAAAGCCCCCTGATTATCTTTTCCAAACTTTGCTATAGCCTCATCTTTTAACGGTCCCCCGTTGTACGGGTGATGAGCTTGCTTCTTGGGTTCCTTCACCTTAACCCAAGCCTTGGCAATGTACTTGCAAGGAATCTGCTGTATCGCCTCAAAATTACGGTGGTAGCAATCGTTCACAGCATGTGCGTCCCCAATCCTGATATCCTTGTATGTAAACGATTTGGTATCAGCTTCATCATCGTCCGATAAATCCTCTTCTGACGAATCTATGTTTATTGCCTCGAGTTGAGAATGGAGCAGCTGTACTGGCGTCCTGTCTTTGCGTTTGCGTTTCTTCTCAGAAGTAGATACATGGCCCGGTGAAAGCGGTTTCATTTTTGATGGTTTCTTGTCAGAAGTAGATACATGACCCGGTGAAAGCGGTTTCATCTTTGATGGTTTCTTTGCCGAGCGGGTAAGGCGCCCTTTGGGTTTCTCAAAAGATTGCCAGCTACCCAGAACATCATCTTTTTGAGTCGGACCTATGTCAGGTCAGTACTTGCAATATCATCCCCCAGTATGATACGTTCGAGGGGCTCGGAAGTGAAGAGAAACGGTATGCCTACAGGGTGCAATTCTAGCATTTGGCTTATGCTGACGAATGATGTTGAAAAAGTTGTTCAGGAATTCGGGCGGACATATGCTTTGGAGATGCTTGTGCAGGCAAGCCGAGCTGTCAACTTCAAATTTGCCAACCTTGGTGTCGATTCGTAAAGTCAATTGCAGTTCAGTGGATTCCCCTTCTGCTGCTTGCTGATCACGCTGGACGAGTCAGATCTATGTGCTAAGCTAGTTCGGTCTTCTAGACAAAACGTACCTGCGGAGATTGACATCGTGCCCCTGGATGGGCAGGCTTGCGCAACGGCGGGCCCGGAGCATCCCTGATATTGGCCTTTGTTGTTTCGATGGACGGATGTCCATTTGCCTTGGCTGACCTAGCCATTCTCCCCTCGGGTGCGAAAAGCCTTACAGTGACCATGCAGTACAGTAGCCCAGCCAAACTTTATTTGCATGCGTAGTAAAACGGGTATTGGCGACTAAATTAAGTAACGAGGGTCCCTGGGTGGTCGAACCCGGGCACTGGGTAACAAATAAGAATTAGCTAGGTTGTACGGCTGGAAAAGGCTAAATTGTGTACATGTAGCAGACAATGATGATGACGACGACCTTGAAGCACTCAAAAGGGTAAAAAGCCTTAGCAGTATGGAACCATTGGCCTCTGGTACGGAAAAAGAAGAAGCCAATATAAGAAAATCAGCGACGTCTGTAGGCACGCTCCTTGGGTTTAGTGCAGCATTCCAATTGGAGGGGAAGTAAGGTGAATTGAACAGATATACAAATGTGCACATAGGGATAATATTGAGCAGTCAATTCTCAAACAACAAGCGAACTCTTCTAAGGGACCAATATCACGTATGAAGCAGTACGAACCAATTCCACAAGGCGGCAGCGAGTACTTGCTCGGAGCGGCTGGAGAAGGAGGAAGCTAGCAAAGGCTTGAAGGCGCGGAGCAAAACTGACGACGATAGAGTGTAGGTCGTGGGGCATTGAAGATTGGTGGATTAAGCGTACGAATCCTGGATTTGTGCTCCCACAAAACCCGCAAGAAATGACAAAAAGTGAATCCTTCAAGACTGGCTTCTCTTGCCAGATATAAAGATAGCCTTCCTCCATGAAAGCTCTGACCAATCGGAATCTTCTGTGGCTAGCCATTGGAGTGCCAAGGGTGTTGAGAAACCAACGGAGGAACGCAGACCGCTGTGCTCCAAGCTTTGGAAAGCGGTCCTTTGTTTGCCAAAGCTGAATATAGTCGAGTGCCAATAAATGATGCATTTGACCGGGGCCTTGTTTTAGAGCTAATGCGAAAAACCTGGGGCAGGGTGACGTTATTTGACGATAGCACTGTCTCGGATGAGCGTATCCACATAGTGAGACTCTGTGGAAGACTGAGGTTACACGGGAGCTTGTCTTTCGATAAGGCGCGGGAGTTCTAGCCATACTTCTTCTTGATGCGTTGCATACGGGTGTGCTGGCCAGAAGACCGGAGTCGCAGGAAGTGCTCCGTTTGACGTTACCTTACGCAACGAAGATCCAACTGTTGCGCTTGCTGATCGATCGGAAATCGATCGAAAGAGCAGAAGAATTCTTACATAGACCGCCAGAGATCTGGTTAGACCATGCGGGGACGGGTAGAGCTGCGTCCGAGCCTGTACCCGTTGCATTTCCCACGCTTTCACCTGGAGCCTTAGCCAACGAAACCGGGAATACTGTACATAGGTGCGCGGCGCCACTCTGTAAGAAAGGCTGCTCCCTGATCAGCATGTTAATGGTCTTTTCTATTTGCTCGTGCCACTTCGATCTCCAAGTCATGAAAAAACGGGCGAGTAGACGGAAGCTTATGCACATGGCCTTTATTTCAAACCTCCGAGACTGGTGTTCCACGGCAGTTCTGACTGCATGAATGGCCGAAACAAGCGCTCTATGTAGGCACAATCAAGCTACACAAAACACTATGCTCTAATGCATGACGCCCTTAAGAGAACTGCAATACACAGGTTTCATAACTCAACGCTGTCAAGTAAGCCGGATTCCTTGACAAGATCGTAGAAAAGACCCTTTCTTTGAACCAGCGCGGACGGAGTATCAAATTCTGCGACAGTGCCGTGATCGAGAACAATGATACGATCAGAGTCTAGAATTGTGTTGATACGATGTGCGATTGTGATTATTGTGCGATCCTTGAACATATTGCTCCTTAGGGTAGTTTGCAGCATTGCGTCGGTCTCAACGTCTACGGCAGCCTGAGCGTGAATGTAAGCGACAGATATTTCAGATATGTGATACAGACTTACTGTGGCTTCGTCGAGTACCAAGATATTAGTCGGTCGTAGTAATGCGCGAGCTAATGAGACAAGCTGCCGTTGCCCTTGGCTGAGATTGGACCCTACAGTATGCATCACATTAGCTCGGATAATCGAATATGCATATGTGTCTGGAAACGGATTTTGACATACCTCCTTCATGCATTCGAGCTTCCAGGCCACCTGACATGGTCAAGATATGTTCTTTTAATCGTGCGTGATCTGTCGTCCGTAGTGTCAGTACACCTTGAAAATAGGAAACCATCCACTCATGATTGACGCCTACCTAACACACTCCACAACTCTGTGTCGTCATGGACATGGCCAGGATCAAGATTGTCTCGAACGCTCCCTTCGAAAAGTGCTGCATCCTGCGGTATGATGGCAAGCCTTCGTCGCACATCGAGCAAACCGACCGTTGAGGTATTGAGGTTGTCGATTGATATGTTACCAGTGACGGGCTCAATAATCCTGAACAGAGCTAACGTTAAAGACGACTTGCCGGCTCCTGTACGACCGACTACGCCAATTTTCTCGTGTGCTTTGATGTTTAAGTTGATATTCTTTAACACTAGATCCAAGCCAGATCTATACCGCGTTGAATAATTGTTGAAATCCACTGCACCTTGCGAAGGCCAACTAATCTTGGGCCTATTCTTGGAGACGATTTCGGGAGCTTCACTCGGTAATCGGGCATATTCCAAGACACGTTCAACCGAAACAATATTCGTCTCAACCTCAACCGTTTGACGGACGATCCAATTCAAGCTTTGTGTGATTTGTAGAGCGTACGACATAGCCAGTCCTACCATGCCTGCCGAAAGCCCGCTACCCGTGGAAACGGAGATGACCGCAAATGCTGCTGCGGCAAGGATAATGAAGGACCCGATAAATTCAAGACGGACTGCCAACCATCGGTTTGCATTGATCGATGGAAAGTAAGCCCGCAGGTTGGCGTCCACTCGCCATTCATTTTCCAAAGCAAACCGTTGCTGTTGGCGGTATGCACGAATGGTTGTGATACCACCCAGGGACTCTTGAAAATGCGCATATATCGGGCTTTTACTGATGCTGTCGAGGCGCTTCAGTTCCCTAGAGCTTCGTAGGTAATAGCGCTGGATATAAAGATAGACTGCTCCCAGGGGCAGGATCAGGAAAGCAAACCAAGGTGTGGATGCAACAATAAGGACGAGAGTGTACAGTGCACGGGCGCTGTTGACAAAAAGCTAGGGCATAGTTAGCATGCTACTTGTGGGTATCTGCGCTGGAATGTTGCTACCATATTGAACGTTCTTGCCAAAACCTCATCGACTCGATAGATATCGCTACCCAACCACAAAAATCAGCCCGGCACGTAACGGCTTCTAGCGTTGCACTAGTGCTACCATGCACAGCCAGAGCTCCGCATCAGATTGCGTGCAGTAATGGCGAAGACGAACCTTGAGAATCTGTTCAAAATCCGTCCCGCGGGAGTAGTTTCGAAGAAGCTCATTGGTGCTCTGAAGATCGCATACGCCATGCGTTCGTGCAGCTTGCGTGAGGCCTGTGGAATGTGGAATCATCCTACATGTTAGCGTTTCCGGCCCGAGTCGCCAATGCCGACAGACATCTGACAGCAGAGCAGATAGCAGACACCGCAGCATGCACGTACCTCAATGGAGCAAAATATCCACAAGATCAGAGTCTGTACCACCACAAGGCCAGCCCCACCTATACCAAAGGCAAAATAAACCCCGATGTATTTACCAACCTCGGGGTTGCTGCCATACTCTTGGTTGATCTCGGACCAATTTTTCAACCAAAGACTGCCTCCTATTTGAGCGGTTTGCGCCCCAAGTAAGGTAAACAGGTAGATGCCGACCGCAACAAGATTACTTGTCTTGGCGTATTCTCCGTAAACACTCCACTTGACTTTCCCCTGTTCGGAGAATTCCTTGCTTTGCTTGGACTTGGTACCTGCTCCTTCTTCGTCGATGATCTTGCCACGAGATCCCTTGAACGAATTTGTGCTAGCACGTCTCAGAGTAGTGTCGCTCAACTTGCGAACAGTGCCAACCCCTCCGGGTCGGATTGGAGCGAGTTGTCCGATACCTTCCTGTGCTTCGTCTGCCTCTTCTTCAGAATTGCCCGTACCAATGACGGTCGTCGATTCCTCACTGCCTGGGCTACTTGCGTCGTTGCTGTTTTCTTCGCTGGGAGTCGACACTTCTTCTCCTTCTTCTTCATTGTTTGCGGTTCTGATCAGATTAGAAACTTCCCCTTTCATGGCCATGAGCTGCTCGTAAGTGCCTCTCTCTAATATCGATCCATCTCGGAGTAACGCAATGAAATCCGCTTCCAGAAGAACTGGTATCGAGTTCGTGGCCAATATTCTTGTTTTTCCAGCTAGGAGACCTTTCGGACCAAGAACATTGTCAATGAGATGCCTTCCGACATGCTGGTCTACAGCCGACAGACAATCATCGAGTAGATAAATATCAGCCCGAGCATACACAGCTCTCGCTAATGTCAGCCGCGCCTTTTGTCCTCCTGACAGGGAAATCCCTCGCTCTCCGACTTCAGTCCGGTCACCATCTGGGAGTGTCTTAAAATCTTCCAGTAGTGCACAAGCCTTTATGGTAAGATCGTAAAACTGAGGGTCCCAACGATGACCGAAGACAATGTTCTCTTTCACACTGGCATTCATGACCCAAGCTTGCTGCGCCACATATGCAGTTTTCCCATAGACCACAACTTCGCCATGGAGCTTCCAAATGTCTCCGAGAATAGTCTGCAAGAACGAGGATTTTCCAGATCCGACACGTCCTACCACGCAGCTCAGCTCTCCTTTGTGGGCAGTGAAATTGATGTTTTTCAAACATTTCCTACTCTCATTCCGATCCCAAGTAAAACTCGCGTCACGAACGCGGACCGATTCGTCCCCCCTGTTAGGTGCGGGAGCCTTTCTTATGACAGCATCGTCCTGGAGCTCTTCAGCAGTAAAGAAACTTGTCAGACGTCCTACAGCGACAGTTGCCTCGATTATTGAAGTGATGACCATCGGCAGTATTGCCAGTGGGAAAGTCAGCAGGTTAAAGAGTGTCAAAGCTGGAAAGACAATTTCCGTTGTCAAGGGCCGGTCTTTGGTAAGGACAAAAACAGTAAAGGTAGAACAAGAAACTAGGAATGGGGTTGTGGACCAGGTGAAGTTGGCAAAGGCTTGGGAGGCACCAATCTTGCGAAGGGTTTTTAGCTCCTGATCATTGCGGATGTAATTGAGCTTGCTCATGAAAGCTTGACCCCAGGCAAATAGCTTGATACTCTTCATGTTGTTGAGGATCTCGGTCGTTAACCGTATTCTAGTATCTTTATTTTTCATCTGCTCTTTCTGTAATGTTTTCATAATTCTGGCAATGAAACCATTTACAGGTATCATAACGATCATAGCTGCCACGCCTGCCAGCATGCTGATACCAACCAATTGATATAATGATGCCATGCACAGTATTATTTGGAAGGGCGCGGACCAAAGCATTTGACCATACTGTGTCAAGTCTTGGAGACGTTGTGTATCCACAGCCATGTAGTTGACAATATCCCCAGTCGACTTAGCGGCTCGCCCTTCGTTGGACAATCTCATAGACTTTGAATAGATCATCGCCGTCAACGCTGACTTGACCCTCATGCCTGTTTCAAAGGCTCGCTGGAAGTATTGGTGAAGACAGACGGTCTGGGAGAGTGAGACGGTAAACATGGCTAGTGCTATGGCAGCGCCCCTTATGGCAGGTTGAGGATTCGGATGACCGCTGCGGCGCGAGTCGACAAAATTGATCAATAATCGCAGCAACTGTGGTTGTACGAATGCCAACGCATCACTGACGGTTTTAATTATCATAGCTCGGAAATATGGCCCTCCGAACCCTCGAAACATAGCTATCCACAGCGAAGGATGTTTCTTCTCTAGCTCGGCGGCCCAAGCTTCCTCCAAAATTTGACCAGTCACCCTTGTTGTATCTCGTTTTCTTAGATTCCAAAGATCGTCTTGCGTCAGAAATTGCTTGTACCCAAACTTCATCATAGGGGTCATCCAGCCGAAGGTAAGGATACTAAAAACATCTGCATACTCGATGGGGCACTCATCTTCGTCCCCAAGAGCGTCGTAGGCAGACTGTTTCTTCGGAACAAGGTATTCCAATGCGAATTCGAGCGTTGCCAGCCCAAAAGAGATGCAGAATGTGATAAAAAATGGTAATCTTGTGTGGAAGGCTTGTTGGGAGATGAGAGATCTTAGCTTCACACCGTAAGCTATCAGTAGGAACAGCCAGTAGAAGAGCACCACGCCATTTGGCTGCCGACTGCGCCAATGCTCGATGTATTGCACGGTACCTATAATAGCGAGCGAGCATAGCGTGAGGATGGTAGTCCAAAATCGAAAGTCTCCAAACCAAATCCCGGGAAAGGCTTCAATCTGCAAACAAGCTTGAAGTGCAGTGGCGATGATGAGCGCTGCAATGATCGATAGCTTCGTGTAAAAGTGCCAATTCTTGCCAACAGGAGAGGGCGTTCTCCTCTTCATCAAGAACCATACGGCCGCCGCGCCCAACACGATGCCCCAAACTGCCACAGTCGAGATCCATACGTCAAGGAAGCAGGGTGTAAAGTCGTATCTGAACGGGCTTATTGGACCCCATCCTTCGTTGTTGCCACAGAGCATGTGCTTCTTCTCCCCTTTGGCTGTTGCCCGCAGATAATCCGGCTGGGTCAGATCATACTGGAAGCCAGGCGAGGAGAGAATAGCCTGGGCTCCAAGGGCGAACCACATGCCGGACACTCTTAGAAGAATGGCAGGAAGGCCCACACTGTTAGGAATACATGGCGTTAAACAGTGGAGTGTTTGGCAACAGAAGAAAAACGAGGTGGGGCGCAGTTGGTGGTGTGCGGGCTGGGTATCTATCTATTCCGTACCTGCCTTTCTGTCAGTCAATTTTAAGGTATTATCAATCACACATCTATCACGTGATGATTCCGGCAGCCCTACCTTAGCCCTACCTTAGCCCTACCGTCGACCTACCTACGATGTAAGTACCTACCTCACATACACTGAGCTACAATCTACCTACTCCGTACGTACACGCTCATACATTCAAGCTAGTGTCACTATTGATATGAGAATCCATAGACTGAGATAACTATTTCACACACCCATTAAGTCAAATTTCATTCTCGTTGAGAGTCAGAGTTTATTCAATGCCAGTCGTACTCGAAAATTCCTTACTGCCGATTATTACCGTCGTATTGGTCCAGCGATGGACTGGACCGCGAATCATTCAGTACTCGTGAAGGGCTAGACCATGCTTTTATACCTAACTACTCGGACCATTGTATATATCGTTGAATGGTCCAATCTGGCAGAAGAATACATAGGATCCCTCGGATCAGCTCCTTTCAAATCCCAAAGCTCCAAGGTGTTCCCAATTTCTATTAGACTCGTTTAGATGCAAAACACCCAAAGGCAGAAGAGAAACAACGCAGTGCTCCTTCTTTGCAAAGGCCAAAAAGAATGAATGCAAGTAACCAAATTTCGAACTAGTCGAAGAGGCTCTAAGCTTGAATGTCGGATAACATCCATGAATGGCCTGGTCAATGAGTGAGGATCCAACATTGCCAAGAGTGAGTTCATAGTCACGTCGGTTGGAAATCCTCTCATTAGCAAGAAAGTCGGACTGCGACCGTTTTATGAACTTTCAACTTCTATGTTCGTAAGAAATAAGTTGATATAACCAGCATTTATACGCCACTATCCAGATGTTTACGAAGACAGTGAAAGTATTCCATCCTACATGACAGCAGAAAAACCCATGGGCGAAACCTTCCTAATATGTACCCCGCCATTCCTTTCGCTATTTGTCTTGCTGCGAACATTTTTCTCGTGTTCCTTTCTGCTTATATTACCCCTTTTCCTTAGCTTAAAAAGGTCTTCGCACGCCAAATTCGAATCAACCCCCGTAAAGGAATTGATCGATACCACGCACTACAAGACATAGATATCAGCTACTCTCATAACGTCAGAGGTTCACCTTCCCATGCCAAACACCCGGTCACGCCCATACATCTGCCCACATCTGACAAAGTATCGACCCGCAGGATAAGCTGTAAAGATGTCTCAACAACCATTCCACCTTTGCTGAATCAGTCAAAGAGCTGCACTTCCATTGATCCACCACCACCACACCTCACCCCTCCAATCCCATTGAATTCATAAACTTCATAAAATCCATCTCGCCTCAACATCATGCTCAAAAACACCATCACACTACCCGCCGAAAAACCACAAGTATAAGAGCAAAATTGCATGATGAAATTCCAGGCCTCTGCGGCGCAAGGGTCTTTCGCCATGGGGGTCGGCACGCTGAGGATAGAGAACTCTTGGTTCCTCCTGAGTCATTGTTGTCTCTGACGGAATCTCTCAGTTATCTGCTAAATGGGTTTGTGAATGTCGAAATCTTGAGGTTCGTAATCGGTTAACAACCCCTTTCCCTTCGCCCTCGATTGCCCCCTCCCCCTCCCCCTACCCCTCATCCCCCTCCTCCTCCCCCGTTCCACCGTCCCCCCAACTCGCAACTCGCAACATACACATCCCCCCGACAACCGCTCCCATCCCACCCTATACCAGCGAAAACGAGATCTACCCAGCCCACTAGGTAGCCAGAACAAGGAGACCGCGCGCGGGCTCGACAAGAAGAGCTTGGTGGTGCGATGTGGTTCGCCACGGAAAGTTCGGATGGTGTTGGGGATGCGGGATAGGATGTGATTGGAAAGAACGTTTAGGGTGGGGTGGGGTAGGAGATGGGGGGGGGTTGGGTTTGAGGGCGTTTTGGTTGTTTTGGTTTTTGGTCTTCCCTGATGACGGCTTTGACTTCACTTGGTCGCCATTCGGAAACACTTGGGGAAAAAGGAACCGCTGATTCAGACTGTCTGTAGTCAGTGATTCGTCGAATCGGGTTTGAACCTTGATGGCACTAATACGACAGTCTAGTGGTTCAGTGTGCAGATTCGAATCCACTATGATTAGATATCAACGATAACCACTTACCTTGTAGTAAGCTGCCTTCTCTCCAAGTCCTGTCTCAGCTCTGAAACGACCGTGATCCCGAGTACTGTACAAGTGTATCTCTCAGCCATCTATTTTACGGGTAAATTCAACGTGCGAGATTTCCTCAACGTCTTCATCCTCCCGATCCTTCATTGAAATCTCGGGAACGTAGTCTCCTAAGGCGTACCCTTCTTCATCTTTACCGCTCTGCAGCAACCCCATTCCACCACCTCTATCCTGCATCTCCTGCCCGTCATCGTAGTCAACCAAAACCATCGAACTTGGGTCGATGGTCGGCTCTGTAGCTTGGAGACTAGTAGGTATAACATCGTCGTAACTAGCTACTTTGCGCTTATTAATTTCTGTCATCGGTCTTACAGAGTTTGGCGGGGATGCGTTGCTGGCGTACGTAGGTAGGGTTGGGTCCACAGTATCCGTTGCCTGCGAAGTCTCGGACGGATTGCCTTGTGTTGGTGAGCGATATAGCTTCAAGCCCAAGTCGTCGTCATCTTCATCATCGGCTTTGCGTTTCGCCGGCGAGGTTGGTTTAGGTGAGGCGGATGCGTCAAGCTCTGCAGCAAAGCTGAGATTATCTGCTCGAACAAAGTTCTAAGGGGACGTTAGTGCCCACTGGTCGAACAGCTGAAGCTATAGGCATACCTGAAGCTGTGAGGGCAGGCTTTTGGGAGTGAACGACAACGCTCGCTCGCTTGCGTAGACAAGTAGTGCGGTGTGGCATTGGTCTTTCGCTGCCGCCAAAACCTCAAACTCCTGCACTCTCTGCATATATCAATGCAAGGTTAGCGAATCGAAAAAAACAATTTTCCTGGGTTACGCAGACCACAAGGTAGTATGTGGGTTAGACTCACCATTCGTGACACTGGCTCCCACTCCCCACGATCATAGCCAAGCTTCCACCATTGCCAATCCTCAGCTTCGGTGCTGAGCATATCATCCTCATCATCTGGCTTTGTCTTTTCGAGGACATATACAATATGCGGTGTAGCACAGACGCCGGAAAGCCTGTACTTATGATGAGGCGGTTCCTCGGGATTGTTGGATGGAGCAGTGTAGAGCTTAGAAAACTCAAGGAGCTTCTCCCGAGCCTTTGCTTTCGACTCTTCCAGAGCTGCCGAAGCCTGTCAGTCTTATCAGGAAGTAGGAGGGAAAACGGCACGTACCCTTGAGCTTCTGTTCTACTCTGTTTGCTATAGCCTCCAGTTCTTGCGCTATTGCAGTATATTCTTCCAGATCTGGTCCCGATGTTTGGGGAAGGGTCTCAGATGTGCCGTTAGTCTTGCCCATAGTACTCTTAGTCGATACAGTCTTTTGGAAATACGCTGTTGCAGCTTCGAGTATACGGCTGCCGTTGATAGGGGCTGATCCCGCCTTAGAGGGTGTGTAAGTCGATAGCTTGGCCATAGTCTGATGGATATTATCAATTTCTCTCTTTGCGGCCGCTTTCCCAGTTTGCATTGCTCTGGCTTGCTCTCCTGAAGACGGCAAATATCTATCCGAATACCATACGGCTGGGATATCGATCCCAAGTCCTGCTTTCACGTCATGCTGCCGTGATACCTCTAAAATGAAAACATCGCCAACCGTTTGTAGGAACACCTCTTCAAAGTCGTTGTCGCCATTACCATTCCACAAGATATCATCGAAGGCTTCATATAGTGATAGCCCAATGTCTGCAATATCTCCATCAACGCTGATTTGAAGTGTATAGAATACTGGATTCTCGGCTACTTCGTCGCCGTAATGGCTCAATCTTGTCCCTTCGTTCTTAAAGATATCTAGCAGGGCAGCATTGGGGTCAACACGCCACGTCGCTGCTCTCCATTGTTCTAGGAAATTAGTGATGATGTTAGATTTCCGAGATCCTCGGATACCATCCAAATTCGCCAGCACATCTGCGCTTCCGTAAGCCCGATCGGTCTTCTCAAGGAAAGCCATCAAGCGCTGCGCTTCGTGGATTATTTCTTGCCTATCGTTGTATTGGCCTTCTGGAGATATGTCGACGATCTTTGAGATTTTTATTGGTACGCCATCCCACCACTCTGGATCATGCCCATACTCTGGCAAGGTGTAGTCTCTGTTGAGTAATGCTTCTCGCGATAGCGGAATCGCATGCAAGATTTTAACGAGAGCTGGTAAGCGGTGCTCTGCAGGACATGGTTTCAGGAATGCCGGTGTGTTAGGGCCACGCTTGCGATCCGCAGGCACCGGATTCAGCAGAATTTCTTGTGCGTTAGCCGCTGGGTATGTCATTGCCCATTGCTTGTTATCGTAATACTCGCGCGTTGCAACCCTGAAACCGGAATCCGCGGCATCGGTGACACCGGTTACCTGGCCTTGGTCTATCGACATTGCCATTGCTCGCTCTACCTCCGCTTGTTCGCGCTCGGCTAGAGTGAGCTGCCTGTTGGACCCTGCTACCCAGATCAGACCTGATATGGGTGAAGTATATCCGTGTAGAGATCTCACCTATGTCGAGTTCCCCTGATAGGTCGGTCCTCCTATTGCTATTTCTGGTTGGTGGTCTTGAAGGTGCGCTTGCGTTATCAGCGAAGACATTTGGGTTGAGGTTGTCTTGAGCATGGACGGTGAATGCTGTGGTAGGGAGATGAATTAGCCTCACCATCTTGCTACACCGGATCTTGCCCTAGAAGACGGCCGTCTACGCTTCATGTTTCCTAGAAGTCCATTAAGGGAACTCACGCGGCTGGTTCTGGCTCTGCTGAGCATTGTCGGTTCTGTCTGTGTGGAATTGGCTCTCATCCCAAGTGTTGTGGCTCGCCTAAGTATGGAGATCCAAGTCAGTCTAATACATCCTCCGCACCATCAAAGTTCGCCCGCACTTGTTTTTGCAGAGCATCCGGATCCTCGAAAAAGGCATTGATGGCGCGGTTTACATCGTTATCGTAAGCCTACAATGGGATCATCAATCAGCCAGATCCTTATATCTCTGGGGTCTTCGTCTATACCTTCAACCAGGCGACAGCCTCATCATGCGAATGGCTAGTAGTAATGCTGCAAAAACCTTCAACATCCAGGGGGCTGGGCTCTGCAGCCATGGCGAAGCTTCCCAGCTTCTCCAATCGTTATTCATATGCAGGAAGTGCTTGCAGAAAAACTTAGAAATGCGGATGGCCAAATAGATGGGGAGGACGATGGTTTCTACGTGTGATATTTGCTGTGTACAAACAAAGACCTAATTTTCTTGTTGTACCACGGCAATAGTGGAGTGTCTCTCAGCTTATGGCCGACAATGCCGACGCCCTACAAACGCCCTACGCGGCTCGCGTCATTCTGCGTTAGTCTCTGCAGCTCCAACGGGACGCAGAACATAAGGGAAGGTAAGGTATCTAGGAACCATGCAAATATGTTCTTCAGAGCCTCACACGTTCAAGAATTCAACGTAGAGAGGTTCTCACCTGTAGCCTAGTATATTCCTCAAATCCCACGGTATGGGAGTGATACGTAAGACAGTCAGATGTAAAGATATGGCTGCATCCAAGCAAAAGAAGTTATAGTGATAGGGCAGAGTCAGGTATCAATGCAGTTTTGGGAATTTCGTTGACAGGAGGTAGCTGTTGAGAACATATTTGCTACTTATCTCTGAACTATCGGGCTTTCCTGAAAATCGGAAAAGACATGCCATTAGATCTTCTCTGCTCCTTGTAAGAAATCATACGTATGCAGGAAACCCTCCTGTGGAAGGAATTCCTGCCATGATATCCGCAAATATCCTGTTAGCCGGATGACGCCAGATAGAACCGATGCAGTATGCATGTCTTCTTTGCTCGTGAAACCGCCAACGCCCTGCTATGTCGCACGCTATGCATGAGAAGAGATGCTAAAGAGTAGGGTGGAATGATGATGATGACGAAAGATGCTGTGTAGTGCCGTTATCACTGCTGCCTCGATATCCTCGTAGACTGGCCAGATCTTACTGATCAGGATGCTGAGGGGCCTTCATTGCTCCCGGCCTAATTCTCCTTGTCCTCGTCTTCAGTGTCAGGCATTTCGTCATCCTCATTGTCACTCTCTCGGTTTGGTAATTCATCATCCGCTTCCTCCGAATTCTCGGCGTCCGTATCGCTCCCTCCGAAGTCGTCATCCCCATCACTATCAACCCAGAAATCCCTATCGTCCTCTTTCTCGATTTTCTTGGGAGCGACATCGCTGGTAGGCATGACAAAGCCCATGGGTATGTCCTTTTTTGACACTTCAACGTCCTCTTTGACGCGCTGCTTGTATGCGTCTGGGTCTTTACGGAGCATGACTCCTGCATCAACGTTTGCAGGTGATGAGCATTCAGCGTCATCGAGAAGAGAGATGATAGATAAGAGGACAGACTCGGAGCGCTGTATAGGTGACCAGCGCTCCGCCGCGGTCTCACCAGACATTTCGTCGTCGCCGGGAGCATGGAGGATGGAGATACAGAGTTTGCCATCTTTGTAGATGTTGGGATGGTACAGCGGCCGGGTGAATCGGAAATCTGATTTTCTAATAAGCAGGGAATCAAATGAGGGCGGTTTCAATATATGCTTACCTGGTGGCGAGTAAGGATAGTTCTTGGGAAACTTCATCTTCCCCTTAAGATAGCCTCCGTAGTACAACGAATCTGGATTGATGATCAGGAGAGCGATGGTCCAGTCAAAGACGTTGTCATTGTTAAGCTAAACGGGCAGTCAGCAAATGCAATTCTTACGCTCAAGGGACAGTCAGTGAACATACCTCGACGTTGACCCACTTCTCCTGGGATAGAGCTTTGTACTCGTTCATTAAAATTCGTTCTGCCATGGTGATCGTGGTAAAGAGTGGATGACGGGAAAGGGTAGAGTAGTCTGCACAAGAGAGGGAAGTATTGAGATCGTCGACTCCCGTGGATTGTGCTCTGCGGCAACCTCGCCGGTAAGACCAGGGTTCTAGCGGAGGAAGCTCGCTGTCGTAGAGTTATTGGTTGGATGGTTGATGAAGTTTGAAACCAGGAAGGTTTAAATAGAGCTTCGCAGATGAGTTTCTAGTGTTGACATCAATGTCAAGTTCCTTCAATGATCTCGTTGTGTTGGTAAAGTAAGGTAGTGGTAGTTACAAGTCAGAAGATGAAGGCGAAGCCCTTTATCTTAGCGGATGACGGTGTTGATGACCGAGGCCTGGCCCCTGCTTTATCACCCCTGCTTTTCACAAACCCATTGTTCATTTCGTGTGGAATGGAACAGGAAGGTTGTGGTTCCTAATCACCATGAACAACATCTTACCATCTCCTCAAATATCTAACACCTTCAAGCGTATTGTTTCAACATCAGCCTTTCCGCTTGCGAAACCTTCACCGCCAACAGAAGGGCAATTCCACGATAGCACAGCAGCTGTTCTTGTCCACTAGAGATCACATTCTAACGAGTATTGTAGTACCTGTGGGGGTAAGATTATCGCCAGTCATGGGTGCTTTCAAAAGGGAGGACTCCCAGAGCCCGAGGGACTTCTGTTGACAGTCAAGGGAAGTACGAATCAATGAAGCAGTCGTATGAGTGCTGTGCATACTGTGGGTGGAGGTCCGGTGGAAGCTTGCTTCATATCTGGCTATCATTGGTACACAAGAACTAGATGACTCCTCCCACCTGTAGCCGTCGATGCTGGACACAATCTCCAAAATACTGTTCTATATCAATCTAAACATAAGTAAATCAAGGGGTATCTCGCATCTTCAAGTATAGCAAACATTCTCTTGAGCATACGCCCGATATCTCTCCAGCACATCTGTCCACTCGAGCCCCTTTCCGTTCTTAGTCTGCGCACGGAAAGCGTAGTGGGCTGCTACTGCGTGGCCGTCTATTACCGCATCTACTCCATCTTATCAGTAACAGCTCTGTGGGTGCAGTGATACAGGTGGAATGGACTTACGTCGCCCCAATTTCTTAGTCAAATCGAGTGTCAAATATTTCTCATCGTCGGTTGGAAAGGGTAAATTGTCCACCACGTCATCCCCCCATACCGCAACCAGATTAATACTGACTCGCTCGTATTGATAATCCCACATCCCAAAATGGTATTTCTCCACCTCCCCCCGTTCCAAATTATCCAGGAAAGAATAGTGTTCTTGCGCCACGACTGCCCAGTTGTTCCAACCAGCCATGTGATCGCTGTAGGATGTGATGGTTATCGGTGTGCCATCTAGGTTATATTTTGGGCCTAGAGGCAGCCAGCGATGGTTTTTATAGGGGGGCGACGGTTTGCGGTGAAGGGCGTAGCCCAGAGGACCGGTCCATAGAGGCAGTTCGGAGGCGCGCCATGTGGATGCGTTATGTGTGGGTGAAGTGAGCTCTGGGAGGTAAGGGCGGATGACTCCTAGGTGGTAATGAACCCACGAGAGGGCCGGGTTATTGACGCCGTTGGCGGAGGTGAGGATATGCTCTGGGTGAGCGGCTTTGGAGGCGATTAGGCGCGGGATTGTAGAGTTATCGATATAAACCTAGGGTTCATTAAGTCAGTCCTCGTCGCCTGACGAAGTAGGAGCTTCGTACCACGTCGTCGTCGATCTTGATGTACATGGTCCCTCTCTCGGCCATGTCCCATACCTTGCCATAGTCGACTAGGCTTGGGTCCTCCCCAGGTTCAGTAAGATTATGTCTTGAGTAGCCGGGCGTTGTCGTGACTAGCTGGTCCAGCCATTGCAAATCTTCGACGTCGTTCGTTCTCGCCACAAAAATTACTTCATCCAATGATCCACCGTTTTCTTTTAGATTTCGCTGCAACGGAGAGTAAAGTGTCAGCTTCAGTTTCTCTAAGATGCTGTTGAAGGGTCTCACCTTCAAATAACAGTCTAATATCGAGACTCTTGAACGCCTGCCATAGAACACGAGGCCCACTGTCCTGAAGTCCTTGGGTATATGGGGCACACTTATTTCCGGTCCTCTATGCGGTCCTAATGTTGGTTTGTAGAGCAGGAAGCTACAAATTGTGATGACTGTTATGAACAAAGCGAACCCTAAAAGCTTCGAGATGAAGACGAAAGCTCGCCGCCTTGACGAGGTGTTCTCGATCAAGGAGGTGTAATGTACATTATGGTATCGCGAAAGCATCCTTAATCTCAGGGTTATAGACGTTGGTTAGATCCGGATCCGCGGAAGAGCGATGGTTTCCACAGGAGAGTTGGGGAGACATGTCGTATTGAGGCAAGTAGGAGAGGCTGAAGCCTGTGGAAGGAATGAATCGAAGGATCTGTCTCGGATTGGCGGGCTCGGGTGAATTTGAGGCCACGCCCCAAATTGCCTATGTTTGCGAAAATAGCTGGTAAACGCCGCGTGCAGTGAGCCGATGGGATCATGGGAGAGGTGACAGCAGCGCCTAAGAGATTGTTGTCCAATGAAGGATGACCCCCCTGCACGGTCTAGGAGGCATCATGCTTGATTTGCTGTATCAGACGGATAACTGATGGATGTACGGAGTACGGCGTACCTCAACAACACTCAGCCTCGAAAGCGTGCGTGTACACAATTCACTTGCTTTCTGTCGCATAAGGTAGATGACTCAAGACCGGTGTACTCCAAGCTCCAGAATGCGTATTTCGCAGCGTGCTCCGCTTTCCGCTCAGCTCCATCGCAAATAGCACTTGGTTCGGATTTGATTTTGAATTTTAATTGCGGACCCAACATGAGCTGTCAAGTATTCACTGGTTCGCCTTTGGTCAAATCAAGAGGAGCCATGGCTTAAGCACCTTACCGACCTCGACCGTTGAACGGGAGCTTGGACATGTCCCACGGCTGACCGTCAGCCTTGAATTTGAAACTTGCGGCAGGGCTTGTATTAGTTCTATGCTGCGCCGGCATCTGACACTCTCCCGCAGCTAATTAAAAATATCGACCAAAAACCCGCTGTAGGCTGAAGCACAATCAATCGCAAAGCTAGGTATGTAATGACTCGAGATTATTGATACTTGTAAGGATCTAAGGATGTACAAGGGCTTATCCGCATTGTCTTCCATACACTGTCTGAGAACTACCCTCTACTGGCCTCGATGACGTGCGGCTGTAGCTGATGGTCGAGCATTTTCCTTATTCCTCTCCGGCAATTTCTGCTTCTCCATGCTCCGTCTCTGCAACCTTGCTTTCGCCGCAGCAGCACGATCCAGGGGCAATGCCGGATGCCTTCGAGCCGATGCCATGGGGCTGGTCCGCGTGCTTGACGACATTATGCTTGAACACATTTGCTCCCTGGGACCAGCAACCAGAGAGTTCCTTCCGTCTGAGGCATTGGCAGGTTGAATGGTTGCACTGGAAGACGCCTGCCGTGGCGGACTGTTATCAAAGCTCACGATCGAGGGGCGCGGGGAACTGATATTCAGCCGTCTCTCGTGCATTCTCCGAACCGCTGACGACATAGATGGCTCGCAGGAAGGTAAAGCTGATACGACCGAAGAGTCTATCTTGGGTGAGCTTGGAGAGAAACTGGTGTCGTAGGCTGAGTTCTCCAATTGATGAAATGGTACTTGGTTGTTGATGGGCAGTTCCGTTACCGAATTTTGGTCGAGTTCCTGCAGTGCGTGGTTTGTCTCTTTGCGTAGCAAATCAAAATGCGAACTTTGTGCGAGCCCCTTGAACGACAATGTATCAAGGCTTGCGTTTTCAGGGCTTCCCATCATCCACATATCCGTATCGCACATGTGTGCTGTTTGCTTGTGATCTTGTTTAGGCAGCTCAGGGGTTTCACTCCTTGCCGCGTTGGGTGAAGCGACCACCATATCGCGCGGTGAGGAAAGCAGCTGCCTTTCATGTACAGTACAAGGTTTAGGAGAAGCACTATTTTGGTTTCCCTGTCCCTTTAGTGATTTTGAGGTAGGATTCCTGTAGCCGGCATCAGAGGGTCCTACTTCCTTCAGAACGACGTCTTCCTCCCGAAATCCCAGGTCAAGATGTCTCATGGCATCGCCATTGCTGCCATTATGCTTTGATATAGGAATTTCAGCGCCTAAGTCCTTCGAGCACTCACCAGGCCGGCGCAGAAGCCTCTGATACTCTTGTATTGTGTCCGCTAACCTTCTTTCGTACTCTTGCTTCTCTTGCTGTAGTCTGGTTTCTCTGTTCTTGAGTCTTTGTTCCCTCGTTAGCCGTCGCTTTTCGTAGCTGTTCATCTCCTCTTTAACCCTTGCAAGGCTTCTCTTCAAAGTCATGTTTTCAGCTTCAAGCCTAGCTGCTTTTTCTTCGGTGGACTTGGCCTTCTCCCTGAGGGCTTCGAGCTCAGTACGAAGGGAAACCAGCTCTGGAGGTGCTTCATCGAGTTCTATCGTCTTTGCAAGACGCTTTGATGACAATTTATTACCATTTAGCTCGACATAGCTCTCGTCCCGATCTGAAACATGCACATCAGCCGAGTTGTTTGTTTCGATTGCTTTTCGGTACACATCGGCCTTCTGCTTGTACCGGATTGCTAAAGCCGTCTGTTTCGCCAAGTCGCTCATCAACTTTATCTGATCAGCATCTCCATCAGAACCACTGTGTCGAGCATTCGCTAATTGTGTTGCCAGCTTCGAAACCTTTGCTTCCATAGCAGCAAGCTTGGATAACTCCTGTTTCAATTTTTCGCCGAGATTCGTCGCTTCGAAGTCTTTTTTCAAGGCGTATGACTTCGCATTCTGGCCGTACTTAATAATCTTCTTCATTTCGCGAGCTGAATTCTTGTGGTATAGCTCATACTCGGCTTTCCAATGTTGCCCAGATCTTGAACGCGGTTGGCTGAGATCGACCGTCGTGTCGCCAGCAGGATCAGATACTTCTTCCTCGCTGGTGGTGCCAACTTCTGAGCCATCCTTCCTTGTGAGTAAGACCGCTCTTGCTCTACTCTTTTCTTGAGCAGCTTCATTATTCAATCTTTTCTTCGACGCCTCAAGCTGAGCCTTGAACAGGATCTTTGTGAGACCACTCTGGTTCTTCGGCTCCGAGCGTAGAGTCTCAGTCGTCGGAAGCCGCTGACCATCTTTTGAGAAATCATCAGTCGTATTGATCTCATCCAGCTTTCGCTTTGTTTTATCTGCAGTATTGCTTGCTAGCCCACCAAAAGACACCGTCTTTCTCTTAGTCACTGCAGTACCTGGTGTGAGAAGTATGCCTTTCGCTGGGGAAGCTAATGGTTCGACCTTCGGTTTGTGATTGGGCTCAGTGTTAAGTCCACGACTAGGTGCAGTTCCGTCGGGTGGTTGATGCTGCGGAACAAGTTCCTTGGCCTGTAGAGCCCGGCCTTGCGCCGGCCGCTTTTCGTTGTTCAGGTCGCCATCCTGGATGGGATGAGGGGTACCGAATATAGCAGTCTTAAAGGCACGTACTGCAAACAGTGGGGCTGGAGTCTCAGGAGGTTCTTCGAGGTACGAGTTCCCATCATCTGTGTCAACGTCAGTCTGGGGGGAGTGCAATTGCAAAGCATACTACGCACTTTGCCGAAGGTCATCTTGCTCGTATTGTCGCGTCGCACCGGTGAGCCACTCAAGCATAACGGCCAGCTGACACTTCTTAATTGTATCTGGTCGAAAGAAACATAATCGAGTGATGATGAGGAGGTGCGAGCGTGTTGTTTACATTGAACACTTCATCTGCATCCCCCAATGCGCCTTCCCTGTCGTTCTGTGAACCTTAATTAGCCGAAGATGACCGTGAACTCAGCTAAGGTAAACTTAATGGAGATGGTTATCAACACCTGTCCCAGCACCTGTAACTTTGAAATGTATTGGGTCTTTCTCTTCTGAGGGAGAGCAGCTTAGGCTGCATCTATCCTTCAACGGTAGACCCTGGTCTCCGCCACCAAGATATCTATGTAGACTGTGGAAAGATGAGTCCCGCAACCAACTACGCAGAGATCCAGCAGGATGAGGTCGAGGCCTTGGCTTCGATCTTCATGGAAGAGTTCCATGAGGAGGAAGCCAGAAAAGGTGCTTGGAATGTGGGTGACTCTGTACTTCCTAAATTCAACTGCTGTTCTTCCAAGCTGGCTATTTGACTTTACGGCGGTCTTATATTATAAAATCTTGTGAAAGTATTTCTATGTGGTATATGTATAAAGAAGATTGCCAGCTGCGTTTTCAATTTACTGCAAGGGTTTGAGGGTTTTCACAACTGGAAAGCCTGTGGATTCTTTGGCAACTGGATAGCCTGAGAAGTAGGATGCTGAATAAATGTACTGCTTGAAAGTTGATTGATTGAGTATTTGGCCGGAAACTGTGCGAAACGATCAGGCGCTTGCGTCCGTTTGCGGTTTAGCTAACGTATCTTTCTTACACAGAAAGCTCCAGAGCGAGCCTTCAAAATACGCATCAAACCAACACTGGACGGGGGTGAAGATGTCTCGCTCCAACTCTCTGTCCGTCTACCTGCAACATACCCAAAGACACTTCCACACCTCCTTCTGAGCTTCAGCGATAACATAAACCAGAAGACCCAAAGCGAGGCTCAGAATATCATTCACACCAAGCCCAAGTCTTTAATTGGCACTGAGATGATATTTGAGATTGCTACGTTGCTGCAGGACATCCTCGATCAAACCACTGCAGGACTGAAATCGAAGGACGTGCCAACTTTAGACGAAGAGCGTGTCATTCACGACGCTGCCAACGCTCAAAAAGCAGAGCAAGTCGAAAAGGAAAGACAGGAAGAGCAGGCTCAACTTCGTCTGGAAGAGGAACAGGCACTCGCACAAATGATGGAACAGGAAAAGACACGTTTGGCCAAGCGTAAGGGCAAGCCGTTGAACGCAACAGATAACGTCAGCAATGAGGATGACATCCCTGGAACGCTATCCTTCGATCAGTCTGTTCCCGTCAAGACCCCTAATGGTGCTGTGATAATGCTTCGTACTGTGTACAATAAGGTCAAATACAGGCAGGGACCGGTCTCTACTGTCTTTATGGTCCAACCTTGGGTACGCCGTGAAGAGAATGAGTCGCCCGAAGACGCTCAGGCTCCATCATTCCTTGTGCTGAAAGAATGTCATGTAGAGTTACAGAAGAACGAAGAATCCATGAAGAAGCATATTCAGAACCTAGAAGCCAGGCTGGACCGCCTCAAAACCCTAGGTTAGTGTCCTTTGATTTCTACAACCGTCAGTCTCTTCGCATTTCCGTTTGATAAGCCTCCTCCTAATAATTGGTATCTACCAATCATTTAAAATGGCTTGGCTATCCTGGATGCTTGAACAGTTTGATACGTTGCATGTTTGATTTCTCTAGTATCCGAGATATGAGTGTTTGAGGAGTTGAGGGATTGAATGTCTGATGTTCGATGTCTGGTAGTGCCTTGGCAGATGCATGGCATTTGAGTGACCTCGAGAACGCTCGAGGAACATTAGGCTTATAACCAGACGCTACCAGCCTGCCTTTACAAGGAGTGCTATATATGTGTCACGCGAAGTTAATATAGTACATCTCATAATAGCTTCTTCTTGTCGTCTTTCTCTATTGATCCAGTAAGGCGAAGACTTTACTAGAAACGCGTTACCGTGCACAGCCCTGATTTATTTTTAGCGGCTCATCCGAGCATCACAAGGCCACTTAACTTCCGCATCCAGCGGTCCGGAGATGGTTCGAAGACTGTAAGTTGGGAAGTGAGTGTCCTCACAGCACTAGCCGAGAAAGGGTCAATGCACGATCTATTAGATACCGTGGGAGCTTTGAACATTGGAAGTACTCGGGCTTGGGCAATCCAACTCATTGAGGGCTTAGAATTCTATCACCGTAATGGAATCATTCATGCAGGCGTGCATCTGAATAATGTGCTCTTAGAGAAAACGGAGACGGGAACTACCGTGGTCAAGCTGTCCGATGGAGGATATCATCAAGACCTGCATCTACTGCAGAATCGCACCAATGCAGCATACTCGACAGCTGCCTCGGCTTATTGGAATGCGCCTGAAGTTAGTAGTTACGCAGGGGGGAAGCCGGTTGCTGCTACAGATGTCTGGGATTTGGGTGTAATCCTCCTGCAAATGATGTTTGGCTTGGAGGTTCAGAGCTTATACCAATCACCGAACGCATTACTAGAGACTCTAGATCTGTCACGATCACTTAGGGAATTGCTAGATAAAGTCTTCAAAGCCGATTTCAAAAAGCGACCATCATCATTCGAATTGCTCCCTAGTGAGTTTCTTCGCAACGACGATCCGATACTAGAAGACCAGGTCTCTCAGTCACTTACACGAGAGGATCTGTCAGCAAGTTTGTCAACCTTCAAAGCGCCACGCCAGCGACGGGACTCCATGCATGCTGGGTATACTTCTTCTAGGTACGCTAATGATTTCGTAGAATCGGGGCGTTTAGGCCGTGGAGGGTACGGCGAGGTCGTCAAAGCCAGGAACAAATTGGACGGTCGGTTCTATGCGATCAAACGGATCAGGCAAAGCTCTCCCGCTGCCTTGGATAACGTCCTTAGCGAAATTATTCTCCTGTCCCAGCTCAACCATCCTCATGTTGTCAGATATTTCACCGCGTGGATCGAAAACGAGGGACCTCCAGAGAGCGAACCGGACTCATCGTCAAATGGAAGTTCGCCTGCAGATGGCTTAGATGTCGTTTTTGGCAAGAGTTCAGGAGCGCTAGACTTCATCAGTTCCAGTGGCCCGAATATCCAATTCGGATATGGCAGTGATGAAGAAGATATCAGCTCGGAGGCAGTCGATGAGGATGACTCCGACGGTGGTGAAGTAGAAGAAAGCGATAACGTTGCTGTTGCTCGCAGACGGTCCAGCTCTCACGGACAGGCGACAAAGACTACGCTCTATATCCAAATGGAGTACTGCGAGAGACAGGTAACAAAACCCCTTTCTACATGTCGATGTGCTCATTTCCTTGCATTTGTTTGTGGTTCCGGTCATTATCTGGCATTTCTTTTACGACCTTTCCATGTAGTCACCTCTCTATATCTAACCTCTAACATTGATTTCTCTCTGATGGAAAACTACTCCACGGCGCAGGTCATGTGATCATTCGCTCGTCTGTCATCATTTACTGGCACCTTTGTTGCAAGGTTTGCCGGCATTGCTGATTCGAAATCTTACTAATATCATCGAATCTTTTAGACCCTTCGCGATCTGATCCGGGGAGGTCTACAGGATGACGCCAAAGAGTGCTGGAGATTGTTCCGACAGATACTAGAAGGCCTCACCCATATACATAGTGCCTCAATCGTTCATCGAGACCTGAAGCCGGAAAATGTCTTTATTGACAACTCGAAAGACGTTCGGATCGGTGACTTTGGGCTTGCCAGGCCAGGCGACTATCAAGCATCTGTGAAAGCAAAAGGTGTAGAAGACCTCTATGCCAGTTTCACCAAGAGTGTCGGTACTGCCCTTTATGTGGCACCTGAAGTTCGATCCTCGGGTCATGGAAAATACAACGAGAAGGCGGATGTAAGTTATCCGCAACCATTCCCGAGAAACCTTTTACATACTGACAGCAAACTGATAATTAGATGTATTCACTGGGTATAATCCTCTTTGAGATGAGCTTTTCTGTGTCGACAGGAATGGAACGTGTGCAGACGCTGGCACGACTCCGTGAGGAGGAGCATGTACTCCCCGCTGTATTTGAGGAGCCGGAGAAATCAACTCAAGGCGACATTATCATGTCACTTGTAAATCATAAGCCTGCTGAACGGCCTGGTAGCGCCGAGCTCCTTCGGGGAGGCCAGATTCCCGTGCAGATTGAAGATGACCTAATCCGGACTGCGCTTCGCCTTCTGAGTGATTCCAAATCATCCTTCCGTTCACAGCTTGTATCTGCAATATTTTCACAGGCGGGCACAGCACAGTCAGATTCAGCGGCTTTCCTAAGAGATCAAAGTTACGACGCAGCAGTAGGCCCCAACTTCACCTCAGAAGATCTGCTTCTTCAAAACATGGTCAAGGAGAAGCTTGCTTCAGTTTTCCGGTGTCATGGTGCCATTGAGGTTAGCAGGCATTTGCTCTCTCCCTACTCGTTCTATTATTCGAACCACGCGAACGCCGCGGTCCTGATGCTTGATTCAAGTGCCAATTTGGTGCAACTACCATACGACCTCACTTTGCCTAATGCCCGGACTCTTGCTAAACGCCCTCATCCTGGGCGGAAGACCTTTACATTTGGCGAAGTTTATCGGGAATCATATTCTGGAGGTCATCCTAAAGCTCACGGTGAGGTAGATTTCGACATAATCTCCTACGATAACCTTGATCTTGCACTCCGCGAAGCTGAGGTGATCAAAGTTATTGACGAAGTCCTCGACGCCTTTCCAAGCATGGGTACGGTCCAGATGTGCTACCATGTCAACCACTCGAGACTCCTCGACGCTATCCTCACATTCTGCAACATTGATCCTACGAAGAGAACTCCGGTCAAGGAAACCATCAGTAGGCTCAACATTGGCCCATGGAACTGGAATAAGATCAGAAACGAGCTCCGAGCTCCTTCCATTGCTGTCGCAGCAACCTCGCTAGATGAACTCATGCGATTCGACTTCCGCGACACCTTTGATAAAGCGATTCCCAAACTCCGATCAATCCTCCAGGAGACTGCGGACCTAGAGACTACATTCTCACATTTGCATGCCGTTACTGTTTATCTCGATCGCTTTAATTTGAAGCGCAAGATCTATATCAATCCTTTGAGTAGCTACAACGAAAAGTTCTATCGAGGGAATTTACTCTTCCAATGTCTATACGACAACAAGAAGCGAGATGTCTTCGCTGCGGGAGGGCGCTATGATCGACTCATACACGAGCATCGGCCGAAATCAGCTAAGGACGATCGTCATGCCGTTGGTTTCAACTTAAGCTGGCAGGGGCTTTGTACCTCAATGACCAAATACCACAAGTCTGTCGCTAAATCCAAGACAAAGAAGAGACATGTATTTGACGCCTCATGGACGCTGAGGCGATGCGACGTTCTGATAGACAGCTTCGACCTTGACATTCTCCGAACGACCGGTGTCAAAATAGCCCAGGAGCTCTGGGCCAACGACATTAGCGCCGAACTTGTAATGGATACAGATCCAGACCAAACAGCCGACTACAACCAGACCTCCAAGGACAGCAAAGACGTCCATAGCTGGATAATCCTTATTAAGGTTCGTATAGCTTGCTCCTCACAATCTGGATATGTCTGTTTACGAAATTCTTTCTCCACATGATTTTCTTTTCAGTTGAATAACCATGAATTCAAATAACTACTTATTCGAAGACTCTTTCCAACTGGCATAGTTTCGATCAGCTATCGTCCACTCATTTAAGTCCATTTTCTGTTTGGTTTTGCACACTGGGCTTCTACTGACATTGCTAACCTCAATGAACAGGAGGGCGTATTTAAGGTCAGAAGTACGATTCGAAAGGAGGACACTGAGCTTCGTCACTCTGAACTTATTGCATGGCTTAAGAGCGAGATTCGTGATCGAGATAGAGCAGACGGCCGCACCCACGATAAGGTTCGTCTCCTACGACAAACCAGTCACCAAGACACCACCGCTGGTGTCTCAACAGATCACGAACCCGACGTCCGCATCCTCACCTCACTCCACCGCGGCAAAAAGGTCAACCGGCGCACCGTCATCGAAGAAGGTAGATAGAGTGCCCGACCCAAGTATGCAAGCAGCAGCTAACACCTTCAAGCCCAATCGCGCACCCAAGAGCTACTCCGCTCCGCCTTCGACGGCCCCATCGCGGCCGTCGAAACCAAAGATGATATTTTTGAAGGATTACGGGAGACGAGACTGAGTGATCCGGAAAGCTGGAAGAAGTTCATTCAGCATGCGCCGGCGGGGGAAAGGCAGTATCTTGCTGACTTACAGGAGTTATTAGGGGAGATGGCGAGGGAGGCAAAAGCAGGAGGGGCGAGGAATGCATTTGTCTACAACTTTCGCACGAGAGGGTGCATATGGTACGATTTGGGGTAGGGAGCTTAGGTCACGAATTCATGTTCCACATTTGAATGATTAGAGATACCCAAAGTTCTTCGTTGCGGTCGGTCACAGCAGGGTTCATTATCGCAATGCGAGATACCCCATAGAGTATGATGGATGAAATTGAGCGACATATCCTGACACACTAAGTCTCCTTCTGCCTCTATGGAGTACAAAGCAAAGCACCGGGAGAGTATTCAAGTAGACAGGAGGAGTTCAGGACATTGAAACATACAACACCTTACTCGTACACAGAGCTACATAGCCTTCAGCCTCATCATAGCCGGACTCTCGCTGAGTTATCACCGGCGCTAGCAAGTGCTCATTCACATCCGAGATCACTTCGTTGATCCTCACGCAAACTGAAAGGACGAGGAACTTGGTAATCCAACAGTTCTGATAAAGCCCATCAGGCATCGTCCAACCATTCTTCTGGAGTACGAAGGCAGTTATGGCCTCAATATCAACGTCTCAGGCGCTCGCCAAGCGCTCTTCTGACACAGCACTGATGCCCCCACCACCGCGTCCGAAACGGATAAAGCGTCCTCAAAAGGTTCTGGACGAAGACGAATATACAGACGCCATCTCACATATTATAGCCCGAGACTTTTTTCCTGGCTTGATAGAAACAGAGTCCCAGCAGGACTACCTCAACGCACTAGAAGCACAAGACCACGAATGGATCGCTGCCGCAGGCCGTAAGCTCACCGAAGTAATGACACCAGGACCAGACGGCCGAAGGTTACGAGGAAGACGAGGAACCAGCATGACGCCCGTGATGGGTCTATACGGGCGAAGCGGAGAAACTCCCAAGGCCTGGCAAGGCGACACGCCCATGTCTGTCGCCTCAATGACTTCAAACTCCACCATAAAGCCCGAAAAGCCAGAAGTCGATACAAGCTTGTCCCTTAGCGCCTTTCAAACAAAATACACCAGCGAAGACAATGAATCTTTTTACAAACTCCTCGATAAGCAGAACCTTAAAAAAGCAGAAAAGTATGCCTGGATGTGGGCGGGAAACAAAATCCCCGCACCCCGCCAAATCGCCCACCGCAAACGCGAAGCCCTTCTCGCTGCCAACAAATCCCAGAATACTTCCTCCTCAAAACAACTCATCAAGGCTTCCGACACTGAAGACACCCGCAAAGCCATGCCCGACTCCTGGCCTACTAATAAACCGGCTAACAATTTCATGTTCGATCCTGGATCCGTCGAAGACTCCACCCAAACCACCCACCAAGCCGCCGAAGAAACGTCTCGCGCCCCTCCCAAAGCCGTCGTCTACGACAACACGCGCCTCCGCGCCGAACCAACCCCCTCTTCAGACCCCCCACCATCCCCCTCCCTCTCCGCAGTCGGGGACGCCCTTGCCGGCCGTCCCCGCCCTACCGCCTCCGAAGCCGGGGCCCCCGGCTCCGCAACCCCTCGCATAAACGGGTACGCCTTCGTTGACTCCGCTCCTTCCCCCACCCCATCTGAACTCGGCGCCCCGCCCCTCACATGGGGCTCGATCGAGGGCTCCGCGTCCCTGCTCGGCAGCGGAGACAAGACCCCCAACCCCTTCAACATCAAAGAAGGAAGCAAGCGCGAAGCGCTACACCATCGCATGGTGGAGAAGGTGGCCAAGGGAAAGCGGAGCGTAAAGAAAGAAGCAGAATTAAGGACGCCAGTGCCGCGGTTCGCGAGCAGTCCTAGGGTGGGGAAGGAGGGCTTGACACCGGCGGCGCAGAGGCTGTTGGGGAGGGTTGGGGGGACGCCAGTGAGGTTGGGTGTGGCTGGTGGCAGGGGTGGGGAGAGTGTGAAGAGGCTGAGTGGGTTGAGGGAGGCGTATACGCCTAAGATGTGAGGGTTAGGTTAGGCTGGCGTGACTGAGTGCAGGGGCTACTTTGGAGGATTTTGATCGAAGATTGCAAATACCCCTGCTATTTATCGAAGTGCTAGGAGCCTTGACCAAGGCCTGTACGTATACACATTGTCCTTTTACGAAGAGTTAGCCTCGAGCACAAGAACCTCCTCTGCATGTTATCTCCAAATACTCGACGAGGCCTGCCTCGAGTCTTTCGCAAGTCTTATCCTCAGGAGAAACCCCCGGCGTAGAGATCCGCTCGCGTGTAGGAATGGACGAGCCACGTTCTCATAGCCCGGGAGAACCTCCCAACTATTTCGCAGATAATTTCTAGGGTTTCCAAGGGGAGACGACAGACAGCAGTAGCGCTCGTAACGAACAAATCAATAATGGTGATCTCAAATCTGAAAAACTCTTGGGATTCCGGAGGTGATGAATTCCCCCCGCCTCCCCCCACCCCCCCCAGGGCAACCTTCATGCTATGTAGGCGGTAGTAATCTCTGCGCAGACCTTTTGTTCAATGAGACTCGGGAATGAGATGCTGTTGCAATAGATGAGTTCAGGAAGGCCAGCAATATGCCGGAAGCGGAAGATCCCACCCTGGGTGAGAAAATCAGATTGGGCAAGAGTTGGATATCTCTATAGATGCATGGAGTATCGAGGTGCTTGAGATAGCGTTCTGAAAAAAAAATAGGGCAGGAACCGGCTTAGGTTCGCCCACGTAGAATCTTACTCATGACCCTCCCTTAAAATCCCCTCCCGGGCACTAAATAGATACCTCTAACCCCAGCGATTAGACACTCCTATCACCAACGCCATACATCCTCCCCCCCCCATCCCCACCCAATCATCTCCCACCTCCCCTCACGACAATGCCTCCCTCAGCTTCGCCTTCTGCGCCTGCGTCAAGCTCTGCGGAAACCTCACCTTGACCTCCACAATCAAATCCCCTCTCTCCGTCGGCTTCTTGCTCTTCGGCATGCCCAGATTCGGGAACGTTTCGCGGTAGCCGGGTGGTGTGGGCCCGCTGCCGGAGACGGGCAGTTGTTTGCCGTCGATGGTGGTGACGGTGCGTTTCCAGCCCGTGAGGGCTTCTTTGAGGTCGAGCTCGATGGGGACGATGATGTTGTCGTCGACGCGTTTGAGGGTGGGGTGTTCTTTCTGTTCAAAGGGGTTAGTGTGGGCGTTGGTTTGGGATATTATGGGGGTGGAGGTACCTCGGTGATAATGAAGTGGAGGTCTTGGGTTCCGCCGTCGCCTTCTTGGTCGCCGACGCCCTTGAATTTTATTTTGGTACCGGCTTTGTAGCCGGGCTTTATTTCCATGTCTAGGATCTTGTCTTGGACCGTTTGCTTTCCCGTCATTTGATCGAAGGTTTTCCGCTTAATCTTCATCTTCTTCTGCGTACCCTTGTACAAATCCTCCAAGGATACCAGCAGCGGTCTCTCCACGATCGTCGCCTCGGGTGTCACGGTCCGATGTCTCCCATGTCCATTCGCCTCTTGGTATCTCCTCGAGGCTCCTCCACTGCTTCTGCCTCCACCCCCACTAGAGAATTGCGAGAAAATGTCATCGTCATCGCCCATACTTGCACCACCTTGTTTGAAGAACTCGGAGAATATGCTCTCCGGATTGCTGAAGCTGAACCCCGAGCCTCCACCAGCCGACGAGAAATGGAACGATCGTGTACCGCCACCGCCTCCTCCCATGCCGCCCATGCCTCCGAAACCGCCAGGCATACCGCCGAAAGGATTACCGCCGGGACTTGCTCCACCAGAACCGGGAGGTGGGGCTTCTCGGCCACCGCCCAAGAGGAATTCGAGGCCATATTGGTCGTAGATTTTGCGTTTTTCAGGGTCGGAGAGGATTTCGTAGGCTTGAGATACCTCTTTGAATTTCTCGGACGCGTTGGGGTTATCGGGATTTTTGTCGGGGTGAGATTTTAGTGCTGCTTTCCTGTATATTTCATTAGCGATGGGCTGGTTGGAAGAGGGAGTAGAGAGAATAAGTTTACCGGTATGCTTTTTTTATTTCATCCTGGGAGACGTCGGGTTTGATGCTCAACGCATCGTAGAGTTTTGTTTCGGCCACCATGTTGGAGCTCAAGAAAGAGTATGGAAGCGGAGAAGTCTTTGGGTGTCACACATACGAGTAAAGCGAAGAATTACTTGGGATCCGAGAGCCAGGCTTTCCTTCAGCCGTACAAGGCCCGAATAACCTGGAAAGCACTAAGAACGGTGATGAGGAAGCGAGCCCAGGCTTTAGTGAATTCGAGGCCGTTGGGACTCTGAGACTGTGTAATGTTCTTGTTGGGCGTTTGAAGCAGAGTGAACCTGATTGTCGTATTAAAGGCCGTCAGGTCATCAAACATAACTTGGTTGCAAACCCCGATCAATTGGGTGCAGCGCAGTCGAATCAGTCCTCCTCGTACCTTGCGGTCATGAAGGTAGTTGACTGTACAACGTCAGATGTGGGAAAACTGGAAACCCCACGCGAGTGACGAGTGACGTTGGAGGTGACGGGATCCCTGCACGCAAAACTGCGAGCGGCCACGGAACCTTCGCGAACCTTCTTTGCGTTTAGCGAGGAGACTTTAGGGCTTGCACCAGTTGGGTTGCAAGTGTTTTGATGCTGCTTTACGGAGATAGCTCCACCTTGTGGTATGCACAAAGATCGACCGGTTCTACGATGATAACATGCTACCTCCCATTGAATATCTGGAGGATTCGGATCGAGAAACGATTGTTGGTAATGATATGAATAAACATCCAAGTCGGTTACGACTCTGACAGATAGTATTAATCGTGAGCTCATTACGGCTCTTGTGTGGGGGGATCATAAAGCTATCAAATGAAACGCTATGGACATATAACGATCTATTCATTTAGCAACAATAGACACCACGTCCTCATCTGCAACAACATGGCTTAACCCTACTCTCTGGGGCACATGCCTTGCGCTAGCTCCCCACACCATGGCGTATTTGAACGTCTCTTTCAACGTGCGATGCACTTGATCACACACTTCTTCTATGCTCGAGTGATTCCGAACTATCAAAGCCTCGTTGAAGTCCGGCGCTTCCCCTTTTCTGTTCCTTTATTAGCTTGGCCGTTCAGAAAGATGGAAAGGCTAAAGCTTACCGCTTGGTATAGATCCTCATCAACTGCAATTCTTGCCAACACCTCTCTACCACATCTTGAATGCCAAGATCCAGCTCACAGCTCATGACCACTGTGTTCGGTTCTCTAGCGAGTTTATCGAGGAAATCGAGGGAGACTGAGTCAATCTTATTGTAAACGTACAAGCTGAAGATCGATATCAGCGTATACCGAGTGCAGTCAACAAAACAGAGACGAACCACTTGATGTATTTTCTATGATCCTTCATGATGACATCGATAAAGTCGTCAACGGTAGCTGTAAGTCGTTAGCTTATTTCCATCGAGGAAAACCCAATTCCCACCATCCTCATCTCGAACAAGGACTTCGCAATTAAGCATCTTGTAATCCCTCAGAATGTTGTAGAGCATCTTCTCATCTAGGTTTTTTGGGGTTGCTTGAAACGTGATCTTCATGCCACCTGCTTTCTTTTGCTTTAGGTATATATTGCTAGTATTCCGTTAGTAGAAAAACAAAGACAGATTTACTTTCTTAAGGAAACCGTACGGTGGCTCTCTGTTCAGCCGGATACCAACAGCTTCGAGCTCGCCTTCGAGTAATGCTCTCTGCTCCGCCCTTTTCGTTGCATCAAGTATCATCAGGATCAGATCACTTGTCTTTGTCATATTGTTAGGAACATGATGCATAATAGAAGAGAAGCTCGAACCTTGGCGGCAGAAATGACCTGTCTTCCTCTTCCTTTTCCCTCTGAAGCACCTTCTATAATTCCCGGCAAATCAAGAACCTGAATCTCGGCACCGCCATATTCAAGAACACCAGGAATAGCGGTAAGGGTAGTGAAAGAGTAAGCCGCGACTTCGCTCTTGGTCTTTGTGATTTTTGAAAGAAATGTGGATTTGCCAACAGAGGGAAAGCCAACAAGTGCTATGCGTGCATCACCGCTTTTACTGACATCGAAGCCCGCTCCGCCGCCACTTGATCCGGCGCCAGGTACGGGTTCAAGCAGCTGAGCGCGAAGACGGGCAAGCTTTCTGAGATGTGTATGAATAAAGAAAGCCTGAATAGTCAGATTGAGAGATTTCCCTACCCTTTCAACAATCCAAGATGATAATCTCTAAAACGTTAACCGCTGAGACTGCTATTTGGCTTAAGATCCCCATACTGGTAGCCTTATTTTCTATAATTGATCAACAAACAGTTACCAAAAGACACGGAAAGGTATCCCACTTTGAGTCCTCGCCATCTCCTCCTCAATCCTAGATTTTTTGTAAGCTTAGCAAGGTGGTAGTGGAGGTGGTACCTACTCCTTGATCTTCTCGGTGATGTTAACCATCTCGACTGGTTCTCGGGGGCAATAGCAGTGTTTTTATACGAATAGAATCGACCACGGCTTACAGACGGACGTAGAGGCGATACCATAGGTAAGGTATGCTGGGAACGCCTATAGTGGTCTAGTGGCTTCATAGGGCTTAGCGTTTTGTGGGGACCTCGACTTCTTGACCTTCAACTTTCTATCATAGTTTTGAACCAGTACACAACGATATAACAAACAACAAGCATGACGGAGGTCGAATCCTCAATCCCACTGGCCATGCCTTCTATCATTGACCCCCCGCCTCACCCCACCCTCCAAATCCAGGCTCCAGACACAACAAGTACCGACCTCACAACCACAGACACTACCCAAACACTCATACCTTCAACGAACACTACTGATATAGTCTCCAAACCTGATGAGAAAAAGACGAAGAAAATCATTCGCCGTAAACGCCGCCCCGCCCGCCCCCAAGTCGACCCTTCAACCATGAAATCCGAGCCCCCTCCCCAAACCGGCACTATCTTCAATATCTGGTACAACAAATGGTCCGGCGGCGACCGCGAAGACAAGTACCTGTCCAAAACCGCCGCACCAGGCCGCTGCAACATCGCCAAAGACTCTGGTTATACCCGCGGCGATAAAGTCGCAGGTAGCTACTTCTGTCTATTCTTTTCAAAGGGTCTATGTCCCCGGGGCCACGAATGCGAGTATCTACATAGATTACCAGGGCTGCACGACCTCTACAACCCGAACGTAGATTGCTTCGGTAGGGACAAGCACAGCGACTACCGTGACGACATGGGCGGCGTAGGCAGCTTCATGCGCCAAAACCGCACTCTCTACATCGGCCGCATCCACGTTACCGACGATATCGAGGAAGTCGTCGCCCGGCATTTCCAGGAATGGGGCCAGATCGACCGCATCCGTGTGCTCACCTCCCGCGGCGTGGCCTTTGTAACCTACACCAATGAAGCTAACTCGCAGTTCGCGAAAGAAGCCATGGCGCACCAAGCGCTCGATCACAGCGAGGTGCTCAACGTGCGCTGGGCGACCGTGGACCCAAACCCCATGGCTCAGAAGCGCGAGGCGCGCAAGATCGAAGAGCAAGCTGCCGAAGCGGTGCGGAGGGCGCTACCCGAGGAATTTGTACGGGAGATCGAGGGCCGGGATCCAGACGCCAAGAGGATAAAGAGGATAGAAAGCGGGTTCGGACTCGAGGGCTACGAGGCGCCGGATGAGGTGTGGTACGCTAGGAGCAGAGCAGCTCTGACGAACGAAGGGACTCCGGTGCAGATAGAGGATGGGGAGGAGAGGTATTTGATTGAGGACGAGAGGGTGGAGCAAGGGGATAGTGGGAGCGCTATTGGTGATGATGATGGGGGTATATTACCGCGGTCGACGCTGGCGGTGTTGCAGAGTTATTCATCGCAGCATCATGGGAAGGGGTTTATGGCGGCAAAGCCGGTGGAGAAGAGGGCGGGACCGTTGGTGGCGTATGGGAGCGACGATGAGAGTGACTGATAGGGATTTCGTGGTTGGAGGAGTTTGTAGTATAGTGGTTTTGGTGCAATATGATATCCCCGGATTTGCTGGTTGAGAGATCTGGAAACAATTGAGAAGCCAGCTGGAGGTTTTTTAATGATATTAAGAGTCTTTTAAACGCGAGACTGCTAGTGATACACGTATAGTGTACACCAATGCTTAGTAACCCCATCAAACCTCAATGCGAGCTACTTACGGCTACAACATCCCCCCAAGCCTCACACAACCCCCGCCCTCTCCATCGCCCCCCGAAACATCTCCCGACACCTCACCCTCGCCCCCAACCGCGCACACAATAAAAAGGCCCCACTCAGCTTCCGATGCAAACTATACGTCTCCTCGGGCGGCGGCGCCAGCCTCTCCCTCACCATCACCGGAATCAACCCCCGCACGCGCTCCGTAATCGTCTGATCCCGAAAATCGTACACCTCAGGCGAAGTCTCCATGAACGGCTCGGCGAGCGTCAGCATGGACGAGATGTGTGCGTTGAGCATGACCTTTGACTCGTGGCCGGTGAGGTAGCCGAGCTGGATGCTGAGGGCGCGGCAGGTGGGGCGGTCGTTGCGGGAGGCGGCGAGAAGGACGCGGGTGTAGGGATCGACGAAGGAGTCTGGGAAATCGCGAGAGGCGCCGAAGTCGAGGAGTTCGAGTTTTTGGGTGGCGGGGTTGAAGAGGAAATTTGTCCAATTGGGGTCTGTTTGCATGAACTTGAACTCCGTGATTTCGCGTAGGCACAGCCGGAGGATTTGGGTGCCGATCCAGTCTTTTTGGTCCTGGGTGAGTTTTTGCGCTTTGGTGACGCCAATGCCTTCCATGTAGTCCATGGTTAAGACTTGGGGGCCGGAGGCGGAGTCGTGGATAGATGGGACGACGAAGACGTCGGTTTGGTCGTGGAGGAGTCGTTGAAATCGTTTGCCGCATTCGGCTTCGCGGATATAGTCGCATTCCCAGGCAAGTTCGATGCGGGCGTTTGCGATGGTCTTGTCGAGGTAAAGACCTTTTGGTAACAGGCGAGAGGCGGTTAGGAGGATAGCAAGGTTGCTCAAGTCCGAGTCGATCGAGTTGGCTACACCCGGATATTGGACTTTGACTGCTACTCGATTGCCAGTTGATTTCAAGACAGCGCTGTGAACTTGTCCTATCGAGGCTGCTGCCATGGGCTTTTCGTCAAAGGACGAGAAAAGCTCACGCCAGTCTGAGCCGAGATTGCTAGCAAGCACTTTATTTCGCTGTGACGGGGGCATATAGTCTGCGCTGTCTTGGACTCGTTGCAAAACTTCGTTGATTGGTGCAGGAAGCATTTTAGAATCTGAGATGAGAGGTCAACATCATCGAAATCTCAAGAGCTGTGTGTCATGACAGACCCTGAAAGCTCATCATCTGACCCAGCTTGAGTGCAGCTCCTCTCATCCTTGAGAGTTTCGCTACAAGTCTTTCCATATTACCTGCGCTGAGCATCAGAGATCCGCTTGCATGATCGGCAGTTCCAGTAGCTCGACGGAAACTTTCGCCAACGGCGCCAAAGGCCATTGACGTTGCCAGACCCCCGTATTGCCAAATTCGACCAAACCGCGATGACGGGACGCGCGACTCATGCATCTCGTATGGAGCTTTTATGGGCTTTGACTCAATTTCTGATGGAGCCTGGAACTGGCTGTCAGTCAATCAGTCAATGCTCCATTCAAAGCGATTTCTGAACGCTTACTGCCGCAGGTACAAAAGCTCCGCTCTCCGAGTCCTTCGCCATGTCTATGGCCATTTGATGAATTTCCTCGTCGTGAGCCTTTTCGAGGGTTTCTAATTCTTCGGATTTTTCATGACGAGCCTTAGATGGCGAACCCGCTTGTCCTGGCCGCCGCTCACTGAACGATTCCTGGTCCTGATCTTGCGGAGATTTAGTCTGCTCTGTAACGGTCGTAGCTTGTTGGACATGTAGGCCCGACCCTTTCTCTATCTCGCCCAACTTAGGCTTCGTACTGAGCATTCTGGCCACCCTTGGGCTTTGAAATATCTCAGAGTACACATCTTCTGGAAGCTGTTTTTGCTCCGGTACAGCTTGTACCTCAGGAATAACGGGTCCATGATCCTTGTGGATAGACGAGTAGAAGACGTCCTGGTTGATTTGACCATGGTGCGAAAGCTCGTCCCCATTTTGTGTGTCCTCATTAACCTTGGGAAGCTTGACTCGTGGGAGACCCGAAAGCGACTGACTTGTTTTTGGCGAAGGTGTATGGGAAATGTCTTGTCCCTGGACCTCGCTTTTAAATTTAGATGATGCTGCAGCTACAGGCTCAGCAGATTCGGATGGAATTTGCTTTTCTGCTTGTCGCTGTAGCTCGGGGGCTCGATTAGCGGGCGATTGTTCCACTTCTTTAGCAAGATCAGGTATGCTTGTCCTATCGGAAGAAGCTGACTCTAAGGTGTTATTGTGACTTGCCTTATCCTCAAACAGTGAGCTCTTCGGAGTTTCTGTTCGCGACACATTTGAGAAAACATCTTGTGGTTGGAACACGTTATTATCAGCATCCGTGGGAGGTATTGAGCCATCCAGTAGGGGATATCTTTTAGCTTTCTCTTGCTTTACGCCAAATTCGCCTTCTGGTGGCGGATCAGCGGTAGAGTTTCCCTCTGATCTCTGATAGAAGTGATCCTGCTCGAGGCCTTGTTTCTTTACAAGTGTTTTATCCACTCCTTGAATGCTTTCTTGACCCGGTATGGAGTTCTTATAATCAGAACTACTTCCACGGGGTGTTTGAGTAGAATATGTGGGACCAGGGCTGTTGAAACGCTCTGAAAGCGCCGATGCAGCCTTTACAGTGAGAGTAACTCTATCGGTTTGATTCTTGACGACTTTGACCAAAGAAGAGGTTCTGCTATACTTCTCCCATTGGTGCCGGCGAAGTGTGACATACTTGGAAGCCACACCACGGGAGGCCTTATATATGGCTGCTGCATCTAGAAGTTGTCGTCCGCTCATTGCAATCGCAAGTCTTAGCAAGCTAAGACAAACCTGCCGAAATATCCATACCTGTGTTTGGGTCACTTCAATAATCACCGCATTCCCTTGTACTGCCGCTGGACCGCATATCTTCATCACCGGGTGTTGATGATGGTTGAAGAAGCATGACTTCAGCACCAGGGCCACATGGAACGGAAGGAGCCGCGCCGCGATCTTTCTCACCAGGTTTCAGCCTCACAGCCTCGAACAACCGCCACAACTCTCTGAATACTCCGAACGTAGTACCCAACATTCGTTCAATGCCCCTACAACCTATGGGAGAGCTTTGCACTTCCTGACCTGCTTCACGAAGAACATGCGACGATACCCTATCCATTAAGTACCAGTGACGACATTGTCCCTGGCTTCCCGGACAGGACTTTGGGGCCGGCCTCCACTTCTTTGAGCAGGAGAGCTATTAAGGAAGAGCAGGCGGGCCTACTCTCAGTCCACTATTAAATGCTATTTCCCAAGTTCACCGCCCTTCAATCGCGTTTCACCGCCTCCTTCGCCGCCTCTCTAGTCCTTCTGCTACTTTACCTAGCTTTTTCTAATCCACATCTTGCCTATGCAGCCAACGCAGACTCGATAGCGCATGAAGACCACAATCATCCTCGATTACTGGAGCTTCTACATCAGTCAGAGCCGTTCGATGCGTCGTCATCAGAGAATGGATTAGAAGGGGAAAATTATACGCCGGAGTTTGCCGGGATTGACCGGAGTATTATCGGGAGAGCAGAGGCTACTATTCAAGAACTTGGCAACAATGCTCCTGGCAAGAGTAACATCAATGGAGGTCAGACTCAATACTGGACGTTTCCGAATAAGACGATCTGGGGACCATTCTCGCCACAGACGCCGGGGCTTCCATCGAATATCTCCAAGCGCGATACTCAGGTCGTGCAACTGACGGAGAATATCAATGATGAAGAGAAGGTTGTGGAATTGGCCAAGAGGCAAAACAGCGCTACAAATACTCGAAGAATATACCTCAGTGTGAACACCTGTGATCAGCCTCATGCCAATGAACCCAACCCAAATGTAGCTCCGCCGCCATTGGAGCTCTACATCTCTAAAAAGCCGACGAATCAGAAGCCCGATAAGAATACCAATGACGAAATTGTCCGTATTGACGGTGGATGCGGTGAAGCTATTTTTGACGCTACAAGTAATGTCTGGTTCTCAGTCTCTGCGCCGCAGAGCTCGAGTTTTGGTGGCAACTACAACTATGAACTCACAGCTTCTATCGATGCGCTTTATGCATCGTGCAATGACACTAGTAGCTTTAATTTCACAGTCATTGACAGCGATACTACTTCGGCTTTGCTTTACTCCTCTATTTTCTCAAATCCAAATACATCAGACCCTGTGTACCAAGTTGAGTCCCAAGCTTGGATGAACGGTCCGCCTCGATTCAGCGTGTATGCGTATAATCAAGACGATCCAACTGTTCTCGGGCTTCATAGGTCGGTATGTGGCCTTAAAAACCACGCCCAGATACAAGGCAATCTGCAAGGGAAGAATGCCTCGAATGTGGACACTGATATGACAAAGAGAGGTGATGGATTCCCGAAACAGGAGTTTTTACTCAAGAATCTAAATGGTACTTCTGCTTATTACGCCATCATCGGCATAGATGGCAATTCTACCTCGTCAGGGGGTGGCGTCGTGGGCGGAGGAGGTACTGTGTGGAATCCCGTAAACTTCACCACCAAATCTGGTATGCTTTAGCCCCTCCTCTCCTATGCCGGTCCGCTCCAATCTAACCAAGAACTCCATCTTACAGATAATAATTGCCAAATCATATACAACCTCCCATTCTGCTCTCAAGTCGCTTATGCCGTTCCCTCCAACCCAAAGGTCACCAACCTCACCGCCATCTACGACTCCTTCGCCCAGGCTGCCTACAAGAACTTCACCTTCTCTCTCCAGCAGATTCCTTGCAACACCACCTCCACAGCACAATACTCCCTTGCGCGAACCTGTGATGATTGTGATCGTGCGTACAAGCAATGGCTTTGTGCCGTTGCGATTCCGCGCTGCGAGGACTTTTCCTCAAGAAAACCCTACCTACAACCTCGCGCCGTCGCCTCGCCCTTTATCAATGGCTCTACCGGCAATGGCCCGGAGTTTAGTAACGAGAACCAAAATCGCTGGTACTCAAATCAGTCGCGCAACTGGATCATTGATGCACAGATCAATGCGGGGCCCTACAAGGAAGTCCTGCCCTGCATCGATTTGTGTTATAATCTTGTGCAGAGCTGTCCAGCGGCTTTGGGTTTCGCTTGTCCGTTGGAAGGTCATGGCATGCATTACAGCTACGGGCAACGCTCGGAGCCGCATTGCAATAGTCTAGGGATGTTGCAGAACGCTGCAGGGTTGGCAGGGGTGAATACCCGCGACATGCTTTTTGCTATAACGGTGACTCTGATATTTAGTGTGCTTTTCTAATGTTGGATGCAAGGCGCCTGGATAGAGGACGTGGGCTGGTCTTGGAAGGTGTTCATCTAAGATGTATACGGCGGCGGGAGTATGGGCAAAACTCTGCCGGGGGGCTTTACCTTCTAGCTAAACCGCAATGACTGACGGGACCCTTGGTGGTGTATGGGGCAGGAAGGGCGACACTTGTGAGCGCGATGATGGTCTTTAGGAAATCAAGGTTGTATAGAAACTGGAGGCATTACGATTACAGGAATCTGGCTTTTTATATACGATTATCAAGAGTGGTTGTCATCCTGCTTCTGGATCTCCGCATGCACTTGTCGTGTGGTCAATATACAACATAGATCAAGCATCACGGACATAACTCACCCCTTCTTCCATCCGATCAAGTCCCCAGCTCGCTCCCCTCCCCGTCAACAGTGTCTCCATTCACGAGTTGAAAATCCTCGAATAAATAACCTCATGCCTCCCCAACCACAAATCCACCCCCGGAACCCCTTGCCCCGCGTCCTCCACCTCAATCCGCCCTCCAACCCTCAACCCCCTCTCCACCTCCTCCCTCAACCACCCCCCACCCAGAATCCCCTGCGCAGCATAGGGCCCCATTACCCCCTTCCTCACCCCTGCGCTCACAACCGCTTTCGCGTGGTTGAACAAGTATGTATAAGCGGATTCATGCTCTAAAACCACCATAGCGCGCGTTACGACGGCCCAGAGAGGCGCGAAATGACCACTAACCACCTCTACCTCTATATCCTCGACTGCAGACCCCGGCGCAGACCTTAGAGCCGAACCGAACGCCTCCAACGCCGCCACCGCTTCCTCCGCCCCGGGCACCGTGGTGCCGCGGAACGCCCGCTCCCAAAGCGTGAGCAGGGCTCTTCCCTGCGCTACACTTGCTCTTCTTGCCACGGGACACAACGTACAAGCGTCTAGTTCCGCATCGAGGGAAGACAGGGCTAAGGGCGTGCGGTAGGCGGCGAGGAGGTAGGGAAGCGTTGTGGTAGCGAGGGAGTGGAGAGAGAGCGAGAGAAAAGCGGGAAGAGGGTTACTCCGATGGGGTTGCTGTGGGTGGTGCGCGAGGTAAGATTCTAAACCGCTGGAGAAAGCGAAGGAGCCGAGGGGGAGGGCGGAGTCGGAGAGGAGGAGGAGGGGGTGGAGTGGGGTTAGGGGGATTTCGGGGGCGGGGGCCGGGGTGGGGGAGGGAGCGCGGGCTAGTTTGGCGCGGGTATTGCTGAGTTGGGTTTCGAGACGAGCGATCTCGGCTTTCAGAGATTGCTCGTGGGGAGTGGGGGTGGTCATCGGGATATCATCGTGGGGTTGGAGAGACCAATTGTTAGATTGGAGAACTTTATTTCTGGGATTCAAGACGGGGCCCGAGGATCGCGCTATCGCGGCTATAAATGGCAGCCTTAGGTTTCCTCCCAGATTCCATCTCCACATCTCCCGCCCTCTGATCTACATAGAGAATATATTGATATAACCTCATAGCTTGTGTCCTTCTCGTGATTTCCATGTAATGCCGCTAAAATTCCGCCGCTTGAAACATTTGAGGAAGTGTAACCCATTACCTGAACTTCCAATTCTACGTTCCCCTCCTTCAGTCAAATCAATACTTTTCATTGCACTACGATTTCTTCTAGTGATTGTAGTGGCAATGCAGCGAAAAGGAACACTAGCAACAAGGATGGGTGAATCCTTAGAGCAGAAAAAGTCGAAGATTTCAGTATGAGGCGCGATATAAACTCAGGTCTTATGTCCTCTCTCCACGTTCTACTGCCACAATATCAATTTCCTCCTGTCAATGGGGCGAAAATCTCTCCTGCATCTTGTTTTTCATCAACCTTCTCCTGTCGTCACCCTTGGGATCGAACTCTCATCACGCACCTCTTGACAAAGAGGTGCAGGGGAGATCAGCGCAGGTGTAGTCATCGACAATCCATTCGAGAACGGCGCTTACTATCGGACAAATCCTCAAAAGATGAAAAGGAACGTATCGGCTGGTGGAAGCGCTCAAGGCTTCCACGGTCTTCAAAGCCGAAGTTTTACCAGTTTCATCTACCAAAGCAGGCTTGTATAGCTCAATGTATGTGCTTGGATGATGTATTTACTCACTTATACCTAGAGTCGTGGTAAAGACGGAGACGGGTCCCAAGATAACAGGTTTGAAGCGCGAGCTTTTTACCCATCGGCTCCCCGCTATTGCATCGTGTCAATACATTCGAAGTCTGTACGATGTCATTGGACCCGAAGAAGACAGTGCAGGAGTAGAGAATATATCGACGATCAAAGATCCGCTGTGTTTGGTCCTTGAATGGATGGAGCATGATCTACGAACGGTACGATCTGACCATTTCCGACAAAACTCGGCCCTTCCTAAGATCACAACCAAACCGGTCTTGTCAGCACTAGCACTCATGAAATTGCAGTATAGCAGAATGCATACTGGTCAATTTTCCGCCCCTTATTAGCAACGCATACATGGCTAAACGATTAGATATCAATCCTAACAAAATTTTCCTATCTGGCATCAACGGGCCTTCTCCGGTAGTCAAAGTAGGCGACTTAGGGAATAGTGAGTATTTGCTCGACCAACTCCTTCCGACGGCGCTTACTATTGCAGCGTCGTAGGAAGGCCCCAAGAAGATACGCGTCCAGAGTCTTCCCACTCGGGCCCCCGAGGGATGGCGGGATCTGCGTTGTTTGCATTCTTCAGATGTATGGTCGCTTGGGGTCACGGTTAGTCGTATGCCATCCTTCATGATCTCAGCTAATCGAGAAGTTGGCACACTGGTTATCTCGATATCCCATTTTCGGGGCTATTGACAAGATAGTCGAAGGACTTACTGAAGCCTGGTGCATTGCCAAGATCCGATGTCTGATTGGCCCATTGGACCCACCTGTCAACAATTTAGATTATCAGAAAGAGTTCAGCCTCGCTGAAATTCTCGAGTCAATCACCATCGAGCATCCAGACACCAAGCTGGAAACACATCTTATCAAAGTAGGCACCTTGCGCCAGGAACTCGAGAAGTTGCCAGGCCCAAAGGTGTCACCAAAATTGATAGAATTCATCGAATACTTGCTCATCGTCGATCACACGAAGAGACCAAAAGCCGTGGAAGCTCTACAACATCCGTACTTGCAACAAGTATTGTATAGAAACATCTGCAGGTGTTTCTTTAGCGTAGGGTTCTCTTGTTAACAACCTCGATAGACTGATCCAAAGCCCAATGCTACCTTGCCTAGTACATAACCGGAGAGCACATGACATATTTTGTCGAGGATGTTTCAGCAATAAAGCGATGTGACGGTGTTTTCAAAAATCTCCAGTGAGAATTTCGTTGAAACCAAATCACATTCCACTATACCACCTCGTATCTTGTGACTCATTTGTGAGATCCTAGCAGGAGACCCAACCGATTGCACAAAAGCTGTCAATTCCCTCGCAATTCTACACCCCATATCTATATCTGCATGTTTACGCTGCGCTATCGTAAAACTAATATCACCTGGGACTTTTTGACTTATGGTTTTACGGAATTCTTCTTACTCCTTCTCGATAGACAGTACTTGTAACTCCTGATTCAACTCATATTTACCATGCGTCTTCTACCGTCCCCAAGGACAACAATGCACCAATCACCAAGAACCTAGCTCGCCAATTACCGCAATCCTGCCTTCATAGCCTCACACAGACGGCACTTCTCGTCTCCCGAGACTAATCCTACCACCACCACCAAAGACCACAGCCCTCAAAACTTGCCCAACGCTAATACCAAACCTGCTGAGTCTCAACCGTCGAATCCGTCGTATCCAGCCTTCAGCTTGAAAGATCTAGATATGAAGCGTGGAGCCGAATTCGTCGTGATAGCATGTCTATCGGTGCTCGGAACGATAGAGACGGTCTTCTGGGCAAAGGTGGTCTGGGCTAAGCATTCGCCGCCAGTAGAGGAAGAGCTCGAGTGAGATGGGGGCTGTTTATAGGGTGGTTTCAGGCTCTGTGGTCTGGGATGTGACGCATCTAGATAGCCAGTAGTGCCGATCGTAATGGGAGGACTGTAACCAATCTAGAGCATTGATTTGAATTTCGAGATATCTACGTGAATTTGATATTTTCCAGAAGCTCTAAAGGTCCTGGTGTTTGTTTCGTGAATCGGGCCTAGTCACACGGCGGCTGGCAGGCGTGCCAAGTGCAACCATTCGGTCTCTCTGCTTTACGAAGTTCTCGATGAGAATGATATAGACAAATCGTCTAACAATCTGTCGACGTGTCATCTACTACGTATGTTTCAAATCTTGGCAGCAGGCTCGCCGAGCGGCACAGTAGTTAAACTACTGTGTACCTAATCTTACTGTTGAGAACCATGTCGATTTGGTACTATGCAAATAGGCAGCAACTGTTGTTATAGAAAAGACCTATCCACCTGTCATTCCTCTGTTCGACCAGATGTCATCCGGTGGAAAGTACTTGTAAGCATGAATGAAATATCATCATGTTCTCCCTCATTGGACAATTCGTTTGGTCCATACGCAGGCAATTGTCGTGGCGGCTTTGATTTCACACTACTTTTCGAAGAGACGATCCTATCAATCCCACTTCTGGCTATTTTCATTTTAATCCTCCCGTTTCGAACACTGCAATTGTATAAGAATGAGAAGAAAGTTGTGCGCAGTCCTCTGCAACTATATAAATTAGTGTGAAAGCCTTTGTTCAATTCCACCCCAAGCGATGCTATATATAGTGCTGATCTTGCAAAACAAACATAGGCATCCACTGTTTGTCTTTCAACCTTCCAGCTTGCGTTGCTTGTTCTATGGGCCAGAGCTTCTCCAGATTCTATCCACCGAACCCGAGCTTCTCTTCCTAATGCCGCTCTCGTGTTCATCGTTTCTATTGGGCTTTGCTTGCTCTCTTACGGTGAACATGTGTTCTCGATACGCCCTTCGTTCGTTCTTGATATCTACCTCTTTCTGTCGATCATTTTCGACGTCGCGCGAGCCAGAACACTGTGGTTGATTGGTTTGGATCGTACCATTCCTATAATTTTCACCTCTTCGATTGCGTTGAAGTCTGTCATGATATTGTTGGAATCTACAGAGAAAAGGACGATTTTGAAACCACGTTATAAAAAGTACCCTTTAGAGGCTACAAGTGGAGTCTTCAGTCGTAGCATATTCTGGTGGTTAAGTTCGCTTTTCTTGCAAGGGTACCGAAAAGTGCTCTACTTGGGCGATCTGTTTCCGCTTGACAGAGAACTATATTCGGAATCGTTGTATGAACGACTTCAATTCGCTTGGGCCAATGGTATGTATCTTCGAGATGCCTCTAGAGAGAAATGTAGGAGTACTAAGGCCCAACCTAGTGGGCGATAAGAAGCCTGATGGTAAACTATTTAATACCACACTTGGGGTTCTGAAGTGGCACCTGCTAGCTGCGGCATTCCCAAGACTTTGCTTTCTTGGCTTCAGCTTTGCTCAACCGTTCCTGATTAACAGAGCTATTCTCTTTGCCAGTTCACCTGACACTCCGGAGAACAGAAATGTTGGCTATGGTCTGATTGGGGCTTACGTCTTAGTTTATGTTGGCTTAGCGGTAAGGCTCAAGCGTTACATAGTACAAGTGAATCTGCTGATAGATGAATTCAAGATTTCGAATGTTCAGTATGAGTACCGGATGTATCGCGCAGCAACCTTAATGAGAGGATGTCTCATTCCGTGCATCTACAATAAGACATTAGTCTTGGAAACTTCTGAAGTCAATCCAGCAGCTGCCTTGACCTTAATTAGCACGGATATAGAAACGATAAAAGATGGCATTGTCCAATTACACGAGATATGGGCAAGTCCGATTGAGATCGCTCTGGCAATTTATCTGCTCAAGCGACAGTTGGGCGCAGCAAGCAGCGTACCCGCTGCGTTCGCGATAAGTACGATACTCCTTCGCTTGTATACCTAATCTCTGACCTTAATCCACTAGTTGCAATGGCCGCTACTATTGGTGTCGCTGTCTTCATGGGCAAGGCTCAAGCAAAATGGATTCAGGCATCCCAAGAAAGGGTTGCGAGAACAGCGGCTACTATTGGCAGCATCAAATGGATCAAGTTATCTGGCTTGACAGATAGTGCCTTCTCTATCATTCGTCATCTAAGGATTCATGAATTGGAGTTGTCGAGAAGATTCCGGGTTCTTCTAATATGGGTTGTGGCTTTCTGTGAGTGCCCCTACCATGTATACAACCAAAAAAGACGGTTCAAACTAACGGGATCCAAAGCTTCTATGACTCCCATCATTAGTCCTGTGCTGACCTTCATAACGTTTACTGGTCTCGCTCTCAGGCATAACAATGCCTTGGACATTTCGACCGCATTTACATCGCTCTCCCTGCTGACACTCCTTTACAAGCCTCTCGCTCTGGTTATCGGAGTTCTTCCCTTGATTGCGAGCGCTATGGCTTGTTTTACGAGGATCCAAGCATACCTCAATAAGCCATCATGGGAAGATACCAGAATACTTCGTTTGATATCACCTTCTTCTAAGGACGACCAAGTCTGGTCTGCGCCGCCTTCCACGGGCAATCAGATTGAATTGGTGCAGATGGACAAAGGGTATCAAGATGCGATTGCAACAATGCATGGAAGATTCCAATGGAGCAAAAATACGGAAAAGTTTATCGATATATCGGAGTTCAAGATTCGACGACAAACCTTCACTCTCCTCTTAGGTCCTGTGGGTTGTGGAAAATCGACTGTACTGAAGGGTTTACTCGGCGAACTGCCGGGCTTTGAAGGATCAATAAATGTGGCTTCTCGAGGGATGGCTTTCTGCGACCAAGTCCCTTGGCTGCCCAATGGGACCTTCCGTGACATCATCCTAGGGAAATCTAGGTTTGATCAAGTATGGTACCAAAGTGTGATTTCCGCCTGTGCTCTGGAGGAGGATCTAAGGCAATGGCCACAAGGCGACCAGTCAGTAATAGGAAGCAAAGGAACTATTCTTAGTGGAGGTCAAAAACATCGAACAGTCAGTATTTAGAATTTTGAAGCGGAACTGTTGTGGACTTACTTATAATACAGGCTTTAGCGAGAGCAGTATACTCGCGAGGAGAACTCATTCTACTTGATGATGTGCTGAGCGGACTAGATTCTAAGACCGAAAATGCCGTCTTTCACAGCTTACTCGGTCGGGAGGGACTGCTTCGTCGTGCTGGCATGACTGTTCTTCTAGCTTCTTCTGATGGTATGTCCTCTCGCCCGGTGGTAAATTTAGAATTAGCTGACACTTTTTTTTCTGCTTCGCTAGTTCGTCGTGCATCTTTCGCAGATAACATCATTGTCCTTGGAGAAGACGGCAGGATCTTAGAACAAGGTAGCTTCGACTATTTGGCTTCACGGCCGGGCTATATATCGGACATTGTCTCACAGCAGCCCAATTGGAGTGACCAAAGGAAGACTAAAGTGAATCCTAGTGGAGGCATCTCTTCTTCTCTAACGGAGACAGCCCGCTTGTTGGATGCGGCATTACCGAAGGGAGTAAATCAAGGGGACTTGCATCGCCGCGACGGGGATACTTCTGTTTACAAGTTCTACCTCCAATCTGCAGGCTTGCTATCTCCAGCCATTATTAGCGCCATGATGGTCACTCTAGCCTTCTGTGATGGATTTCCGAGTAGGTAGCACTTCCAGTCGAGCATAGCTACCGTGTACTAACGAGCAAGACTTGTGGCTCAAGTGGTGGGCTGAAGACAATGCCAGAGAGCCAAATGCCCACCTTGGTAAATGGCTTGGCGTGTATGTGGCTTTGGGGGTAGGCGCAGCCCTCAGCGTTGTGATTGGAGCTTGGTAGGTCCAAAAGGTTAGACTTTTGTTGAGATTGCTTCGAGCTGAGATGCGTACAGGCAGCTGTTCGTGGTCACGATAACGAAATCTGGGTTATTTTTCCACTCCGCACTTCTAAAAACAGTGTCAAGGTATTGTATTCATGAAACATGAATAAATGGCGATTGACGTTCATTCCAGGGCTCCAATGTCTTTTTTCTCCGCTGTTGATGCGGGCGTGACCATCAACAGGTAGGTCTAAATGAACCTGGAGCCAAAAGAAAGAACATGAGCTGAGCAAGAGCACTAGGTTCAGCCAAGACTTGCAACTCATCGATATGGAACTCCCCGCTGCAGCGCTTGGGACAGCAATTGGTAAAGATCCACGCTCCAGATACTCGACCTTTTCACTGAAATAACTTTGAAAGGTCTGGCTTTCTGTGTCGCACAGGCTGTATTGATGTCCATCGCGTCCAAATACATCGCTGTAGCCTTTCCCTGTATAAGCATACTTTTTTACGTTGTTCAACGCTTCTACCTTCGTACCTCGAGACAGATGCGACTCCTAGATATCGAATACAAGGCACCTCTGTACTCGCAATTGATGGAGACTCTGAGCGGTCTGCCTACGATACGAGCATTCCGGTGGCAAGATTACTACGAGAAGCGATTTCTGAATTTCCTCGACGACTCTCAAAGACCGACCTATCTGCTCTACTGCATTCAGCGTTGGCTAAACCTAGCTGTCGACCTTGTCATCGCTGTGATGGCAATAATATTGATCACGGTAACCGTTGAATTGCTTGGGAAAATCAGCCCTGGTTACATGGCTATTGCGTTGCTGAACATCATGGGCTTTGGCATGACGATGAAAACGCTGATAACGTCATGGGTGAATCTGGAGATTTCTATTGGTGCAGTTGCTCGAATCAGAAATTTCATCGATGACACGGAGTCGGAAGACCAAGACTCGGAGCTACAGATGCCCCCTGCGCCTTGGCCGAGTGAAGGCGCTATTGAAATTCGAGATCTTTCTGCTTCTTATCTGTAAGTCTTTGAAACTTTTTCGCAGCCTTTGTTCACTTAACCAAAGCTAATTCCCCATAACCCTTCCAGTCCTTCCAATCCTGTCCTTAAGAACATCTCATTGTCAATCCCCGCCAGGCAGAAGATAGCCATCTGCGGCAGAACCGGAAGGTGAGTCTCCCACCTCGTAATACCCAATACATAACCTACTAATTCTTCCCGTTCCACTTACAGCGGCAAATCCTCCCTCCTCTCCACCCTCCTCCGCCTCCTTCCTATCTCCCAGGGCTCCATCTCCATCGACAACATACCCCTCTCCACCATCCCCCACGAGCACGTGCGTTCCTCTCTCGTAGCTGTCCCGCAAGAACCGTACATCTTCGACGGCAGCGTGCGACTAAACGCGGATCCCACAACCTCAGTAACTGACGAGGAAATCGTGCTCGCACTGCAGAAAGTTGAATTGTGGGATGTCATTGAGGGGAGAGGAGGGCTGGATGCAGAGATGGAGGAGCTGAACCTATCACAGGGGCAGAGGCAGCTGTTTAGTCTCGCGAGAGCAGTTTTGAGGAAGGGGAAGGTGTTGCTTTTAGATGAGGTAATGAGCAGGTTGGTTTACTCCTTTTTCCTCTTTAACCCCTTGCAAAACCCCCATCCCACAGCCCCAGTCCCCAAATCTACCAAAAATTAACACCGCCCTGCCCACCAAAGCCTCGACGCCCCCACCACCACCCTCGTCCAAACCCTCATAACCACCCACTTCGCCAACTGCACCATCATAGCCATCGCGCACAAACTCGACACCATCCTCGACTTCGACAAAGTCGCCGTGCTGGACCATGGCGCTGTAGTGGAGTTTGACCAGCCGAGGACGTTGCTGGCGAGAGATGATTCGGTGTTTCGGCGGATGTATGAGTGGGGTTGGGGGGGATGAGTAGGGGGGAGTGAGGGAAGAGGGAATGACGAACGAGTAAGATAAACTCTTCTCTATTTTCTAGTGTTGTATCATAAACTCTCCCCACAACCATATCCTATCGAAATAGCTATATCCCCCCATTCACCTCAAAACCCCCTGTCTCGATACCCGAAACACCCCCACCACCATCGCCCGCAATGTTGCGACCATACCAATCCCACTCCGCGAGAGCGCAGGAGACGAACGAATAGCGGTTATGGGAGAGAGAGGACGTACAGTATGAGGGGGAAATGGCAGTTTGCACACCCGCACGCAGCACATAAGAAACGCAAGCAGTAACGAACCTCTGTGGAAAAAAAAGGGGGAAAAAAGGGGGGGAAACGTCAGATTCCAATACCTTCGAAACCACAACTACCCTGCGAGCGTGTCTATATCAACAACGGCCCTATGGTTGATTTTACAGCTTAGCTAAATCCCATAAATGAAGCGTAGGTATTTGGAATTCCAAAGACCGCTCTTAGCACCTCCGTATCTACATATCACTCATAATCCTTGTAAAGTGTGCATCGCAAAAAAAATCCCGCTTCCCATACTCATTGAAGCTTTTTGGAAGCTTTGTGGGGATTTGTGTGTTGAGGGTGAGGTGGGAAGAGGAAGGTGAGGGTGAGGGTGGGGGTGGGGAGGGGATAGGGAGGAGATGGTAGGAATTTGTGTACTGAGGGGGGTTTTGAGAAATGGACGAGGCGGGAATGCGGCGTGTCAGGGGCGGGAAAGCAAGTAGGGCAGATAGGTATTGTTGTCGGTTTCGAGGAATGTACAAAGTCGTGCAAGCTACAATATCCTCGACCTTCGTTTAATCACGGCTGTTATGCTGACGGACAAGACGGTAGGTGGAAACGTTGGTGTAGATTTTGCTTTTGCGAGATATGTACAGATGCAAGAGTCGCAGATCAAGTATCACTAGTCGAATAAATCCAAAAACAGAGGGTCTTACGAGGAGATCAACTTCTCCGTCGCTTCTAGTAGGATGTCCGCTATGTAGCTCGTTAGTACACTTATTTCTCAACCTCGAAGACCGTAGGGAGGGAAAAACTCACCATGATGCCTCTGGAAAATCAGCATCGGCCTCAGCCTAACCGCCCTCTCCCCACTTCCCCCAATATTCACTCCCTGCCCCTTGGCCTTCTTCAAAAACTCGTCCCTCCTCGGGCTATCCCACGCAATAAACGTGCCCTGTCCCTTTCCTCTCAGATTCTGAATTTCATGTGGGTACTGCTGCGCCAATCTCTCCAACCCACTGTACAAATACTCGCCCACCTGCGCTGTATTCTCGACCAAGTTGAGGCGCTCGATTTCCTGGATGATAGCTCGGAAGAGGATGGCGCGCGCGGGGTCGCCCATCCAGGTGTTGAACTGGCGGTAAGGCTTGTTGGGGCGGAGATCGGGGTTGCCAAAGTAGTAGCCGGCGGTCTGGGCTTTCTTGGAGAAGGTGACCATATCTGGGGGCTCGGCCATGTTCCAATGCTCATGAGCCCAGAATTTGCCGGTGGCGCCGACGCCGGTCTGGACTTCGTCGACGATGAAGAGAACATTGTGGCGTCTTGTAATCTCGCGTAGACCGCGGAAGAAAGCTGGAGAGGCGTGGTTGTCGCCACCTTCGGACTGGACGGGTTCGACAACGACAGCGCAGACCGGGTTGTGGAAGTTCTTGATGAGATCTTCTGTTTCGGCAAGGCAGCGTGCTTCTTCGGCCATGTTCTCTTGGGCAAATTCATGGAGGGGGTACTTGAGGTGGGGGAACGAGGCTTGAGGCCAATCGAAGGCGGGAATGTCGAGTTTGTGGATTGGTTTGCTGCGGGTGGTGGAGAGACTACCGAAGAGGCGGCCGTGGAAGGCGGAGCGGAAGGACATAATTGAGAGTTGAGGGGAGCCGGGGGATTGATTGTTCATTGCGGAGGAAATGTCTTCGGCGCTGAACTCCGCGTCTGGGCGGCCACCACGTTCTTGCATTCGGCGCCACATGAAGGCGGCCTTATATGCGGTTTCGTTAGCGTCGGAGCCGGCCATGGCTGTGAAGACCTGGTTCAGGCCTTTGGGTGCCACTTTGAGGATTCCAGTCTCGAGGATGGATGCCCAGTCATGCTGTGGGAAGTTGCCTAGCGCCGGGCGGTTGATAATGGCGCTGGCCATCTCTGGTGATGTTGCTGCTGCAAGCAAAGTCGGGTTGCTGTAGCCCACCGGAATAGAAGCGATCTGGGCGTATACATCCAACAGGACGTTGCCATCCAGATCAGCAATATAGTTTCCAAAGCTGTTTTGATAGTTGGCAATCATATTCAGACTCCTCGTGTCGAACACTCTGTCCAAATCCTCAATCGCCTTCTTGCTTATTGGCCCAGGGATTGCTGTCCGTACCGTTGGTGCATGGGGCTCATTTGGGAAAAGTGGTTCTTCGTGATTCGATGCATCAGGCGTCATCGCGGTTGCAGCATTGGCTGCGGGTCTGGCGGTGGTCGTGACTGAACGGGGTGCGAAGCACCGCGTAGCACTGAGTCGAGTAAGAGGGCGGAGGCGGGACGTTGTTCGGAGAAGAGATGCCATATTGCCCGAGAACAAGGGGTTCAAGACTCTTTGATCGTCGACGAGATAGGTGCCACTTTGGTGCTTTAATTGGATTTTGGAGCCAGTGGGCAGTAAGAAGCCCTCCAGCAAATTGTGTTGATAAGATGCGGGGTTAACCCTCAACAGTGATGAGTGAATAGAAGGCTTTCTTTCGATATATCGCCGGTCAATCCAAGTTCGTTATCCAGTGGAAGCACAAATCGCGTTTGCTTCAAGCAAGTATGTTGTTCGACACTTCTCCAAGTGTTGGTGGTGTTGGTGTTGGAGACGGTGAGGATTGGAGGGGCAGAACTTGAAATCCGGGGGATTATTTCAAACTTAACCGGCTTTTTGGCCACGCGAATTCGCCACCCGATCTAGTGCGAATGAAGCAAGTCCAACCTTTCATGGTACTGTAATCGCTTTCACGGTTGAGTTGCCAGTCACTTCACTTGGGATATGTAGATAGTAAATACCATATGCATTGTTTATCTTGTCTTGTAAGTTCCTCGGACAATGCAAGCTGTATGACTACTAAAGTGCTGCGTAGTGCAGCATGAATCGCCGTCACGGTTGAAGTCGCCGTTCCCAGAAGCTAATGCTCTTGTGTCTCCTCTACGAGACACCCACCCTCCACTCTCTACCCTAAGGTACTTATAATACACAAGTTCACGCCACATCGTGCACTTGAAGCTGCTGCACCCGTACCAAATTGACTCCGGCGAATGATCGCCCTCGCTCGCTGTCCCGTTCGCTATCAGATTCCATCGGTGTCACATCAGATGCGTTGACTAGACTCGGGCTTGGAGCGCTGTCCGACATATCCGTTACAACGCTCTCCCTGCTTTGGGCGACATCAAAGCTCTCCGCTAGTTGTCGTGGGCCTATGTCGTCCATCATCGAGTCCTTGAAGGGAGTTTGACCTTCCTCTGGACTGACGTTATTCGAGGCTTGCTCAAAATTGCCATGTGCTCGGGTTTCCACGCTGTCCATCATCATCTCGTCCGCTGAGGCAGCAAGCTTTGAAGGTGTAGCTTGATCTGAAGAAGTAGCTTCGCCCGGTGGCGGCGGCGGTGGAGGCGGAAAGGGCGGCGTTGCTGATCTGGGACGTTTGCTCGGCGTTGCTTCATCATCATCATCATCACCCAAGTTAACACTATTGGAATCGTTGTCGTTTCCTCTCTTTCGCTTGAGACCTTCGCCGTTGGTCATCTGGTCCGTTGGCGTGGCTGGGTTTATAAGATCCTCTCTCTCCTTTTCGGGATCATCTTCTGACATTTCCATGCCCTTTTCTCCATCACTCTCATTGGGCTCCTTCTTGAGTGTTGGCGTAATTACTCGAGTAGGCGATGCTGCTATCTCGCCTTCTTTGTCTTTCGGCTCCACCTTTTTCTTTTCATATTCGATTTGCTTGGCGACAGCTTTGTCGAAGAACTCTTTAGCAAACTTCTTCACGTGCTTCTCTTGCCTAGATGAAATCTGAGAAGGATCTTCGACGCGGTGATTCTTGAAATCCGAGTTCACAAGCTTTTTTGAAAGCTACGGGAGATGAAAAGTCAGCACTAGTTTTCGCCCCTTTTTCTCTTGATCAATAGTGGACATACCTCTTTCGCAAGTCGCTTCAGTTCTTCCTTAGGCAGTTTTGACTTGAATTTGTCCACTACATGCTTAATGTGCGGGAATAGCTAGGTCTTTGTCAGTCCTTTAGGCTAAAATTGACTATAAAGGTCACTCTCACAGTGTTTTCGTAGAGTTTCTTTTGTTTGTCTTCGCTATATGTCCTCCACTTGTCTTTACCGCCCTTGTGTTCCTTTTTCGACTGAGCAGATACTGGCTGTGGGGTCGTTGAGGCAGATGCCGTAGCTTTTGGAGTGTTTGCTTTGCCGTTGGTGATTTGGTTGATGATGTCCTCTAAAGCTTTGTTTCCTGGAACTGCCTTGGGAGGAGGTGGTGGCGGCGCTTGCGCTTGCGCTGCAGGCATCGTGGGTCTAGTCCATGTACTTGCACCTGTCGCATTGTAGTAATAGGTACTGCCCCCAGATGTGGCCGAGAACCAGCCAGGAGGCAAAGCGTTGTAAGGTCTGGGTCTATAGGGAGGCCGTGGGGTATTGTAGAAAGAGGTATTTCGTTGCGAAACGGTGCCACGAGGAACACTTGGTGCTGCCGGGCCTCGAGGGGCGTCAATAGACTTGGATCTTGACCTAGATTTTGATCCTGATCGTGACCTCGAGCGCCCTTTTCGTTCTCTGTGACTAGAATCCCGTCGAGCGAGACGGTCAGGTTTGTCCGGAACGGCGGTACCGTTGACCTCGCGCTTTCGGCGAGGTATCCGATAACCTACTTCAAGAGTACTCCACTCTATTAGAAGAGCTTCCGCCTGTGATTGGACTCGCTCATCGCCACAACCCTTTAAGCTCTCGACGGTAGTTTCGATTTTCGAATCGCTGATCTTATTCCGTGTCAGACGGGGGAATTGTATAAGGATATTCAGGATCTGTAGGACGACATTTGGGTCCTCCTTCCATAGACTCAAGGTTGAATTGAGGATCTGATAACCGTGCATTTTGACAACTCGATTGCGGACTCGTTCATCGTCGCAATGTTGTATTCGACCGAGCAGCTTGACAGCGATCCACTTTTCTTTACATTGCATGAGGGTAGCCATGACTTTGGTGACACCATCTTCATCCAAAGACTTGGGCTGAACATTGTTGACGTATTCCTCGTCATCTTCTCCGACCTTTTTCTTGCGAGACTTTTTTGCGACAGCAGTGTCCCATCCGTCACCATCGTTGATACCAAGAGCTTCAATTGTAAGATTTGACAACTTGGTTGCCCGTTCAGTCTGAGTCTTGCCACCAATGAAGCCTGTGCAATTTGGTTCACCACAGTAGCAAGGCTGTGGGTCGGCTCCATAACGGTCGACGTTGTAATTGAAAACCAATTCTTCGCCAGATTTTATGTTCCGCTCGGCAAATATTCCCATGCGAAGTTTATCACCCACCACCCACTTATCCACGTAACAGTTCGGATTGCAAGAATGATTGCAGAATCTGCCCAGGTTCCCTTTTTTCGTTGCGTCAACAAATTCGCCTTTGGTAAGGGACATGAAATAGAAATGCTTAATGCCCTCCTCGTCATATTGTACCATGCGGCGGCGAAATTGGGCCTCACCAATGACTTCCCCAATGTACTCAAATATGAAATCATTAGGATGTAGGTCAGTGTCAGCTCGTAAACCGTAGCCCTTCTTCTCTGTTGTTATGACGGACACAGATGCAAATTGCTGTCGCTGGAATCGTTGGTTTTGACAGTCGGGGCCGCACCCACAATCACCGAAACACTCAATCTTTGTCGCACGGTTGATACAGTCAGAGTCTTCCCCGCATGCCAGGTTAACTTTGGTCGAAGCATCTGTAGTACCACATCAGTTTCTCAGTCAAGCAGGAGATCAATGTCTAAATGAACTTACCCCACTCATCCGCACAATCGCAGTCCATAGCATGTTCCGTAGAGCCAATAGACTTGTTTGAGTAGGCGCACTCTAGAATTACTTGAAAGCTGCTCTTGGCCTCATCTGTGTGATTAGGATAATCATCAAATAATGGTGCAGGTCTAGACGTGATCTTCTGGGACGAGCTTCGTGAGAGCTTGGGAGGCTTGCCCGGCTCTAGCTTTACAGTAATATCACCACCAATTGTCTCTTCCTTCTTTTCTGAATCCATGTCAGGCGACTGTGCTGAGGTCGTCGATTTCACCGGAGACGATGAAGAAGACTTCAGGGTGAGACTTCTGGGCGTGTTGGTGCCGCCCGTGCTTGATTCTTCCTTGATATCTCCTGCCCTTGTTCTCCCTCGCACCTCCTCCGACCGACTCCCATTTTTCATCTTTACCTCTTAAATCTCAGCTCCCACGGTTTTAGACTTCTTTCGTCGTTCGTTGTGCGCCGTAATGGGTTGGTATTGGTTGAGAGTGGAGTAAGAATGCGTGGTCAGAACTGTAAGTGGTCTACAGGAAGATGTGAATTTAGCGATGGATGAGCCCGCCCCAACAAGTCACTACGCATGACCCTCTAAGCTACTCCATTGCCAGTCGCACAACCTGTAGGTAGCGGCCAGATTATGAGGTCTGCTGCTTTGTTCTGGGGATTTTTTGCAGATGCAGTTGGTTGTCGTAGTCTTTCACCCGCGGGGAACGGGGCTGGGTGGTGATCGAGGATGATGTTGGAGGATGACGGGACAGGTGTTGAGGGGTTGTCATTAAGGGTTATCGCAGAATTGCAGGAGATAACAATCTAGTAGAGAACGAATAGTGAAGCTCTGCAACGAGATTTGAAAAGCAGAGAAACCTCAAGGGGGCTTCCGCAACATGTGCTAAGGCGCGCTCTGTTCGATAATGAGCGTCTTTGAAAACGGCGCACAACCAGGGGCAAGTTGTCAGCAAGCTCGACGATAAGCAGGATCATCACCTAGGTCTCTGGATGGCTTCGATTGATGTCAGGGTGGGATTCGTAGGATGGTAAGTCACTTTGCGCCTTTCGGCTCGTCAGATTCAAAGGTTCACCTCTCTCTCGGCAAATCCCGAACCATCACACTTGAGTCTCCCCTCGCTCGTACGGCAAAGCAAACATTCTTCTTAAAGTCCTGATAAATATCTAAGATACAATGAAGGCACCCCAAGCGCCGATCGAAGAACATTGGACGCACATGGCCCATAGAATCAATCGCAAGCAGACGACGCAAAGAATTCTGACCGAAGTGGAATTGCGGTGTGTGAGGGGCTGCTTCATTTGAGTAAAGTACCTACATAATGTTACATGAAAGGGGCTTCTCGGGGCGACCAACAGTTGAAGATGGCACTCTCATGCAAGCCTTCAGATCTTCTAAATCGTCGACCAAAGAGCCTCTCTCACGGAGTCTGGCCAACTAAGGCAGTCCGCTAGTCATGGGAAATGGCTTCGATGACCGACGTGGCATGATGAGTTGTCCCCGTGGCCTAAACAATGAGCGCACAACAGAGCAAAGGATTATATAGCCCGGCGTAAGGTAGGAAATAGTTGAGAGCATATCAATGCCGAAATCGTCCGCACAACCGTGATACACTCGTCGCTACCATAATTCTGAATGTGCCGGCACTGTGGTGGTGTAGGTTTTCCATCCGAGAGCAGACAATGAACAACAGGGAAAGGTGATGGACAGCTCTGATTGGCTCCGAGACGTTGGCCAGTAGGAAGGCGAGTTGAAGGTATTGGCAGCTGAAAACCAAATCGCATTAGGGCAAGAACACCTGATCTTCCAAGTTCTGCTTATCATGTTCCCTAGAAAAGGAGGACACGATAAGTAATGTGCCGCCCTCAGCGGGTGTGTTCTTGAAAGGTGGACTGATGGCGGAGATTATATGAATAGAAATGGTGGAATCCCCCCCCAGGCGGGCCCTTAAGCTACTAATGCTCATGCAACAATCTGCAAGTCTCGCATTGTGCAGCATCTTCCCAGGTGTTGCTTAATTATACCTATTTCCCGGCACTCATAAACAACAATATTTCGCTTTTTCCTTGTTTCATTTCTACCTCCATTCTCTTCTCTTCTTTCTGGCCCTCAGCCTTTCCTGAGAACAGATTCTTTTCAGCCCGTCATGGGCCCCTAACCGCAACTCTCGTTTCTTGCACACTCGTTACGCGTTTTTTCGGGTGATACGCAAGTAATTCATTCAAGCCAAATAGCAACTTTTAATATCTATTCGCCGGGCATTTGACAGGCTGCCACGTTTTGTTGGTAGTTATTGCCGCCGCACGCGCAGTTACTTGATTCCCTAGTTCAGGCCGCTGTAATTGCGAAATGCCCACGGGTGAGCCGCCGTTCAGCGAGGACGAACAGGTATGTCATACTCACTCTCCAGCTACCTCGCTACGGAAAGCCGCTCACAGCCTGGTTGCGGTCGAATCATTGGGGGCAATGAAAGGCTGAATCTAACAAATCACTGTGGTAGCGCTACTTTCTCGCCGAGATCCTCAAGAAGTCTCCGTTAGCACCGCTTCACCTTGCGAAGTTTATTGAAGATGCCGGCATTACACCAAGCTGGAATCAGATGGCTTTACCTCTAGGTGCGAAGATCCTTCCTCATCCAGCGGACTACTTTCCTGCAATGCAGCTGGATGGGAGCACTCGCTGTTGGGGCTTGCTCTTTTACCAGAAGGTCCATTTTGGAAGCAGTGCGTGAGCTGACCCTGCTCTAATTAGGACGATCTGTTGCGGCATGCGCAGAGACCTTTGAACTCCTCCGTGCACGTTTGGTGTCTGGTTACCCTGCTTCATACCAGCCTGCAGGTCGACCAGATTACCAAGCTCCACCTCCGAAGCCAAAGAAGCGTCCAGTGCCCAGCGCCGACGTGTCCACAACAGCGGATCGTACGATTCAGCCCCGCGTCTCGAGCTTCGCTGCAGTCAACGATCCAAATGACCATCCAGCGTTCCCATCGACCCCAGCAAGTACAGGCGAGCCGCCAAACAAGAAGAAGCGTGGACGGCCAAGCAAAGCAGAACATGAGATCCGAGCCGTTGAAGCTGCTGCAAGAGGAGAGCCTTACCCACCCCCGAAGAAAACCAGGACCCCAAGACATTCCGCCGAAGGCGCAGCACCGACGGCCAACATATTTACGCCAATTCTGGCTGGACCTGGTGGAGTAGGAGAGAGCTCTACAGGCAGAAAGCCTGCACGCCCAAAGAGGCCAAAGCAGGCAGCAGCGAGGAACCCGTCGCTCGAGGCAACTGCGCACGCTGCAGATCAGATGCGAACGGAAATTGGGGAAGATATTGGGAGCACTGTTCCAGAGACCCAACCTCCTACTCAGCTAGGACCGGGGAACTTGATTATTGAACTGCAGGAGCATGCAGCAATTTCTGAGCCTGCCGGACCTGTTGAGCCTGAAGCTATGGATACTGGCGAAAGCGGTGGTGCTTCTACACAACAAAATGAACAGCAACAAGGACATCAGTGGGAGCAGCAACCGGAACGGCAACTAGCAACCGGGTATAGGGTTCACGAGACACATCAGCAACCACCTACGGCCTGATAATGGTAAAAGAGGAGGATTCACGAAACACTTCGATGACTGATTTACGATACCATGGACTACGTACGCATGGAATTTATGTGGTGGCCATTGTCCTGCAGTTTCAAGCGTTCTTCTTAAAAGTTCTTTGCACGCACGCACTCATGAGCGCTCAGCATAGTCGGTGGTTTTTATCCCTTGAAACATTGAGCGAGGCACACATTGGTTCTCTACTCCTTATGGCTTTCTTTGGTGGTCTGGTCACGTTACATCGTGAGGGGCCAGCACCAGCATTGTAATGCCTTCTACATTTCTCTGATATGTCTTTAGTAATCGTCAGTACTCCAGTTCAACGACGTCTCAGATTTCGAGCTATTGATGCACAACGCATTTCTTTTTATTTTCGGGGCCATGCTCTTGCATGTTATACCAGTGGAAGTGGATAGGACTTTCTTTGCCGTAATAACTAGAACATGCCACATGCATTCTCAGTGTACCATAGCTTATAAAAGCAGATACTTCAAACAAAAACGACGGTGACGAGATAGGATCTCGAATATGTGGGGCCTTCCGATAATACCAAAATCCACAAGGTATCCCAAAGACCCTCAACCCCGATCTGTTGTAGAGTCAGATATATACTCCGGAAGCTGCGGCTTTACCGATAACCGGCCGAAAATACTGGTAGTCAAATTCACCAGCCTTGGAGACTTTCGGATTTTGAGGCGGTTTATGAAAAGGGTGCAGAACAGACCCGGCCATTACCAGCAAAAGCATTCGCAGTCCGAAGCACCAGATTAGGTCTTCTGTTACCTTTCAAAGGTCACATGCGATGTGTAATCGTCATGAATGGTGTTACATTTCCTGAAAGCGACCTCCACTTCGGGTATCCTCTTTTGATCAACCCATCAACGCCACCGGAGCGCCATGCCAGAAAGCTATCCTGCTGTAATGCAATAGACCTAGGCCAGAAATCCCAGCTCCAGCCCTCACGCTTCTTCTTCAGTAGCAGTCCCATCTCGCCTGAACCTTGTTCAGTGCTGTCGACATACACAGTCATCTAGGCACAACACTTACGGAATATATCTTCCACCAGCATCCTCAATGTTAGCTATCACCTCTTCAGGCAACTACGAATTCGCAGTGGAGTTAGCTATGCTATCGAAAATAAAACCCCCGCGCATCCAGATCTGGATCACCAAGATTTGGGTCGGGCTCGTCTTCCGCCTCTCGCCCAACCACAGCAAGACCCAGCACTTACAATTCCAACCACCTTTACAGCATAGACCCCACTAACATAGCCTCCCAGCCGCTGCCATCTTGCGATCCAGCTTCTGGCCGGATCCTGTACAGTAATGAGTCCTTCAAAGACTTGCGACGTGCATTCTTGTACCGTGTCCGGGTGGTTCGTGAGGTCGAGGAAGGATTCGCAATTGGGGCAACCTTCACGGATGAAACGCTGGATCAAGTCAGGTGATTAGCTTCCGAATGATAGAGAGATGCAAGAGAGGATCGAGGACTGAAACCACCAGGGGAATTTGCATCGAGGTGGGACGTACACCCAAAGTCTGGACAATAGAGCAGACCATACAAGCCCGCAGGTAGCGTGCTTGGTTTCCCGGGACAAAGTTGGAGGTCATGGTGATTCCAAGACTCTGATCAAATCAAGTTTGTCTTCAGATCAGACGTTGTTTTGTCGAATCAGTGTTGACGACCGAGGAGCGAATCGGTTCTGTTCCATGGTTCTGCGTAGGGCCTAGCGCCGGATGATCGACAACGGGGTGTCCAAACGATCCAGAAGAATCTCCAAGAATCTTTCATAGGCCATTATTCCATCTCTTAGATATATGACCACAACATCTACTTCACACTGTCGTTCAACGCTGTATTTTTGGATCAAGAGGTCACTGAATTTGCATATCTCATCTTCATCCTAACATGCCCTCTACTGAAGATGCCCTTGCTCTTAAGAAAAAGGGCAACGAGGCCGTTGCCTCCCATGATTGGTTGAAAGCCATAGAGTTGTACTCGCAAGCTATAGACTTGAATGATAAAGATGCCACTTTCTACTGCAACAGAGCTCAAGTTAGTGTACCTTTCGACTGGTCTTTTCGGTTTTTAGTCATGCCACTGATATGCCGGTAAATATAGGCGAATATAAAGCTCGAGTCGTACGGTTACGCCGTCGCTGATACCTCGAAAGCTATAGAGCTAGATCCATCTTATGTCAAAGTGAGCTACGAGTTTGCAAAAGCTCCAGAGGGTTTTCTAATACACTCGCAGGCATATTACAGGAGAGCTGTTGCCAACACTGCGATATTAAATTCCAGAGAAGCCCTAAAGGATTTCAAGACTGTCGTGAAGAAAGAGCCCAACAACAAAGATGCCAAACTAAAGTTAGCTGAATGTGAGAAAATAGTACGGAGGGTGGAGTTCTTAAGGGCAATAGAAGTAGGGGATGAGCCATCCGCATTCGAAGGACTCGACATCGATTCAATAGCGGTCGAGGATACCTATGATGGGCACAAGCTGGGCCACGAGATGACACAAGAATTCGTTGACGACATGATAAAAAGATTCAAGGACGGGAAGAAGCTTCACCGCAAATACGTCTACCAAATAATCGCTGCTGTCAAGAAAATTGTGTACGATGAACCTACTATGGTTGAGATGGAAATTGCAAAGGGACACAGTCTAACAGTATGCGGCGACACACACGGGCAGTTCTTTGATCTCCTCGAAATATTTAGACTCAATGGCTTCCCTACGGACTCACATTACTACCTCTTCAACGGCGATTTCGTGGATCGAGGTTCTTGGTCCACGGAAATTGCACTACTCCTCTACGCATACAAATGGCTAAATCCCAATTCTTTCTTTCTAAATCGTGGCAATCACGAAACAGACGACATGAACAGAGTCTACGGCTTCGAAGGCGAATGCAAAGCCAAATACACAGAGAAGGTGTTTAAGCTGTTTTCTGAGTCGTTCTCTGCTTTACCTCTTGCGACTCTGCTCGGCAAAAAGTACCTTACGCTCCACGGTGGTCTATTCTCAGACGATAAAACCTCGCTAGACGACATTAGGAAATTGAACAGGCATCAGCAGAGACAGCCTGGACAGCAAGGCCTGATGATGGAGATGCTGTGGACAGATCCGCAGACCATGCCCGGTAGAGGTCCAAGCAAGAGAGGTGTCGGTCTGCAATTTGGGCCGGATGTCACGAAGAGATTTTGCGAGGCCAACGGCTTGGAAGCTATAATCCGAAGTCATGAAGTGCGGATGGAGGGATATGAGGTGGAACATGGCGGCCGTTGTGTCACTGGTAAATTTCTCGGAACTCTAACAAATGGAAGAATACTAAAATTCTCGAAGTCTTCTCAGCACCCAAATATTGTGACAGCACGGAGAACAAGGGCGCCTACATCAACATCGGCCCGGAATTGAAGCTCGACTTTCACAAGTTCGACGCTGTCCCACATCCTGACATAAAACCCATGGTGAGCCGTCCCTTCCTCCCTTCGTACCATCATGGCTGACATTTCTCACCACCGCAGGCGTATGCGCAGAACTCCCTCACGTCCATGATGTAGCCCATGTCTATCTCTAGCAACACGAAATCGATCTCTAAAATCCATGTAAATTAGCGACATCTGTTCATTGAAGTGGCGTATCTTCCCTGGGAGGAGCTTAGATTTACAGATTTTTTTTAGCGGGGCTTCCAATGATTATTTTACATATCTTGTACATTAGACCAATGATCACGAATACCCCTATCCTCTCCATCGCCGTGCCATCATCACACTCCATAGAAGTCATACATTAGGAATAGAAGCGAGCCAGTCTCGGCTTCCACAGCAAATCTTCCGCAGCCACGAGTCCCTGGAACGATACTTTGCTGTTGCCAAGCTCGAAAAAATCCATAAAGTGTCCACTGGGAGGGATCTCGCCAGCCTTGCCTCCACTGCCCCTACCATCAGCAAAACCATCCGATCCAATCCAGCACAAGTACCCACCTGCCCCAACCCTATCCCCCGTCATACAGTAAAACCCCCTTTACCCACCCCCTTTCCCACCACTCCTCAAACCACCCATCCCCCCTCTTCAACCCCCCCAAACGCTCCTCTCCCCACCCCCCACCCCCACAACCCCACCCACCCACTCCCCCCTCCCCGCCACCCTCCACCCGCCCGCCGCACCACCAATCGCGCCCACTACAGCTCTCGCATCTTGCCTAAACCCCCCACCCCCATACCGGAATAATCAGCCCTTCCATTCCCGCACCCCTCACTTCTCCGCCAAGTCTCCCCTCTCCCACGAAGCTTTTAAATCATGGTAGAGTAGCGCAAACACACATACCTAGGCACCCGTACCCAAACGTCCCTGTTTTCGATCTTGAGAATGTCGATGGGGATTCCTGCGCCGGTTTCGCCGAGGAAGCGGATGAGGGCTGTGGTTAGGTGCGTGCGGGTTGCCAGGGGGTCGAGGGGGGGTTGGGAGGAGGAGGAGGAGGAGGAGGCGTTTTGGGGGGCGGGGTTGGAGGAGGGGAGGGAGAGGTGGAGGTAGGTGTGGGGGGAGGAGAGGGTGAGGGTGGGGGCGTTGGTGGGCATGGGTGGCGTGTGGTGTGTGGGGTTGGTGGAGTGGAAAGTGGGAAGTGGGGTGGATGGGACGGGTTGGGGGACGGGTGGGATGATGGGGGGCGGAACGGGTTCCGGGTTGGTACTTCATGGCATGGTATCAGATAATTGAGATCTTTGAGAGATATCTCATTTAAACTGTAGATGACTTCTGGAAGTTTCATGCATCAGTCTACACTCTATATAAGGAAAAACTGCAGTTTGGCTAGTCATAAAATCTTAGGAGTAACCTACCTTCCAGAATTGCACCCTGTCGAATTTCCTATGCGGCAGCTATCGAACCAGCGCGGCTACGCGCGCTATCCTCACCAGACCTGAGCGCAATCGTCTTCTGCTTCGCCCACTGCTCGGCGCTCAGATTGAGCATCACCTCCCCTTGCTCTGCAGCTGGTATTACATCACTACCTCCCAACGCGTTCATGAGGGTTTCGAGCTCCGGCTTCGCGAGAAATCCCAATGGGAACCGCACTTCCTTGGCCTGATCCCCTGGCGCATAAGTGGCGCGGTTGATGTTGCGCCGCAGCAGGCTCTTAGTTAATTGCACCATCGAGTCGCCCATGTTGATTATCACCCAGCCGGGCTCGGGTTTCACGCCCCGCCAGGCCTTCTTCTCGGCGGCGTCTGCTTCCGACCCGGGGGTAAGGATTTGGAGTCCGCCGATTACGTTGAAGTGAACATTGATGCTGCCGATGTCTGTGTAGTGGAAGAGGGCGGTTCCGCGGTTATTGAAAGCTTGGGGTTTAATTTAGGAGGCGCACTTGGCTTCATTTTGAGATTTGGGGGCTGTGAATGGATGAGAGGGTGCTGGGGGGGAGGTGAAGTTGAGTGCTGAGAGGAGTGAGAATGAGGCCAACGATTAAGCGGACAGAGTTGATGTGTGATTTGATGGCTGATCTGTTGTTTAATACTGATGATGGGGCGTCGACAGGAGTGAGTGTCCTAAGATGTCGTCTTCGCTAATGTTTTAGAGCTCGTAGCAGTCGGGCGTTCCCTTACTGCCTACTCTGCCCACGACTTCTCCCTTATATCTTTTTATTCTCGCTAGTTGGTGACTTTGCATTTTCGGGGCGAGTCTACCTGAACAACGGGGCAGGTTGTAAGGTACCCATTGATTGGCGCTCCAAGCTATCAAGAGTACTATGTCTTCTTTCCCGGTTCGAGGTCGAACAGATCTGCGCTGAGATTACTTAGCCCATGGACGTCTTCCAGCAGGTGTTGGCCGCGGTCGTTGTCTTGAAGGTACGAATTCGGTACTTCGACACGATTGATACAAACAGGTACGACAGACAATCTTGACAATTCAATAATTGCTCGAATGCATTTTTGTACAAGCTGTTTTGAACATGAAATGTATGCATAAAGCCATGCAGTCAGATAGATAATAAGATACAGGGAGAAAGTATGTGCTGTATGGAGTAAGGTTTTCAAATATTGAGGTCGAGTCAAAAGAAGTTAGGTAATTTATTTCAGGTAGTAAATTATGCAAGATTGTGTTTCTAGCACTTCTTCATTCGATACTTCTCTATGCATTTATTGCCATCGGTACTTCTTCCTTCTAATTTTCTCTCACCACCCATTTTGCAACTCAGTGGGTGTCGCTTTTCCGCCTCAAATTTCGGCAACTCGACGACTTCGACCATATAGCCGCCATGTTTCCATCTCGAGTTCTTTAGCTCGGGATTCTTGCACTTGGCCTGCTTTTGATTGCGATCGCCGTTCTTCGATGTCATCATCAGATAGCGTTCACTTCCTCGTAAGAATTATCCTGGAGAGCGAGCTGAACGGTGGAATGCCTGTTGAGCTAAGAGAGGAGTAGAAATCGGCCTCGTTCCATTTCTTCACCCATCCCTCAACTCATTCAGAATCATCATCAACGGCCCCACACCATCCCAAACCTTCTGCAACTCACTCATCGTCATCTTCCTCAACACATAAGCCGAAACATCGTGCGGTTCTCTACTCTCACACCTTCCGATCCCCACGCCGATTCTCGCAAAACCCATACCTCCCAGACTACTTACGCAGCTCTTGATTCCGTTGTGACCCTTTGGACTGCCTCCTTGCCTCAATTTGATTTTTCCCAAAGGGCTTTCTAGCTCATCGTGGACGATTACTAGTCTTGCCGCGTTGCGGTCTTCATTTGAGGGCAGAGTGCGGAGCCATGATTTCCAAGCAGAGGCGACATTTTTGCCGCTGACGTTCATGAGACTGGGTGATTGCCATAAGACATATTGATCGCCAGAGGAGAAGAGACCGTTGGCAAGAGGTCGATTTTTTGAAAACGGGGGATAAGCAAGGGTTTCGCGAAGCGAGTTGAGGAGGGTGTGGCCGGCGGAGTGGAGAGTATTGGTGTAAGCTGGCGATGGGTTGCCGATGGAGGCAATGAAGAGAGGGCGGCGGAGCATGGAACGGAGGATTCCCGGTACTTGTAATTATATTGTAAAGGCCGTAAGACGTGGTTGTACAAGAAGAAGCTACTAATACAAGGACTAAAGTACTGTTACACAAAGAACGGTGGTGCAGGAGGATCGAAACAATTATCTTCAGTCGAAGAGAATGTGCTGTTCTGAGGAAGGGTCTTGTGTATGAAAGTGGATTTGAGTTGACGTGCATGAGGAATTTTGTTAAAAAGAGAGATTCGCTCCGTCTCCAGATTGGTAAGCATCACTAGCGTGTGGATACCGTTTACGACCACCCCCCCCTTCCCCTTTCCGCGGCCGTGCTCTCTCCTTCGACCTCCGAATTGATAATCCACCGCAATGGGTAAAAGAATGCGTGATGAAACGCTGTATAACTGTTCCGGCGCTATTGGAAATCGAAAAGAATGTGATATTAATGCTCCTAGTCAATACGATAATTCAATATTGAGAGAATAAGATCAGTGGCAAACCCTCAGGTGGATTGGGGTGGACCGAGTCAAACACAACGGCAATCAGACATCACGTGTGCTTTAGGATCATACCAAACTTCATCATGTCAGCTTCCCGTGCCTTCTCCCTTGAGAGGCGCCTTTTCAACCCAGACCTCTACTCCCGGCTCGTCAGCCTGTGGTTCGAAGGCTTACACATCAAGGCCAGCGCCCCTCAAGAAGAGCAAATGTCCCGCTGGTTCGGGCTCGGCGCCAGCGAGACCGCTCGTACTACCTTTGATGAGCAGTGTCAATCCAGTTTCCAAAGCGCTCTGTTCTCGATTAGCCCTGATAAGCTACCATTACCAGCTTTCACGAACGTGGACACAGATCGTAAATACTATCCTGATATTGCATCTCCGTTCGTCGGCCAGTTCAGCAGAGAAGACTGTGGGCCAGAAAACCATCAAGCGGCCCTGGGGTTGATATTACTCCTGGACCAGATCCCGCGCAACATCTTTCGAAACAAGCAGGCGATTGTTTATGGCCACTACGACCGCATTTCTCGTGCCGTCTTCCAGGAAATTTATGCCCGAGGCTTGGATAAACATGAGCAATACATCCACTCGCCGCCATGGCGGGTGTGGTTCTATATGCCGTTGATGCATTCTGAGTCGATTGAAGATCATCAGATGCTTGGTCGAGAATTCGAAGATCTCAAATCCATGGCTGAAGAAATGAAAGATAAAGCGGCCATGGAATATATGGCTCTGACTTTGGGATTTGAAAAGAAGCACCATGACCTATTGCTCGAATTCGGAAGGTATCCTTACAGGAACAAGGTGCTTGGGCGGCAGACTACTGCTAAAGAGCTCGACTGGCTAGAATTTGGTGGAGACACTTTTGGGGCATAGTATCTAAGTCTCCATTTCCCAAAAAAAAACCCAAAAAAACCCAAAAAAACGCGGACTGATGCGTGAACACTATTTTTTCTTAGCACCGACAACCTCTTCAGTTGAGTAAAGCTCTTCCCGCTCCAGGTCAAGGCTGCTCCTTTGATCAGGTACAGCTAATCCATATGCGCTCGTTATTACAGAGCAATAGCCAAGATGTTACAACGTGGCTTAGTGGCTCCCGCGGAGGTGATTAACAAAATGTTACAGAAGGTAAACGACATCAAGAAGAATGCAGGGTTGTGGGAGATTGAAGTACGAAGAAGCAGAGCTATAGGGAGAAGTAGTTATGGGGGTTAAATCCGGGGAAACGACGCTGATTTGATGGAGGTGAGCAGATAGAGGAATCTTAGTTCGAGGTTCTAGAATCTGAGGTCTTTCCTTATCTATTAAAATTCGCAGTCAAGGATCATTCGTGCCTAAGGAGAGAGTATCCTTATAAGATTGCTCTGGAAATTCGGTTTCATGAAGTCGAAAGCAGTCAAACTCATCTACTGGAAGTCGCTGGAACTCCAAATCGAAGTAATACTGCTTAGTCACTCAGTCGAAACCCACCCCCCACAATCCCCCCCACCACATCTGACCACCACCCCAACAATGGGTAAAGCCAAAAAACCAAAGCCGCAAAAGACCCGCTTCAAACCCGTCACGAAAGAAGCCAAGCCCAAAACCTCCAAAAAAGCCCCGCAGACCCAAGCCCCAACCATCCCCTTCGAACCCGGCCACCGCATCCTCCTCGTCGGCGAAGGCAAAGCCCCCCACACCAGACCAGAGCATCCAACCCATGACTGATAAACCTCTAGGCGACTTCTCCTTCGCCAAATCCCTCCTAAACCACCACGGCTGCTCTTCCCTCCTCGCAACCTGCTACGACAGCCCAACGGCGCTGCTGGAGAAATACCCGCAAGCAGCTTCTCACATCGAGGCAATCGAGGCGGAAGAAGACACAAAGGTGCTGTACGGAATTGATGCGACGAAGTTGGATAAGGGAGGGAAAGAAGTTAGGAGGGGTGGCTTTGATCGGGTGGTGTTTAATTTCCCGCATGTGGGGGGGTTGACCAAAGATGTGAATAGGCAGGTGAGGTATAACCAGAGTATGAAAGATTCTCTTCGCAACTTATTAAGTTGGTGAGGCATTTGTTGACGGGCATACGTAGAGCTGCTGGTAGGGTTCTTCAAGTCTGCAATGCCATTACTGGCACCCTCTGGCTCCGTCATAGTCACCGTGTTCGAAGGCGAGCCGTATGAGCTGTGGAATATTCGGGATCTGGCGCGGCATGCGGGACTGAAGGTTGGGAGGAGCTTCAGATTTCAGGCGGATGCATATCCAGGATATAAACACGCGAGAACACTGGGCAACATTAATGGGGGCGGTGGCTGGAAGGGGGGAGACCGACCTGCAAGAACGTACATTTTTGAGGTTAAGGATGAGGATGATGTTCGCCCTCAGAAGAGCAAGAGAAAGCGAGAAGAGAGTGATGATGATGATGATGAAGATGATTGATCCTAAAAAACCAGCACGTGGCAGCACTTGAACGCTAAATATATGCTGATCGAAACGCCATCGCTAAGAGCTCAGATATGCAAACACCCTAATTTCGCGGGACAATCATGAGATATACACTTTACGGATGTCTGAAGACGAATAGATCTGAGAGGTCGTCGGATCCTTGACCAGTCCAGGATCTAGACCAACCTTTGCACTCATCTCGAGTAATCGGTCCCGACCATAAACCCTGCCGTTCGGCAAAACAACTGGATCATTCTCGACATGGCTCTTTGTGTGGTGTGCATAGGGCAAATTTCGAGCAAGGTCGTTCAACTCGGTGGAGCAGATTGGACAGACGGAGGTTGTCGAAGACTGCGCATTGGCGGTGCTGCTAGTATACTTCGAGTGACAGGACGGCGTTTTCAGCGCCGATAGTCCGGCAGAGAGGGCGATGTGGAGGAGTGGCCTTGCGGGGAGGGCGAAGAGCTCATGATGGGTTCTGACGAAGAGTGTTGCAAGATAATCCCACCGAGATTGAGAGTACATGGTCTACAAACATAAGCCAAAGCGTCTGGTTGGTCCAGCACAGCGGATCATACCTTGTAAGGTTCCACCTGTGTATCGGGTGTAAAGGCAAGCAAGCCCGCGGCTCGATGTATCTCTAAAGAATTGTGTGCGTGCTTCGCTATGTATTTCTGCGCGTGTGATCTTGCTTCCGAAAGTCTCCCGTTCCGGCGTAATTCGATGAATTGTTGTAATCGAAGTTCGAACTCAAGGTTGCTCTACCACAATGTAAATCAGCCGGAGAGTCACGACTTGACAGCTTGAGTATTACCCACATGCATCTTCTTCATCATCGGTTTGTGCTCCGAGTACCACTTCAGGCATTCGTACGTGTCCCGATTCCTCAAACTCTCCTCAATCTTGTGACATTGAACGAAGATATCCAAATCTACCAACTCCTCGATACCCTTTTCCCTTGCAAGCGCCCGCGCACTCTCTCCGTACCCGCTCCTTAGTAAGTAGTCCACCAAGAGTCTGTTGAGCCTTATCTTTGACCACTCATCATACTTGACGTCTGCTAAGCTCGGGATCTCGTATAGATCTTGAAGGTGCTGGATTCGCTTTCTCGAATTCTGGTGAAGAACCTTCTCCTCCTCATGCAGGTCCTCCATCTTCCTCTTGAGGCTTTGCATTCGTTCGATCATCTTGTCGAGTACCTTGGCGCTTGTTTTAGTATCTCCGCCCGCAAGTGAGGCATTTGCGGTGGCTCTGAGGGCCGAAAGAATGTCTTTTTGCTCAACCTCGACATCCTTCTGTACAGTTTTGAAGTTCTTGCGTAGCACTTCGTGGGGTAGGCGTAGCAGAGGTTGATCCTGAATATGGGGGTAAGTATGATTATAGCGACCCGACGTAAGAGTATAGGTAATCGTACCAGGAGTAGGTGGCTCTCTGCGTTGAGTTTCGTCGTAGTAAGCTCCGCCATTTGTGGATGCAAGAAAAGGTCTTGAGAGGACTTCGGAGCTCAAATACAGGTTAATTATGGGACCATACCTTCAGATGAAGTTGGGATATGATGGTATTCGTAAAGCCACCGGTCCGCGCAAATGTCTTTGGTGGAGCTGTGTACTGTAGTCTGAGCTCATGCGGCTCATTTTCCGCGGGTGATGGCGGGCACAAGAACCTAACCACATTTGTCATTCCAAGCCCTAAGGTAGCCTTGAGGCTCGCTTATTTGGAGACCTCGAGGACTACCTTGGGTAAATCATACTCGTTCTTGCTAAGTTTTTACTCCTTCAAAAAGCAATGATGAGCTCCACAGTTCTGAGAGTTAGTTCAAAGACCTTGCAGTTATTCTACGTCTTGCTACCCTGGAAAGGGCTTAGAACCTTCAGCCTCATTATGAAATTACTCATCCGATCAGCAAGAAGACAAAAGTCAACGTATTGGGCTTTTATTACCCAGGATACATGTTGAACCGGGAAACTCTTCATCCATAGCGACGATTTCAGGTTCCAAGCACAGGCCTAGGCACTGATCTTGCAGCAACCTGTCCTATTCCGACCACAGCCCACATCCATATGTACGTCAACTTCGCTTCTCAACTCTTTTTCCCTCAAGGCAAATAGCCTGATAGCCATATCGTACTCATTTATAAAATTCCCCATGAGAGCTGATGACTACTATTCGATCTTCTATCGACAACGACACCTCGAGCCAAATCGGAATTGAATAGACCCTTGTACCAAGGAAGCCAGCCAGCACCCGTTGCTGATATCTCTGCTACGATGTAGTGTTATGCCGCTAAGGGTGTGCTTTCATCGCGGCCACTGAGAGGGGATTGCTAGATGAAGTGACAGATTCATTCTGCTTTCAGGGACTCGATGGCGTCGTAGACTATGGTCACTGCTCTGCCGCAGACAGCTATAGGACCATTGTCTGGTTCTACATGGTGACGGACTAGGCCTCATCGAACTCCCTTTGCTGCAGTGACATTTCGACTGGAATTAACATCGTGTATATGGAGCAGCGTATAACGCACTGGTTTCAGATGGAAACCTTTTGTGGAATGGGTTCAACCGACCTTATTTTACAATTTGAAGAGAATAGGCTGAATGCCACCATAAGTCTCCAACCGCCTGAATTAATCATCTCGAGCCCCTTGAGGCTCGCTCTGACCTTGAATGCAAGCGAATGAGAAATGAAAAGCGCATAAATATGCGACAAGACAATGATACGAGTGAAATGGCGCATTGATATGGGCATTTTCATTTCGGCACAGTACGCCAGCCTTACGCTACTGTACAATGTTTAGCGTCAGCAGGCCAGCCACCTTAACTCCGTTATTCGCTACCGTCATCGGAGTCCTCCTTTTTTGACTTGCGTTTCTCTTTCTTCTCCTTCTTTTTCCGTTTCCGCTCAGCTCTCTCCTCGGATGTCTCACCCTCGTGCCTCTTCCGCTTCTTGGACTCTCCTTCCTCGTCCGGTGGTTCTGACTTTGGCTGTTTGAGAGAGCTTTCCTTCAATCCAACGCCCGCGGGCTCTGAATCTGCAGCAGTTCGAGGGGTTGGTGGTATAGATGCTTCTGCCTCAACCTTTGCGGATACACTGATTCCATTCTCCAACGGAGCATTGAAGTCTTTGTAATCTTTCTGCCACTTGGATGGTGTTTCCTCATTTGGTCTTCCATATTTCTTCGAAGCGTTAGCCGTCACAAAAATGCTCAGAATACCAAAGGGGATCTTACATCAAGTTTACCGTCGGACTTCATCTTCTTCTTCTCCAGAGCGACAGGTCCTAGTCCCCAACGCCTCGGGTAGAGATCTCGCTCCATTATGCATCGCTTCACCTTCGCCACAACCCCATGATCGCAGGTAGACAATTCAACGGTCGACATTTGCGCTATGCCCAACGCAATTGCCTCGCCTTTCGTAGTGATTAGTACGACCTCCTCATGAACCTCGATACCAGCCTCTACAGATACATCAGCATGCCGCTCATCATACATTACAGGAATATTCATACCGTATCGTAGGAGACCGGGAATCATGAGTTTTGCTCCGTAACATACGGCATTTACAGCACTGTCCTTGACCACGATTCTTTTGTAAGTCGTAAGAAGACTCTCCAATGGCCTAATAACCATTCGTAGATACGACTCGTCTCGAGTATTATCCTGCAACCACTGGGCATCCAAAACATCATGTAACGTGACCATACCATCCTTTTCATCCATAGCTCCACTTCGTACTCTCCTTAACTCCTGCATGTGCGCGCCAACACCTAACAACAATCCTAAATGTACGCACAGCGTCCGGATATATGTTCCTGCTTCGCAACTAACCCAGAAAACACCAAGATGCCTGTCATTGTCGAACTCGTATAGCTTGCTTTCGTGTATCGTTCGAATGCGCAGTTGCCTTTTGACAGCTGAGATAAGTGGTGGTCGCTGGAAGAGTGCTCCGGTCAGGGTCTCAAGGGCTCGCGCAAGCTGCGCTTCGCCACCTGGAAGCTTGTCGTGTAGTCGGATTACGCAGACATATTCCTTTCCGGCTCCTTGCTGCGATTTGACAAGTCGTGTTGCGCGATCTATACAGACAATGAGACATCCAGTAACCTTGGGGTCCAATGTACCACTGTGTCCGGTTTTCTCGACCCTGATTGTTTTTAGCACATATTGACCGCTCCCGAAATCACTCCTTCACGTACCTTAGCATGCGCTTTACCCATGCTACGACTTCGTGACTCGAGGGATTGGAGGGTTTGTCAAGGTTTATGACGCCGGACGCGATGTAAGATTTTAAGTCGCGCTTAAGAGGCGTACATCCTACGGGTATTGGAGTAAAATGACCAGTGCGGACGAGGAGTTTGTTGTAGTCTTTCAGTAACAATGGCCAGCTGCTTGTGTCAACTGCTGGGGTTGTAGCCTCAGGTTTTATGGTATAGTCCGCCTCGTCTTTCGATACTACCATAGCCATGTTGACTGAAGGCAATTATCATACTATGACATTGGTCGTACAGTTGTGGTGTTGAGGAGGTTCGCCAGGTCAGGTCCTTCAGGAAACAAATGGGAGCTTGAGCTTTGAGGATCTTAAACTTTTGTGTGTGAGCTAACCGAATTTAGACACAACACTAGTTTTCCGCAAACCAACCCTTGGGCCTCTCATCAGCTCGTGGGATGATTTCACGGATATGGCAACAACTTATAATTGTGATGATATGCTTGCTTGTTTGCTAACTATGGATTGCTGTAACCTAGATTCGCTAAAACGACGCCGAACCATATACCCATCATTCTCCACCGAGACGTCTACCTTGGCCCCTGCTACCCCACATACCGGAAAACCCACCGGCATATCCGCTGGATGCACCACGACTAGGCGGTTGTGTCGCTGGCCTGAAAGAAGTGCCATAGCCTCTAACCTGAATTGCAGGCCGCTCGGCTCCAAACCATCGCTTGACTAGAGCTGGTGTGCGGATGAAATTCCTACCGCCACCAAAAGTTGGGTATATGCGTGTGAGGAAATCATAAAGATGAGCCGCAAGAAGACCGGTTCCTTGTGTCATGGTCGCCTGAGGGCCTCCCATCACGAACGTCATCAAGAGCATAGCCCACGGGAGCCATATCACATTGAAGGTAATGATAAAGAAAGACACTTTCTTTCCCTTGTTATCTTGCGAATATGTGTATGCCAAGCCGAGAACGAGGGCTATAACAGATAAGCGATAGGCTGTGAGAGTCTCTTGAATCTCATAAGGGCACTTACATGATGTGAATATCACAGCCCCCAAAATGCCACCAGCTGTCACCTTATGACAGTCAGCAAGTATTCATGGGTACAAGCACAGGCCTTCTTTGAAGTAGTTTGAAACGTAGAACAAAGCCAGGTAGTCAAGCGAGAGATGTAGGAAGCAAAAACCACCAAACGCGAATTTCCGAAGACCACGCAGGCTAATCTCAAATGTCGCTCCCACCATGCCTACACCGCACGAAGGTCCTTAGGATTGATTGCGAATGACGGACCAACGCGAAATGCAAGGGTAATCTTCCTCGTTTTCAGGAACCGCTTCAGCTAGATATTGGCTGGGCGGGCAGATATAAGAGGTGAGTGGCATCAAAAGAAAGCTGAGTTGTGAAAACAGGGGTGCCTCGAATAAAATACAAGAAGAGAGGATATGACATACTAGGATGAAGAGTCCAAGGAAGATGATGTAGGTTAAAAAGTCGCCAGGCTGAGAAAAACGGGGCGAGTCTTTTTCCAAGGCGCTCGAATATGTCCATACTAGTAGAGTGTAAGCAGAAAGCATCCTCATGACCAGATGGAACTTACAAAAATAGGTGTCGAAGAGAATACTAATATTTGGGCCCGTCACCCAAAAAGGAGTGAAAAAACGCCATATTTCAGGTGCAGGAAACTTGAAGATCCATGGCAAGTAGAAGACAACACGACTACCACTCAGAAGGTTCCCGTAGACAAGAAGAGATGTGGTTAGGGTCAATGCTGTCAAAGTCCTACGCATCAGCATCAGAGACTAATACTTGTCCCAAATGTATCGATCATAGAAAGCAGATGACCTACCTCGATACTGGCGGAGCAGCCCAGTATGCTTCCATAGCTGACATGTTGCTGAAGTTGCTTATACTGCTTGGAAGATGTATAAGTTGGCAATTCTGTCATGAACATATGAGAATCGTGTCTTCTTGAAGGCGTCGAGTAAGGCTGACAGGGCTGACGCTAATCCTATCGCTAGTCAATCACGTGAATCTATGTCATTCTCGAACAAAAAATTTAGAATTCCATATCCACGAAATTTGTCTAGGTGCTTGACAAGATTTTGTAACTTCTTGGGCCGGGACTTAGAAACAATGAGTGCAAATAAGTAATTTATATTCCTTCAATGTCGATCGAAGAATCTAGTAAAGTGCAACTGACGTTGCAGTAGAAAAGTCCTCCTTCTGGGGGCAGGCTTCGTAACAAAACCCACTGTCCAAATTCTCAGTGACGCCGGCGTTCAAGTCTCCGTGGGTCTGTCAGACCCCCATGTTGTATTCAAAGATTTATGTTGAATTGTTCCAGCATGTCGAACTCTCGGAAGCGCGGAAAAGCTTTGCCAGGGCATCAGAAAAACTCATCCGATGTCTCTAGACGTTACAGACGCTGCTGCATTAGATGCTGAAGTCGCCAAAAACGATATTGTTGTCAGCCTGATTCCGTACACTTTTCATGCCGATGGTAAGATTTCACTTAAACAACGCTGAGCTGTGGCGTTGTCTAAAGGCCGCCAAATGGGTTAACGTAACGTACTGGTCTCAGTCATTAAGTCTGCAATTCGGAAGAAGAAAAATGTGGTTACTACTAGCTATGTTTCACCGGCAATGCTTGAGCTCGAGAAAGAGGTCAAGGAGGCAGGGATTACAGTAATGAACGAGATAGGCCTAGGTAAAGAGCCTCCCTCTCAGTCCAACATAACAAACCAAAGACTAACAGTGTACACCCAAGATCCTGGCATTGATCACGTTCGTTGCGCCCATTCTTCTGGCAAGATGCCTTCTTTCTTACGATTGATTTTTCCTAGCTTTATGCAGTAAAACTCATCGATGAGGTTCACCGTGAAGGAGGCAAGATTATCAGGTATGGCTAACATGTAGCATTTTCGTCTTTTGAAGACGGCCTAGGGTTTTAGATCTCTTAATAAATAATCTTGATAGTTTCCTATCCTACTGTGGTGGACTACCAGCGCCGGAAGCCTCAGACAATCCTTTAGGTTACAAATTTTCATGGTCGTCAAGAGGCGTCCTACTAGCTCTGGGAAACGCTGCTAAGTACTATAAAAATGGCAAGGTCGAGGAAGTACCTGGACCGGAGCTCATGGGTACTGCAAAGCCATATCACATATACCCCGGCTTCAACTTCGTTGCATACCCCAACCGGGATTCCACGCCATTCAAGGAAAAGTATAATATCCCAGAAGCACAGACCATAATACGCGGAACCCTCCGATACGGCGGCTTCCCCGAATTCGTCCGTGTCCTGGTGAATATGGGTTTTTTGAGCCAGGAGAAGAAGGATTTCCTGGAGAAGCCTATAGCTTGGAAAGAGGCGACAGCCAAGGTCCTCCAGTCATCATCTGACAAGGAGTCGTACGTCACAGCATGTATTATAGGAAAGCTATATATACTAACGGCCATCTAGAGACCTTGAGTGGGCCATTTCCTCCAAAGCAAAATTCGCCGACACCGAAGAAAAGAACCGCATCATGGCCGGACTCCGATGGTTAGGACTGTTCTCAGACAACAAGATCACTCCGCGCGGTACTCCCCTAGACACCCTCTGCGCCACTCTTGAAGCAAAGATGGAATACGGCCCAGGCGAGAGAGACATGGTGATGCTGCAACAGTAAGCCACCCCCCTTCTTAGTAACCCCATCAAAGCCATCATCCACAACACTGACCACCCCCCACCCCGGCAGCAAATTCGAAATCGAGCACAAAGACGGCCGCAAAGAAACCCGCACATCCACCCTCGTCGAGTACGGCGATCCAAAAGGATACTCCGCCATGGCCAAGCTAGTAGGTGTCCCATGCGGGTTGGCGGTATTACAGGTACTTGACGGGACGATTTCGGAGAAGGGGATATTGGCGCCATATACGCCCAAGATTAATGATCCGTTGATTGAGGCGCTGAAGAAGTATGGGATTGAGTTGAGGGAGGAGACGCTTGCTTGATGGGGGGATGGGATTGGAGAAGAAAGAGGGTTTGGTAGAGAAAAGTACATGAAATTCGAAACTGAAAAAAACGGGGTATTGCAGACACTCGGTTCCTCTATGTCCATACCCAATGACAACTCGTAGAGAAAGTGACCTAGTACATTCACATAAGACACTGCATCAACGGTCCAAGACGGGTTTGAGCATGCAGAAAAGCTTGGACAAGCAGAATCATGGTTCATGACATCCAAAAGTCAAATTAACTACCTAAACACTCAGCGCTCCTTGTAGCTCCACCCCCTAGTATATTCTCAACCGAGTCCCCCACCAACGCCATGCTTTTAATCAACGCAGACCCGTTATTTCCCCTATTCCTATCTGCACATAGAAGCACCCAACGCCCTAAGCAACCCTTTGCCGTTTAACACTAAGACCTGGAGGTCCATTTCCTTCCCGCACGCGCTTCCGTTCGATCTCCTCCTTCATGATCCGCTCCGCCTCGCTCATTTTCTTGGGCGCCTGTATTAACATTCCCTTTCCGCCACCAAAGGCGTTCTTCCTCGAAGGAGCGGCGAAGACGTTCTTGGGCTTGTTGGCCATGCCGAGCTTGAGGGAGACTTTCTCGGGCAGGGGTGTGGGTACTTTTGTGGGCGGTGATGTGGATTTGTCGGTGTCTGCTTCTGGTCTCTCTGTGCCGCCAGCATCGTCGGTTTTCGCAGTCAAAGGTGGTGATGGATCTTTTGGCTCCTTGGGTTTAGGCTTGAAGTCCAACTTTATCTTTTCGCCCGGCTCTCTACTCAAGATCCCTCCTTCCTCTCCAGAATCCTCCTCGTCGTCTTGCCTTCCCTTCTCCGCCGCATCTAGCCTCGCCCGCTCTACCTGCTCCTCGATAACCTTCCTCTCCCGCTCCTCGTCCCCGCGATCCTGTCTTTCCTTCTTCCGAATCGCGTCCTGCCTCCTCAACGACTCGGGGCTATTATCAATCCAGCTGATATGCAATCCCTTGTCCGTTTCCTCCACCCTGCACAGCCCTTCCCTCCCTAGATGCTTGGCATACTCCGTCAAACTAGGCCATTTCGTAGAATTCATATGGACATGCTCCTTGTTTGCGATATACTCCTGGTAGAAATGATTCATGTGGATTTTCTTCTCGCCGTGGGAGGTACGCAGGAGTTGGAGGAAGTCTCGTTGGAATTGGTTGGAGAAGTCGTTGATGTGTTTGCGGGGGTCTTCGCCGATAAGGAGCATTTGACGGACGTGGGATTCGGATTGGGTGTGGCATTTGAAGCCATTCTCATCGCGCGTTTGCTTCTCGCAGACCTGGCAGTACCAGCGGAGTCTTTGGAGGCCTTTGGATTTCAGCTTGTTGTTGAGGTACTTTGTGGAGCCTACCTCGGCTTTAGGCATAATGGCGGTACTTGGGGTTTCGAGACTGGAAGGGGATGTGGATGTAAGTGGAGCAACGGTGGTGTAGATTCCTAGAGGGTTGGGCTTGCTGAAGGCGCTTTACTCGTAGATATCCATAGGGCTGTGTTAAGCCTAGGAACCCTATTACTAATACAGAGCAGTCCGGGATCAGGAACGTGATTGGCGCAGCAAACATTACAGATTCCCATCTTCTTCTTCTTCTTCTTCTTCTTCTCCAAGATCATCCACATCAATCTTGTAAAGCTTCACGTATGGTCATTGATTACCATCCGTCATCTATGGGCTTCCCAAGTGGATCACCACATCACGCAGTCATTTTGCCATATAAACAATTTACCACAGCGCCAGGCAACCGGAAGCTTTAACCTAGAAGATAGCAAGAAGATAACTCTCTGGAGATATCGTTTCCTACGACAAGCCAATCCCTCCGATGTCCGCTTGTTCACGTCGCTAACAGCCGCTATTTGTGACCCGATGCTTGTGCCTTCTTCCTCTCCCGCCGCTGAGAGTGACAGAGTCGCGCCTCCGTAGAATGAGACCAACGCATCTTTTGCCACCTCTGTAACCATATCATGGCGAACAGAACCTTGCAACGCTGTGATTTGCGTCTTCGCCTGACCCAAATCATCATACTGCTATGTTTTTTCTAAACCGTGTCAGGAGCGGCAATGCTCTAAAACATCCCTCGGTACTTTGAACTTTCAAAGGATTTGCCTTTAGAGTCGTCTCCATGTCACTAGAAGTCATTTCTTAGATTGTATCTGTCTCTCGTCTGAATGAGCTTCTCCGCCTTGATCCGATGTATAACATAGTCGAATCTCGGTCCCGAGAGTGCTCCAGACCCTCAATTGTTCCGTATCTCGTGTCGTGGTCTGCTTTTCTTCTTTCTTCTCCCATTTAGTAGCACGAATGGATCTCTCCAATAAGCCCCACGTACCTGAAGCAACCGCGGTGGGCCGAGAAACCTAGCAGCGCAGCCGGTGTCCTAAATGTCCGATTGTCTGAACAGTCAAATATACAGACTTCGGTAGATAAATAGTTCGTATCTAGAATGACAAGCTCGAACCTCTTTCATTTCGAGAATCGCTAAGAAAAAAAACCGACGAACTGAATATATTTGCGTGGTAGTAGGAAGACTGTATGGTGACTTGACCAAACGATCATGAGGTCTATGAGATGCTGTAGCGAAGTAAGAGAAGACGAGTTGGGGTTTAGAGGGGTGGAGAAGGGAGATAATGTTAATGACGGAGTCGGACAGGTTTTGCTTTGAGCATGTTAATAACCGTGCTGCCGCTTTCTTCTCCCGCCTTCTTCTCCCGCCTTCTCCTTCTTTTCCAAAAGCAAACCCTCTGCCCAACCTTCCTATCTCCAACCACGCCCTCCCCACCCCCAACACCACACACAAAAACATCCTCACCCCACATCCCATACCAAAAAACCCTCTTCTCAGATCCTCCATCCGTTCGTATTACACAAAAACCAAGCGATATATTCGTTTGCTACAAGCGTCAAAAACGCTCGATTTCCTCGAATGAAAAGAAATTGCACGGGGAAAGGGTTCTTGTGGTTGTTGTACTTTGTGTACAGAGAAAAAGGATTTACACGTATTAGCAAAACATCATTCATCTTACAGTACAAGCCTGGCCCAAAGAAACCCCCTTTTCTACCACTTTTTTTTGACGTACGGTTTACTAGTCATCTCGTCGAGGATTTTGATAGGATTATCTCTCCTTCTATGCCATAATGTGAATCGGCTTAGTGGCGTTCCTGTTAATAGCCACTCTCTAGCCAAAGTAAAAAAGTGCTTGAGATTTCATGTCAATCGTCATGGACAAGAAATGGGTTAAGAATTTTTATACTTGCACTATGCAGAACCGACGATACGGCCGTTTGATGCAATCACCCAAACGCCTCAACCCCTTCCGAAAACCTCCCTGCCGCTTTCCGAAACCTCCATCAAACAGCCCTCCCATTCTCCTTCCTTCTCCCACCTGGACTCGCATCCTCCTCATCCTCACTCATTAAGCCCTCAAGCTCAAACTCCTCCGCATCCCTCACATGCCCATTCACCCCGCGCGCCATCGCCCCGTCATTTACCGCACCGTTTATAGCAGGGGCCTTGGCGGGTATGGCGTGCTGGGCGTAGAGATGCAGGAGCATGGAGACGAAGAGAAAGAGCAGGAAGGAGACACTGTAGAGGAGGAGGACGTAGGAGGTGTGGGAGATGTTTGCCGAGGTGAGGAGGACCATTTGTTCTTCAGTGGCCCCCATGAAGAGGAAGCCGGAGGTGTAGAGGAGCTGTAGGGTCAGGATGTGAGTAGGTGGGGTCATAGAGGCAAGGTCACTGAGGTGGAGGAGCGTTGACTTACGAAGGGAGTGAGGTATTGCCAGCTGTTGGTTTCCTCCGGATCAGTATCCGAGATGGAGTTTTGATCTCTGAGAACAAAGGCAATCTCAACGATACGCACGGCTCCGGCTGCCATGAGCGTGTAGCCAAACACCGTATGCACCTTTGTGCTGATCATCAATTCCTGGTCGTGCGCGCTCATAGCCCATCCGGTCAATAGAATAACGATCCCAGGAATCAGATTTCTCTTCGGTTTCCCATCTCTCTTCCTTGATAGCCAAATCCCTACCAACCCCGCACACCACCATACAATGCCCATACTCGTGTGTTGTAGGTCATTACGAACCCATGGACCACCCCACTCATGCTCGGTAAAGGTATTGATGCAACCCCAGACAGCAATCAGCAAGCTGTCAAAGAATTCCTGGCTCCTGCCTGTGCGTTTGAGCCACAATTGTCCGACGAGCAGGATGATCGTCAAGACTATGCCGTACGCGATAAAAGCACTTCCCATAATAAAATGTGCCAGACACTGCCCGACATGGTCCCCCTTCTCTCCGCAGAACCCCAGAGCGGTGATGGCGCCGAATAGTATTTGCACCCAGCTGGCCACTGGCATCGCTTTTCCTACGATTCCATGCGCCATTACGGTATACCGTCGTAACCGAACATGGATTCCCTTTTCCAAATGTAGCTTGAGGTACACACCGAAGAGGACTTGGATTATGAGCATTAACATAAGGATAGAGGCGAAGGACGCATGGATATTGGGAACGAATTGGCGCCCGCCGTGGCTGTGGCCAAGGAAGTACCCTACGATTGCAAGGACAACGCCGAGGGTTTGGAGGGGGACGTGCCAGCGGGAACGGACGATCTGCAACGGTCAGTACACAGAACAGAGTAAGGTCGCAGGGAAGTTAGAGGCTAACCCCAAGGACCATGCCCGTTGGGAAGATGAGGGCGAAGGAGAGGGTTTGAATGGCTATGTGAACCCATAATGTTACGTCCTACAGATGCTATTAGATCTTACAGATGAATGAACATTGAAGTAGAGGATTCACAATGGGATCCGGAGAGATTCGCTCGCCTTCCGGTATCTCATCATTGTGATGCTCATGAGCTGCTGCTTGGCCGGCCAATAGAAGGCATCCCGCCGCAAGACCGAATATGCGAGACATGGTAGATGTTGGCGGTCGAAGCAAGGAAGGGGCTTCTTATCACAAGATCCGTATAATCCGAGTCCTATGCATTTGACGGCTTAAATGCATCAGATTGCCAATGGTTGATGTTCCTTGGGTGTGCAGTATATTTAAGCCCCTTCAGGCGTTACAACGTCGCTCCCGGGTCCGTGCTGAGTCAGTCCGAAATCTCACAGCTGGACGCTTCTTTCAGAATTAACAATTGTTTAGGTTTATGACATTGAAGGCATAATCGAACAAGGGAGGTCGTCGCTACATTTCAGATCCTCCAGCCTCGCGAACTGCAGCATCTCATTGTTGGAGCGTAGGAATCAGGCTCAAAGTATCGCTAGTTGTTAACAATTCTTGAAACCATCTGCATAGTTACAAAAGGCAGACAGTCACCTTGAATCGAATTTTCTATCTTCGTGGCTTTACTCTACCAACTGTCTTACACTTATTATAAGCCGTTCATTATCTATTACCCCAACAATGCCCAAAAAAACCCGCTAGTAACCAAATCCAAGTTCTCCTTTCCCCAATTTCCCCCCCTAAACCAATCGAGCCACTTTTATCTTTTCACCAAGACTTGAGGAACTCTGGACTACTGCACTGGAACCCACAAGTCGAACAGTACTTGGTCAACCGCGCACAATCGGCCTTGTACTTATTACAATGCAGGCGATCCTTCTTACTGACTGCGTCCTCACAATTCGACGACTGGGCATAGCAGCTCGCGGCACTCTTTTGACAATCCAGCTTATCGCCAAAGGGGAGAATGGTGCCGCAGAATTGACCGGCCTTGACGATGCAGGTGGGAATTGCGGTAGGAACGGAGACGGAGGTGGAGGGTTTGATGCTGGTGGAAGAGGAGGTGGTGGAAGTTTTGGCGGTAGTTGTGGTGGAGAGGGAGGTGGAGAGGGAGATAGGGGTGCTGGTGCTTGCAGCGGCGCCAGGGGTTCGGTACCAATTCGCTGGTGCATCGCCAAGACATTCACCGGCGGTGACGCCTTTCCAGCCCTTTGCCTGGATGAGGCCAAAGTAGTATGAAGAAAAATTGGTGACTGACTGTTGGACAATGTCATGCTGGATGGAGAGATAGTCATATGCGGCTGGGTTGGCAAGAAGTGAAGCCACAATATCGAAAGAGGCATGGATCTGAGTCGGCAACGGATTCAAGTAGTCTTGGCTATCTAAATCAAAGTAGACGCGGTGGTATCCCAAGGCTTTCATGTCCGCTTGACAGCCGGAGGCAGCGTTGCATTGGGAGTATGGGGGGCGCATGTAGGTAGGGTATTTCCCAATGATGTTAGCGATTGCGCGCTCGTTTTTCACCATCTGCTGTTTGCGCTCGTCGGAGGTAATATTTGAAAGACTGTAGTGGGACCAGGTATGCGACGCGACCTGGTGGCCTTCGGCGATCATGCGTTGGATAATGGTAGGATATGGGGCTGTGGTGTCGATGGGACCTTTGCCAAGATTGTTGCCGGTCATGAAGAATGTGGCATGGAAGCCGAATTGCTTCAGGGTGTCCAAAAGCTGGTTTGTGTAAAGATATGGTCCGTCATCATATGTCAGGGCTACCACGTTTTGCTGTGTGCAGTCAATGATATCGTTGTCATATGAAACACTTCCGAGGAGTGGTCGTGGATCATTCAGTGTCGAGGGTCCCGCAGGTGTAGTGCTAGAATCGCAAGTACCGAATTGCCATTGGCAGTCAGGATCAGTACAGTATGCTACGCCAGTGCCACAGTATCCCTGGATCTGTTTAGTCACCAGCGCAGCACAAGATGGAAGGCATATATACCGCAGCGGAGCAGCAGTTGGTACCAGAGCATTTTGCATTGCCGAAGGCAGGGCCACAGGTTGATTGTCCAATTCCTATGGTAGTGGCAGTACAATCCCCAAAACCAGACTGGCATCCAGTATTACAGTAGTCTGTTGTGTTGCCGCAGTATCTACGCTTGTGAGCTTCTGGTCTTCTCAAGGAGGCTGATCTTGACATACCCAGCTCCCGAACAGCAGAGACCGCTCAGACACTTGTTGTTACTATGGGCAGGACCGCACACATTCGGGTCTATCGCTATGACCTCAGAACCTGAACAGGTGCCAAAAGTCGATTGGCAGCCGACACCGCAATAGTCGGTAGTTGTTCCTGTTTGGCATGTCAGAAGGTCATCTTGCAAACATGCAGCTTGTCCAGGACTCGAGTAAAACAGACCACAGTATCCAGATGCAGAGCAACACGCTCCGCCCTGGGCAAGGGCAGGGTTACACGTATAATTATTGCCATTCCCGGCGAGGGCATTTCCGCAGGTATTGTCGGTGGTCAAAGCACGGCCAACCAAAGAGTGCAAGCCCGAGAGCTGGCTGCCAGGACTCTGGGTTGGAACAGCGGAGCTGCTAGTGGCGAAAATGAGGCCCAGGGCGACGTAGATCGACCTCGAATACATGATTATATAGGAGAAAAGATCAATTGACCTTGAGGGAAGTAGATGGCCCGCAAAGGGTTTTGTTAAGAACGAGGTGCCAGACAAAGAACGTGTTAAGTGATAAGATACAAAAGAACGACGTAATCACGACCGGATATGCTGGGGTAACGACAGTGGTATAAGGTGGAGACGAAGGTAATGCCTCCAACGAGTGCCACTGGAAATGGTTGGGAGAACACACATGATGAGGGAACAAAGCTGTATAGACATGACCGTCCCCTTGTTCCGTCGTGGCGAAGAACGACGCCGCGTTCAGACGGGATCAGGGTCGTCGGCTTTGTTTGGCCATGCCGTATCTGGAGCAAGCCGTGCCTCGTGTGGGCTAATGGGCCTTGACCAGTCCAGTCGATGTGCGGTGGAGATTACAGGTACGACTAACTCGCTGACTGCTCCGTACCTTAAGAGTTTCGAGGGCGATGATCCGTTCGTAAGCCAATGACGAATGATATCCACACAGGGGGGGGGAGTCCAGGAGTAAGCGGCGCGGTACGGTTCAGGTACGAACGCGCTAAGGAATGACGCTTTTACCTAAGTACTCCGAAGACCCTTGAAGTCTAAAGTCCTCCGTACGAGGGGCATTCGTCTAATCGTCTCTCTCGTTATGTATCTGCATTGGACCACAGTATTCACGAGGAATAGGCCTTGAATTTCATACTGTAGCGCCTGAGTCTTTGCAGCATCGATCTCAAAGGCTGAAGAGGTATCCAGGTAAGGTATCTCAGAAGGAATACAAATATCGATGTATATTTCCCGGACGTTTGGACGGGAGTGAGTATACCTTAGCGAAAATATATGGTTTCCTTTAACTGTATCTATACAGTAATGGTTCAAGTTACCGTTCAAAGGCGGTATCATAGTGAATATACTGACTTACAGTAGCTCATTATATATGTGACAAAATGATAATCGAGTATTAAAAAGAATGATACTCTTACAGTCTAGTTGAATATTCGTTTAAAGATAATACACTGATATCAAATAAAATAGTGTTGCTACGGTAGAATCTGAAGCTCTGTGTAGTTTCAAGATAACTGCTACAGTACTGCCAAGCCTTATCTTCGGATAGACTGTATTTCAGACAACATCAACGCTTCTGTATTTTCAAGCTTAGAATCGATCGATTCAGCCAATTTCTGCGCGTGGGTGTATCGCATGAGCTGCGTGAGCATTATGCGCATGGTCACTGCGAGCATTGAATAGGTTGATGCGAGGGTGGATGCAGGGCATAGATGATACGAGGTGATGCAATAAAGTATTGAAAATGATCATCGTATCGCAATTGCACTATACGCGAACATCAACAAAGATGCAAAAATTTAAATATAAGAAACAACAACGTCAAATATAGATAGAAACGTTAGATGATTTGATATGTTATATAAATCTATTCAAGAAAATGATTGTCACCTTTGTTTTCAACGATCGAATTTACTCGACGCTTCTGCCTCAATACAAAGAGATGTGCTGCATCGAGGGCACGAATATGTTTAAAACATGTTTTTTGACTAACTTTTTTAGGCTAGCTCAAAGCATGTTTTAAACACGCTTCTTGAAGAAGGTTTAAAACACAGAGGTGATTTATATTTATAGTAGCAAATTGATAGGGGTTAATTAGCCTGCAGATTGACCCCTTCATCATGTAAAGAAAGCTTCAAAAGCACCTGACCGTCGATGATGCTATTCAAATAGTGTATTGCACTGGTTCAGATGACTCTGCTGACGACTAGCTTCTTTGACCATCTGCTGACGACAGTGTAGACATTGCACGGTATCTCGTCTTCCTGATACGATTATCTGCTGAAAGTTTTTAGCAACAGTCTGATTGACTGGTCTACCACCTCGTTGCGGCGGCATTGAGCTATGGGGGATGTCAAAAGGCCTGTAGGCTGTAGCTGAAGCAGCTGAAGTCTGAAGGTGACAGCGAGGTGACGACAGCAAGATAATCCTTCAATCAATGGTCCTTGTATGCTTACATAATTAAAAGCGTTGTTTAAAACAGTAAAAAGCCGCTAGAAGGTTTTAAACACGCTTTTTGTAGAAAAAGCGGTTTTATTCGTGCCCTAGCTGCACGAAGTCTGCGAAGTAAGCGCTAGCTCGAAGAGACTTAGCTCAACTTTAGTCTGAGGTACTGAGTCAATTGAAATACATGATACATACAAAAGCTTATGTAACAAGATACGTTGGTTTTACGTTGACTCTCTACTTTGTACGAAGGTCATTTTCAATACTTTGTTGCATCACCTTGTAGGTGAGTGAGTGACTATGAAGAGGTATTGCTCATGATATATAATACTGTATTTTACATATGCTTACTTTCATCACCGTTTCTTTCCAAGGTCGTTTAGAAATTCTAAGCGTATATTTTATAATAACGTGTCATTAAGAGAACTGCCTAAAGGCGATGTAACTCAGGAATTACAGTAACAATATTTTATGGTAGTACTACGATGCTGCTACGGTAGAGTCATTCCTCATAATTTCGCTAAGGTAAGATGCTTTAAACTTAGCTTAGAAGTACTGTACTGTACTGTACTGTACGAGTACGAAATACTCACCAAGTTCACATCGAGAATGTAGGTCGCGCGACTCATCTTGAAGGTCGCGCGACCCCTTCAATCTTTCAAAGCTAAGACTCACGCTAACTCTCGAGCTCATACATAGATTTCATGATCGCATGAACCTTTACATCTGTAACTACTTCATCATCAATACACAATCACTTCTTATCGATATTGATTAATCAATCATCAATCGCTAATCAATATATTTTCAATCAAGAATGTAAAATGTTAATTAAATCATGAATGAATTCTTATTTATATGAGATTAATCTAGAATTAATCTTAGATTAATCTGAATTATTATTATTATGTTTTCAATAAATTTTTAAAAGAAAAGTTGATTTAATAATCATTTATTAATAATTAATTTAATCATTGAGATAAAAGTTGATCAAATGACAAATGTAGTAGAAAAAATTAATTGATGATTAATAATGTATTATTTATTGATTAATATTAAATTAATAGAATAAAAAAATCATAATAATGTTAAGAAGAAAAAAATGATAAGATTTTCAGATTGTTAATTTTCAAATTATTTGCTGATTAATAAATGATTAATAAAATATTATTAATTATAGATTAATCATTGATAATTACATTTTCATATTTCAATCACTTAGTGAATTTTTATTCATGTATAATGTTACGATTCTAGTCTTCGTCTATTCTTCGCCTGATTTCATTCTAATTGAACCTAGCGAGAATCTGATTTAGAGATGATATCATTGAGACTCTGCATCATATGTGTAAGACATCAACTCAATCGAGTCTAGCACAGAGCTGAGAAACACACATATAAGAATCGAGTTCTTTTCTGTAGATACTTTTCTTTCTTAGCATTTATCTATTAGTTAAATGACATCTCTATGACTCGCTCTAGATCGATCTCTAACAGTAGATAAATGCTAATCAACTACTCTGCTATCGACGTGTAGATGATACGAAATAATCTACTTCGTTTATTCAGAAAATTCGCAAGAAATTCTTTGAATTACTTTCATCAAAACACATCTGCAAATTTACTCAAATTTATCAAATCAATCACTCAATCTTACTACAATTAAATCTACTCATCTATCATTATTTCTCTCACAATGACATGCAACTTCGAATCAGTCGAGTCATGAACAGCTCATCTGCTTAGAAGCATTGCTAGTAGACGAGTTTTTCTCATTTCTTTCAATGCTTCAGTTGATGTCAAGAACGCTGATACTTCATGAAACATCAAGACAGAAGAACAGCTTCGTCAATGAGTTCATGATCAGTCAAACGAGATCATCAAGATGTTGAACGAGCTTAAATCTCAACGAGACACAACTTTGAAACTCAATGAGCAGTGAATCATTGTTCAAGTTGAACATGACAAGAGATTGAATCAACTAAAGATCAAACAGATGATCATAGATACTCTAAAAGAGATAAACAAACATTATTGAGAGAAGATGTTGAATCTCAAGAATAAACTTAAAGAAGTATCACATTCAGTGAATCAATCTTGATCTCGTCAGTCTACTGAATCTCGAGTTTCTATGAAATCTTTATCTCGTCAATCTATCGAGAATCATACTCGACGTGAGTCGTTCACTCTATTTGATAATGATCATCACAAGTCTTTCAAGTTTTCGAACTCAGCTGTATTCATCGATGAAGATGAATCAACATGAAATAGCTGAAGAGTCAAGATGAACAACAAGCTTCAGACAAATGTCGATCACTTCGATAATGAGAATATCTGTATTGTCTATGTGATATCTAGACTAGAAGATGATGCTGCTGAGCATATCTTTGCTTGACATCGTCATGATGCTTCGCATTCTTACATCTCAATCTACGAGCTATTTGAGCATCTGAAAGAAATATACGATGATCAGAATTAGAATCGAAAGTGTCGTTGCAAGTACAACGCTCTGAGACAAGCAGAAAAGTTTTTCAATATCTTCTACTTCGACTTTATGAAGCTATTCAGCTATCTAGAATACAACGATTGCACTCTGATGAACGATCTTCAGAATAAGATCAACAATCGCTTGCAGAATGCTTTATTGATTTGCTTGAAAGATTTTATCACTCTACATTGTCTCAAGAGCTTTCTTCAGAGTGTGAATAATAGACAGCAAGTCAATTATCAGCTTCGAAGCGAACGTTGCACAATCATCATCAAAGTCATCGTCACATCTGAAAAGCGCGCTACTTCTCTGTCAGCAGTGACGACTTCGATAATCAAATATGTCAAGTCGACTATCTTTTCTACATCTGAGTCAATCAAATCGTCTATCATTTGCTATATCTGCAAGACTTCGAGTCACTTGTCAAAAAACTGTTCTCAGAACAAAGTTGACACTTCTGCTTCTTGAGCTTTCATTCTTCGTCTACATGAAATCATCATTTCGAAAAATAAAGAGAATGAGAAAATGTCTTCTTTCATTGATTACTGAATGTGTACTTTCTAGCAATGAAATTAGTTACTCATTGAAGTCATTGATAGACATCAAAGCTGCTGACTATTCATTCATTGATGAAGTGATCATGCAGATTGTTTATGATCAGTTGCAAATTGAGTCTCTGACTTTGATCAAAGCGAAGTCAATTCGAGAATTTGATGATCATTATGCTAAGAAACTCATTACTCATGTCATTTATTTGAATCTGACTGTTCAAGATCATACGATTGACACAGCTTTTATGTTGATAACTTGATTAAATCAACATCAAATGATTCTTGAAAAAACATGAATGAACAAAATCAATCTAGTAATAGATACGTAAATTGATTCTCTTCAATTTTCGAATTTCATCTTTAGTCAGAAATCAATTGTTCTACTCTCAAGTCATAGAATAATCACGAAACAGAAGAGCTTGACTTCTACTCATATACTGAGAAGACTCTTCACTTTCGCTATTTTTTAACTCAGTCAGAAATCACTTTCTTTCGATCAGTCAAAAGAGAAGTTCGTTAAAACGATCAAACAGTCAAAATCGCTCAAAGCAGTTTCGTTTAACGTCAATTCTAAATTGACGTTCAGTTTGAAATCAGCTTTCAGTTCAATCAACATATTCATGATAGAAGCAGTTGCATGTAGAATGTTAGTCAAATGATCAGATGTCAAGATCTTTGCTGTTATCATCTTGAAAATCGATCGATTCATAACTACAGTTGAAAACAAGTCTGAAGAAGTGAATCTGCATAAGCTTTCTCACGCTGAAATTCTTAAGCAAGTCAAGATCAAGCTTTTCTCTGAATATCACGACTATTTAGACGTCTTTGATTGAGCAATGATCGAGCAGCTATCATTGCATCGTTTCTATGATCACAAAATTGAGTTAATTGATGAAGAAACATTCTCGCGAAGCAGACTATATCAGATGTTCAATCACAAGCTTCAAAAGATAAAGAAGTATCTGATTGAACATCTGAACAAAGAATTCATTTTCTTCAGCTTCACATCATACATCTCGCTCATCTTGTTCATTGAAAAGAAAGACAAAAGTCTGCGTTTCTGCATCAATTACAGAAAGCTCAATGCTTTGATCAAACGAGATCACTATTCTTTGTCATTAATAGACGAGACTCTTGCTCATATACAAGAAAGCAAGTATCTGATTCGATTAAACATCATTGTCATGTTCAACAAGCTACACATGCACTCAGATAGTGAAGATTTGACTATCTTCATTATCTTCTTCAACTCATACAAATATCATGTAATGCTCTTTGAATTAATCAATGAATCAACGTTCTATCAACATTATATGAACAACGTGTTGTTTGAATATCTACATCAGTTTTGTCAGATCTATCTAAATGACATTATCATTTACAGCAAGATCTTGAAGAAACACAAGCGACATGTACAATTGATTCTGAATAGACTATGAGAAGCTGATCTACAGATAGACATCGATAAATGCAAGTTTCATGTTCAGAAAATCATCTTTTTAGAACTTTTAATGTCAATTGAGAAACTTAAGATGAATTCACGAAAGATGCAAGCAGTCGTTGATTGATCTACATTCAATAATCTCATTCAGATGCAGTTCTTCATTGATTTCTGCAACTTCTATTGATGCTTCATCAAGAACTTTTCAAAGATTGTTCATTCAATGATTCAACTCACTCAAAAGAAGATCATATTTGAATGAAATGAAGTCTGTCAGATCATCTTCGATCATATGAAGAGATGTATAATCAAGACTTCTATACTACGTCACTTTGATCAAACTCGTAAGACTATTCTTGAAATTGACTCATTCAACTACGTCAATGATGAAGTTCTGTCTCAATATAATGACGAAGATGTTCTACATTCAATTGTCTTCTATAGCAAGAACATGTCTTCTGCTGAATGCAACTACAAGATATATGATAAAGAACTTCTGATCATTATTTGAGCATTTGAACACTGATGACTTGAACTGAAGTTAACTGACATTTCTATCAAGATGTTCATCGATCATCAAGCGCTCATCTCATTGATGAAAGATAAAGAGCTGAGCAGATGTCAGATGCGCTAAGTTCAGAAGCTAGCTGACTTCAACTTCAAGATAATGTATCAATCTGACAAATAAAACATTAAGATCAATGCATTAATTCATCAAGCTGACTTCATGTCTAGAGATTTCAACGATGAACGCGTTCAATATCAAAGAACTACTATTCTGACATTAAATTGAATGAAGATCGCTGATCTAGAGAAGAAGAATGATCAATGAATCTATAAATAGATTCTTGAAACTAATGAGATCAACGAGAATTGTACGTTACTTCACGAAACAATAACAAGAGACAAGACACAATATGAAGATATCAAATTGAAGAATTGTCGAACTCAGAATGAAATCTTGTATCATGATAGTCAGCTATGAGTCTTGTTCAACGAGCTTCTACAAATGAATCTGATTCGTGAGATATATGATCAATCGTCGATTGATCATTCTGAAATTCTTAGAATGATGAAGATCATAAAGCGAAATTACTATTGATCTTCTATGCAAAAAATGATAGATTGATATATTTGAAACTGCTATGTATGTTAACGTTCAAAGATATCAAGAAATAAATCAAATAACTTGCTTCAATCTCTATTTATATCTGAACAGCGATGACAAAACATAGCAATAAACTTCATTATCAATCTATCTGATTCGTATGATTACAACGCTATTCTGACTGTCATCTGCAGATTGTCAAAAGAAAGACATTATATTTCTTGCATCACTGATGATGAAGATATCACAGCTGAAAAGACAGCTGAAATGCTGATTCAATGAGTATATCAAACTCATGATTTATCAAGCTTCATAGTATCTGATCGAGATTCGCAATTCATCTCTATACTATGAAAGTTTCTTTGCAAACGACTGAGCATTTTCCTTCGATTGTTCATCATCTATCATTCTCAGATTGATGATCAAAGCGAACGAGTCAATCAGAACATCAAGCGATATCTTTGATTCTTCTGTTCATATATGCAGAATGACTGATTTAAGTGACTACTCATGATCGAGTTTATCTACAATAACGTCTTGTCATCAGTCATCTTCTTGACTCTCTTCTTCATGAACAAGAACTTTCATTCTCATATGAGCTTTGATTCTGACATCATCGAGTATGAAAGCATTCGCGAACGCTTGCAGATCAATGTTGAGATTGTGTTTAAATCATTCAATCAAAGAAACTCAGAGCTGATATGTATGTATTGTTCTTTAGAAATAGCTATAACAAGACATTAAGAATACAGAAGAGAAAGAGTGCAAGCTCTTCTATAAATAATGACTTGAGACTGCGCTAGACTCGATACAGATGTGATGTAATATGTCAGATGTGTTTGTCTAAAAGAATGATGAAAGAGATGAATGAAGAAAGTGCTGAACAATGAAAAGAAGTGCTGAGAATGACTTGAAGAAATGCGCTAGATTCAAACTAGACATAGCATCATGACTTGCTTTAATCAAATTGATTAGAATTAGATCTGAACTCTGATCAATTCAGACATGTTCATAACATTACTCTTTTTCTTTGAACATTCATGTTTGCATGAATAGAAAAGAAATAAAAGCAAAAAAAATTTATCGTGTTTTCAATTTAGTGCGACTTATTCGAATATAGCTTGTGAAATTCATTCAGAACTTTCTTCAAGTCATTGAATTTTTCTTTATCGACATAGTATCATTCATCGTCACGATTTATCTCAATTCATTTGACCTTGTATTGTAGTCTTTCTCTATATCGTCTGAAGTTCAATATATCGTCTACTTTTCAGTGCTTTTCATTCTCTTCAATGATCATCAATCTAGAGAGTTCAAAGTATTGTTTTGATAGAGAGTCATTTGATGAAGATCGTAGATACTTTGAGCTGAACACTGAATGTATATGCTTCATGCTTCTAGATAGCTGAAGGCAATAGAAGATCTCAACTTTGACTGTGATTGAATAGAGATCGAGCTGCTTGTCTTTCAAATCTTTGCATGATTTAATGATTTTGATGTTTTTGAAGACTAATCAAACTTGATCATCTACTTCATAAATGACGTCTCGTCTATGCTTGTTCATCTGAGCTTCAATGATCTGCTTGATCTTTTTCAATTGTTGATGATCAAAGATAAGAAGCTCACTCATTCAAATGACAATGTCATCGATCTTTCTAGTCTCAATACGTTGACAAGTCGTTTTGTAATCAGTCGTATTTGAATCAAAACTCATTCGAAAGTGAAAGTCTTTATTGAAGTAGAAAGAGATCATCAAGATAGTCGAGAATGTATTGAAATTATCACTGAATTTCATCATTGAAAGTCATTTAGCTCAGTCATTCTGCATGTAAT